>Ga0209443_1000097_pt1 | contig 53331 bp, 68 predicted proteins | sample LauGreBMM110DCMD_2_FD_187571 | JGI IMG/M metagenome (GOLD analysis project Ga0209443, IMG submission 187571) | Freshwater lake microbial communities from Lake Michigan, USA - Su13.BD.MM110.DCMD (SPAdes) (version 2) | ecosystem: Environmental > Aquatic > Freshwater > Lake | place: Lake Michigan... | reverse complement strand
CCGTCTTAGAATAAAATAGTCAATATCTTTATTTCTATTACTATTTATCTTTTTGAGTTCGGGGGTTTGGACTTTTTTGTGACATTCCGTTTTTTCATCTTTAAAATCTAATTTATTTAAATCTAGAAGTATTTCAAAAAAAACATATCATTCAATAAGTATTTCAAATATTTTCGAACCTATCCATGTATCTATGCATCTTTCAGAACAATATTTTTATTCAAAAAACTAACTTCATCATTAGACAATTCCATAATAATATTATAAGTGTATTATTTTTAAATGAGAAAATGTGTAAAAAATTAATACTTTAAAACAATCCCAAAGTAAATTCAAAAAGATACGCTCTATTTGAAATATTTTACTCTTGATTTAGATCGTTTTTTACGTGTTTTACCACCACGAGTTTCATTTATATATTTAAGCGCCAATCCAATAAATGTATTGTCAACACAATTATCTCTTGATCTTGTTGACAAAATACTGCGTCGTCCTTTTCCGTAAAAAGTATAATAGTTACCTTTTAAAACTGCGTTCTTCTTTAATTTTATATATAATTGGTCATTTAAAAAACTACTATCATTTGTCCTATTTTCACCAGCAGGTATAGATGGACATCCATCACATGTATTACAATTACCATCAATTTCATGACTACATGGAAGCATAAAAATAGGTTTTAATATATTAATTGTATTTAATTCAGACAATGTTTCTTGTGTACGAACAAGATCAGATACAAATATAAAATTTGGTACAAATCCTGATGTGCTAAGAGCTTTAGATGCTTCATTTGCTTGTCTTTTTCCTTCATCTGTTAAATGTGTATTTTCTAAAGTAAATGAATTATATAATTTTGTAAACCCTTTTTGTACATTGTGAGTTGCTTGTCCATGTCGCATGATAAAAAAATTGTAAGTGTTTTGTTGGTTTACAAAACGTTCGTTTGTTTTAAGAGCAACTAATACATTTTCGGTACGTGTTTGTGGATAAAAAGGAAATGTTTTATAATTATCCGCTACTTTTAATTCATTTACACCATCAGGTACAAAATTTACATAATAAACATAATCTGGTTTTTTTTCATCAATTGTTCCATTATAAAAAAGATTTGCTAAAAGTTCCCAACGTTTCAATGTAGAATTATATTTTAAAATCATAGATACAATTGCACAATTCATAAATCTTATTTTACCATTACCTTTTGTCATGTTTTCTTTTCCAAATAAATTATTTAACAAACATATCATTCTTGCTTGATGCGTTATTACTAACAAATTTAAACTCATATATAATAATGATAAATTTAAAATATAAAAATTGAAATTAAAAAAATAAAAAAATATTCACACCCAAATGTCTTTCTCTATTGACATTAAAGAAAAATACGTTAGCACCCACTTTATTGGAGACGTCATTTCTACTTTCAAGTCCATGTTGCGTAAAAATACAGATGATGTTTATATTGGGGATAAACTTTTCAAAACATATTCTGTTATTATGAAAGACGATGAAATGATTGTACATTTAGATCCAGCTTATGCCTACTGCATTGACCAGTATAAAAATTTTGGATTAGACATTTACGGCAAAAAATACAAAGTAACGCGAATTTAACCAAGTTGTGAAATTTCATATTGACCATTGAAATATGCTAATTGAGTTGCTGTCAAACCAGAATGTGTTTTTTTATGTACATCTGCTCCTTGTTCTATTAAATAAAGAAATAATTCTAGTTTGCCGTGATGCGCCGCATACATCAATGCTGTCCACCCATCATCATCCGCACAATTTATTTCCGATATATATTTTTTAACATCCTCTATATTACCCTCAATACACGCTATCATCAATGATGTTCTACCTTCATCATCAATGTATTTTATTTTACATGTTTTGGGTAAACAAATATGTTCAATCGGACTATTTAAGTTTTGTAAAATTTTAATTTTATGGTTATTATTTTTACGTGTCATACATTTTATTGTTATTTTTTTTTAATAAACACATTTATTTTTTTAGGAGGAAACATAATTTTATCACAATCTAACACTGACAATATAGTTGTTGTTTTTGGTTGATTTAATTGATTTAAATAATGTATACATTCAGATATATATTGATCAAACGCATCTTGTAAATCACCTGATTGTTTATGATCCATCAATTGTTGTGTCAACTCTAAAATTTGTTTAGAATATTCTTTAGAAAATTCTTGTTTTGGTTTTGAATATTGAATTCTGCGTCGAATTAAATGATTCATGGTGGCGTCATCCATTCTATAAAAAAAGACTTTTTAATTGTATTTCAATTGTATTTTTTTGATTTGCGCGTTCAATAATATATTACATTTTTAACTCTAAATAATATGTATGGATGAAAATAAATCAATAGATTCTACAGAGGCAAGTTGGACGGATGATATTGAAGATGTTCTTTCTAATATAAATAACAATTCTGATTATTTACAAGAAGAACATCGTAAAATGTATTTGTATTTAAAATGTCAATTGTATTATTATCGTATTCCTATTATTATTTTATCTAGTGTAAATTCAGTTTTGTGCGTAGGATTGGCCAATTATATTCCACAACAATCTACCAGCGTAATTAATTGTATGATTAGTTTACTTTGCGCATGTATTTCGGCAATTGAACTATTTATTGGAATTAACAAAGGTATGGAGACAAGTTTAACTGCGTATCATGGATATAAATTACTTACTATTAAAATAAGTACATGTTTGAAATTGGCACGCAACAATCGCGAATTAGAAGGAGTTCCCTTTTTAAAAGAAGTTATTTCAGATTATAATAATTTATTTGAACAATCCGTTGTTATTTCATCACATATAGATGATGCGTTAGTAAAAATAAAAGGTTTAAAACCAATGTCAATTCAAAAATCACATAATTCTTTACAACGCCTAGCACAATATTAAAAAAAATTGATTACTTTTTATTTTATATATAATTACAAAAAATGATGATTGATCTTTGGGAAGAATTTGAAGATGAAATTAGTTGTTATCAGACAAGTTTTGCCATCAGTGTAATTATAACGTTGATTATTGTTTACACATGTAGTTAAACAATTGATGTTAATTATATATTTTTTTTAAATGTTAAATTGATTTAATTAATATGTATCTATTATTATAATGGAAGTTCAAACCGCGTTATTTTTATTAGAAGAATATACGGCATCTCATATGGATATTATGCATCATGAATCATTTACGTCAGACATGATTCATGATGTGACTGAATTGTTACAAGCACAATTGGATGACCCATGCGAGGATGCGTTAGCAAAGGCTCTGTTTTTATTCAAAGGACGAACGTGTTATTCTTATCCACCACTTGAAAATGTTTCTGATACATTACAAAAATTGCGAGAAAAACCACAACCTAAACAAAAAACTCCCGAATGGTACGAATATAGACATAAGTTGATCACGGCAAGTTCAGCCTATAAAGCAATTGGAAGTAATGCTAAAGTAAGAGAATTAATTAAAAGTAAAAGTAAACCATTTGAAATGTATGAATCTACTAATACGGAAGGACCTATGCATTGGGGTGTTAAATATGAATCAGTTTCTATTCAATATTATCAATACGAATATCATACTAAAGTAGAAGAATTTGGATGTATCACACATGATATGTTTACCTTTTTAGGAGCATCCCCAGATGGAATCAATGTAGACGAAACATCACCTTTATATGGACGTATGCTTGAAATTAAAAATCCATTTACGCGTGAAATTAGCGGAAATCCAAAATTAGATTATTGGGTCCAATGTCAAGTTCAAATGGAAGTATGTGATTTGAACGCATGTGATTTTGTAGAAACTAAATTTGTAGAATATGAAACAGAAGAAGCGTTTCATGAAGATGGTACCTTTTTAAAAACCAGTGACGGAAAATACAAAGGTATCATTTTACAATTCTTTACTGATAAAGTAGTGTATGAATATGCGCCTTTTCAATGTTCATTGGAAGAATATAAAGTATGGGAAGAAGTGTGTATGTCAAACGGATCGCGATCTTGGGTTAAAACCATTTATTGGAAATTGGATGTAGTATCGCGTACTATCATTCCACGACATCCATCATGGTTTAATTTAATGGTGCCTAAATTTATAGACGTAATGAAATTAATATAAATTTTATTTACTATATTAAATAAATTGCTTCGATGATATGTGTTAAAGTTTCTGCTCTTGCTGTCGCCCAGTATATACTTTTTTTTTAGAAATAAATGTGCGATTGAACTACTGATATTATTATATATAGTATTATTTAGATGAATAATTCAATAACAAACGACTTTTATATTTACAGCATAAAAAACTCTTTGTCTAAACCACTATGTAAGGAGATTATAGAGCGTTTTAATAATGAAGATAGAAAATGTGCTGGTGTAACTTTTGGAGGCGAGAATAAGGATATTAAAGATACAACAGATTTTCACTTATCACGTAATCCTGCTGGTTGGGTTGATATTGATAAAGTATTGACTAACGAATTATCTAAAGGGTTAGACGAGTATGTTAATTATTTAAACAAAGAATTTATTATTTATAATTATAAAAGTATAAATGATTTGGGGTTTCAAATACAGAAATACGAAAAAGGTGTTGGTAAGTATACTTTTCATCACGATAGTTGTGTATATTTAAAAAAAGGTTGGGTTAGAGATTTTACTTATATTTGGTATTTAAATACAATTGAAGAAGGTGGAGAAACAAGTTTTTTTAATAAAGGAAAAGTAAAAGCAGAGCAAGGTAAATTAGTTTTTTTTCCTTCTACGTGGGATTATCCACATTCAGGATTGATGCCTGTTAGTGATGATAAATATATTATTACAGGTTGGGTAACTCATACAATAGAACTATAAGAAAAAATTAGTTTAGGAGGTCGCCCTAATACAATAATTAATTACTACAAAAGGAGGTAAAAAATCTGCTCCATTACCATGGTCAGTTGCTGTACCAGTTATTGATGCGTTCGTCAAAGTATGACTAACATTAATAATAACATCCTCACTTCCTGATGGATTACCTCTTTTACTATCATTTGTATTAACATCACTTACGTAACTAAAATTACCACCAGCAATATTAATAGTATGATTATGTTGTGCTAATTGATTACTGTTTTGTGTACGATTACCACCTGAAAAAACAGGAGCACCATTATAACTAGTCGATATACTACTATTTGCGTCTGATCCAACAGGGGATCTGCCTAAAAAATTAGGAACTGAAAAATTGCTTCCACTACCTCCATAAGTATAACCTATTACTGAAAATAGTTCTGCGTATGTTGAAGTAGAGTATGATGTTCCATCACACCATAACCAATTAGCAGAAGGTAAAGCGGTTCTTGCAACCATAATAACTTCACCGATAATAGATTCATAGCTTCCAGTATCTCCAGTGGCACCCGTAGCACCCGTAGCACCCGTATCTCCTGTTGCCCCCGTAGCACCCGTAGCACCCGTATCTCCTGTTGCCCCCGTATCTCCTGTTGCCCCCGTATCACCAGTTGGACCTTGAAGACCAGTATCACCATAATCACCTTGAATTCCTGGTGGACCCATAGGTCCCATTTTTCCACAATTATCGGATAATGTTGTTTTATACGATGTAACTGCTGTTAACATAACACTACTTATATTTCCTGAATTAGGAGCTAATGTACCTTTGGGTAAAACATATTTAGGTGGACAAGACGACATAGTATAAAATACATTTTTTTTTATTCTGTTTTATCTAAAACTGCCATCATAGAATTTAAATTTTCTTTAAATTTTGCTAATTCATTAAACTGAGTAATTGTGTTTATGTTTTTATCAGCACTATCCGTTCCTAAATTGCCTTGTGAAATAATAGTTAGCATGCTATTATCGGCCCACTTTTCAAGATCTAAAATAGATTCTTCATAGGATGACCGATAAGTAGACATGTTTAATGAATCAATTAATTCATTGTTCATTTTTTGTATTTTGGCCTGAATATCTTTTGGAGTACTTCCAGATTTAAATCCTTCTCGTTTCATATTCATCCATACAACACAAAAAATAAGAAAAGCTAATATTCCAATCAATATAGGATTCATATATATACTTATATTTTTATTGTTTTCGTGTTGTCGCACCACCACGAACCCATCCATCTACAGCAAATCCCTCTACTAAATAAGATGGATTGGTTATTTTTTCTTGAATGGATGGAATTAATGGATAATGTGTCATGGGTATATAACTAACTTCAGATAAAGTATTTACACTTTTTTTATTGTTAGAAAAAGTATCTGTTTGTTGTAATTGTGATTCGGCAACGGGGTTAAATTTTCCTTTTCCTAAATAAGGTACAGTTAAAAACGGGCGTTGCGATAAATAAATTTTACATTTAGGATGTGTTTGTAATGATCCTAATAATAAATTAGAATTGTCGTCAATGTTACAGCCTCCTATACCACATTGGTTTCCTTGACCACCGGCCGCACAATAATTTACGTTAATTTGGCTTGTCGCAAATTCAATTGGTTTTCGCATGTTACATTCGTTCACGTAATAACTTTCTAACATGTACATGTTTTGAGCTTTATCCTGAAGATCATTTTGTGCTACAATCGTTGAATCCGAATTAATTCTGGATGTATTAAAAAAGTTCATATATCTTCGGTATATTTTATTCTAATTTAAATTGCCCGAATTAAAGCAGTTGGATTTCCTTCTTTTGCCGAAATCATGTCACCAAAACAAAATTTACTAAATCCTTCTTGATCATTGGGGATAGTTGTATTTGCTGTTGTATAAAAATTTCTCATGGAATATTCAAAATCCATTTCATTCCGTGTGCCTTTATAAATGCGAGGATCGGGTAAATTTTGTTTGACTTGATCATTAATTTCTTTTTCAGATGAAGGTGTATATGATTTAATGGCAGATTTTCTGTTTGGATTTCCATTAATTTCTGGTAGCAGCACATTCATCAATGGATTTTTTTTAGTAGGAATGGTATGATTGGATCGTTTTTGAACAAAGGGTTCAGGTGTAACAAGAGTTCGTTCATATAAAATAATTGCACCTATACTAATGATACCCATCCATAAAAATTTAAAATCGTACATCAATATAAATCCAAGTACAGAAAGTAATCCTATTGTTCTTGTAATAGCATTTAATTTTTCTTGAGTATTCATCGTGTCCGTCGGCCAAAAATAAAGTTGATCTTTTTGAAATAAAATAGTATAATCGTGAATCCAAAATGTCATGATATGAATAGTTATTTTTATTTTTTGGAATTTGTCTCACGACTTGCTAATTTAGCTCGCAATCTATCTTTTGTTTTTGCCTTTTTAAGATGTTGATTTAAATTGGGTGGAGTTCCAAATTGGTTAAACATGGATTCAAATTGTTTCATGCCAGGCATATTTTTCATGTGTTTGAGCATTTCAGTTGCTTCTTCAATAAGTTCACTTTCTTTAAGTTGTCCAGATTTAATTTTATTGGTAATTTTATCTCCTACATTATTCATTAATTTGAACATTTTAGATGGATCACTCATCATATCCTTGATAACGTCTTCCTGTGGGTTTATTCCTACAGTTTCCTCAGCAATTTCTTTAGCTAGAGATCCTATTTTTCCATCCATCATACTTTCTAAATGTTCATGAATACCAGTGTCTTTTTCCTCAAACATGTTTTTCATGTCATCAATTGTATCTTTCATTTTATCCTGAATATTTTCATTTTGAAACATCTCTAATATGGTTTGATCATTGCCCATAACAATAAATACAATCAGTTTTAAATATTTCCACATAATTTTTTTTGTTTTATCACTAATTTGATCGGTCCATAAAATTTTAAAATTAACCTCGGGTAATAAAAAACAATCTTGAGAAAACATGGTTTCATTTTCATTTAAAATGGATAAAAAGTGTTCGGGAATAACTTTTGTCATATGGTCATAGACAACTTGGTATTGATCTTGATCATCCGTTGAAACATCTACTAAAATTTTATTTTGAGATAATTCTGGAAACGTTCCAAAAAGATCCAAAATAAAATCTTTCATGATTTTGTAAAAATTGGGTGGAATCATATTATACATATATACTATTATTTAAATATTTTAAACGTAGTGATTACTTAATTTACATAAATTTTGAATATATTTAATTGATTTTTTTTTATTTTCATCACTCATGTCACGAATAATTTTTCGTAAATCTTGAATGGTAGAATCAATGGTAGATGAATAATCTGAAACTTCTGAGGTATAATCCTTTTCAAGAAAATACTCAATATCACCTGAATCTATTTTATCTGCGTATTTATCAGTAATTGTTTTTTTCCACGTTTTAATAATAAGACCAGGATTTGTCTTTTTAATACCTTCCAAATAACGTTTACATTTTACAAATCGGGTATCTTCTGAATAAACGGATGAAATATCATCAAAACATTCATCAAGCTGTTTTAAAAATGTGCTTAGAACTAATGCATTATTGCTCATAATAACATATATATAAATTTATTTTAATATTGTTTTACATATATGAAACATAAATATATTCCAAAAACATTAAGTAAAAAAGATTTACAAATTCAAAAAAGAGGTATTATGAAATCGCGTAAATTGTACAAACAGGGTATATATTATCCACGCCCTCATGTAAATTTTACTTCTAAAACATCAAACCATATAAGTAAGGCGCGTAAATTATATGACATGAATAAAATTGTACCATCCAATGAATTAGCTAAAAAAACAAAATGTTCTAAATCTGCCCTGAACCAAATTGTACATAAGGGTAGAGGTGCTTATTATTCTAGTGGTTCACGACCCAATCAAACGGCAGAAAGTTGGGGGTTGGCACGTTTAGCAAGTACCATTACAGGTGGTCCTGCTAGCAAAATAGATTATTCTATTTTAGAATCCGGATGTAAAAAAACAAGTAAAGCATTAAACATGGCCATTAAACCCGTTTAACTTGTGGACTAATTGCCTGATCTCGTTCATTTTTATAATCTTCAAATGTTTTTCCATTTTTACCAATTTTATCAGGAACATAATCTTCTGTTGGTGTATGAATTGAAAAATCCTGTTCTAAAGGAACAAAATTATGCATTTGACGTAATCCACCATGACCCTTTGTATTTAATTCTTCGGGAGCCTGATCCCAAAAACTATAAGAATCTGATAATTGTGACATTTGAGATAAAGAATAACATTCAGGTTCATTGTTTCCTTGAGTAGCAGCGTGGTTTACAGAAACTTCTTTAGGAAGTAAAAAATCATAAATATCATCCCCAAATAACACTTGTTTTGAATCTATAATAAATAATGCTGGTACTTTGATTACATTGGGTGGCAACAATAATTGTTCATTTTCAAGATGAATGATGGTTTGTCCATTCGCATTTTTAGTTCGTTTATCAATACATATAAAATGTAATTCTTTTTGTAATTTTGTTTTTGAAATTTTTTGTAACAAACGTTTAGATGGATCACAAAAATTGCTATAATAACAAATCGTTGTCATTATTTAAATAAATATATATATTTAACTTAAAATTGATTAAATAAATTATATATAATAGTAGTATCAATGAAATTTGAAAATCTTAGTTCCGAAAATGGCATCCGATTCAGGCTTTCTGGTGTTGATAAAAGTGTGGCAAATGCCATACGAAGAACTCTTATTGGAAACATTCCCATTTATGTAATGGACCCCAAAAAGTGTTTTATTTCGGTAAATAAAACAAGATTTACAAATGAAATCATTGCTTCTAGGTTGTCAGCTGTTCCTATGTGTAAATTATGGCGTGAATCAAGTGTATTAAGTGATACGTATACCATTTCTGTATCAGTCAAGAATACATCAAGAAATACAATGTACATAACAACCAATGATTTTGAGGTTATGCATCAAGGTAAAAAAATAGATTCAATTGACATTTTTCCCAAAAATGAGTATACCCAAAAACACATTTGTTTTCTGCGATTAAAAGCTAACATTAGTGCTCCAGAAGAGCTTAAATTGGAATGTACAACATCAATAGGAACTGGAAACGAATGTGGTATGTACAATAGTGTAGGAACATGTTCTTATGAATATACACATGATATAGAGGCCGCCAATGAAGCCAGGGCATCTATAGAAACCGACAAAGATGATTGGTCCGTTTTAGACGCAAAACAATTATATTTTATCAAAGATTCATTTGATTTTGTATTAGACACGATTGGAATTCATACAAACAAAGAAATTTTATTGATTGCCTCTATTGTATTGCGTGAACAATTTGAACATTGTAAAATGGAATTGACCATTGTTCCTACATTAAATACAATACCCAATTGTTTTGATGTAAAAATGACAGGAAGTTATAATCATGGAACACATTTCATTAAAATGAAAGGTGATCATTCTATTGGAAAAATACTTGAATTTATATTATTCAAATCATTAGATCCCACGTATGTTACGTTCTTTAAACTACATCCGCATGATGAATTTGGAATCCTGCGTCTTGCTTATACAGATGCTACTTCTGAAAGTATAAAAGACAATATTATAAAAGCGTGCGATGAAGCAATTCATCAGCTTGAAGATTTTTCAGATATGGTAAAAGATGTTTTAAAAAAATAAATTTATAAGAATTGTATTAAATCAATTAATCTAAATGGAGCTAACGAATTTAAATACTTTAATGTTTCTGTTTTATTTATAAATTTAGGTTTTATAGATAAATAAATTGTATGTAGTTCATATAAATATTGATTTTTTTTAACAGGTTGTTTGTAAATATAACATTGTTTATATTGGTGTAAAAATGTAGATGCGCATTGTTGTATTTTTTTTTCTAGTTGTATGACTTTTTCTTTGTCATCTGGAAAAAACGTCAAGTATTCTTGTAACTTAGGTGTATTACGAATGTAAAAATAGTGTGTAGACAAAGGCGAATTTCCTTTTAAATGTTCAATATGTTCATGTTCATGATTTATTAATTTACTACGAATCCCATTACATTTAAACATAAGACCTTTTATATTCATAAGTTGAACAGCATGTTCCGCATCTTCATATGAAGCATAGGAGTAATACGTTGGAGTATTAAAACCATTGACTGAAAATTCAACAGCATACCCATTTTGTATTTTATAAGAAGCAACCAATACTAACTTTGGAGCTGTTATTTTTGTTACAATTTGATTATTTGGATGTTGCATGACAAAACTATACACAATAGATGGATCTAATTCATTCAAGGATAATCCACATTCATGAAACATGTCACAAAATGTTTGGGTTGAATTAAATGTACATTTTGCATTCAATGTAGATTTAGTTGAAATTTTCCATGTTTCATGAAAAAAAACATTGATCATTGTTCCTTCTACAAATTCTTCTACAATACATTGCGATATATCAAATGTAGTTTTAAAAACATCAAATGGAATAGATTTAGGTGGTGAAAAACATACAGGTGTTTGTTTAGCGTATATAACAGACCTAAAATTAGAATACTCTGGATTATTTTTTTTTAAAGAAGGATATTTTACAAGAGTATAATCCCCTGTTTTTTTTTGTATACAATCATTAGGAAATGTTTGAATATACATTTATTCTTATTATATTATAATCTTTATATTATAATAAGAATGACTGAACTTCATTCCAATGATATTATACACATAACATCTTCACGAGAAGAATTAAATGGTCATGCATTAATACGTTCTATTACAGAATCAGAAATTACTTTACAAATTCCTCCCAATCATGAATATACATTGTCTATCAAAGATGGTAATATTTTGGGGGTGGATAAAGTTGTTGTTGTTTACATGAGTACTCAGAAACGTTACGGATACGCAGAACAACGCGGATTTGTTAAAGACACGACAATTTGTATTACGTTTGACGATGATATCGAAGTATGTGGAGTTATTACAGAAACAGAAGAAGATATGATTGAAGTAGATACAGATCAAGGAAAATTATATATTGATTTTAAATACACGGAAGCCTTTCCTGATGGAATTAAAGATATTAACATAGATAGTAAAGTTGTTATTGTAGAAGATGAAGAATATGTACTTTTACCTGAAAACATGGCGCGGTATACTCTTGAAAAACAATTAAATGATTTGATGGATAAATTAATGTCCAAAACACAAAAAACATCGTATCAAATACGTCAAGTGAATAAAATTGTACAACGTTATAAAGAATTAATTCTTATGTTTTCTGACAATAGAGAACCTATTTACCCCAAAAAACATTTACCTTATCCACATGTAAAATGGATTGTACCTGTTATTTTAAACAAACGTATTGTCTATGCTGATATTGATGAAATGAGTGAAATGTTACATAAACAAGATCATGTTGCGTCAAGATCATTTTATGAATTGTATAAAGTACTTTTGAGTGATATACCATTTGTGAATGAACGCGAAGGTACTGATGTAACTACTACAACTCTTACTTTAATAAAACAAGATAATGTTGTTGAAGGAAAAATAAAAGATGATGAAACGGCTACTATCGTTGAAAAAAATTGGATCCCACAAGTAGTAACTAAATCCTATGGCATTGTTGAAAAAATTAAAATAGATTCGTATATTTCATTTTCAGATTATATTCCATATACACGAGGATTTATGCCATCTACACCATTGATTGAAAAAATTAAATATGATGGAATTATTCCAAACAATTCGCATGAGTTTTATACATCAGCTGCATGTCGTAAGTCATTGCGCAACATTGTATCTACATTTCCTGCCTTTTATTCTGTTTACGAATGTGTTCAATTATTAGAGCCTTATTTTATATATCAACAAGATTTAACTATCAAAGATCTTGAAATTATCCAATCTTTTTTGAAAAAACACATTCACGAATATCATTATTCTGTTTCGTTTCCAGATTATCATAAACCAAATAATTTTGCTAAAAATAATGAAGTATATAAATTTAATCATCTTTCTGATGAAGAACAATGCGTTGCTATGTTATCACAAGATTTTGGAAAATTAAAAGTAGCCTTGTTACGAGAAAAAATTAAATTAGACTATAGTTCTACCCTAGATGATGTTAAATTAAAACCAAAACAAAGTTCAACGCCTCCTATTGTGAAAGAATACAAAACATTACAAGAACTTAAAATGGATAATATAAAAGCTGCCTATTATGATCCTTCTATGGACACTACAAATTACGATGAATTGAAATCATATACAACTCCTAAATCTATGATGCAATTTCTTATTTTTGAAAAAAAAATGTCTCCCGAAGAAGCAAAAATGTACACGCCTGGATTTTTACATGGGCAACGGGTTGTTGTCAATGGTGAATATGGAAAATTAGGAAATCAATATTATAAACGTATTAATCATGAATGGGTATTAGATGAATCGTGTTATGGACCTTACCCATGTACTAGCAATGAACCAGAATGTAAAGATGATTGTGTAGATATTACGTTTCGGTTAAAAGAAAATTTAAAATTTATGATTAATGAATACAAAATTAATACCTATTCTTCTCAATTATTATTGAAAGAAGAATTAGATGCGTTAAAAGCAAAATTAACAACACAACTGGCTGCGATACAACATATCAATCAAGAATTATTTTTAAAATATAACAATAAAAAATTGGCATTATATTCATCCAGTTCTATTATAACAAAATCACCCAATGAACCCTTATTTTTGTACATTTTACAAAAGCCGCATTGTGAAAAAAAATACAAGGAATTATTAGCATTTATTAATTTACATACAAGAATTGCGACAATGGGAGAAGATAAAAATTGGTTTTATTGTTTAATTACCAATGTTAAATTAGTTCCTGTAGAATATAAACAACTTGCTATTTTATACGACATAAGTATCAAAGAATACAATGATTATATTGACATTTTGATAACTCAAGATAAAATTACATTGGATGATGATGTAAATTATATTTTTAAACATAGCGGTTACCCAATTGGACCTAAACAATTCACAACTACATTTGATGATCAAGTTCGATCTGAGGTGTTTAATCCTGAAATTATATTTTCTTTACCGAGACCATCCCATTCTGATACCCCTATCATTTTTAAAATATTAAACGATATATCCAACACCATTGAAGATTCGCAATTACCAAAATACTTTAATTTTATTGCGCACGACATGGAAAAGGATCCATCTAATTATGTACTATTATGTATTGCGTATGTAATTACTTTATCTCAATTAAATCAAGAAACAATTCTTGACAAAATAAAACGTTTAAAATTTAAAATAGACACAACTGAATTAAAACGTGTTATTGAATACGTAAATAGTAGATATATGGTTCAACAAATTATACGGAGTAAAGTAAAACGAGAAGGCGGATTGAAAAAGAGTATGATATGGGATACCTTTTTACCACCATTACATGTAGTTTATTTAGAAAAAACCGCATTTAACCCAAACGTTGCGGCAATGAACATTATGTATTTAAATCATGAATCTGTGACAAAGCAAGAAGCATTACCCGGAAATACATGTGAGTACAAACACAATAAACAAATTTCTATTCTCGTGTCTCAATTTACACCCTTTTCTTACAAAGTATACAATAAAAATATACCTTTTCATTTTGTACCACCTTATATTGATTGTTCTGGAAAATTGTCTTATCCAATCCAAGAAGAAATAGATAAATATATTTTTGTCTACGTAGAAAACATTCATAAAACATTAATTATCCCTTTTAGTCCAGACATGAATGTAATGCATATCAAACAATATATTTTTAATGAAGAAAATATACCCCTACAACATCAAACATTATTGTTTGAAGATAAAGAAGCAACCGATGATAATGTTGCTTTATGGACTACGTTTACATTGAAAATTAAATTACCATCCTATGAATCTAAACTTCAATTGTTATTAGACGAATTTAATCAAACCAACGTAGATTTAAAAACATTGTACATGTCAACCACACCAATTCATTACATAAAATCTTTTATTTTGTTAATTTTACAAACAATTCCCTCTTTAGTATTACATCCTGTTATGGATAGATTAGAATTGCCTCCTACAATTATTCCTCTTATTTCGCGCCAACATCATAATGATTTACACCTTTTTTATAAAGAAGGAATATTTTATAAAATCATCACTTCGTATCGCGATTTAAATGTAGAAAAACTAAATTATTTTGATAAATCGGACATATTAAAACGTGTATCTGAACCACATGATAAGGATACTATTTATGAAATGTATTTTTATATGTTGACGATTTTAAAACTTTATTTGAATGATGACAAATCTGCCGAATTTGTACAATTGTTAGTAGATACTTATATTAAAACGCGAGATATCATATTTTTAGATAATGAAAGAATTAAAAAAATAACACTTACATACAAAGTAATAGAATCAGATGACCGAAATAAAAAATTAAACGAACTTTCTCCTGAAAATAAATCATTGGCTATTATTTTTACACAAAAAAATATAGATAAAGAATCACGTATAGGTAGAGAACAAGGCTATTCCACGGAAGGATATAGACTAGCTAGAACATTGCGCGATGTTTATTCCGACCGAACAGAAGATGCCCCTGATTTAGGTTCAGATGGAAATGGAAATAACGATTAATAAAATAATTTATTTTGTATGAGTATATATGAATTATCTTACCTTTTCAATTATTATTTTTATGATATGTTTTGCACTTTTACATTTTTTTAAACCAACTATGATTTATCATCCAGATGGTTCATTAAGACAATTTGGAATTGGGTATCGTAAACGAACTGTCGTTCCTTTATGGTTAGTTGTTATCTTATCGGCAATTTTTTCTTATTCGGTTGCTTTATATTTTACTCCGTAATGTTATAGGTTGTTTCAGGTTCGCTCGTTTCCGTACTTGCCATAGCTACAGAATGTGATGTCACATAATCATCGACAGATTTTGTACATGGACTATTCATAATCATGGTATACGATGTAGTAATTGCCATACTTGCTGTTAATATGTACCAGATCCATTCTGATACATGTTCTTTTATTTTAATCATGTTATAAAAAGCTAAAATGCTTTTTGATTTTTCTTGTGAATATTCAATGTTATATTCTGCCAATTTATTTTGAAAATTAATGGTTGTAAATTGATTTATTAATAAAGATGGGTCGCTGTAAATTTTTTCTAAAGGAGCATCATTATTTAAAATGTTTTTTAATGCTTGAGTACCCCCAGCAAATTTAGTCACAAGATATCCAAACGTGTTTGAAAAAGGTGTTTTCCATTCAGGAAAATAATTCAAAACAGCCATCATAGATCCAAATATAAGTATCCATGGAAATAGTGTAGCACTGAATACTGTAGTATTACTAGACGAACACTTTGTTTGCATGATACTCATGTTAATAAAGTACATGATAATGGTAATCAATACAAGAAAAATAATATTCATATAAGGAGACAAATTCAAATTGTATTTAAGATATATGTATACACCGGATAACCAAAAAAACACGGATAAGGATATACTCATCATAGTTTAAATGTATATATAATTTTATTAGATTTAACATATGGAGCATTTAATTGAGCCGGATCTTAAAATACATTTCACCAATATGTTTTCAAATTATAAACATCGTAAAATGGAATATTATACTTCAATAATAAACATTATTTTATTCATTGTATTTTTAGTAGGAGGATTATTTATTTTATATGTTAAAAAAAAAAATAAATTAACGCCTGAACAACGAATTAAAAAAAATGAATCTGATCGCAATTACATCATTCATAAAATTAAATCACTTCAATTGAATAAACATGGATTGTTATCTTAAAATATTAAATATACACCGGGGCCTGGAAAGAACACCAGAGGAAGCAGAACCAGAACCATCAAAGCCAAAAACATTAACGTCAGAGCTAGCAGAGGCAGCAGAGCCATAGGAAGTAGAGCTATAGCCAAAACCATCAGAGTTGTTTCAACTTCCCAACAACTGACGCCAATAAAAGTAGAGTTCATTTTTATATAGGAACATGAAGAATAATTTCAATTTTAAATATTTAATTTTTAAGAATTATAAAAATTGAAATAATTTTACAGATGTAAATGTAAAAAGAGTACATGGCACAAGACGGACAATTTGAGGCGACCAAAATGTTCTTCAAACTATATGCTGAACGTGAATGCATGCGCATGGAATCTTTATACATTCAGGTTCGTGAACCAGTTTTGCCAGATGAAGAAGCGCCACTTGATCTTCCTCAAACTACATGTATTGTCATAGAACCCATACGAAATTTATTCGAATGGTTTCTATGTTAGAAACATGGATTCAACGGATATTATAAAAATTGAAATGATTTATACTATAAAAACGTACAAAAACGGCGCGCACATGGCTCCCACCAAGTTTTCATTTAAAGTGGAGCAATCGCCAAACTTGGAAGAAGAGCTGGAGTGGCTTTTGCGGAAATATAATGTAGGTAAGGCGCGAATTCGGTGTGTAATATGTCCCAGAATAGGTTCCAGCCGTACAACGTCAGTTTATTACGTGGATGTGGATGAGCCCACGAAGTACGGCGCTGAATTACTGGATTGGCTTCGGCGCGGCAAAGAATACGAAAAACAACGGCGCGAACAAGAACAAAATGGCGGACCTCCCTTTCCAGATTGTCTACATGGGCCAGTATGGGCCACCGAAGCAATAGATGGATTTGTTCTTCGGCGGTGGTGGCTAAAAATTACGCGAACCCCGCAAGTTCGAGAAAAGGCTTCCAATGCGTCGTTTAGGTGACAATTTTAACGGCATCGGCTACATCTACAGATACATTTTTTATGTAATCACCAATTGTAAAAAATAAAATATAAGTTCCTGCCAAAAAGCATATTTTTTTATCTATGGAAGTAAAAGGTTTGGGTTTTACAAAATCATTAAATTTATATACTAAAATCAATCCTACTACAATTTTTACAATATAACTAAATTGTGTAAATAATTCAGGGGGTGATTTAATCCATCCTATGAATAATGCTATTGTAATTATTAATGAAATAATATTAAATGTGTCAATGTATTTTTCCATATCTTTTAATTAGATAAAAAAAGAAGTAGTGTATACAATGAAAATAATCCAGCGGGTATAAAAATTAACCAAAACAATTTAGGTTCATTTGGATCATGCCCCCATTCCGTGTATACAGATAAAGAAGTAGGTATTTTAGACAATAATGAAATAATAAAACTTAATGAAAATATAAATATAGTAATAGCCAGCATTGTTCCCCAAATAAGTGGATTATTAATTACTTTTCTGTATTCAATTCCAATAGAAATAACAAACGCTAATAAAATACATTTACATATAACAATCCATATGGATAAATGTTGTTCCGCCATTTCAGCATAATAAGTTTTTCGGTAATTAGTATTAATGCCATCTTTTCTTACTTGTCCAATTTTTGCTTTAATTTTTTTGAGTAATGCAGCAGTTACATCAGATAAATTTTTTAAATATATTTCTTGTGATTTTAAAAAATGTGTACTTTCATTTATTTCTATCATTTGTTTGGTATGTTGATCTAACATCTTTGCTTTAATTGCAACAACTTCCTTGTTATAATGAATTAACATATAGTTGTCATATCCATCTGAACCATTTCTAAACGTATAATATTTCCGTGTAGCATCCTCCACTAAACTCGGCGCATTTAATTCATTGTCACGCGATTCAACCATTGCATCATATAAGGCTTGCAATTTTATATTTCTAATTTCAGTAGGAGAAATGGTAAGACTAGCACTTTTTTGATATGACAATGCTTTTATTTTATCTTGAATATTTTTGCGCTGTTCATAAGCAGCTTCACCTTCTTTATATTCATAATATTTTTGTTCAGCTTCATTATATTGATCGGTTGCGTTTTCTTCATCTTGTTTACTTTTAATATAAGCATCATATAATTTCTTTAATTCATTTGGATCATAACCATTTTTGTCGTGTTTATCATGTTTATCATTTTTGTCATGTTTATCATTTTTGTCATGTTTATCATTTTTATTTTTATCTTTTCCCATACTTCGTGTATTTATTTTTTTTATTCCGTTTCAGTCGTACTAATTACACAGCCAGATACATCACTCCAAATAGTTCCAGGACCACAACAAGAAGATTCTGCGCAAATAAAATCTAAACTTATACCACTTATATCAATTATTTTATTTGTATTTGTGTTGTTTGCCTCGTCTACTGAATAATCAGCCGATGGAGTATTCAACCAATAAAACTCATCATAATTATCATTTCTGCGCATAGTCATGCTAAATATTCGGCGTATGATCAAAAATCCACCAATGATACAAATAATAATGCTTAATGGTCTGGATACAATTTTTAAAGGCGTATAATCAAGAACAATGGCCGCTAATAAACAAATGCCTACAATCGTAATTAGTTGCATCAATCGTTTATAAGCATCATATTGTTTGCTATAATAAGTATTAATTTCAATCATTTTTAATTGATTGTTTTTTTCATCTTTAAGTTCAGACATTCGTTGTTTAGATTTATTTAATTCTTTTTCAAGCAAATGAAGTGTTTTTGTTTGTTGTTTTAATGAAGATTGAGCAACTTTTTCATTTTCATTTTGTGTAAGGTACATTTCTGAAACAAAATTGTACAAATTGACACGTGCTGCAGATAAAGAGTTAATTTGTGTAGTAATATTGTCAATATCTTCATCTGAAAATGTATTAGGTTTACCCAAAGCAACATTTTCCGAATTTGTAGTAAGAGTAGAATACAAATTTTCTTCTGATTTTTGAAGTTCAGCAATTTTATCTAATATATCTTGCATATCCATATATAAATACCATACTATTTTTTATTTGGGACGAAACATAATGATTGCTAAAATAATCATAGCTATGATTCCCCATAAAATAGCAGCACTTTTGTTTTTAGTATCTACTATTTCTAAATCGGTTTCTTGTTGTGAAAGAGTGGTAGATGGTTTTAACTTTTTAATATGAGACAATACATTTTGATATTCGTGTGTTTTTTTTGCCATTTGCTTATTTGTTTGTTGAGATTGTTGTGTTACTGCAACAAGAGAAGAAGGATGTTTTACATAATCTTGGGTTTGTGCATACATAGAAGCATTTTGTTCCATATACGAAGATAGATCAATTGGCTGAATCACGTCACATTGATTTTGCCCATCAACTTTAAAATCATTCCCCATTGGATAATTTGAATACGTAGTTGAATCTATAAATTTTACTTTGCCTGAAGCACACGAACTATCATTCAAATTTACACTTGTTTTTTTTAAATATATGTCTTGTAACGTGTTAGTAATAGTATAATCAGATTCCGATGATTCGGGTGTAATTAGTTGCCATGAATTGGTAGACGGCGAATGAACAAACCCTACACAATCATTGGATGTGTTACATTGATTTTGTAAAGCTGAAATATCACATTCTTCTTTATACTCAACACTAGAGACAAAAGAAAATGTGTTTGTTTTTTTGCTAATTGACCATAATCCAACAAACATAATTGAATTAAATACAAAGGCAAAATTGGGCGTTTCTTGTTTGGCAGGACCACTATCATTTAACGTTGTATTTGTTTTCCATAATATTGTATCGCCACCTACTAAATAAATGTTTCGGTCATTTTGTAATGTTAATCTGAAAGGTCCACTACCTTTGTTTGATGTGTTAGTAGACCATTTTGGAATATTTCCAGAATCATAAGCTACTAAATTTCCATCCGATTGTAATTTAAGTTTTCCAGGACTATGTGTAGCTTTAGAACACCATACAGACGATCCACCCGAAGTAGAATATAAACATAAATTTCCATCCGTTTGATAAATCATAATGTATTTTCCGTTTTGACTTACTAATGTTTTTCCTGCCGTTAATGAACTTCCTTGATCCAATGTGTCATTTACAGTAGAAATCATTGCCATTAATGTGAACGGATCGCCATATTTAATAGAATTTCCAATTTGGTAGTTAGAACCACGTGGAGGAACAATTTGAAATGTATACGCCTTATCACCACCAGGTCCAAATTCAATCATTTTAGTTACTGAATTTACATTGGCTACTTTACATCCCCACCAACCACAATCGTCTGTTTGAGAAGACGCCGAAGATGTAATTGAAATTTCATCTCCATAATGAACTGAACCAGTTTGTGTGGGTACTGAAGGTCGTATAAAAAAATTAGTTGTAGAAGATCCAAATTCTAAATTAGAAGATTTATTCATAGATCCAAATAAATTTCCATATTGAATACTTAATTGATCGCCATACTTTACATCGGGACGTTTTTTGGTACAATCCGACATGTTTTTTCCAGTTACGTTAGATACTGAATTATAATTATGATATTTTCCATTATACGTAGGAGGAACAGAATGAAATGCTGAATCCGCATCCACATAACCCACTTTTCCAAGTGTTGTCATAGACGTCAATATAGTCGCATTTGGTAAACGTCCTTCATTTTGACCCGTTGTTGTCCAATGATAAGTAGCTTGTTGTTCGGTAGTTAAATTAAGATCAGGATTGTTTTGAATATAAAATTGCCAATCAAATTTATTAGCAGGAGGTAACGTTTGAACATACGATGTTTCATGTCCGCATGATTGTCCGGACACCATAAGTGATCCAACTGGAAATCCTAATGTATCCCATGTTTGGTCTAATTTGACAAGTTTAGATGAACAATGGTTTTTACCTATTGTATTGTTATAATCATCTTGGGACGCATATTTTTTCACAACTCCTGTAGACGTAACATGAGCAAGAGAGCCATCCGACAATTGAAGATTTTTAGATGCGTATTTTTTCCCTGATGTGTATTGTTTAATTTGATCTAATAAATTCATTTTATATTTTTCTTATATTTTTATTTCCATTGATACACAATAATAGAAAAAATGGTAATGGCTGAAAGTAGCCATGGCATAGTATTCGCATAATTCATGGTAGCAACTATTTCTACATCTTCTTTTTGCGTAATTTCAGTAATGAGTAAATTCATGTCTTTATCCAATTGATTGGACACACCTAATAATTCATGTTGTTTAGGTATATTTTGAATTGTTTTTTTAGTTAAATTGGACATTTGTAATAAATATGTTTTCATATCAGCATTTAATTCGGCCGCCTTTTGACATTTTGTTTTCATTTTTTCTTTTCCTAAACAAGACGTTTTCACAGAATTCATAATTGACATGTATTCCTCTTTTGCATTGTTGAATTTTGCCTCTACTGCGTATAAATCAACTTCTGTCATGTATAATCTAAACATTTAAATCGGGTGTATTTAACGATAATTTTTTCAAATAATCCGATGCGTATCCAGAAGGACGTAACGGATTGTTTAATTTAGCAAAAATAAATTTAATAAATACATAAAAAAAGAAAGCATAAATAATGTACCTCATCATACAATATTTTTTATAAAAAAAATACGTCAACCGATCTATCATATTATATAAAGTGAAGTGGTAGTGTCCGCACCAACTCTAATAGTTGAACCAAGAAGAGCATTTGCGTTAGTAAAAATTATTTGAGAAACTCCGTTCAACTGAATATCTATTGGGTCGGTCATAGATTTATTACAAATACCCCACCAATATCCAACAACAAGAGGAGTGGTTATATTAACTATCAAAGCAGAAGAACGACCAAAATACTGCATTAAACTCATCACTATCCATATATATTAGTAAGAGATTTTAAACATCGTCGTATAATTGTATCTTGTAATAAGTTCCGTTCAGTTTTATTCTTAAAAACTTACTCACAGGAGCACCAACAGTAGCAGTTTCCAAAGTAGTTCCTTCCAATTGAAGGTCGCCAATATTATTTACATCTAATATTATATTTCCGTCGCTCCCTCCTATTGCTGATGTTAAACCAACCCCTCTGTCGGCATTCAAAAAACAAAATCCATTCGTTCCACCAGAAGGAACATTCGCAGTAAAAGTAATATTGCCGTCAGTAGTAGTCCCACTAATACTACCGGTGAAAGGGGCAATTCCCCCAGCGTTTAAAGCAACATTTCGTTTAGATGCTATTGTTATATCACCATTTCCACTTGAAGCAGTTCCGTCTATTGTAATATCACCAGTAGAAGTTTTAAGAGAGTTTCCGTTTAAATCAAGAGGTCTAAAAGAGTTGTTTTCATTATCAGAACCATTCATTCTAAAAACTAAATTATTAACGCCATTTATTAAACTATAAAAATCTAACGCTCCGTCGTGGTTAGAAGGGGCGGTTGTTGTAGTAATAGTGCTTTCAATTTTACCAAAGGTTCTTTCCACCCCAGCACTATCTTTCGCATTAAAAAATACAGAACCAATTACATCATTAACCGCACCATTTCGCCCACTTTTAGTCAATTCAATAGAAGGGACACCATTAGTATTTCCAGCAGTCGCATCTGTATTGTTTATAATTAGTGCTGGACTACTGGTATATCCTGTGTTTGGACTTGTTAAAACAATACCAGCAGAGTTCGCAAACAGATTGTCGCTGGAAAATCCAATAAGACCATTAGTATTTAAACTTAAACTAACGCCTGAATGATAAATGCCGTCGCTTTGATAAGTCGCATTATTGGGTGTAAATCCGTCGTCAAAATCAACTTCAAGTTGAGAACTTGAAAGAATAGTAAAAACATTATTAGGAGTATCATTTAAAGTTATAGTGAGAGGGTCTTGTGCGGAATTACCAGCAGTAAGAACTTGCTGTAAAGTAGGAGTTGGGCCTGTTGGACCTGTATCACCTGTTGGTCCAGTTTGCCCTGTTGGACCAGTTGCGCCTGTAGCACCTGTTGGGCCTGTTGGACCAGTTGCGCCTGTAGCACCTGTTGGACCAGTAGCACCTGTTGGGCCTGTTGGACCAGTTGCGCCTGTAGCACCTGTAGCACCTGTTGGACCAGTAGCACCTGTTGGACCAGTAGCACCTGTTGGACCAGTAGCACCTGTTGGACCTGTTGCGCCTGTTGGACCAGTAGCACCTGTTGGGCCTGTTGGTCCTGTTGGGCCTGTTGGACCAGTAGCACCTGTTGAACCAGTATCGCCTGTTGATCCAGTTGATCCTGTTGGTCCTGTTTGACCTGTTGGTCCAGTTGGTCCTGTTTGACCTGTTGGTCCTGTTTGACCTGTAGAACCTGTTGATCCAGTTGATCCTGTTGGTCCTGTTGGTCCTGTTTGACCTGTGGTTCCTATATCTGTCGCGACTTGCTTTATTGAAATAAAATTAGCAGAATAGTTTGGGACGTAGCCAGGGGTGGGAAAATCTGGGAGTGTTACTTCTAATGTGACAGATATTACATCACCTAATGTTAATAATGCTATAAATGGAGCATTTGCGTGATATAAAGTTTCAACCCCAAAAACCGGAACATCGTTAGGCTCTTCGCCTACCATAAATCTTTTCGCAACTGTAACATAACTGCTTCCTGTAATTTGTGAACTATTGTTTAATATTTTTGATGTTGCTGTAAAGGACGATGGCGCGCTCGGATTAGAAGTTATAGTTGTATTATAAGCTATTTCGTAATAGCCTGTTTTTGGTATTGTAAAGGTTGTACCAGGTCCATTTGCAGTAATACCACCTGTTGATACTATTAGGGTTGGAAAGGGTAGAGTTACTGGACTTGTAGTAAGTATATCTACAGCTATTCCAGAATAATAATAACTTGCTAGTATATTTGAAGCAGACCCTGCAGCTCCAGTTGGTCCTGTTTGACCTGTTGGTCCTGTTTGACCTGTTGAACCAGTATCGCCTGTTGGTCCTGTTTGACCTGTTGGTCCAGTTGGTCCTGTTTGACCAGTTGATCCAGTTGGTCCTGTTTGACCTGTTGGTCCAGTTGGTCCTGTTTGACCTGTTGGTCCAGTTGGTCCAGTTGGTCCAGTTGCACCTGTTGGACCAGTATCACCTGTTGGACCTGTATCACCTGTTGGTCCTGTATCACCTGTTGGGCCAGTATCACCTGTTGGACCTGTATCACCTGTTGGTCCTGTATCACCTGTTGGTCCTGTATTACCTGTTGGACCTGTATCACCTGTTGGGCCAGTATCACCTGTTGGTCCTGTTGGTCCTGTTGGTCCTGTTGACCCTGTTGGTCCTGTATTACCTGTTGGACCAACAGGTCCCCCAGAAGGACCCGTTTCACCAGTTGGACCTTGTATTCCAGTAGCTCCAGTAGGTCCTGTTACACCCGTGGCTCCAGTAGGACCGGTATTACCTGTCGGTCCTGTATTACCTGTTGGACCAACAGGTCCCCCAGAAGGACCCGTTTCGCCAGTTGGACCTTGTATTCCAGTAGCTCCAGTAGGTCCTGTTGGTCCTGTTGGTCCTGTTGGTCCTGTTGACCCTGTTGGTCCTGTAGAACCTGTTGGGCCTGTATTTCCGGTAGGGCCAGTACCACCTTGTAAACCAGAAAACCCAGAAGCGCTTGAATTATATTGCGTAACATACATAAAATTATATATATATTAATTTTAAAATGTTTTAACTTGTAGGCCTTAACTAAGCAAAATCTAAAGGGATTTTATAGTCAATTCCGTTTAATACAATCTTTAAATATTTACCACTTGAACCACCAGAAGTCGTATCCTCTAATGAAGCACCAGTAAATCTAATTTTTCCTTCTGTTTGTAATTCAATATTACTTGGAGAAGGACTAACATTAGAAGCGGATAATATTAAATCAGTATTAGTACTTGAAATTACAAAAGCACTAGTGTCTAATGTATTATCATATTGTAGTTTTCCTGTTCCACTTGTATCTTGTCGCAAACTTAATGCTTTATTGGTCGCATTATCGCTATGAGTTAAATATAACATTTGCGTCCCAGCAGTATTTACTATTCCACTTTGAGCGACTACACCCATACCTTGATTATAATACAAATCCATTCTATTCTCCCCACTATTTACGCTATTTTCTATTTTTGCCTGTCTTCCTGTTAAAGTTTCACCGAGTTCTACTTTGGTAGGAGAGTAAGAGGCAGTTTTACTATTCGGTGTATCAGTTTGAATAATTATGTGAGAAGTAGGTATATTTTGAATAGTTGTCCCAACATTTCCAGTAGCAGTTGTATAATTCATATTAATCGCTGAATTGAGCGATACTTGGTCGTTTTCTAATACTATTGTTGCTGTATCAGTAATAGCGTTATTCCAAAAAAGGGATATATTATTTTTATCAATATCAAACCTTTCGTCAGGATTACCATTATTAAAATCTATTTTGCTTCCACCAGTAGTAGATAGGGTTTCAATAAAACTATCAGTTTGTATGGAAGTAGTTGTTGCTCCTCCGCTATTAGGTATTAAATTAATATTACCAGCACTCGTTAATGTAATAGCGTCCCCAGCAGTTCCAATCGCATTAATATCAATCCCTAAAGCAGTTTCAGTAATATTCGCTTTTGAATTAATAGTTAAATTACCTGTTCCAGTAGAACTCGCAGTTGTTATAGTCATATTATTTTGAGAAGTTTTTAGGTCGTTTCCGTTTAAATCAAGAGGTCTAAAAGAGTTGTTCTCATTATCAGCACCATTCATTCTAAAAACTAAATTATTAACGCTGTTAATTAAACTATAAAAATCTAACGCTCCGTCGTGGTTAGAAGGGGCGGTTGTTGTAGTAATAGTACTTTCAATTTTACCGAAGGTTCTTTCTACCCCAGCACTATCTTTCGCATTAAAAAATACAGAACCAATTACATCATTAATCGCACCATTTCGCCCACTTTTAGTCAATTCAATAGAAGGTACACCATTAGTATTTCCAGCAGTCGCATTTGTATTGTTTATAAGTAGTGCTGGACTACTGGTATATCCTGTGGTTAAACTTGTAATATCCAAAGTAGAAGCACTCATATTCAAATTGTCACTTGTTATCAATAAGTTACCCGTAGTATTAAGTGCGAGGTTTCTACTCGCGCCGGTAAAGGTATGTGCTATTGATGCGTTGCCTGATACTGGAGTTTCCATTTTTAGCGAATGAATGCTTGACCCCGAGGCACTTAAAGAAGTAAGAGTATGAGAAGCAGTTGATATATCAGTAAAACTATCTACACTATTTGTAATATTAGCGGTCGCAGGATCATCGTTGTAAGTGAAACCACCTCTGGCGTTGGTTGAGTTGATTTGAGTTGAGTAATTAGAATTAACCGCTGGGGTCGCTGAAGTGTCACTTAAATAGGTGTGGTTAGACACGATAGCATTAGTGGTAACGATGTCGATAAGAGAGCAGAACTCGCCAGTAGCAACGTTGCTTGATATTGTAGATAGCGTAGCCTGATTTGCTTGACTGGTGATTTTGCTGTCAATATCATTAGAACCATCTAAATATTTAACGCTTGAATCCACAAAAGTAGGGGTCACATTAACCACTGATGAATTATTTATACCTGATTGTTGAAAAGTCATTGCTTGGGTCATACTACTTGTAGTTGTCGTCCTAACAGCAGTCGCAATTGTAGAAGTTGCTCCGTCCGTTGCTGTATCTGTATCTAATATAACACCCGACCCAGTAATAAGAGTTTTTGTCCCGATTAACCCTGAAACACCTCCTACGTTCGTAGAATAGTCGGTTTGTCCTGACTGGGATTTGAGAGAACCAACCGAAGTAATACCAGTCAAATTATCATCAAAAAATACCCGAACCTCTGATGAGGTAGTAGGGTTATCTATAAGGGTTTGACTATCAGTTGTTCCAGCGACAATATTAGACATTGTAAGACTATTATGTGTGATAGTATTTGTCGCAGTTGGAGAAATGAGAATATCTTTTAAAACAATAGTCAAGTCACTATCGTTACCAGCGGTAAGAACTTGTTGCAAAGGTGGCGTTGGTCCAGTTGGGCCTGTATCACCTGTTGTGCCAGTTGCTCCTGTTTGCCCTGTTTGCCCTGTTTGCCCTGTTTGCCCTGTTTGCCCTGTTTGCCCTGTTTGCCCTGTTTGCCCTGTCGATCCTGTTGGTCCTGTTGGTCCTGTTTGCCCTGTTTGCCCTGTTTGCCCTGTTTGCCCTGTCGATCCTGTTGGTCCTGTTGGTCCAGTTTGCCCTGTTGGTCCAGTTTGCCCTGTTGGACCAACAGGTCCCCCAGAAGGACCCGTTTCACCAGTTGGACCCTGTATTCCAGTAGCTCCAGTAGGTCCTGTTGCACCCGTGGCTCCAGTAGGTCCTGTTGGTCCAGTTTGCCCTGTTGGTCCTGTTGCACCCGTAGCTCCTGTAGCTCCAGTAGGTCCTGTTGCACCCGTGGCTCCAGTAAGTCCCGTGGCTCCAGTTCCTCCTGCTTGACCAATTTTTTTTTCTAATGTATTGTAGCGGGTAACAAGCATATATAAAGTAAACATTTTATTTTATATATACAAACGACACCCGTCTATCACAATTTTAAATACTTTTTAGTTACTAAAAAATAATGTTATTCAAAATATCATTGGTAATTTGCGTTTACCACCGCGTTTTTGAGTAAAACTGCTAGCTACAGAAAATTGACTTTGGCCACGTCCTACACCACCTAATTGATTCATGTAAAAAATAGTAGATCTGCCTTTAAGAGATCCATCCGCATGTATTTGAACAGCAAGATTAGACCAATTGTTAAGTCCAACTCTAGAGGTAAGACCTTGTTTTTTACTGCCACCAGCAGTATTCATATTTATATTTACATTAGATTGTGTAGATCCAGCAAAACCAGCTCCCATCACTTTTGCACGACTTGACATAATTTATCAAAAGAAAATTATATTTTTATAACTTTTTCCTTTGTAATTACCTGAACTTTAAACAATTCTTCTTTTATGGTACATGAATGTTTATGGCGATGTGTAATACATACAATTTTTGAACATTTACACGTAAATAAAATTAATTGGTGTGCGCATAAACAACACTTCATTTTTTTTAATCAACATATTATAAATTAATCAATTTAATAGATATTTATATACTAACGTATGAATATTCCTTTAGTAGAAAAATATCGCCCTACTGATTTTGAAACAATTATATTGGATGACGCAAACAAATTATTTTTTACTCAATTAAAATCGTTAAATTATATTCCTAATATTCTTTTGTATGGACCACCTGGAACAGGAAAAACAACAACTATTTTAAATTTAATTAAATCATACCAAACTACACACCATGAATTAAACAAAGGGTTTATGATTCATTTAAATGCGTCAGATGAAAGAGGCATTGATATGATACGAACACAAATATATACATTTATTCATAGTAAAACGTTATTTTCTAAAGGCCAAAAATTTATTATTTTAGATGAAGTAGATTCCATGACAAAATGTGCTCAACATGCCCTTAGTCATTTGTTGAATGATAGTACGAATGTTTGTTTTTGTTTGATTTGTAATTACATTAGTAAAATAGATGATTCTCTTCAATCAAAATTTATAAAAATAAAATTTAATAAATTACCAACATTGTCTATTTTTACGTTTTTAAAAAAAATTGTAGATGCTGAAAAATTACCTTATACAGATGATCAACTACAACACATTCAACTTACGTATGGGTCAGACATACGAAGTATGATTAATTATATGCAGGCCAATCAATACAATTCATGTACAAATGTAATTCATCGCCAAATTTGGGATCAACTCTATTCAGATATTAACTTAAACGATATAAATGTGCTTGCGGATAAGTTTTTTAAATTAAGTTTAACATATAGTATTGATATCAAGGATATTATCAAAGATTTTTTGTATTACATTAACATTACTTATGGAGTTGTATCACACCTTAAATTAATAGAAACAGCATTACATTCATCATTGACAACAGAACATTTAATTAAATATATTATGATTCATTTAAAAGAAAATTGATATAAAAAATATATAGATCATTGTATAAAATGTCTGACGAAATTTCAACCATGTCCATCTACAATTCTCGTCAACATCTTTTAGATATATTAAAAGAATGTGGATATGATGTATCCGATTATACGAATCCTAGTTTACAACATGTTGCTGCCATGATTGAAAATAGACAATTGAATTTATTGCTTACGTCACCTATCAATAAAGTGTATGTCATTTATAAATTGGATGCTAAAATAAATACAAAAGATAATTTAGCTGAACATTTAGAACCATTGTTTGACGATAACATTTTGAACAAAAATGATAATGTCATTATTGTTTATAAATCTGAACCAAACGATACCATTCATAGTATGCTTGAAAATTTATGGAATGATCAAGGTATATTAGTGTCAGTGATTAACATTGAACGATTACAATTTAATATTTTCAAGCATGAACATGTTCCTCGACACACCATCTTGAATGAACAACAGCAGCAAGAATTATTTGAAAAATACAACATTAAATCAAATGCCAATTTGCCGGTAATTAGCCGGTTTGATCCAGTCGCGAGTGTTATGTGTATGCGCCCTGGACAAGTGTGTTCTATTGAAAGAAAAAGTAAAACTGCTGTAGTTAGCCATTATTATCGCGTATGTGTATAATTTTAGGTGTGTATTGTATGGCAGCCGAATTACCTTTAAAACAACGAGATTCTAGAAGTACAACGACATCATCCAAAGAATTATATGATATTTTTTTTAGCGATGTACTTCGTACATATCATCTGCATATCAATGGAACTTCATTTGGTATGATTACAATAGGACAAAGAAATATATTTTTTCATGCAATTATGCCAACAGAAATAACCGTAAAAGAATTAGAAAAAATTTCTTGTATACATTTGTTTGATATTTATAGTTTTAATATCAAAGAACCAAAAAAAATAGTATTTTATTTAAATTCTTATTATGACGTAGAACCTGAATATAAAAAAGAATGCAAAGATCTTCATCAAACACTGAAAGACCGAAATACAACTTTATTTCATTTATTTGATTTTATGACAGATGCCCTTTCATATGATACCATTGAATTAATAGATGGTTCGCGTGCTAATTTACATGGAAAAGAATGGAATTTACGTGTATTGAATAATATATTTAAAGAGGAGGGAGGGACATTTTATGAAAAGTTTGGATTTAAAGCTATTTTTCCAGTTGGAGACTTTAAAGGCATAAGAATACCTATACACGACGAACGTATCCGAGCATATGTCAGAGATCGTATGAAAAAACCCGTAGAATCTGTAACCATACGGGATATAGTAAATTATTTACATGAATCCGAAGGCGATGCATGGGACCCAGAAGAGACTGCTGTTATTAAATTTATCATTGATAGTGTGGACGCGCATATTAAAAAAACACATTACATTGATAAAATTAATCCTGCTGCATATACAAAAACAATTGGACCTTTACAATTTTCTGATTATGAAATTCTAGGAAATTCAATTAATTTTTTTTCTATAGAAGAATCTGAACCTAAGGATACTCCTGGTGGTAAACGTAAAACTAAACGTAAAAAAAATAAACGTAAAACTCGTCGTTTACATAAAACAAAACGATTTTAATATTTTTTTATATTTTTTAATTTTTTTAGTTTTTCCACCAGATAGTCTTGATGGTGGTAAATTAAAACGCAAACATAAATTGTCGCTAAAATACACTCAATCCACCTCTTACAACATATTTTTTTGTGATTAATTTATATGGCAAAAAAAGCAACAGAAGATGAACCATTTAGAAATATAAAAGGTGTTTGGCGTGTAGCTCCTGAGGCACAATATACTGGAGAATTTCTTTATAGAGCACTTCGTCCAGACGAATTAGGAACATTTGTTGAACATGGAGAAATTCGTGCATATTGTTATCCTTGTCCTGAAAGCGCGTGTTGTGATGCAGCACGTAAATCAACAGGAGCAACAACCCCACAAAATCATATTGCTGGTGCTAATAAATTAATTTCACCAAGTAATTGGATTTCTACATCACGATCATTAAAAATTGCAGCAATGTGGGCGGCAACTGATTCTGGTAATGTAGAATTAAGAGATGATATAGATCGTAAAGATTCTTTGGAAGAACGAAAATCATCAATCGTTGCTAAAATAAATCCACACATTCCACATCTTACAACATTGGATACGCGACATGTAACACTTCATCCTAGAGCACAACATTTTGCAGATGCGAGTGAAGAAGTATTAATACCAAATTGTATACCTTCAGCAAATGTAGTTGAATTTTATGAATGTAGGAGTGTATCAAAAGCTGTATATAGTTCATATGACAAAACTAAATTTGAAGGTCATGGAGCAAAAGATGATCCAAATAAATATATTATTTTAGTTCCATTGCGTGATGGAAGAGGAAGAACACCTTCAAAAGGAAATGCGGGTCTTGAATTAAATGAATATCTTGCAAGACATGCAGCAGCAGGGCTAAGACATTCATTTGCTCCAGCAAAACGTTCAGACGAAGAATTAGCTGCTTTATCTAGTGCGGCATCTAGTGCGGCAACAAAAGGTATAAAAGTTCCTAGAAAACAAACGGCAGAAAACCAACGGGCATTACAAGCCGCTGAAGAATTAAGTCAATCTAGTCGCCGTCAAAGCGGATATTCATTTTATGAAGGTGCTCGCGAAGGCTATTTACAAGAAGATGAATATGGAGGATCGGTTCGTAAACGAAAAACTAAAAAATCAAAAAAATCAAAAACTAAATCAAAAAAGAATTAATAATTTTCAAGTGTTCGTGCGCTACAATCTTTGGTAGTTGTATATTTAGGCATCCAATATTTATAAAACATGTCTATTTGAAAATAAGAATCATATATTTTTTTATAATAATATTGTTCTAATGTCATTTCTGTTATTATTTTTTTGTATTCTTCTTGAACATCAAGTGGAATAGATTCTTGAATGATAGAAAACCAGGATCGTTGCATGGAGCTTACCCCATCACTGAATGCTTCCTTTTTACGCCATAAAATAGCATCTGGCATACATCCTTTGAACGCGGTTCGCAATACTAACTTTTCACATGACGTATACCGCATTTCTATTGGAATGGACATGTACATTTCTACAAAGGCTCGATCCAAAAAAGGTGTTCTTGATTCTAGCCCATGTGAAGAAATACTTCTATCGCTTCGCAAAGCATCATACATGTAAATTTCATTTACAAGTCGTCGACATTCTTTGTCAAATTCAATTGCGTTGGGGGCACGTTTCATGTACAAGTAACCCCCACACACTTCGTCAGCACCATCGCCGTTAAAAATAACTTTGGCTTCACTATGTTCACGAATGTATTTACAAATTAAATAATTTCCAACACTTGCTCTGACTGACGTTGTATCCCGACTTTCAATCGCATAAATAACTTCGGGGATAGCATCTAAAAAGTCCTTTTCGGTGACCACAACCGACGTATGTTTAGATCCCAAAAAGTTGGCCATGATATCCGCATACTTTAAATCTTCCGCGCCTTCCAATCCAATACTATATGTTTCTAATGGTTCTGACATACCTAATTCTTTACGGCATTGGTTCACTAGCATGGCAATTAAACTACTATCTAATCCACCTGACAATAAACACGCCATGGGTCGTTCCATATTTAACACGCGTTGTCGCACACAATCGTATAGAGTTTGACGAATACGATCACAATACATACCTTGAAATGTTGTAATAGAGGGAAGCGATGAATACGTAATAGTAAATTCTTTACAAGTAAACACATCAATCGCTGTAATGGTTCCTGGTAAAACATGGTTTACTTTATCTACCATTGGCATCATTTTATATTCGGACGCAAAGCAAATCATCGTTCCTTTAGTTCCGCGCAATAACGGACGTACACCATAGGGGTCTCTTGCTACATAAACAATTTGGCGGATTGAATCATACAACACAAATGCAAATTCTGAAGCATTGATGGCATGAACCACATGTTCAATACCAAATTGAAGGTATAAATCTATTATTACTTCACAATCAGAGTTTGTAACGGGCTTTTTGTTCATCAGTGTATATAATTCTTTATGGTTGTAAATTTCACCATTACAAATTAAATAAATTCCATCACGTACAAAGGGTTGGTTAGAAATGTCGTCTAATCCATTGATGGCAAGACGATGAAATCCTAGGGAAACATATGAACCAACAAGAAATGTAGAGTGATCGGGGCCTCTATGTTTTCCTTTCATATATGATTGTTTTGCTTCTTCCGTTTCATTTAATGTAGCATGAATTAATGCTAGAATCCCACACATATAAGTATAGTAAAAATAATATCTAATATACATTTTAAAATATTTTAAAAAAAAATGAAATAACAAATGAATATTATATTTTAAACATGGAGTGCCCTATTTGTTTTGAGATTCGTGAACAATATACATTTAAATCATGCACTCATAGTGTATGTAAATCATGTTCCCAACAAATGGCTATCGCAGATAAATATCAAGTTCGACCATTTGGTTGTATACCATTGCCCGAAATATTTTCATGTTTAGAGTGTCCAATTTGTCGCGCAAAAGAACCCAATCCAATTACATCTAATGTAAAAACACAACTTATTAAAAAGTATCCCAAACAATATATTCAATGGCTTGAAGTTAATTTAAATCGTCATCCTTGCGGATTTTCATTTTATACTGAAATCATAGAACCTGTACCCAAGTGGTGTAAACAACTTCCACTTCCTATAAAACCTCCATATCATAGGTTTAATTTTAAACATACACGAATTGTACAACCACGTTAAACATTTATTTTGTATTTTTCATACATATTCAACGGAATAAGCGTTTTTTTAAGAGTATCAATTTTACGATAACATTTTATAATAGTTACTTCACTTGTGTCACTAATTGTTTTAATGCGTTGATCTGAAATATCTAATTTGAATTCTTGAGATATGACATAAATAATACCTGCTGCAATAGATTGTGGTGTATTTTCGGGAATTAAATTTTTTTTATCAATTTGAATGGCCATAAATTTTGCTAATTTTGTAAAATCTTCATTGATTTGTAAATGACTACAATAACGATCAATAAAATCAAGCGGATTTGTATTGGCATAAATGGTTCTAGATTCAGACGGCATTTCTTGCTCAATTTCATTTAAAATGGTCATTGCGTTTTTACATCCTTTAGTAGCACTTGTAGTATCTAATTGAAAAATTTTAGCAATTTCTTTTGGTGTTCTTGGAAAATTTTCTATCCTACACGCAATGTAAATGGATGCTGCTATAATACCATCACGATTCAATCCCCGAAACGATTGTCGTTCTGAAATTTTTGTATAATGTTCAAATGCTTGACGAACAATCATTTGGTGGATGTGCGCATTAAGTGCCATTCGTTCAATGTACATAAAATCATCGTATCTTGTTTTTTCTTTGTATGGCATAGACCAGTCAGCAAACCTTGCTATTTTACGCATTTCAGAACTTGTTTTACCACTACACAATATTTTACATCCGATAGAAGATTCCTCTAATAATTTATTGATAGGCGGACCACATCGAATAGGATTGGTAGTAAATGAATCTCCATCATAAAAACTCCATTCGGGTGTATTATCTATGGTGTGGTCTCTCACAATTCCACACTTTTTGTTAGAACATATAAAAAACCCTTCTTCGGATAATTTAAACATGCCGCTACAATAACAACATGTATCTTGATTTTTTGGTTTATTTTCAGGTTTTTCTTTCAATAATTCCCAAATAGACTCCATTTATAAAATAAAAATAGGTATAATTCAAATTCAATTTTATGTGATTATACACTATGGAATTAATTTTTAATGAAAAGTATTGTAACTCATTATTAAACATAATGGCAGATCACATTTATGAAACGCAAAATTTTATTTTTTTTGGTAAAAAAATGTCAAAAACATATCATAATGCACAAAAAATGGCAAAATATTATATTAAATGTGCTCAACTAAATGTGGCTATTTATACAATTGTGAATACGCCTTATCTAGAAAATTACATACAATCTTTACAATTACTAGATCAATATGGATATGTTCATTACAATGATGATTTCAATGAAATGACGGAACCAATGGAACTAGTAAATGTATACGCATCCAAGTTTACAGAATTAGATTCTGTCATCAAAAAATACAAACAAGAGGTACAATCTATGAAATTGACTAAAATCTCATTTAAAGAAATAAATTTAATGTGTGTTCGGGTAAAACATAGTATTAAGGAATTTAATCAAAAACGAGAACATTTATTTAATCAATGTGTACAAATATTAGAAACATTAATTGAACAACATAAACTTGAAAAAATAATTAATAAAATTAAGGAACTTGAAGCAAAAAAAATATTAAAATAAATACATAGTATACATGAATTTGAAATCGCTTTTCAAGTATGGTGGCACGCGCAAACGACGATCCCAAAAAAATAAATCTAGAAAGCGTAGAGGTGGAACTTGTACTCAAAGAAGTGCTCAAAGGTAAAACGTTTTAGGGCTTCTTAACAACCTTTCGCTTACCCTTTACAGGAACTTCTGGGGCATCCGCTGATGTACTTGGCTCACTTGTAGGTGCGGTATATTCAGCTTCGGGATCATCTTCCGAATCTGAATCAATAGTTGGTGGTGCTGGTTCTGCTACAGGATTTTCATCCTTAAGCGTAGGATCATGCTTTGGTAGAGTGAGCGTGTTAAGTGTAGGTAAATGGCACACGCCGCGCTCAAGCTTCTGCTTTGAACGAACAACTCGAATTTCAATCGGCTTAAGTGTAATTCCAAACTTGCCGCCAGCCATCCATACCGATGCCTGAAGTAGCGTGTCTACATCAGACCCCTTTGGAACAACATCCATAATGTCAGGATTTGATTCCTGATCAGGTAGTGGGAACAAAAGTTCATGTGCGGCATTGTAAATTTCAGTTTTAAACTCGCCGTCATAAAACGGAATTTTTAGACGAAGAGTTGGCTGCTTTGTATAGTCAGGCTCACCCGTTGCCTTGTCCTTGCTGTAGTAAAGAAGAGGATTGAAGAATGCCTTGATGATTTCAGGCGATTGCTGCTTTCCAAACCATGTCTTGGAATTTTCAAATGCCTTGTCTAGAACAAGCTTCTCAAGCTTCTTTACATTTTCAAGAAAGTCTGCGACTTCCGACGTCATGTATTCAGGTGATGGAAACTGAAGCGACATGCTGTACGTTTTCTTTCCAGCTTCAAATTCCTGTGCTGAAGCACCCCATGTCATCATGACTGGGGTAGCAACTTTAAGTGTTGTGCGTCCAGCCGAATTGTAGAGCGGAATGTTTTTACCACCAGATTTATTTACGTTGGGCTTGCCAACGGAAACGCCATCAATGAACGAAACATCAGAACCATTCAAGAAAAGAGCCATTAGAATATAATTACATATCAAAATAGTTCAAATCAATTTTTTTTAAAAATAGACGCAATATTATCATACATATCGCGTTTTTTACCTACTGGTAAGTGTAAACGATGACATATGTCTTCTAATTCTTTTGTTGAATAATGCGAGATTGCATATAATGGTTTTTTCATATTTGTAATGTGTAAATAATCATCAAAAAGGTGTACATACTCTGAGGATATATACACATTTTTAATAATAATATAATTGGGAATTTCGTGGTTATGATAACAAATACGATCAACTACATTCCAGTATGAATGTGTACCTAGTTTAGATATACATGTCTCTAGAGATGCTGGAGATTTGAAGAACTGAATGTTATGAGGAGTCATTTCAAATATGGACATTTGGTTTTATTACTTAAAATAAATATCTTTAAGCCCATTTTTTTGAGCCTCGTCTACATTGATATAGGATTCTTGTAAATGAACATAGTCAATAAATTTTTCAATCTTTGAAATTATTGTAGACGATAATTGTGTTAAATTAATAAAAATTCCATTTTGGTTTTCATCAAACTCAATACTATTATCATGTATAAGTATTCTAGCAAGTTCAATATGATAATTTTGTGACATGCACTCAATTTTATCTTTAAGTGTTTGAAGATTCATTTAGTAATGTATTCTAATTAATGTTTAAATTGAATTAAAACAATTACAACCAACCTTATCATAAAATGGACGCCAGAATTCTTGCAAAAGTAAACCAAAAAATTCAGATTTTGAAAGACACTATGCTAACCGACATACAAAATAAAACACCAGAAGAAATATATGAATACATTAAACAATTGGAACTCAAATTAGAACCATCTGATTTAAATAAACGTAAGCGTACCAATAATGTTGTGCCTATAGACATGCTTTGTATTGCTAAAGCGGCAAATCATAAACAATGTACGCGTCGTAAAAAGGATGGTGAATCTTGTTGTGGTACACATTGTAAGGGTGTTCCACATGGATATATCAACATGGATAGTGTAAAGACATATCAAAAAGAAGTAATACGTGAAAAAATCAATGGTATTTTACAATACATTGATCAAGATGGAAATGTATATAAAATGGAAGATGTCTTGAAAAAAAGTGTAAATCCAGAAGTTATTGCTAAATGGACAAAACAAGATGGTATTTATACGATTCATCCGTTATGAACGTTTTCGTTTACCACCCATTAAACCTGTTTCAAATATACCAAAACAACTAAAATCATGATTGTTATACATACATAAAATTATGGTTATCAAAAAATAAATTACAAAAAATGCCGCAATTACTATAATTGCTGGCAACAATGCAGCAAATATTTCATTCATATTATACATTATTTATTTTTTTAGGCGGTACACTACCTTGATTCCTCATTCTTCGTTTTGCACTTGTAACATCATTTAAATCATTTGATTTATTATTACTTTTTAAGTAAGATACTTTTAATGCTGTTCGTTGAGATGCCGATAATACACCAACTTTGGGCTTAAAATTTTGTTCTACATGTTGATCCGATAATTTTCTAAACATACTACCAACTGAATCCATACGATTAAAACATATAAAAAAATACATTATTTTTTTCTTGATTTATATTTTTTACCACCAAGTCCAATTTTACTAATATATATTATTTTAAGATGCCCAATGACGTACATTTTCATGTTTATATAATAAATCTTTATCAAAAATAACAGGAGGTCCTCTATATATAATTGTATTGTAAGGTGGTTGTTCTACATACGTTTCTAAATAAGGCGAATCATGAATTATTTTTTGTAACATTTGCATAATTTGTTGCCCTGGATCACGATGAATTTGTTTACCTAACAATGTTTCTGTAATAGCATGAAAATAAGTATGTGGACCTAAATACATAATATCATTACATCCAGCTCTACGCCGATGTAAATTTAAATCAATTGCCTTTTTAAAAATAATATTTTTGGAAGAAGAACACATAAAATCTTGTGAAAAATCAGTGTAATAATACATGGGTAAAACACATTTTGTATTTATATTAATAATGTCCGATAAAGGAATGTTACATAAACGATCAATGTCTTGATATATTCCACCTTCATTGTACATGATGAATAATCTCCACAAATCTGTCTTTTCAACAATTTTTTTATTTTTTATAAGTTCATAATCTTGAGGCAATAATTGTTGTTGTAAATACGTTTCAATATCTTGATCATCATAAATAAAAAAAGTATAATCAGGATTTAATTTTTTTAAATTCGAAATACCATGTTGAATAATACTAAAAGGTTGATCTAAAACATTTTTATTTTTCCAAGAAACATGAATTTTTTTTTCAATAGGTCCCAATTTGTCAAACATATGTTAAAATATATATTATATTTAATTGTATATCATAAACAATATTAATGTGATCATGTTCAAAATATCAACTTCAAGTGTAATGGCAGGAGTCCATCCATGATAAGCGTTGTATTGCTGCATTTGAGTATCCACTACTTTTTGAAAATCTGCGTGTTCATTTGTTTTCATAGAAACAATACTCCATACAGGAGATCGGTAAGGGTAATCATTTGTAAATATAACACGAAACGTACATGTACTTCGTCGGTATAAAAAAGACGCAATGTATTTAGATATATCTACACATAAATTATCAATGTTACATGACGGCATATATTCATAGTCTGTTGTAAACAAAAATGTATTGGCATCTTCGCGGTAAAACTTATATTTTCCAGGAACATTAAAATAAAGTTGTATACTTTGACTATTTAAATTTCTTGTAAATGTAGAAACCGAGGTTTCAATACGACGAGCACGCATAGCCATTTTTTTAAAAAAATAAATATAGTTTTATTTCAATTTTTTAAGATCCTATTTTAATTAAATAATCTAGTCTATTTTTAATAGCTTGTTCTCTTAGCTCATATTCTGGAAGAGAATCATGTATTTGTTTAAGTAGTTGATCTACATGAACACATGATACATGATATTCATTTTCTTCTGTTTTTGTAGGTAAACGATGTACAATAATTTTTTCATAATTAGTTTCTATTTTATGATTCATAATCAAAACTAATTGATATTCGTTATAGAATGGTGATTTTTTAAACATATTGTTATAGGCCTGGATTGCTTCATCACATTCATCATTCAATGATTTAAATTTAAGTTCGTTAAACCGACGTGTCATTTTTACATATTTAAAAATTTTATCTGTTTCATTTTTTATTAAAAATATAAAAAACTTAATATACATCAAAAATAAATTAAACCCATATTTATGACTAATATATATGATTTCATTGTATTTACAAGGAGGATTGGGTAACCAACTTTTTCAAATTTTTGCAGTCATTGCTTACGCTATAGAACATCAAGAACGCGTTGTTTTTTTAGAAAAAAAAGATGATTGTGAAATTAGACCTCCGTATTGGGATACTATCTTTAAACGTTTAAAAGATGGTATTGATCCTAAACTTACCAAAGAAAAGTTGACTATTTTACCCGAAGAAGGGTTTCATTATAAACCTTTACCCAAAAAAACAAATGTTATGTTGTATGGATATTTTCAATCGTATAAATATTTTGATAAATATTACGAACAAATTTATAAAAAATTAAATTTAAAAATGGAACAAGAAATAATCAAGACTAAATATTTAACATTGACTGAAACAATTTCACTTCATTTTAGAATTGGGGATTATACAACTCTCCAATTACATCATACTATTTTAAAAGACGATTACTATGTCAAGTCTATTGAAGAAATTTTGAAACGAACAAAGAAGAATGATTGGAACATTATTTATTATTGTGAAGAAAAAGACAATATTCCTGTAAAACAACGAATGCGTCATATTAAAAAGAAGTTTCCCCATCTTACTTTTTATAAAGCAGAAGATAACATGATGGATTGGGAACAATTACTACTTATGAGTTGTTCCGATCATAACATTATTGCCAATAGTGCATTTAGTTGGTGGGCAGCTTATTTAAATAGTAATCCCAACAAACTTGTTTGTTATCCTAAAACATGGTTTGGTGGCATGAATAATGACAAAAATACGAACGATTTGTGTCCATCCAATTGGATTAAACTTTAATATACGATAAATTTACTTAAAATAATATGATATACGATATATATGTATTTAATATGGATTCACTTAATAGTAGTTACCAGTTTTAATATACGATTACCAAATAGATTACCTATTAAATTACACAATGATAAATTACGACATATTGATAATGAATTAAACACAGAAAAACAAAAAATAAAAAATTTATTGATTGAAAAAAACAAAATATTAAAAAATATGACTGGATTAAATTTACATAATGAAACCTATATCAATAATTATTTAGATCGTATCAACAATGAAAATGTATACGATGATTATGATGAAGATGGATTTAATAATGAATATGATTATGAATTTAAACCACGTCCAATTAATATAATCATCAATACAAATCAAAATAAAGAACAAAATCAAAATAACGATGTTAAAAGTGAAAATTTTGAGCTCATTAAAAATTCTACCTATAATTTTGATAATATTGGTGGTTACAATCTAATCAAAGAAGAATTGATGCAATGCGCAGATATGTTAGTCAATTATACAAAATATGCTAAATATAATGTTAGAATTCCAAAAGGAATCATTTTAGAAGGGCCACCCGGAAATGGTAAAACATTAATGGCAAAATGTTTTAGTGGAGAAATAAAGGTTGGTTTTATTCCTGTTTCTGGAGCACAATTTCAAGAAAAATATGTAGGTGTAGGAGCATCAAGAGTTAGAGAATTATTTAATTTAGCCCAAGAAAATTTACCATGTATTATATTCATTGATGAATTAGATGCACTTGGACGAAAACGCTCATCCGATTCTTCTTCTAATACGGAACATGATTCAACACTAAATGAGTTATTAGTCAATTTAGACGGGTTTAAATCAACGAATGGTATATTTGTAATGGGTGCTACAAACAGAATTGATTTATTAGATACTGCTCTAATAAGACCTGGGAGAATAGATAAAAAGATATACATTGGTAATCCAGACAAAGAAACTAGAAAACATATCCTAAAAATACATATTAATAATAAGCCAATTGAACATGAAATTACTATAGATTATTTAGCAGAGTTAACGAATGGATTTTCTGGAGCAGAGATTGAAAATTTTTTGAATGAAGCCATGTTATATGTACTTCGACAAAATAGATATCAAATCAATAAACATGATCTTAATATAATTGCGAATAGAATTTTAGTTGGATTCCAATCTACTAAGAATCAATTATCCGATAATATATTATTTCAAGTAGCCGTACATGAAATAGGCCATGCATTAATTGGATTATTTACAAAACATAAAAAATTAGTTAAAATAACTATTAATTTATATTCTCCAACAAGTTTAGGATTTACATTATTTGAACCATCGTCCAATGCGATTCAAACAAAAGAACAATTAATTAATGAAATGATGGTATTATTAGGCGGCAGAATTGCCGAAGAGATTATCTTTAAAAATAATATATCATCCGGTGCATCGCATGATTTACAACAAGTTAAAAAAATAGCCGAACAAATGATAGTTCAATTAGGAATGGGTGATAAAATTATCATTAATGATCAAAATCAGATCAATGCGGAAATTGACAATATAATATCAATTGCATATTCGCGTACAAAAATTATGTTATCCAATGCTGAATTATTAATTAAAGATTGTGCTAACTTATTGATCATTAATTATGAATTATCCCCCGATATGATAACGAATCTTATTATGAATAAATATCCGTATATGAATTAAAAATAATTTTAATATTCCATGAGTCCTACAATATCAGGATAAAAATAAAAATGATACGTATTTTTCCAAATGTCATACGTATCATACAATTGGTTCAATGAAATAAGATATTCACCATGTTCTAAATTTCGTTCACGCCAATCTTGTACTTTCATTAATATTTCAGAACGAAAATTAGATTCAGGTGTTATCATGTTTCTTGATAGATAAGATCCATTTCTCCAATCTAAACGACATATAGGTTTTGTAAATTCTCTAATGATACCCAACACATCTTCTGGAATCTCCATTTTTTATAAAATATTAATTTTTTTATAATCATTTTTTTTTACATATTTTTTCATTCAAACGCCCATTTTACATAATAAAACTAAATTAAAGAATTTTATATATACATGATTTGTTTTGGTTGTAGCGCAAAAATACCATATTCTGAAATATACAAAAAACGTAGAATGGCTGTTATATCACAATGTTCAAGATTTTTATGGATGTTCCGTTGTAATAAATGTAACAAAACTTTTAATTATTTACCTTTTCAAAAACATAAAGAATTATTTAAGAAAACATTGATATTAATAGGGCATTTGAAATGAGAAAATATGTAAAATTTTATATAGGTTGGAGTCATAAGAAACATATAAAACAAAATTTATCGTTTTGTTAATAAAGAATATAAAATAAAAATACCTAATCCACCAACTACTACATTATACAATTGAATTCCATGATGGCGTGTTGTCATTCCCTCTTTACCTTTTTTCTTTTTATTATTATTTTTATTATTTTTATTTTTATTTTTATTATTCTTTTTATTACTATTACAATCTTCTTTAGATACGGGATTAACTTTAGATGGAAACCAGCATGCACTATAATCTGTAATGTCATCATTGACTACATATTGGCTTTCTGTTGTAATATTATTGGAAATGTCTTTTACTTCCATGGTAATTTCTTGACAATTGGATGTTTCTGAAAAGGCATTGAACAATTTCATAGGATTGATGTAAGATAAATCTTCTAAAATACCAGGAACAAGTCCTTCAAATTGGGTCATGGGTTTTCCCATGGCGGATGAAATTAAAGGTATATTTCCATCGGGTATGTTATTGATATAAATAAATCGTTTTTGTGATGCCCCCATAGAGTCTGTACACGTTCCTCCTGTATCTAAAAAATATTTATTTCCTAATGGACCCTTTCCTACTTGGGCCTTAGAATTTCCTGAAACAAGAACATCTACATAAGAAGATAATGCAGCAATGTCATTGGACAAGGCAGTTAAATTTCCTTTACTAGATGATTTTATTTGATCTGGCGATTTAATGTAGGTATGATATGGATAGTCATTAGATGCGGAAACTTCTGTCATGTAGTTTCTTAATAAATTATTTTGAAGGGTATTGACGTTCTGGTTCTTTAGAAGGCATATTTGCTTGTAAATCGTTCATGTTATTGGATAACGTATCGTTATCATCTTGTAACACTTGTATTGAAGTTTCACTAAATGTAATAGATTGTAATTGATCATGTAGTTTTTGGATAGCACCGGCTTGTTCCTGTACCATTTCATATGGCGAAGAACTCATCCCCTCTTGATTTTTATATAAAAACAAACATAAAACTAAAAATAAAAACAAAAATAAAATATACCACATATATTTATTAAATAAATATATGTGGTATATTTATGAAAGGAGGAACAATTTACTTTAGTGCTGCATTTAATCGTATTATGACAAATCCTGGTAATGCAAATGATTTAGCGTTTCTACAAATTTTGTTTCCAGGATTACTTAATCGTCCCGCAATTTTTGCTAGGAAATTTTTTACACCTGTACTTAACCCAGCAGGAGGAGACCCAATAATTGATTTATTAACATTTTTAAGAAACCCAGCAACACCATTACCAACAATGCCATTAACTTTTGTTGATGCATATAGTTCATTAAGACCAAGTGATAGACGTAATTTTTTAAATACTTTACGCGCCTCAATACTAGCTAGAAGCGGTGCATTACATCCCGGAGGCTCATACAGATCTCACTATGGGGCATTAACATTATTTATAGAAGTGTACACTAGACTTTGTACGTTAAATTATGATGCACCAGCACAACAGATATTTAATGTGTTAAATGCACCAAATTTACAACCACGTGATCCACCAGGACATGAACCATTTGCGGCCCCAGTAGTACCACCACTACCACCAAATATGCCAGTAGATATGGCTGATACTATGATACCTACAGTTAATTCTTTACGATTTTGGGAAGGTATACCCGCCCGTTTTCCACTTGGTGCCGCAGTACTGCCACCCGATCTTGTTGCGTTTATAAGATCAGTAAGAACTGCATCAGATGCTTATACACAGGCACAACTTGTTGCTGCTGCTGCACGTGCTGCAGCAGTAGAAGCAGCAAGAGTTTTACAAGAAGCAGCAGACCAAGCAGCCGCAGCGGCGGCAGCAGCAGCTGCCGAACAAGAAGCAGCTGCTGCAGCTGCAGTAGCACCAAAATCTGCAGAAATGCTTTCAATGTTAGTAAAACTAGGCGAATATAAAGCTGAAAAAGATTTTGCAAGAAAAAATATAAAGTATGGCGAAATGGTTAGAGGTATATCAGCTGCTTTAACCGCCGAATCACACGTTTCGCCTGAACGAGAACCTAATATAACAACATTTAATACCAGTTTAACAACATTAAATGCACAAAATAACGAGTGTATGGCTTCCAGAAATTTTGCGGGCTCTAATAGAGCTTGCGATGAAATTAGAACCACTTTAGAAGATGTATTTAAATTTTTTGGAGTTAAAGATGTAAAATTTGGTGGATATAAAAAAACTAAAAAAAATAAAAAAAATAAAAAAACTAAAAAATATAAATCTAAAAAAACAAACATTGAAAGTGTTAGGGGATAGGGAGTGTGGGGTATTTACATTTTAATCAATCCTTAAAATTTTATCGCGTATTTCCAACATTAAAAATTGCCGCGCGTCCAACAAATATTCGTACCTTTCGTCGTGTGCAACGTGAATGTCGGATGGGACGTCCGAGTAGTCCGGGCCCCACATGTCCGGGCCCCACATTTCTTCGGCCTCAGCCTCGCTCATGACGTTGATAACTGGTGCCGGTGCCGCATCAGTGTACGAGTACCAGTTCATTATTTGTTCTTTATTTTCCATTGAATTGTACTTATATTTTAATTAAAATCATTTCAATTTTTTAAAAATCCGTTGAATTTTAAAAAATTTTAATTAAAAAACGTGTGTTAAAAAACAAAAAGGGTGTGATGTGGGAGAAGTAAATTTGTTAAATGCGTGTTACTACATAAATCAATTCCGACAACATCATTTGCTTGAGTTCTGCCATGTATTCGTATGTGTTGTCGTAGTCGTCGCCGTCGTAAACCTCAATATCCGCGTCGTCCACGTTTCCTGCGACGCATTCAACTTGAATCATCTCGTCGTCAGTGTCGTCACCAAACATAATTTCAATTTCAGTGTTCATTGTTCTGTACCTATATTTTAATTAAAAATATTTCAATTTTAAAAAATCCGTTGAATTTTTAAAAAATGTTAAAATGTAGTATTAAAAAAGTTATTAGGCCGAACACGTTTCACATGGTGCAATGGTAAATTGAGTTGTGTGATGTTTGGGTTTACGGCGTAAATAATAAACGCCCGTTTTTAATCCCTTTTTCCAACCATAAAAATACATGGATGTTAAAATGGTGTACGTTGGTTCTTTAATCCATAAATTTAAACTTTGTGATTGACATATAAAAGCTCCTCGATCTACTGCCATGTCAATGATGTGTTTCATCGGCATTTCCCATACAATTTTATACTTTTGCTTCAAATGTGAAGATATATCTAGTTGTTGAACACTTCCATGATGTTCAATGATACTATTTTTTACTTGTTCATTCCATAGACCAAGTGAAGACAATTCATGTACTAAATACTTATTCATCATGACAAATTCTCCTGCAAGAGTTCGGCGCACATAAATGTTGCTCGTAATGGGTTCAATACATTCATTGTTTCCAAGAATTTGAGATGTGGATGCCGTTGGCATAGGCGCCAACATTAATGAATTTCGTACGCCATATTTCATGACTTGTTGACGCAATTCCTTCCAATCCATGTTTATGGCGGTTTCATCAATACCCCATAAATTAAACTGAAATTCGCCACGTGATAGCGGCGAACCCTGAAAGGTTTCATATGGACCATGTTCTTTTGCCAATTCTACACTAGTTTCAATCGCCGCATAATACATAGTTTCAAAAATAAGTTTATTTATTTTAAGTGCTTCTTCACTATGAAATGCCACATTCATCAAGAAAAAGGCATCGGCTAATCCTTGTACGCCAATACCTAGTGGACGATGTTTCATGTTACTCCTTTTAGCGGGCTCTGTAGGATAATAATTAATATCAATCAATCGGTCTAAGTTGCGCGCAACAACTTTAGTAACATCGTATAATTTTCCGTAATTAAACACACCATTATTTACAAAAGTAGACAATGAAATGCTTGCTAAATTACACACTGCCGTTTCATTCTTATCACTATATTGAATAATTTCAGTACACAAATTGGACGATTTGATTGTACCAATATTCTTTTGGTTAGATTTAAGATTGCACGCATCCTTGTATAACAAGGAAGGTGTTCCAGTTTCCATTTGTGAATCTAAAATTTTAAACCATAGAGAACGAGCTTGAATGGTTTTGATTGCTTTTTTCTGCGATTCATAAGATTCATACAAAGTACGATAATCATTTCCATATACATCATTTAATCCAGGACATTGATGCGGACAAAACAACGACCATGGTTGATCCTTTTCTACACGTTCCATAAATAAATCAGATACCCACAACCCATAAAATAAATCACGAGCTTTGACTGATTCATCTCCTGTATTTCGTTTTAATTCTAACCATGCTTCAATGTCGGCATGATCTGGTGACAAGTAAATAGAAAAAGACCCGTTTCGTTTTCCACCACCTTGGTCTACATAACGTGCTGTTTCATTAAACACACGAAGCATGGGGACAATTCCATTGCTGGATCCACCCGTACCTTGAATGTGTGTTCCGGAAGCACGAACATTATGAATGTGTAACCCAATCCCACCAGCGTGTTTAGATATTTGAGCACATTCTTTTAACGTATCGTAAATTCCATCAATGGAATCCTCCTTCATCGCAACTAAAAAACAAGAACTTAATTGCTGATGTTTTGTTCCAGCATTGAATAAAGTAGGTGTCGCATGTGTAAAATACTTTTGTGACATTAAATCATACGTTTCTTTGACCAAGTCTAGATTATTTCCATGAATGGCAATAGAAACACGTAACCACATGTGTTGTGGCCGTTCTACAATGACATCATCCACGCGCATTAAATAGGATCTCTCCAACGTTTTAAATCCAAAATAATCAATACAATAATCTCTTGAAAAATCCAGCATAGTCTGAAAAGCAATTTGATTTTCACAAATAATATTATAATAGTCCATGTTAATCGCGCCTCGTTGAGATAATAAAGTAGAAACTTCCAATAAAGATGGGATTGTATTTTTATGATTGTTAGAAATGACAATTCTTCCTGCCAAAGTTCCAAAATCTAAATGTGCTGTTGATTGAGCAGCACATTCTTGTGCCGTCAATTCATCAATTTTAGATGTGGATATATTGTCGTGTAATTGCTCAATGATTTTAATGGCTAATTTTGTAACATTTACATGTGTTAATTCAGGTTTCATAACAACAAGTTTTTGTATACGTTCTGATATTTTATCAAACAACATGGGCTGTTTTTTACCATTTCGTTTGACAACGTCCATTTACATTGTATATAGGTTTTTTTTGTTTAAATGTTTTCAAAATTTATTATAAAATCTATATTATGGAAAAAGGGCTTGATATTATCAAACAAGACGTTCGTAGAGAATTAGATGAAATGCAATTAAATACACTTTTACTTTCATATAAAATAATTTACAATTCATTTCCATCATTAACTAAACAACAACTCGTTGATAAATTATATCAATGGTTTCCTTATAAACGTATTTTAAAACATAGAGATTATTCCATGACATTTACACCAAGTCAGACCATTTCGTTTGAATATTATCAAGGAGCCGGATATGCTAAAGTAAATTTATATTTACGATACAAAAAATTGACCGAATCATGGATGGGTAATAGCGATAACAAAATTACCATTTTACCAAGTACATTTTCTAAAAAAGGATTTAAAACATTGTTGAATAAAACTAAACGTAAACAATTATCATCGTTGAAGCAAAATTTAAAAAAAACAATTCAACAAAATAAATATGATTTTAAAAAAATTAAAACGGCAATATCCGATATTTTACATGTTATTTATCATGCTCCAAAATTAAAAGAAACGTTTTATGCGTATCGCGGTGAAAATAATTTTAATCTAAATTTTGGAATAGAAAAAAATTTAAATAGTATGCAGTTAGATGGAGAAACATACAAAACAAATCAACTGAATCTTCAAACAAATAATACATTTTTATTCAAAGGATTTAATTCATTCAGCATAGCCCCGTGGGTATCGTTAGGATTTTCTGGACAATGTTGTTTATATCGTATTAAAATAACGGATAGTATACCTTATTTTATTTTTTCACATAGTGATCGGTATAAAGAATACGAAATACTACTGCCTCCAGCCATGTTCAAAGTTGTCAAGGTACATGATATAGAATCTCCATTGAGTAAGTTTATTCGCATGCGAATGTATGATATAGAATTTGTAAAAGCTATTTAATTTTTTTCTTTTTTATTTTTTTTTTATTTATTTTTTGTTTATTTAATAAATAAAGTAATGATAAAATGGATAAACATAAATATCCTAATAAAATAATAAATGTACATCTTACATATTTAAATTGTAAACAATAAAAAATAGGAATGTTTAAAATGGTCATATCACTATGTTTATGATTCGTTGCAAACATAGCAAGTATACTTGCCATAAAACAACAACGAAATATTAATTTATTTTTAATTTTATTTTTAGTATCAGGTATTTCATCTGGAAAATATTGAGGTTCGATTACACTTATACCAAATGAAGAAACAACACCTAACATAAATACTAAAATAGACAATTTTTTACTCCACATACTTTCTTTAGTCCATGTTAACAGAATACATAAAAAAATACCATATACAAAACAACCATACCAAAATGGATCATTAAACGCAACGTTTTTATTTTCACATGGAATTATATTCATTTTATTACTATCTACTACAATACCACCTATCATAGATGCCAATATCATGTACAAAATTTCATGATGATTCATTGAAAGAAACGTTGTTAATCCTACAATAAAATATTTGGTTATTTCTGTAGTTAATGTAGATAGTTTTATTGTTTGATCTGTTATTTCATCATATAATTTTGTTAATATACCTAATATAAATGATAAAAAATATACAATCATATACTTTTATTTATTATAAAGTATATGATATAAACTTAATAATATATTAATTTTGTCATTTTTTTATATGTCACATGTGATTTATTTATCAATTGACATAATTTAAAATCATTGATGTAAAAATGATATACTTTTTTTTTTAAATCATCATTGTAAAATAACGAATAATTTACGTTATAATCAAAATATGTATCCATGTCTAAATCATATACTGGTGTAGCCCATGTTTGAATATTTTTATTTCGGTTATGGTCACCTTTATATTCAATTAGATTTTTTGGTATTTTTTTTTTGAAAATGGATTCAATGTAACTATAATCAATAGATTTTAAATCAAATATTTTACATGTTTTTGATTTAAATACAACTGGATTAAAATATTCTTCTGTTTGAGGACAAAAATGATGATGATCAATAATAGACCAGTTACGATGTATAATTTGATCTACAAATTGTGAAAAAGTAATAGTATCATGTGGCCATTTAGTTCTTAATGTTCCAGTTTTTCTATATTTATTCAAAAATCCTGATACAATTCTGTCAAAAGGATTACGAACAATAATAACAACATGATAATTTTCAATATCACGAGGAAAATTTTTCATATCATATTGCATTACAGAACTATGAATAGTAGATGAAATTTTATTTATACCAGTAATAAAATATTCAAATATATTTTTTATGTGTGTACAACCACATTTTGCAGACCACCCTATTATTATTTTTAATTTATGATCTATTAAAAACTTCATATTAAATAAAATTATTATTTTTTTCGTGTTTTATTTAATTTATTAAATTCGTGTAATGCTGTACTTGCGTTTTTCATTTTAAATAAATTCATAACAAAAAAAATATATTTTTTTAAGGATGGATTGCGTTGTACCATTCCATACAAAATAAATCCAAATGCTGTTAAATCTAATTCATATTTAACTTGATTAAAAACGTTTTCCGTTGATCCCCGTGAAAACAACGCCGTATAATGTTCATTTACCTTATTGGCATATTCACTAGATGTGTAAGTGTCATAACCACCTGTTTCTTTATAATATTTAAGTAAAGCAACGGAAAAAGCTGGATACCATGCCGATCCATACAAAATTTTAAAATACATGGGTGAAAGACCTAAATAACGCTCTTTTGTTAAATAGTCATAATCTAAGCGTCGTGAATTTTCCCAATCAATCAATTCAAATTTACCATTGCATTTCATAATGTTATCCAATTTAATGTCACCATGCGCCAAATTGTATTTTTGAATGTCTGCCAATTCAGATAAAATGTGTTTGACAAAGGCAATGAATTGGTTGGGTTTAAAAAAATCTACCTTTTTAATAGACATAGTTTCTTGACATTTACGATTAATCACAAAACATCTAGATTTTGTAGATGTGTAAAACGATCCAACATCTTTCATAAAAATTTCAAACCCAAAAAGCATTGTATTTTTATATTTTATACCAATAATGTTATGTTTTTTTAAAAGTGGTAAAATGTTTGAAAATCCATTGATTTCACGCATCATATAGGTGTGTTTGGTCATGCCTTGTGCGAGTTGTACAACAGAAGGTTCCATAAATTCTTTGACTACGTAATTACGTGATGTATCATGATGAATAATGTCATATAAAATAGACGGATCTTTTGTTTCCTTTTGTATAGTATTATTATGTAATACATACATATCAATGTGGTCTACATCTTGAAATGAAATATGTTCTAATGAATCTACATCATTTTCAATAGACCCATAATCAATGACCTTTCCTTTCATACCTATACCATGAACAACTCCACCTTCCATATTATGTATCTTTAATTTAAATTGAAATTATTATTTTTATAAAAAACAAAAAATGTCTAACCCTATGCGAGAAAAACGAATTCATGATTTATTTGATGCATTCACAACAAATTTACAACATAAATCCATTGAAGAATATTTTAATCTTCCTGGAAAATATAAATTAATACGAGAATCAATTGATGTATTTTCTTTTAATGTAGAATATGAATATATTCCAAAATGTAATATCCATGAGTTATGTATCGATGTAACTAAACACATTGCTTCCTTTTTATATACACGAAGTAGATGTAATTTTAGACTTATATTTCCCACCTCTTATCCATTTAAGCCTACTGAATGGAGTATCATTTCAATTAAATCAAATGAAAATCCGGATTTTTACAAAGCACTTACCTGTCAACATCAACAATACCAAGAAAGCTGGATTCCTTCTATTTCAATTGAAACTGATATATTGAACATGATTTTACAATTGATATGTGTATTTCATTTATAATTTACGTTTTGTTTTATGTTTATATGTTTACGTTTTGTACCACCTCGAATAGCTAAAACACCTTGTAATTTACTTTTTAATGCTATATATATTTATAATATTGGAAGTGTAGATGAATCCATTGAATTTTCTACATGTCGTTCTAATAAATTAATATTGTATTTTCGTGTATTGATTTTTCTATTTTTAAAGGGTGTTTTCCATATTCCATCACAATCAAAAAATACAC
>Ga0209443_1000096_pt1 | contig 53520 bp, 51 predicted proteins | sample LauGreBMM110DCMD_2_FD_187571 | JGI IMG/M metagenome (GOLD analysis project Ga0209443, IMG submission 187571) | Freshwater lake microbial communities from Lake Michigan, USA - Su13.BD.MM110.DCMD (SPAdes) (version 2) | ecosystem: Environmental > Aquatic > Freshwater > Lake | place: Lake Michigan... | reverse complement strand
CATACCAATCGAGACGACAAGCGCGTCTCGGGTGTGACTGGCACTTAATGGCCGTCAGGGTGGTGATAAGACTCGCAAGTAGCGCTGCATGTGCTGCGCTTAAGGGAAGTACTTTGATGCGGTTGCACCAACATGGATTATTCTACCCTGGATTTTTGCTTACCTTGACCACATCAATCGATTGTGAATCCATCTTTAATTGGACCTAATTCAATACCTGCGGCGGTGTGATTGCTTTGCTCACCTCGAGAGAGTTGGGCAGCATGAGCCTTGTTGTGCCAGCGCTCTTCGATATTGCCGTACTTCCAAAGCAGCAAAGCCACAGTCCAGACCACTACGAATGCCCCTACGATGAAGTAGCCAGCACTATTTAAATTAAAGGCAAGGGCATAATCCCAAAGACCACCGGTTAAATTCAACTGTTGGGCAAAAATTTGAAGAATTTGAAGTCCACCGACGAAAAGTGCAACTGCGACAGAGAGGCCAGTGATAATAATGTTGTAATACACCTTACGAACAGGCTTTGAAAATGCCCAACCATAAGCAAAATTCATAAATGATCCATCAATGGTGTCAAGCAAGCTCATTCCACCGGCAAAGAAAAATGGCAATGAAATCATCGCCCACCATGGCAGCCCTGCAATGGTTGATGATCCCGCCAGAATTAGTAGTCCTACTTCAGTTGCAGTGTCAAAACCCAATCCAAATAAAATTCCAAGTGGATACATCTTCCATGAAGCATCGATTCGACGTGCTATTGGTCCAAAGAAACGCATTAGTAACCCACGAGAGTCTAGGTGTTTCTCTAACTCTTCTTCACTATATGTCCCCTTGCGCATCTGAATAAAGACACCAACTATTGAGATTAAGACTATTAAATTTAAGATTCCGATTATCATCAAAAAAGTACCACTGACTGAAATTCCAATTAACCCTGTGTAGTGCTGCAGCGCCGAATTATCATCGTTTAGCTGTGATCCAAGAGTCTTGATACCAAATCCAAGTAATATGGTGAGTAGGAAAACTACTGAAGAGTGACCGAGCGAGAAAAAGAAACCAACTGCTAATGGACGTTGGCCTTCAGACATTAATTTTCTAGTCGTGTTATCAATGGCACTGATGTGATCGGCATCGAATGCATGGCGCATGCCCAATATGTAGGCAAGGGCGGCCGTACCCCAACCAAAGAGCGAGCCATCACTGAGTCTGTAGTTGCCAGTGGTTGCCTTCCACATCAGTAAGGCACCAGCCACATGCAAGAAGAGAATGAGGCCAAACATTGCCGCCATACGGCGCCACTCATCGGGGCTCAGGCGCTGGCGAAGGGGTTGGGGGGTCTTTACAACAACGTTCATACCCACCCCTTCTAGATGCAAATGGTTTGCAGGTAGGAATCCTAAGGCAGAGCTCAAAAGCTGTCTATTTGAAATCTGAGAATCGCTAAAGAGGCTCGCCATGAAGTGTTTGCGTATAGAGTCGCGGAAAGCGTGTGCACGGGAGAGGCGGTCTGCGTGGGCGATGATGATGAGGGTGAAGAGATCATCACAGAGGAGATGCTCTGGGATCGAATTCCTGAAGTCGATGGCGAAGAGCGGGCTAGCACGTATTACGAACTCAGCGCCAGAATCTATGCACGCGGACAGTATGACGAGGCTTTAGCACTCGCCGAAACTGCGCGAGATATTTATTCAACGTTAGGTGCAAGTGCGCCGAGTGAGGGTTTAGCTCAGGCCTATTCAGCAATTGGTTACAACCTCAATCAATTAAAGCGTATGGATGAAGCGGCATCGGCAATGAGCAAAGCTGTTGAGATCTTACGTGAAAACAAATCTCCGATTGCTCTCGAACTCGCATGCACACTTGCCGAGTGGTGGTACACATCAAAACAATATGAAAAAGTTGTTGCGACAATGGGTGAATGCGCTCAAGAGCATTTAGTGGATGGAAATGAGATTGGTGCAGCGAATGATCTGCATTTGATCGGCTGCGCAGAGCGAGAGCTAAAGAACTATGAGAAGGCGATTGATTCCTTTAAAGAAGCGCGAATACTATTTAAACGTAATAAAGAGGTTATTCATGTCGCTCGATGTGACCAAAAAATGGCATCGTGTCTTATCGAACTCAATCAGGGAGAGTTGGCACTTGAGACCGCCCGTAAAGCCGTTGACGTCTTTGAGACTGGTCATGATCATCGGCGCGAGACATTCGCTCTATTTGAAGTAGGTAAGGCTCAAATCCTGCTTGAAAAATTCGATGAGGGACTTGCAACTCTCGAGCAAGTCTTATCAGTGGTAAGTGAGGATGAACCCAAGGACTTTGAGTTCATCATCGATGTCGAATCCCGTATTGCGAAGATTTTCCGTATGCATGGGCGTATCGATGAAGCCGATGAGATTGAGCGCCGATTGAAATCGGTCCAAGAGAGCCTAGAAGACGAGCCGCAGGCTTGATCAAGTTTTCAAAAACCGCTCCTGAGCTTCGAATAATGATGGTCTGTATGGGCAATATCTGTAGATCTCCCATGGCCGCGGCCGTGCTCTCACACCGCACTGCAGCCTGGAGTTCACCGAAGATAATCGTGGATAGTGCAGGCACAGGGGCATGGCATGTTGGGCAAGATGCCCATCCAACATCACGCAAAGTCTGGGAGAAGGCTGGCTATAAGCATCTTCACGAAGCACGGCAGTTCGTCTCGAGTGATTTTTTTGAGAGAGATCTGATCTTGGTGATGGATTCAAGTAACTTTAAAAATGTTATTACATTAGCAAAGGATGAAGAGTCCCGTGCAAAGGTCTTTTATCTGCGCAGTTTCGACCCCGAACTCTCGAAGATTGATCCGACTTCTGAAAGATTTTTCGAGTTGGAGGTTCCTGATCCTTACAATCAATCAGTCGAAGCCTACGAAGTGACCTTACTTATGATTGAGCGCGCCGTAGATGGCCTGCTACAAGAGTTAGAACGCTAGCGAGGTAAATGCTGGAGAGCCCAGTGATACATGGCGATTGCTCCAGCGGCCGATGCATTCATAGAGCGTGTTGAGCCATACTGATGAATCTCATACACAACTTTACATGCCACGATGCCCTCATCAGACATACCAGCGCCCTCTTGTCCGAATAAAAAGACACAGCTCTCTGGCAGTTGTGCACTCTCTAACTGCAATGAACCCGGGACATTATCAATCCCGATGATAGGGAGATTATTCTTTTTACACCAAGTGGCAAACTCCTCAATCGTTGGGTGATGATGGACTGTCAGATATCTATCAGTCACCATCGCGCCACGTTTGTTCCAATCACGCTTTCCCACGATATGGACTCCACTTACATTGAAGGCGTTTGCAGTTCTTACGACTGAGCCGATATTGAGATCATGCTGCCAGTTCTCGATAGCGATATGGAGCTTATGACGCTTGGTATCTAAATCTGCAACGATTGATTCAATACTCCAATAACGATAATGATCTAGGACATTTCTACGATCACCGTTGAGTAATAGTTCAGGGTCATACCAATCCCCCTTTGGCCAGGGTTTTTCGTGGGGTCCCACGCCAACAACAGGGAAAAACTCACCCGGACCGATGCTCCCTGGGGTTGTTGGTGTGCTCATATAGGCACTCTAAACTGCCTTCATGCGCTCCATCAATTGGGAACTTTGATGCGTGCCAAGGTAGGGATTTTCCTCTTATCACTCTCGATCGCTCTTTCGCTTGCACCTGCCCAAGCCGCCCTCTCCGCCGGCTCTATCCCCGCTGTCTTTGACGAGCTTTTGAAATCAGCGGTGCTCTCTAATCCAGCGATGGTTCTGATCGATGGCACCACTGGCCAGATTGTCTATGAGAAGAACTCATTCTCACAACGCAAACCAGCCTCTGTGATGAAGATCTTTGCTGGAGTCGCAACGTTGAAGTATTTGGATCCTCAATCCTCTTTTGTGACAAACATATCTTTGGGAGTCGAAGATAGGACCCTTGTCATCTCAGGTAGTTATGACCCATGGATAAGTCTTGACCACAGGGTCGCAAGGAAGATGAAACGCACCTCTTTACCGTATCTGGCCTTTAACTCTCTGAGCGCAGTAAAAAAAGCAAATAATGGATCGCTGAAGAAAATTACCGTCCTATATTCAGGTCTATATTCACAAGATATCTCTAACTTGAAAAAGTTCTGGGCCAAACGAGGTTTCAAACCAATGATGAGGGCGATAACGGCCGATGAAGTTTTACTGAACTCGGCAGCATTGGTCGTGAGTGATACATCACCGCAGATCTCGCAGATCCTCGATTACATGATGAAATGGAGTGAGAATAACCTAGCCGAACGTCTTGCCCGTTTATCCTCTAGAGCGAGTGGATCTGCATTTAACTCCCAAGGAGTATCTGATACCTTCATCAAAATTCTCACCGATCTTGAGATTGATGCATCCAAGCTCACCGTGATCGATGGGAGCGGATTGTCAAAAGAGAATCGCATAACCGCTGCAATGATGGGAGAGCTGCTCTATAAGCTTCGCAAAGACGAGAAATACAAATTACTGTATGAATCAATGCCCGTAAGTGGGGTCTCAGGAACATTGAGATCAAGATTCTTGACAACTGCGCCTCAAGCCATCGGTTTGGTCCGTGCTAAAACAGGGACTCTCAACGGTACGGTCACTTTGGCGGGTTATATTGAGTCGATAGACCGTGAATATGTCTTTGTCACTCTCGCTGATGAGATACCACGGGGTACAAGAGCCAACTCGAAGGCCCGGGCCGCTATTGATCGTTTGCTTGGGCGGATTGCTGCGCCAATTACTCCAGTAATAATCTCTGAAGCAGTTCCAGCACCTTAATTGTTGTCAAAAATCTTGATTGATCCGCCATAACAAGCGACCCATGTGCGCTGGGTCGCTCTATCAAAGGTAACTCCTATGGGCTCATCACATACTTTGATTGTCTGGATAGTTTTGAGATCACTTGTGCGTACCTTAGAAACAGTATCACTCGTAAAGTTGACAACGAATAAAGCACTACCATCGCTGGAAATCGCCAGAGAACGGGCGGATTTGCCTGTTGTCACTGTTCCTAGCATCTTTTTCGCAATCAAATCCCAGGCGGCGACCTTTCCTGAGAGATTGAGGGTGACATACATCTTCGTGCTATCTGGTGAGATGGTTATGGCCCGGGGATTCGTGCCGATTGGAATATAGGTGACTGAGAAATCCTCTAAGTTAATAACGTGGACTCTACTGCCGCCCATCTCTGCGACGTAGGCAAATTTACTATCTGTACTCGTGGCAATTCCGCGTGGATACCTTCCGATCTTTAACGTCTTCACCGTTTTTTGACGCTCTATCGAGATTATATTGAGGTCATAAGTACACCAGTTAGAGACAAGAAGGTATTTATTATCTGGTGTCACCTCCACGACCTTAGGAACTGAACCGACTGGATATACAGCGTCAATCTCATAAGAGCCTAAATCGATACGGTAGAGGAAACTCTTATCGTATCGAGAGGCTGGTGAGCAGTTATCACTGCCCTCTCGGTTATAACCCTTGCCATACATCGAGTAGTTCGTGACGTAGAGATACTTTCCATCGGGTGAATATGCACCCTCGACCGGGGCACCCCTAAAGATGGATGAGTACTTTGAATACCCGAACTTGGAGAGTTGTACAGAGTCAGATACTGTCCTAATCAACTCAAAATTGGCTGCGTCATAGATAGTCACACTGTGCTTGTACATCATGTTGTGAGCACTTACTAAGCCTGTCCCAGAGGATCGAACTGACTTTGGCGAGATTGCACCGGTGATGGTCTTGACCAGGGTCATCGTGGTATCACTTGTAAGGATCTCACTCTGGGCTGGCGAACTCTGAACGAATATCAAGGTCAGGATGAATAGGCTGATAAAGCGTTGGCGCACAGTCTGACTCTAATACCTGCAGATGTGATGCGAACCTCCTTGCCTTGAGCTCAAGCCCTGCACACAGCCGGAGATCTCAGTAAACCCATCACCACGATGGCAAGTAATCTAAGGGTGTGAAGAGTGTTGTGTGTGGCTATTTAGATTTGATGAAGCTACGCGTTGTTGAACTGCTTTTGGTCTCCACACTTCCCGCCATGGTTCTGGCGGATCGGGGCCTACCCTCATTCACATTAGTCGCGACAACGATCCTTGCCGGGACCCTAGCCGCAGGAAGTGCCAACGCCTTCAACATGGTGATTGAAAGTGAGAGTGATAAGTTGATGCAGCGCACATCACAACGGCCAATTGTGACAGGAGTTATTGCTAAGGCACATGCTGCGATTTTTGCAACAGTGATCGGAATCTTATCTCTTGCTCTCTTTTGGATATTCACCACACCGCTTGCAACGATACTTACATTGATTGCAATCTTATTTTATGTCTTGGTCTATACGATGGGGTTGAAGCGCCGTACATCACAGAATATTGTCTGGGGTGGGGCTGCAGGATGCATGCCAGTATTTATCGGTTGGGCCGCTGTCACTAACTCTCTCTCATTGACAGCCTTAGCTTTCTTTATGGTGATTTTTTTCTGGACGCCTCCACATTTCTGGTCACTCGCTATTCGATATAAAGATGATTACTCGGCGGCTGGTATCCCTATGCTGCCTGTCGTAGCACCCAAAGCCAAAGTCCATCAGCAGATGTGGCTTCACACTGTCTTGATGATCGCCGCCTCTATCTGGCTCATTCTCTCAGCCGGCTTACCTGCATGGTCACTCGTGGCAACAGTGCTGTTGGGTCTTGTCTTTGCCGGTCAACTTATTGCTCTCAGAGAGAGTTCACCTGACTACACAAAGACGGCAGGTAAGATTTTTCAGTGGTCAATTACTTATTTGAGTCTACTTTCAGTCCTGCTAGTAGCAGCTCAGTTGACGGCTTAGATTAAAACTATGTCCAATACTGCAATCTCAGTCAGTGATCTGAGTAAAAAGTACGGCGAGCGCATGGCAGTCTCGCATGCCAGTTTTGAAGTGCCCCTTGGCACCATCTGTGGCTTTGTCGGGCCTAACGGCTCGGGTAAAACGACAACGATGCGCATGCTGCTTGGGCTTATCACTCCAACGGGTGGCACTGGCGAGATCTTGGGTGAATCGATAGAGCATCCTGAGAAATATCTTCCCCGAGTAGGCGCGATGATCGAGGGGCCAGCCTTCTATCCAGCTATGAGCGGTAGCGAAAATCTCAAGTACCTAGCAGAGCTTGGAGGGTTTCCAACTAATCGAGTTCAACATCTTCTTGATCAAGTTGGGCTAGGAGATCGCTCTAAATCTAAGTACAAGACATATTCATTGGGCATGAAGCAGCGTTTGGGTATCGCTGCAGCCTTGTTACCTGATCCAAAACTATTAATGTTAGATGAGCCTACAAATGGATTGGATCCTGAAGGTATTCAAGAGGTCCGTGCACTATTGCGCCAGTTGGCCAATGATGGCACCTCTGTCTTTGTCTCATCTCATCTCTTATCCGAGCTCGAACTCATCAGTGACTATCTAGTCATGTTACGAAAAGGTGAGGTGGTCTTTACCGGGAAGATGATGGAGCTCATGGTCAATGCGCAGCCAGTGATCATCGCTAAAGCCGCACATGATGGGGATTTAGTCGTCTTACTAGAGATTGCGCAGAAGGCTGGCCACCATGCGGTGATCAGGGATGGTGCGCTTCATGTCGAAGGACCCGCCCAGTGGGCAGTTGAGTTCAATCGAGCCGCTTTCGATGCTGGTATTACTCTCTCGCAGTTGACACCTCAACTGCCTAATCTGGAGGAGACCTTCTTTGAAATGACAGGTGAGAAGTAATGTGGCGTGTAGCTCTATCGGAGTTGCGTAAATTACGGCGGCCAACACTTTTTCTTGGCACCATGGGCGCAGTCATCTTCTTCAGTGCCCTCTTCTCATCTCTTCTATTCCTACTTATTGACTCACCCGATGGAAACTCTGATCGAGGTCGCACCGTAGGCCGAGAGGTTCTTGGGCTTGCAACTGGAGTAGTACAAGGCTTTAGTAACGTTGGTGGCTTCCTTGGGATAATTGCGCTCTGCGTCTTTGCCGCTCAAACGGCGCAGGAGTACACATATGGGACCTTGCGCAACATTTTGGTGCGCCAGCCCGGGCGGATGCGAGTTCTGGTCGGAAAATTTATTGCGATGAATTTATTTGCCCTCATCATGATTACTCTCTCTGGACTCATCAGTGTGAGCGCATCGATTCTTCTAGCTCCACGTGCCAAGGTTTCAACCGAGTTATGGTTCACCGGCGATGGTCGTCAGGCTCTACTTACTACTTTTATCAACATCACCGTCTCCGTCATCGGATTTGGCACGATTGGCATGGTCCTTGGCCTGCTTCTGCGCTCCCCTATAAGTGCGATCTCATTTGGAGTCTTGTGGCTGTTGATCGTTGAGAACCTTTTAATCGCAGTCAAGAACTCACTGCAAGATTGGTTGCCAGGGGCACAACTCACCGCGATCGCATCTGGTGGGGCGCAAAGGGGCTTCAGTGATGGGATTGAGTACTCGCATGCTCTCTTGGTTGGTGGGATCTACGTCGCAGTTGGGGCCCTTGTCGCCTCACTCCTATTTGTACGGCGTGATGTATCTAATTAGCGACATCAGAGGTAGTTATCAGGCTTTTCTAAGGTCGGTGATTTATTCTTAAGACCTTCCCCCGGAGGTTTTAAGTGAAAATTCAAAGAGCTATCTCCCTTGCTCTCATCGCAGCCTTGACCTTCACCGTGGCACCTGCGCTAGCAAAGACTCCGAAGCCAACGCTGGCCCAGATTGAGGCGGCCAAGAAGGTTGAGGCGGCCAAAAAGAAAGTGGCTGATGCTCAAGCGGCAAAGTTGAGAGCGGCAAATCAAAATTTAAGAACGCTAACAATCAAGGCAAATGCGGCGCGAGCCTTATATGTCAAGGCTCAGAAGGAGTTAGCGATTGCTGAAGCGGCGGCACGCGCAGCGGCACAGTACGCCGCCGAAACAGCGGCATCTGTTGCAGAAGCGCATCGAGTAATCGGAAGACTTGCAACCAATGCATATATCTTGGGTGGGAGTATGAGCGATATCCAGCCGTTACTCAGTGCCAACGGTCCGCAGGATTTGATGGATCAACTCAGCACCTTGAGTACATTGGGCTCAAAGAATACCGTCTCACTCGAGCGCTTCAAAGCAGCGGAGATAATCGCACGTGCAGCCAAGGCGGCGGCGTTAGAGGCCGAGATGGTCCAACAAAAGGCGACCGATAAGGTGGCAGCAGCAAAGGAAGTCGCCGATGATGCAAAGGCAGAACAGGCAGCCGAAGTCGCTAAGTTGCAAAAGGTTCAAGATGAATTATTAAGAGAGCTTCTCAGTGCAAGAAAAGTCCGCACAACCCTTGAGCAGCAGCGCCAACTCGCTCTCTTAGAAGAGTCCCAGGCAAACCGAGCCGAACAAACCCCAGGGCAGTCAAAGATTTGGCCAAACACTGGATTCAAGGGGCGTTCAACAATCAGAACAGATGAGGCACAGCGATTAAAGGCCGTTGAGTTTGCAAAGAGACAAGTGCTTGCTCGTAAGCCATATGTTTGGGGCGATGAGGGGCCAAACGCCTTTGACTGTTCGGGCCTTGTCTATGCTGCATACAAATACGCTGGATTAGGTTGGCCCAACTGGGATCGCCTCAACTCAGCGCTATATACGGGCTATACCAAGCATGTCTCTCTCAATGATCTTGTGCCTGGCGATCTTCTTTTTTATTCATACAAAGGCACCATCTCAACTATTCATCACATGTCAATCTATGCCGGTAACGGCATGATGTGGGAGGCAAACTCTAAGGATAAAGGCCTTCTCTACTCCAGTATCTACAGCGTCAAGGGGCTTATGCCATTTGGTGGTCGGGTCTAGTCTTTACTCATGAGCTCAACTGCGCCTGCCATGCGCAATGCCGTTCTTCATTGGCTTGAACAATTTGAGGCCGGTGATTTAGTTCTTGTCGCTGTATCTGGTGGTGCAGATTCACTCGCTCTTGCATATGCGCTCTCTCTAGAGGCCCCAAAGCTTGCAATCAAAGTACATGCGGTGACTATTGATCATCAACTTCAACCAGGATCTGGTGCACAGGCATCAAAGGTCTGTAGCCAGATGAACTCTCTTGGTATTCAAACAACAATTCGAAAAGTCAATGTGATAATGAGTGAGGGCCTTGAGGCATCTGCACGTAAGGCTCGTTATGCAGCCCTAGATTTAGTGGGTAATGAGATGAACGCAGTAGCCATCTTTCTCGGTCATACTCGTGATGATCAAGCCGAGACAGTCTTACTAGGATTGGCTCGAGGTTCTGGTACACGCTCTTTATCTGGCATGGCACCGCGGAGTGGAAAATATATCCGCCCATTACTACCCATTACACGTACACAGATTGAAAACCTATGTGAGGAGGTTGGTTTGCAGCCATGGGAGGATCCACATAATAAGGATTTAAATTTTGCACGAGTACGTGTACGTATGGATGCAATCCCCACTCTTGAAAAAACAATCGGTCCTGGCATCTCTCAGGCCCTAGCGCGTAGTGCCGATCTAGCGCGCCAAGATGCCGATGCACTCGATGCGTGGGCACAGCTTGAGATCGCCCAGTTGGATTTGGCTGATTTAGAGTGCGAGCAGTTGGCCAATCTGCCACAGGCGATTCGCAGCCGGATTATCAGGGCCGCGATCTATGCCGCAGGAGCCCCATCTGGCTCCATCTCGGCCGATCATGTGGCCAGTGTTGAAGTGCTAATCACCGCATGGAGCGGGCAGGGGGCATCTGATTTGCCCGGTGGTGTGAAGGTTGAGCGTTTATCGGGCAGACTTTCGCTCTTACGCAACTAGCCCAAAGGGAGCCCTCGTGGATTTTGCTGGAGTCGAAAAAGAGATCGAACGAGTGATCGTGAGTGAGCAAGAGCTGCAAGCAAAGGTAAGAGAGCTTGCTGCGCGAATTGATAAGGATTATCAGGGCAAAGATCTTCTTCTCATTGGAGTATTAAAAGGAGCGGTCATGGCGATGGCCGATCTCTCACGTGCGATGAATAGGCATGTCGATATGGATTGGATGGCAGTCTCTTCCTATGGCTCTGGAACAAAATCAAGTGGTGTTGTTCGAATTTTAAAGGATCTAGATCGTGACATCACTGGGAGGAATGTTCTGATAGTCGAAGATATTGTGGATTCAGGTTTGACACTTTCCTGGCTCAAAGCAAATCTTGAATCGCGCGGGGCCGCGAGTGTCGAGATTCTCTCAATCCTTCGCAAGCCTGCGGCGGCAAAAGTCATGGTCGATGTCAAATATGTCGGCTTTGAGATCCCACCAGATTTCGTTGTGGGTTATGGCCTTGATTTCGATGAAAAATATCGCAACCTTCCATTTATCGCCGTGCTTGCTAAGCACATGTACTCTTGAAGTCTAGGAAACGAGATATGAAACAGATGTTTGAGTCGAAGCAGCCAGATAAGAAGAGGGCAAAGAGCAAACCAATCAAGAAGAGTTTTGCCGGGAGTTCTAGCCCCAAAAAGCCAGTAACTCGTGCCGGTCGAATCCTCCGAGGACCACTTTTTTGGATTCTCGTTGCGATATTTGTCGTCTCTATCTTTGGTCAGATTACATCGGCTGGAAATCGATATGCACAGATTGAGACATCCCAAGCCCTCGATGCGATCGGCCGTTCTAATGTGGAATCAGCGGAGGTCGTCGATAAAGATCAGAAGATCCGCCTTGTCCTCAAACCTGATGCTGCGATAAAAGGTGAGACCAAAGTTGAAGCCTCCTATGTAGCGCGTCAAGAGCCAACAATCATCGATGCACTCACATCCAACCCGCCATCAAAGGGATGGAATGTACGTGTCCCATCACAATCACTCCTTGTCTCATTTCTCTTTTCGATAATTCCCTTTCTACTCATCGGCTTTCTCTTCTTCTGGCTGATGAGCCAGGCCCAAGGTGGCAACAAAGTCTTCCAATTTGGTAAATCCAGAGCCAAACTGCAGAGCAATGATGTACCTCAGACAAGCTTTAAAGATGTAGCCGGTGCCGATGAGGCGATCGCCGAACTCGAAGAGATAAAAGATTTTCTTGCCAAACCAGATAAGTATGGAGCGCTTGGTGCAAAGATCCCAAAGGGTGTTCTGCTCTATGGTCCGCCAGGAACTGGTAAGACCCTTCTTGCTCGCGCAGTAGCTGGTGAGGCTGGAGTTCCTTTCTACTCCATTTCTGGCTCTGATTTCGTTGAGATGTTTGTCGGTGTTGGAGCAGCACGTGTGCGCGATCTGTTCAATCAGGCAAAAGCCAATTCACCAGCGATCGTATTTGTTGATGAGATAGATGCAGTGGGCCGTCAACGAGGCACCGGTATGGGAGGTGGCCACGATGAGCGTGAGCAGACACTCAATCAATTATTGGTCGAGATGGATGGCTTTGAGGAAAATACAAAAGTCATATTAATCGCAGCGACTAACCGTCCTGATGTTTTAGATCCAGCGCTTTTGCGCCCAGGTCGCTTTGATCGTCAGATCGCAGTTGAACGTCCGGACCTGAAGGGGCGTGAAGCGATTTTGACTGTGCATGCAAAGGGCAAGCCACTCAGTGATGAGGTCAAACTCCTTGATTACGCACGACGCACGCCAGGCTTTACTGGCGCTGATCTTGCGAATGTTCTTAATGAAGCGGCGCTATTGACTGCGCGAGAAGAGAAGAAAACCATTTCAAATAATGAGCTCGATGAGGCTATCGACCGTGTCATGGCCGGGCCACAGCGCAAATCACGCATCATGAGCGATGACGAGCGACGGGTAACGGCTTATCACGAGGGCGGCCATGCACTGGTGGCACATGCACTTGCGCATACTGATCCAGTCCATAAAATCACGATCATGCCACGCGGTCGTGCCTTGGGCTACACCATGATTCTTCCCGATGAGGATCGCTACTCGACTACGCGCAATCAACTGCTCGATCAGTTGGCGTACTCACTCGGTGGGCGTGCAGCCGAAGAGCTAATTTTCCACGATCCATCGACGGGTGCATCAAATGATATTGAAAAAGCGAGTGCATTAGCCCGTGCAATGGTCACGCAATATGGAATGACCGAGGCAGTGGGAGCGATAAAACTAGGCACAAGCAGTGATGCTCCATTTATGGGCCGTGACTACAGCCACCAACGTGATTACTCTGAGAGTATTGCAGGCGTTGTGGATCGTGAGATACGTAAACTCATCGAGAATGCCCATCAGGAGGCCTTTGATATCCTGGTTGCAAATCGTAAAGTACTAGATGAGATGGTCTTGGAGCTCCTTGAGAAAGAGACGTTAAATAAAGATGAGATCGCTAGGATCTTTAAAAAAGTGAAAGCTGTCACTGCTCGTTCAGCTTGGACCGGCTCATCTACACGTATTCCATCGAATCAACCTCCCGTTGATGTACCGGAGCGAATCGTCATAACAAAAGTAAAGAAGACGACCCGAGGTAAGAAGGTCTCAAATGACAATCAGTAAGGTCACTCTGACAAGTGGACGTGCAGCCGCTCCCTATGATCAAGAGCGAGCAGAGCGTGCAGTTCGTGAGCTCTTATTGGCCCTTGGTGAGGATCCAGATCGTGAGGGATTGAAAGAGACACCTGCACGTGTTGCACGTGCCATGAAAGAGAACTTTGCAGGCCTATGGCAGGCACCAGAGGATGTATTAACAACAACATTTGATATCGGCCATGAAGAGTTAGTAATTGTGCGGGATATCGAGATTTTTTCACATTGTGAACACCACTTGACCCCCTTTCATGGCGTTGCGCATATTGGCTATATCCCGCGTGGAAAAATCACGGGTCTTTCTAAGTTAGCGCGCTTAGTCGATGTCTATGCCAAGCGCCCCCAAGTACAAGAGCGCCTGACCACACAGATTGCAGATGCCCTAGTTGAGATCCTTGATCCACTAGGTGTGATTGTCATTATTGACTGTGAACATTTATGTATGTCGATGCGTGGTGTCAAAAAATCGCAGGCACGAACAACTACGAGTGCCGTCCGAGGCGCACTACTCAATGCCTCTACACGCTCTGAAGCAATTAGCCTCATAACCCATAGGTAAGAACCATGTTAGTTATGGGGATTCTCAACCTCACTCCCGACTCATTTGCAGATGGTGGGCGCTATAACTCACTTGAAACTGCCCTGAATCACGCCCGCGCCATGATCGCTGAAGGTGTTGATATCTTAGATATTGGTGGTGAATCGACTCGTCCTGGCGCAGATCGCGTGAGCGCAGATGAAGAGCTGGCTCGGGTGATCCCAGTAATTTCAGCACTGGCCGATGATGGGGTACCCATAAGTATCGACACTATGCGTGCATCAACGGCGAAGGCTGCGATAGATGCAGGTGCACAGATGATTAATGATGTGAGTGGTGGGTTGGCAGATTCACAGATGTTGAAAGTAGCGGCTCAATCAAAGCTTCCTTACATCGCCATGCATTGGCGGGGTGCATCAAAGGATATGAACTCGCGTGCAGTGTATGGAGATGTTGTGCACGATGTCATTGGCGAACTTCAAGAGAGAATCTTCGCAGCCTTAGATGCGGGGATAAGTCAGGAGAGTCTGATAATCGATCCAGGTCTTGGCTTTGCAAAAGAGGCCGAACATAACTGGAGCATCATTGATCACATCGATGAGTTTGTTGGCCTTGGATATCGGGTGCTAGTCGGTGGCTCTCGCAAGAGATTCTTGGGGGCGGGCACTCCTGATGAGCGAGAAGCGGCAACGGTAGCCCTTACAAAGCGGCTCTCCACGAGTGGTATTTGGGGAGTTAGAGTCCATTCTGTGAAACCCCACAAAGACGTGTTGCATCCATGAGTGATCAGATACTTATTACTGGGATCCATGGCTTTGGATACCACGGGCTCTTCGAGCATGAGCGTAGCAATGGACAGGATTTCTATGTTGATCTTGCTCTAGAGGTAGATCTTGAGGCGGCATCGCGCACTGACTCGATCCAAGACACCGTCAATTACGGTGAGATCACTGATTTGGTTCTCGCGCAGATCACCTCAAATCCAGTCTCACTCATAGAAAAACTTGCGGGACGGATTGCAGAGCGGATTCTCAATTCCCATATGAAAGTCAACTCTGTAACTGTCACAGTACACAAACCACAAGCACCAGTTGCCGTTTCGATTAAGGACATCGCGGTACAGATAACACGTACACGATGAGAGCAGTGATCGCACTCGGTGCAAATTTAGGAGATGCAGGTGAGAATTTAGATATTGCTCTAACGCTATTACGTCAGGCCACAGATGTGGTTGCAACCTCTTCCTATTACACAACTGCTCCTGTCGGAGGACCAGAGCAACCAGATTATAAGAATGCGGTATGTATAGTTGAGAGTGAGCTCCCTGCCTTAGATCTACTCTCACTCTTGCAGGGGATTGAAAAGAGCATGGGGCGCGAGCGTCTAGTTCATTGGGGAGCACGCACGATCGATCTAGATCTGATTCAGTATGGCTCGCTTTTGAGCAAGAGCATCGAGCTAGAACTACCTCATCCACGGGCCCATACGCGTAGATTCGTCCTCGAGCCATGGATTGAGATCGATGCCGATGCAGTACTGCTTACGCATGGACGAGTTGATCAGCTTTTGGCACAACTGCCTGCAAGCGCGTAAACTTTAGGACGCTTCGCCCGGTACCTGAAAGGACTGGAGCCATATGAGCGTCTTAGTTCCAACTATGGGAGCCCTGCACAAGGGTCACCAAGCCTTGATCAAACGTGCTCGCATGTTGAGCAAAGAGGTTGTGGTGAGTATTTTCATCAATCCTCTGCAGTTTGAAGATCCCACTGAAATTACCAAATATCCCCGCACTCCTGAGCGCGACATAGAGTTGGCGACCTTGGCTGGTGCCACGGAGATTTGGATGCCTGAGTATGAGGAGATATATCCGGGTGAGATAAAAAAACTAAAAGCCTCATCACTAGGAGATTTATACGAAGGTGCATCTCGTCCCGGACACTTTGATGGCGTGGTCACCGTGGTAAATCGTCTGTTCGAGATAGTCAGACCACAGGCATCAATCTTCGGGGAAAAAGACTTTCAACAGCTTCAGATTATCCATGCGATGAAGAGCCCCGTTGAAATCATTGGAGTCCCGACTGTGCGCGAATACGATGGACTTGCACTCTCCTCACGTAATATCCGATTGAGCCAGAGCGGTCGAATGAGTGCAAATGTGATCTATCGAGCGATGACAGCGGCACGACTGGCGCCAACTATCGCAATAGCTCAGGAGATCATCGATACGACGATTTCCACTGAAATAGGTTTCAAATGTGATTACGCCGTGATCATTGATGAAGCAGACTTCTCGTTAGCGACTGATTCAACAAAACACAAGCGTGCGATCATCGCCGGATGGATAGATGGCGTGCGCTTGATAGACAATATGCGAATGGGTGCCTGATGCTACTAACTATCGATGTAGGAAATACCAATACCGTTCTTGGGATCTTTGATGGTGACAATCTTCTACGCTCCTGGCGGGTCAAGACCGATGCGCGTAGTACCGCTGATGAACTTTGGCTGCAGTACCGCTCGTTGGTGGAGGATTACACCGTCACTGGCTTATCAATCTGCTCGACGGTGCCTGCAACCCTGCGTGAATTACGAGGCATGATGAGTGATTACTTTGTCGATGTACGCACGACAATCGTCGAGCCAGGGATCAAGACGGGCGTACCGCTCCTTGTAGATAATCCAAAGGAGATCGGTGCCGATCGAATCGTAAATACATTAGCCGCTCATACATTATTCGGTGGCCCAGCCATCGTTGTCGATTTTGGAACATCAACAAATCTGGATGTTGTCTCTCCAAAGGGCGAATTTCTGGGAGGAGCGCTCGCCCCTGGAATAGAGATATCTGTAGATGCTTTGGCGGCGCGAGCGGCGCAGTTACGTAAAGTCGAATTGGTCAGACCAAAAAATGTAATCGGTAAAAATACTGTTGAAGCATTGCAGTCGGGCACAATCTTTGGCTTTGCTGGTCAAGTCGATGGCCTTGTTGATCGCATCACTGCCGAGCTCGCCGACTCATATTCGGGGGCTCCAAAGGTAATCGCAACAGGTGGCTTAGCACCGCTGATCATCGGAGTCTCTGAAACTATTACCGATCACGAACCAGATTTGACTCTGATTGGCCTTCGTTTAATTCACGAACGAAATGCCTGATTCGCTAGACTTCACCTCATCATGAGTAATGACAACCCATCTATCGATGAGGATCTGCCGGAGCAGTTGAGGATTCGTCGTGAAAAACGGGCTGCGCTGATCGCAGCTGGAAGTGAGCCATATCCAGTCTCTGTCCCGCGCACAAAATCACTTCATGAAGTGCGCGAGCAACACACAGGACTAGCAATTGATGTTGCAACTGGAATCACTGAAAGTCTGACTGGCCGGATTATCTTCAAGCGTGATACGGGCAAACTATGTTTCGCCACACTGCGAGAAGGAGATGGCACTGAGATTCAAGCCATGCTCTCATTGGATAAGGTGGGACAAGATTCGATTGACTCTTGGAAATCAAATATTGATCTAGGTGACATAGTTTCGGTGACTGGTGAGATCATCACCTCAAAGCGGGGCGAACTCTCAGTACTTGCAGCATCCTGGCAGTTAGCCTCTAAATCGCTACGGCCACTACCAAATGATCACAAGCCAATGTCAGAGGAGACTCGCGTTCGGATGCGATATGTGGATCTGATCGTGCGCCCTGAAGCACGAGCCAACGCCCGTCTACGACCAACGGTAATGAAATCTCTGCGCAACACCTTTGCACAGGCGGATTTCATCGAAGTCGAGACGCCCATGCTGCAGGTCATGCATGGTGGTGCCACGGCCCGCCCTTTCAAATCTTTCTCAAATGCTTACGATATGGATCTCTATCTACGCATCGCCCCCGAACTCTTCCTCAAAAGATGTGTTGTTGGTGGGATCGAGCGAGTATTCGAGATCAATCGCAATTTTCGCAATGAGGGCGCAGATTCATCTCACTCCCCAGAGTTTGCGATGATCGAGAGCTACCAGGCATATGGAGACTGGCGATCAATCGCGCATCTAACGCGCACTTTGGTTCAAGAGGCTGCAATGGCCGTTTCTGGCTCACATGTAGTGACTCACCATGATGGTCGCCAAGCCGATCTCGGCGGTCAGTGGCGAGAAATATCGCTCTATGAGGCAATCTCGCAGGGAGTTGGCCAAAGTGTCACCGCGCTCACTTCGATCAGCGAGTTGAAAACGATCGCGACAAAACTTGGCATCAAAACCGACCCCAAGTGGGTTACAGGCAAGTTAGCCGAGGAGATCTTTGAGCATGTGGCATTAGATCAGTTAATTGCACCGACCTTTGTCATGGGTTTTCCACTTGATACATCTCCATTAGTTCGAGCACATCGTGAACTTCCAGGAGTTGCTGAGAAATGGGATTTATATGTCGATGGTTTTGAACTTGCAACTGGATACTCAGAATTAATCGATCCTGTCATCCAGCGAGAGCGTCTAATTGAACAATCTAGCCTTGGTGCCAAAGGCGATCTAGAGGCGATGCAAGTTGATGAGGATTTTCTACGGGCGATGGAGTACGGGATGCCGCCCATGGGCGGAATGGGAATGGGCGTTGATCGTTTATTAATGGCGCTTACAGGTCTTGGTATCCGTGAAACTATTTTATTCCCATTAGTAAAACCCGAGATTGATTAACTATGGAGATTCGCCCTGCTCGCACGAGTGATATCAAAGGGATTCGTGCACTCGTAGATGCGTATGCACCAGAGGGTCGACTCTTGACCAAAGAGACGGTCACACTCTATGAGAGCGTCCAAGAGTTTGTCGTTGCGATCGATGCCGGTGTTGTAGTTGGTTGTGGAGCCCTGCATGTCCTTTGGGAGGATTTAGCGGAGGTTCGCACCGTTGCAGTCACTGAAAAGATGCGAGGGGCTGGTATAGGACATCAGATTCTCGAGGCCATAATCGCTCGAGCTCTTGTACTTGGAGTAAAAAGGCTCTTTTGTCTAACTTTTGAGACGAGATTTTTTACCGCCCATGGTTTTGAAACTATTGAAGGTACTCCCGTAGATGCAGCGGTCTACGAACAACTCTTGCGCTCATACGATGCCGGTATCGCTGAGTTTTTAGATCTTGAATCGGCCAAGCCAAATACCCTTGGAAACACCAGAATGTTGAAGATCCTGCCCTAGATATTGGGCGTGCCGGGGCATAAAAGCCCCACGCCTAGGGTTGTAAAGAGCGAGCCGAGTTCTGCCTCGCGAGCCTAGCCAGTGAGGTATTAGGCTTAAGCAACAGGAAAAAAAGGAGTACGTCGATGTTTGAGCGCTTTACCGATAGAGCCCGCCGAGTTGTTGTGTTGGCCCAAGAAGAGGCCCGCATGTTGAATCACAACTACATCGGCACTGAGCATATTTTGCTGGGCTTGATCCATGAAGGTGAGGGCGTTGCCGCTAAGGGACTTGAGTCCCTGGGCATCTCACTTGAGGGCGTGCGCGCACAGGTAGAGGAGATCATCGGACAGGGCCAGCAGGCACCAAGTGGACATATCCCGTTTACTCCACGTGCCAAGAAAGTCCTTGAACTCTCCTTACGCGAGGCGCTACAACTCGGTCACAACTACATCGGTACCGAACACATTCTTCTTGGTTTGATCCGTGAAGGTGAAGGGGTTGCAGCACAGGTACTCGTCAAACTCGGTGCCGATCTCAATCGAGTGCGCCAGCAAGTTATTCAACTTCTCTCAGGCTATCAAGGTAAAGAGGCAGTTACACAGGGTGGACCTGCCGAAGGTACACCTTCAACATCATTAGTTTTAGATCAATTCGGAAGAAATCTCACACAGGCCGCTCGCGAAGGAAAGTTGGATCCCGTAATCGGTCGCGAGAACGAGATCGAACGAGTCATGCAGGTCTTATCGCGCCGGACAAAGAACAATCCCGTTCTCATCGGTGAGCCAGGCGTTGGTAAAACCGCAGTAGTCGAGGGACTTGCCCAAGCTATCTACAAGAACGATGTACCAGAGACTCTCAAGGATAAGCAGGTATATGCACTTGATTTGGGCGCACTCGTTGCCGGTAGCCGTTATCGAGGAGATTTCGAAGAGCGCTTGAAGAAGGTTCTCAAAGAGATCAAATCACGTGGAGACATCATTCTCTTCATCGATGAGATTCACACCCTAGTAGGTGCCGGTGCCGCAGAGGGTGCGATCGATGCGGCCAGCATCCTCAAGCCAATGCTCGCCCGAGGTGAACTACAAACAATTGGTGCAACGACTCTTGATGAGTATCGCAAGCATGTTGAGAAGGATGCAGCCCTTGAGCGCCGCTTCCAACCTATCCAGGTAAAAGAGCCATCAGTTGCGCACACCATCGAGATTCTCAAAGGTCTTCGCGATCGCTACGAGACGCATCACCGTGTATCAATTACCGACGGTGCACTAGCAGCGGCTGCAAACCTTGCCGATCGCTATGTCTCTGATCGCTTCCTGCCAGATAAGGCAATCGATCTGATCGATGAGGCTGGCTCACGTCTTCGTATCAAGCGCATGACCGCCCCTGCAGAGCTACGTGCATTCGATGACAAGATCGCCGATGCCCGTAAAGAGAAAGAGTCGGCGATCGATGGTCAGGATTTTGAGAAAGCGGCATCACTTCGCGATAAAGAGAAGAGCCTTATCACTGAAAAACATGAGGCTGAAAAGAATTGGAAGGCAACTGATTTAGATAAGGTCACTGAGGTAGATGAAGAGCTCATTGCACAGGTGCTATCCATCTCCACTGGGATTCCAGTATTCAAACTCACCGAGGAAGAGACTGCACGTCTTCTACGTATGGAAGATGAGTTACACCAACGTGTGATTGGACAGGATCAGGCGATTAAATCGCTCTCACAAGCGATTCGTCGTACTCGCGCAGGGCTCAAGGATCCACGCCGCCCAGGTGGATCATTTATCTTCGCTGGTCCTTCAGGTGTTGGTAAGACTGAGCTCTCGCGCACACTGGCTGCATTCCTATTCGGTGATCAAGATGCATTGATTCAACTCGATATGTCTGAGTACTCAGAGCGTCACACAGCCTCCCGCTTATTCGGTGCACCTCCAGGCTATGTTGGCTATGACGAGGGTGGACAGTTAACTGAAAAGGTTCGCCGCCGCCCATTCTCAGTTGTTCTCTTTGATGAGATCGAAAAGGCCCACCCAGATATCTTCAACTCACTCTTGCAGGTTCTAGAGGATGGTCGCCTGACAGATGCACAGGGCCGTACCGTGGACTTCAAAAACACGGTCATCATCATGACTACCAACCTTGGTACTCGCGATATCTCAAAGAGTCTTGGTCTTGGCTTTGCAAACAGTGATGACGAGCAGACAAATTATGATCGAATGAAGGGCAAGGTAAATGACGAGCTTAAGACTCATTTCCGCCCTGAGTTCCTCAACCGTATCGATGACGTAATCGTCTTCCACCAGTTAACGAAAGAGCAGATCGTTCAAATCGTTGATCTCATGATCAAGAACCTTGATGATCGCCTGCAGGGCAAGGACATGGGAATCGAATTAACTCCAGCGGCCAAGGACTTACTTGCCGCCCGTGGTTATGACCCATTACTTGGCGCTCGACCATTGCGTCGAACGATTCAGAGAGAGATTGAAGATGCTCTCTCTGAGCGGATCTTGTTCGGTGAGCTCAAGGCCGGAGAGATCATCGTCGTAGATGCCGAGGGCGAAGGCGCAGATGCGATCTTCACTTTCAGAGGCTCACCAAAGGTAGCAACTCCGGATAGTCCTGAGGATCTCGCTGAAGAGGCTCCAACGGCTTAATCAACTGCCAAGTTTTTTAAGAGCTTGCCCGCTGACGCGAAAGACTGTCCACTCATCCATTGGCACTGCGCCAAGAGATCTATAGAACTCGATTGATGGTTCGTTCCAATCTAGAACCCACCATTGTAATCTTTCATAATCGCGTTCTACGCAAATCTTTCCCAGCTCTTTAAGGAGAGCTAGACCGTAGCCCTTACTGCGATATGCGGGATCGATGTAGAGATCCTCAAGATAGATGCCGGGCTTACCCAGCCATGTTGAGTAGTTCAGAAACCAAATAGAGATTCCAACTACAAGGCCGTTATCTTCTGCAACATGGCAAAAAGCCGTCGGCTTGTCTGCAAATATCGTCTCCTCAATTTGTTCGAGCGTCGCCTTTGCTTCGAGCGGCGCCCTCTCATACTCAGCAAGATCTTTTATCAACTGAAGGATCCGAGGAGCATCTTCTGTAACTGCGTATCGAATCACACCAAAATTATAGGGGTTATACCCATGCTAGATAGTTTCAGAGAACTATCCTATTCTTGGAGAACTATGGCAAATAACTGGGAAAAACCTGAGTTGGGCTTACTACGTACAGAGCAAATCGACTCGAAATTTCAAATGCTAGATGCCATGACTATCTCTGAATTAATTCAGGCGATGAACGAGTGCGATACAGAGGTACCCAAAGCCATAGGTTTGATAATGCCACAAATCGAAAAAGCTATAAATGGTGTTGTTGAGCGAATGCTGCAAGGTGGAAGACTCATTTATATCGGTGCTGGTACTTCCGGGAGACTAGGCGTTTTAGATGCTGCAGAGTGTGGACCAACATTTTCAGTCACAACTGATCAAGTCATTGCATTCATAGCCGGTGGAGATACAGCGCTGCGTGATCCAGTCGAAGGTGCAGAAGATAGACCTGAACTCGGATCTGCAGATTTAAAATCAGTAAATGTCTCCCGTTTGGATATAGTCGTGGGAATCGCTGCGAGTGGTCGTACACCATATGTACTTGGTGGGCTTGACTACGCAAGAAGTGTGGGTGCATTAACAATTGCAATCACGTGCAATCCAAACTCTGAGGCTGGAAAGCGTAGTGATCATGCGATTGATGTCGATTCGGGGCCTGAGCTCTTAGCAGGCTCAACACGTCTGAAATCAGGAACTGCTCAAAAGATGGTTTTAAACATGATTTCTACTATCTCAATGGTTCGTCTTGGAAAAACTTTTGGAAATCTAATGGTTGACTTGCAAGTAAGCAACGAAAAGTTACAAGACCGTGCTGTTCGTATTATTGAAAAGGCAACAGGTGCCTCAAAGTTAGAGTCATCTCAGGCACTTGTTGCAGCTGGGCACCAAGTTAAAACCGCGATTTTGATGCTCTTGCTGAGTATTACTCCAGAGGTCGCACGAGAGCGCTTACAAGTTTCGTCCAACCACATTCGTAAAGCGTTACTGGACTCCTAAATTTTTAAAAAGTACTAAGTTTTTCATGCCTTTGGCTTGACGAAATGGTGATTTGAGGGAATGATTTTCATGGTATTGGTAAGCTTATGAAAGTTTTATTCATGTAGCCAAACCCAATCGACTAGTTGGTTCAAATTGAACCTCTATCTGGATAAGGAGAAACACGGTGGTTGATAAAAAGAAATTTGTAATTGGGGGTTTGGTTTTTGCTTTAATGGCTGGAGCATTTGTCTCAACCCCGGCTAAGGCAGCTAGTACGGATCTTGTTATCGGATCAGTTTTAGATATCGATAAATTAGATCCACATACCTCGACAAATTTTGCAACCGTGCGAGCCCTTGGTTTGGTTTATTCAAGTTTAGTAGAAGTTGGCCCAGGGAATAAGATTAAAGCTGGATTAGCTAGCTCATGGGTTTTTAATTCAACAGGCACTCAGCTCACACTGCTTCTTCGTGAGGGCGTAAAGTTTCATGATGGATCTACATTTGATGCCATAGATGCAAAAGCGTCACTCGAAAGAATTCTCGACACCAAAACGAGTGCTGCAGGTCGCGCAAATTTATTAACCATTACGAGTATTGCAACTGCTGGTCGTAAACTCATTTTGAATTTGTCGGTCTCAAATGTACCGATTCTTGCAGCCCTTGATGGCGTTAATATGGCCATGCTCTCATCTGACGATATTTCGGCTGCAAAAATAGGTGGAAGTAACAAACCAAACGGGACCGGTGCTTATAAGTTTATCTCTTGGGAAGCCACACAATCAGTCAAACTCTCAGCATTTTCAGATTACTGGATGGGTGCACCGAAAATTAGTAGTATAACTATTCGTGTTATTCCAAATGAATCCTCGATTTTATCAGCAGTAAATGCTGGAACAATTCAATTCGGAATTATTACTGACCCTCTTATTGCAAAACAAGTAAACACACGTACGCTTAAACTGTTCAAAACTCCTGCGCTTGCATATTATGCATTGCAATTAAATACAAAAGTTGCCCCCTTTAACGACAAGAATGTACGTCTTGCCATCCAATGCGCAATTGATCGCTCTGAGTTGATTAAAACATCACTGCTTGGAGAAGGTGCAATTACCGGCCCAATAACAAGCCCTGCGTATAAATCTAATGCCCTTGCTCGTCCATGCCCTGAAGCTGATATCACAAAGGCAAAGGAGTATTTGGCCGCTGCTGGAAAATCAACTGGAGTCTCATTTAAAGCTTTAGTTACAACCACCGGTTGGGCAACATCTGTTGCGATGGCCCAGAATCTCAAAGCTCAATTGGCACGCGCTGGAATTACTATGGAGTTAGATATCGTTGATCAGGCAACATATGTTCCTCGTTGGTTGGCCGCAGACTTTACTGCAACTTTGGCAAATAATGGTGGCCGTATAGATCCAGATACGATGTACACCCGTTACTTCACCTCTACTGGTAATTTAAACAAAGTTGCAACATATTCATCTGCAACACTTGATGCGAATTTCCTCAAAGGTAAGTCAAGCGGAAAGACCGCTGTTCGTTCTGCTGCATATACCGCTATTTCAAAAGAACTAGAGGACAATGCAATATGGGTTTGGTTAGCTACCCCATATGAGTACCGAGTAGTTTCGAAGAATCTCAAGGGCTTCGTTGCGCTGGCTACTGGCTCGTTACTACCGTTACGCTCGGCGTCTCTCAACTAAAGCATCATTGGAGCGACGTACGAGCTAAGGTTCGTACGTCGCTCTAATCTTTGGTAGTCATAATTAGTATTGTCAGGAGTTGATTTAATGTCGCTCGTCAAATCATCAGGGATAATATCTCGGTCAATTAGCGTATTAGTGACATTATTCGGGATTTCTATCTTTATCTTTATAGTTTTACGTGTGATTCCTGGAGATACGATCACAGGCTCTCTTGGAATCGAAACTGGAGTACTCACACCCGAACAGATTGATGATCTAAAGCGTTATTATGGAATTGACAAACCTTTGATTTTGCAATATTTCTCTTGGATTACCTCTTTCCTCAGCGGTGACTTGGGCTTTGCATATTCGACTGGCGTTTCCGTTCTCAAGCTGACTGCTTCTGCTCTACCTGTCACAATTGAATTAGCACTCTTTGGGACAATTTCTGGTGTATTTATGGGGATAGCGGTAGGAATGTTTAGTGCCAAGAAACCTGGAAGCGTTCGTGACTTCTCCGGTCAACTCTTTGGCTTATTAGCATTAGCAGTGCCAGGATTTGTATTAAGTACGACAATCGTTACAGTAATGGCTAATAGATTTGGATATTTTCCAAATGGATATGAATACATGACACCCTGGGAAGACCTTGGTATGAATTTACAACAGATGCTCTTCCCAGGTATTGTTTTGGGAATTGCTGTCGCAGCACCAGTAATGCGTACAACACGCTCTGCTTTATTAGAGACTGTAGATAAAGATTTTATTCGAACAGCTCATGGCAAGGGACTAAAAGCAAAAACAGTGAGATATCGTCACATTTTACGAAACTCACTAATTCCTATTGTAACTATGACAGGAATACAGTTTGGCTATTTACTTGGTGGCGCAGTTATTGTAGAAAAAATATTTGCCTTACCTGGAATGGGACGACAAATTCTAGATGCAATTAATAGACGTGAATATGCCACAGTTCAAAGTAGCATAATGATATTTGCCATACTTTTTGTCACAATAAATCTAGTGACGGACCTTGTTTACCGGCGAGTAGATCCGAGAATCAAGTGAAGTCTTCTTCTACAAGCGAAAAATCTTGGGTTCATTACTATTTTAAAAGCACTAGTGGAATTGTTGGTGCTTTTTTGGTTTTAATAATGATGACAATATCATTGTGTGCCGCATTTGGGTGGATGCCGCATGATCCGTTGATTCAAAATCCAATGGATTCCTTGCACAAACCTTCATCTGTGTACTGGTTTGGTACGGATCAATTTGGTCGGGATATTTTTTCACGAGCAATGGATGGTATGCGAAGATCTATGACAGTATCAATTGTTTCGGTCTCAATCGCAGGTATTGCTGGTGTTTCACTTGGCATTATTGGTGGGTTTTTTGGGAGCTGGTTAGATAGTCTCGTTGTTCGACTGAGTGATGTAATTTTTGCATTTCCAGCAATTCTTCTCGCTTTAGCAATTGTAAATAGCTTGGGGAATTCCTGGATTGATACTGCTATCGCGATTGCTATTGTCTATACACCTATTTTTATAAGAGTTGCGCGTGGTCCTGTTTTAATAATTAAAGAACTGGATTATGTGAAATCAGTTCGGGTGCTAGGTTTTTCTTCAGTAAGAATTCTACGTAGCCATGTCCTACCAAATGTGCTAGCGCCAATTTTAGTTCAAATAGCACTCTCAATGTCATGGGCGATTCTTACAGAGTCTGGTCTAAGTTTCCTAGGGCTAGGTACTCAACCACCAGACTCCTCACTTGGCCTAATGGTCTCAGAAGCTCAGCCGATGGCCGCTTTTGCTTGGTGGACTTTGGCTGCACCATCACTCTTCATCACACTAGTTGTGGTGGGTCTAAATTTAGTGGGTGATGGATTGAGAGATTCTCTCGATCCATCTAGAAGGCAATCTTGAGATCTTCTTTGATAGAAATTCGTAATTTGTGTATTCAAACAGCAAATGAATCTCGCGAACTCGTAAAAAATATTTCATTTTCTATCTATCCCGGGGAGGCAGTCGGTGTTGTGGGCGAGAGTGGATCTGGTAAAACCTTGACTGCATTGTCGATTCTTGGTCTTTTGCCGAGGGGGGTTTTGGCTCAATCAGGAGAAGTTACATATGGTGGGAAGAACCTATTGAACGCCTCCGAAGAGTCACGGAGGTCGATAAGAGGAAGAGAAATCTCCATGATTTATCAGGATCCGATGACTGCATTGAATCCTGTCATGAAACTGGGAAAGCAACTTTTAGAGGTGTTTGAGGCACACGAGTTACCAAAAGAAAATGCTCAGGAACGTGCCTTAAATGCATTAATTGAGGTTGGGATACCTGAGCCAGAAAGGGCAATGCAGAGTTATCCGCATGAGTTTTCGGGTGGGATGCGTCAAAGGGTCATGATTGCTATGGCATTGGTCTTATCACCTAAATTATTAATTGCTGATGAACCAACAACTGCCCTTGATGTGACCATTCAGCGACAGATACTGGCTCTTATATCTGAGCAGCGGAAAAAAACTCACATGTCAATATTATGGATCACACATGATCTAGGAGTAGTCGCAAACTTAGTTGATCGCGTAATTGTAATGTATGCAGGTCAGATTGTTGAAGAAGGATCAGTAAATGAAATTTTTACAAATCCACAACACCGATATACAGCAGGCTTACTAAAGTCTCTTCCAAAAGCTACAATAAAAAATCGTGAACGACTAAGTGCAATTCCAGGTGTTCCACCAAAACCTTGGCTAGTAGAAAATTCTTGCGCTTTTAGCTCTAGATGCTCCTATGTGACTGAAGAATGTCTAACAAAAACACCCGCCTTAATAAGAAATAAATTTACTAGTGCTGCTTGTTTTCATCCAGTAGGAGGTAACTCATAGTGCTACAAATATTGAATGTAGAAAAAAAATATAATATAAAAGCTAGTAAGTCAGTTATTAACGCTCTTAATGGTGTTTCCCTAAATATTGAGATTGGTAAAACTCTGGGTATCGTTGGAGAGAGTGGTTGTGGTAAATCAACTTTAGCGAGAATTATAGTTGGACTAGAAAAGCCAACATCCGGGGAAATAATATGGAAAGATGAGGCAGTACGAAATAAAGTAAATGCTCAATTTAAAAATCACCATTCAAGTATTCAATTAGTTTTTCAAGACCCATACTCATCCTTAAATCCGCGACAGAAAATCGGAAACTGTATTGAAGAAGTCATTACAACTCATAAGCTTAGGAATGGTTCGGGAGTTCAAGAACGAGTCGATGAGCTTTTACTTGAAGTGGGGATCTCTTCAGATTTACAACACCGGTATCCGCACCAACTTTCAGGGGGTCAACGTCAGCGAGTAAGTATCGCCCGAGCTCTCGCATCTGAGCCCGATTTGCTGGTTCTTGATGAACCAGTATCTGCTTTGGATGTTTCAGTCCGGGCTGATGTGATGAATCTGCTATTCGACCTGAGAGAGAAATTTAATTTGACTTATATATTCATTAGCCATGACTTATCAATGGTCCGCCATATAAGTGATGCTATTGCGGTAATGTATTTAGGAAAAGTTGTTGAGTATGGACTTTGGTCAGAAGTTTTGGATAATCCCCAACATCCTTACACAAGAGCATTGATTGATTCAATACCTAGTCATGAGCATATTGGAATGAATCAGTCTGATAATCAATTATTAGGAGAAGTCCCTGACCCTGCTAATATGCCATCTGGTTGTGCTTTTCATTTACGTTGCCCAATTGTAAAGATCCAATGCAAGATAAACTCTCCAGAACTCATTCGAGTTCAGGGTAATCACCTAGTAGCCTGTCCGGAGGTAGGTAAATGAGAATACTTGGCATGATGTCAGGAACATCCTTTGATGGTATTGATTCAGCGCTTTGTAATATTGAGTATATAAATGATGAAATTCAGATTGAGGTCCTAGACTTTCAGTCTAACCATTACCCCAGTGATTTGCACAAAATGATTGTTGACGCAATGCCTCCACGAGTAGTCACAATGGAAACTGTTTGTATTCTTGACACATTAATTGGGCAAGCATTTGCAAACGCTGCTGATTTGATAATTAAGAGTTCAACTATAATCCCCGACTTGATAGTCTCTCATGGGCAAACTATGTTTCATTTAATTGATAAAGATAATAAAGCCCGTGGGACGCTACAGTTAGGAGAGCCTACTTGGATTGCTGAGAAAACTGGCGTTCAGGTACTGTCAAATATTAGATCTAGGGATGTAGCCGCTTTGGGGCATGGCGCTCCTCTTGTAAGTATCCTCGATCAACTGCTTCTTTCTGATAATCAGGTAACCCAAGCTGCTCTAAATTTAGGTGGGATATCAAACATCACGATAGTTTCGAACTCAATGGAGCCAATCGCATATGACATCGGACCAGCTAATGGTCTTATGGATGCTGCTATTTTTGCGTATTCAAAAGGAAAAGCTACTTTTGACACGGATGGAAAGCTAGCTTCAGAGGGAAAGATTAATGCAACTCATTTAAAAAAGTTTCTGTCTCATCCATACTATGCATTGTCGGCTCCCAAATCCACAGGTAAAGAAATCTTTCACTTACCTTATGTTATTGAAATTATTGGTCCCATAGAAGATTGGGTTATTGAAGATGTATTAGCAACACTTTTGGAAGTGACAGTCGAAACTGTTGCTAATGAAGTTGAGAAATTTAAATTATCGAGTATATATATAGCTGGTGGCGGGGCTTCAAATCAAAGATTAATGTCGAGATTACAAGAACGCTTGGGTTCATGTAAAGTTCTCACCATCAATGAACTTGGTATTTCTACTCAATCAAAAGAGGCTTTAGCCTTCGCCCTTATCGGATTTCTTACAGTGCACGGATTGCCAGGACAATTGCCAAGCTGTACAGGCGCATCAGGAAAGCGTCTTTTAGGCTCACTTACTCCAGGAAAAAAACCTTATCAACTCCCAAATGTCCTTTCGCAGATGCCTAAGCGAGTCAGAATCATTCATTGATATTCTTATTTGACATCTCTATTTCGAGCGCTTCCCATTCTGGAGTTACTCGCTTTTTTCCTGTCGGTAAGAAACCAAAATCAGAATAGAGGGAACAGGCAGCTATGTTTTCTTTGAAAACCCACAAAGACACGGATGTGAAACCTCTTGATATAAGACCTCTAATTCCTGCCGCTAATAATATCTTCCCAAATCCTTGTCTTGCGAAATCAGGATTTATATACAATGAAAAAAGATGGCCGCAAGAATTATCATCTCTATCTGGGCCTACCCCAAAAAATCCAACCAATTGCCCCTCCAGTAAACCCAGGTATATGTCCTTCTGCGAATCTGGTAAGAACGCTTTTTCCCATAACTCTGTAGCGCTCTCCTTATTCATGGCGTCACGAACAATTTGGCTTAAAATGTCTCTATATGAGATGTGCCAACACCTTAAAAATACCGAGACAATTGCCGGTATATCTGCTACATCAGCTTTGACGATTTTCACAGATCAAAGACTACCTTATGCGAAAATCACATATGAATAAAAGAAATAAAATTGCCTATTCAAAATATACAATCAAATTAAATTCAACATTTGAAACTGCTCTTAGAAGTATAACTTCATTTGATGTACACAAAATTTCAATCACAAATTTTGAAGGCAAAACTGGATTTGGCGAAGTTGTCGTAACTCCTACTATTACAGGAGTTACGACAGCAGAACTCGTCAGTGATATTAGGAATTCGCTTATTCCATTACTAAGTGAGGTGGATTTATGCGATAGTGATGAATTTTATTCAATACTTAAGAAAAAATTTCCAAAGAATCCTACTGTTCGTGCTTTGGGAGACCTTGCATTACATTCATTGCTTCAAGAGTATACTCGTGTTGAGATATCCACTGATGTGACTATTCCAATTATAAAAAAAGAACTTTTACCTACTTTGATACCAGATAGGATTAAAGATGGCTTCAAGGTTTTAAAATTAAAATTAGATAGCGCAAGCGTACTTGAGAATATCTCTAAAATTAAAATGGTGAAATCCCTGATTCCTAATGAAACATTCTTACGTGTAGATCCGAATCAATCCTGGAGTGTTTCTTATACCTTAGAATTCTTAGATCAATTGCAAAAATTGGGTATAGAGATTGAGTATCTAGAGCAACCAATCCAACGCGGAGATTTCAAAGGATTAAAACTTGTGCGTGAAGGGTCTGCGGTTCCTATCATGGCAGATGAGTCTTGCTTTGATATTTGTGATTTGGAGAAATTAGTTGAGCATGATGCGGCTGATTTGGTCAATATAAAAATTTTAAAAGTAGGTGGGATTACACCTGCTAGAGAATTAGCAAAAGCTGCCATGAAGGCTCAGATTAAGGTATCTTTCGGATGCATGATTGAGAGTCCATTAGGAGTACGCGCGGCGATGTCACTGGCAGCCGAGTTTGGACCTTCTCAGACTCATGATTTGGATGCGGCGTGGTGGTACTCGCAAAGTGAGCTTGTATATAGTGGTGGAACAGTCAAATGAATGTTCCAGGGCTTGTGACTGCACTAAGTGTTAAAGGTGTTCGTACGCTCTTATCTTCGGGTTATCGACAAAATCTTGGTGGGCTAGCGCCACTTGAGATGAAAACTGAAACTTCATTTGATATTGCTTCTTTAACAAAAATTATTGTTACAACTAATCTAATTATGATTATGGTGGATGAAGGGTCAATCAAATTAACTGATCAGATCAGAGAGTTTTTTCCTGCCTGGAATACACTAGAGAAGCAAGATATCACTATAAAGCATTTACTTGAGCATAGATCAGGTTTGATACCTTGGCGTCCTTTGTATATCAGTTGTAGTAATCAAGAAAAAGCGCATTCACAGATAAGTAAGTTGCCACTTATAAATCAAATTAATTCAAGACGAATATATTCAGATTTAGGCTTTATGATATTGGGTTTTTTAATTGAAAAAATTTATCAAGCTGATTTGTCAACAATTTTTAAAAACATTTTTGTGGACAAGTTAGGTTTTATCGATACTCAATATTCGTCCCCTGTGAGTATGGATAATGTGGCAGCAACTTCGTTAGGCGATAAAATAGAATATGAGATGGTCAGCTCTGGCTTTCCATATCTAGTGCCTGAGAAAGTACAGGACTTCCAAAGTTGGAGATCGGAGCCTCTGGCTGGCCAGGTAAATGATGGAAACGCATTCCATTTATTTGGTGGAGTTTCTGGGCACGCGGGTTTATTCTCAACCGCGAGGGACTTAATGGGTATATGTGAGATCTATTTAGCATCCTTCAAAAGTGACAATATATTTAAACAGTCTACGGTTTTGAGCTTTTCTAAGCCTGGGTTAGATCCGATGCAGGGCTTAGGATTCAGGAACTGGCGAATAAGCACTGAAATGGGAGAACAGATTGTCTACGGCCACACGGGCTTTACTGGGGTTGGGCTAGGTTTCATACCTGGATTAGATTTCGCAGCGCTCATGCTCACCAATCGTCTCCACACCATGGATGAGCCCGTGAAAACCGAGGATGTGTGGCTGCCCTTCCTAGAGAGCTCACTTAGGCGTTTGATACACGAGATCTAGCCCTTGACGCATGCCTAATTTGTTAGTATTTTTCATGAGTATCTTCATGCCCTGAAGGTTATTTTCACAAAAAATGTTAACTGAGAGAAAACGAGGGGGTGGAGACGTGCTTGTGACCATGTATAGCGATCTCTTAGGTGAAATACGTAACTCGTTTTCCTCATTTCATGCTAGCGAGGCCTCGATAGCGAACTGTGTCATTTCTGATCCGGTACGAGTTTCTCAGATGAATATCTCACAGATTGCCAATTTTTCACAAACCTCAGTGGCATCAGTTGTACGCTTTAGCAAGACGGTTGGATATAAGGGTTATCCTGAATTTCGCATGGCACTTATTGGAGAGGTAAGCCGAATCGGCTTTAATAATCAAACTGATACGGAACTAGATAGTGGAATAACAATAGAAGATTCAATTGAAGAAATCATTCGTAAGATCTCCCTTGCTGACTCACAAGCAATCCAAACAACAGCTGAGCGATTAGATATTCAAAGTTTTGAAAAAGTGGTTCATACTTGGAATAAGTCAACAACAATTGGAATATTTGGATTAGCATCAAGTGGCTATGTTGCAATGGACTTACAATTAAAATTAAATCGTCAAGGCAAAAACGCAGTAGCCTGGCGAGATGCTCACACGGCACTAACTTCAGTCTCTATGCTGGGTATGAATGATTGTTTAGTTGCAATTAGCCATAGTGGAATGACGCTAGACGTTGTTGAAGTCATACAAGAATTTAAGTCTCACGGTGTAAAAATAATCTTAATTACTAATGCAATTCGAAGTACTGCTACCGCATTAGCAGATATTGTCCTGCACACATCTGCTCGCGAAACCACCTTTCGCAGCGGAGCGACAGCTAGTCGTATTGCTCAACTAACGGTGGTTGATTGCCTCTGTGTTGCATTGGCACAGAGAAACTGGAGCGCCACGAAATCCGCGCTAGATCATTCCAGAGTGGCCGTGGGAAGCCGTTCTGGTAGAAAAGTTGAAGAAAGTAAAGGCTCTTTTCAACATCCGACCAAATCCCGTACTAAAGGAGAAAATAAGTGAAAATAGCATCTCGCCGCTTACGCGGTTTGGTTGCATCTGCAATGGCAGTAGCAGGAATCGCTGTTCCAGCAATTTCTGCGCTTCCAGCAAATGCAGCAACAGAGTTAACTGTCTGGAGCTGGCGAACAGAAGATAAGGCTTTCTATGAGAGTCAAATTGTTAAGTTCGAAGCCAAAAATCCAGGCATCACAGTCAAATTCACCCCGTATCTCAATACAGAATATAACGCGATTGCCTCTACAGCCCTCACAGCAGGTAAAGGTCCAGATATCCTTCAGATGCGCCCTTATGGTGGCATGGCCAACCTCTCCGATGCAGGTAACTTCTTGGCTTTAACAGTAAAAGATGTTCCGGCACTTGGAAAATTACAACCAGGCATCCTTGCCGCTGCTCAAGGGTATAAAGACAAGAAGCAGTATGGATTTCCATATGCAATCTCTGCAATGGGAATTTACTACAACCCAGAAATTCTTCAAAAGGCTGGCGTAAAGGCACTTCCAACAAATTGGGAGCAGTTAATGATTGCCTTTAACAAAGTAAAAGCCATAGGTGTTTTACCTTTGGGTAATGCTGGTGGAAACGGTCCGGCGCTTGAGCAATTACACGCTTCAGTGGGTCCAACTTTTTACGGTGGAACACAGTTCTTTAACGACGTTGTCTCTGGAAAAAAGACATTTACCGATAAGGCCTACGTAGCAAGTTTGCAGGCTGTCAAGGATCTCGCGGCTTATATGCCTCCGGGATTTGAAGGAATTGATTACAACACTGCACGTGCCTTATTTGCAAATGAGAAGGCCGCCTTCTATATCGGTGGAAACTACGAACTAGGATATTTCCGCAGTTTAAATCCCTCACTACAAGCTGGATGGATTCCACCAGTAGCCAAAATTACAGGTGCACCTAGGTATGTCTCAACATGGGCCGATGGAGCATTTGCAATTAATGCAAAGACTGAAAATAAAGCGGCTGCACTCAAGTTCCTCAACTTTATGACTACCAAAGATTTTGGACAGGCATTAGTTGACGACATAGCCTTCATACCTACAGCTCCATTTGTGAAAATCACAGATCCAGTTGTAAAGGCGATAAATAAAAGCCGCTCATCAATCGGAACCCCATTTCTCAATGTTGTGGGATTCCGTTATGAGACTCCAACGAGCTCAAACATTCTTCAGCCTGGATTCCAGAAACTGATTGTTGGAGCTATAACCCCTGAGCAACTTGCTAAGGATGTACAGACCGCTGTCTCATCTTGGTACGCACCTCAAAAGGGTAAGAGCTAATACAGAGGCATTGGGCGTGGACATTAGTCCACGCCCAATGCTTTTTCTTTGCATCTAAAGGGAGTTTCACGTGGCAATAAGTGGATTAAAGCGAGAACAAAATAAATATATAGTGCTTTTACTTTCCCCCGCTTTAGCGACGATTCTCATATTCACAACCATTCCAGCACTCACCACTTTGAGTTATGCCTTTTTTAAATGGGAGGGTTTTCAACGCGTAGGATTTGCAGGAGCAGCAAACTTTCAACGATTATTTGATTATCCTTTTAAAGATCAGTTTTTAATGGCGCTTCGACATAATACTTTGGTATTTATTGCAGTAATGATTTTACAAACTTCGTTAGGACTACTGATTGCCTATGCCATATTTCAATTGAAGAATGGGCAGCGATTTTTTAGGACAGTGACTTTCTTACCAGTTATATTCTCCTTAGTTGTTGTTGGATATATGTGGCAGGTAATGCTGGATCCTTACTATGGGCCAATTAATATGATAATAAATGATTTAGGCTTCGAATCTTTGGCCAAACCCTGGCTCGGAAGTATGAGTACTGCTCTTCCCACTCTCATATTTATTAATTTGTGGCGCTGGGTTGGATTTCCAGCAATAATTTTTCTTGCAGGGTTAAACGCTATAAATCAGGAATATCTTGAGGCAGCTCGTATTGATGGAGCGACAGAAGGTCAAATCTTTCGAAAAATAATGTTTCCACTTTTAGCTCCCTCATTGACAATCATCACGATTCTTACATTTATTGGGGCTTTTGAATGGTTTGATCTCCCATTTGTTTTGGGGGGATCAAATGGTAATCCAGCTGGAGCCACAGATACCTTGGCACTCATGTTTTATAGGCTCTCATTTGGCTCCGTGGATTCCAATGCAAATGAGGTTGGGGTTGGATCTGCTTTGGGGGTATTTATTTTTCTTCTCGTAGGGCTAGGTGCTGGAGTAGGACAGTATTTCTTGCGCAAAAGAGAGGTAGAGCAGTGATAGCCCTAATGACTTCTAAGTTCTTTTTTAGAGCTGTGCTTATTATCAATTCTCTTTTAGTTTTACTACCAGTATTTTTTCTCCTTAATTCTGCGCTACGCGAAACAAATAGTTTTGCTTCAAACCCATTTATGCTTGCCCGTGATCCATATTGGGAGAATTTTCAACAGGTTTGGTTGGATGGAGCATTTGCAATATATCTAAAGAACTCATTAATTGTTACGGGTGGCTCTTTAGTTGTTATCTTGACTTGTGCATTAGGTGCAGGCTTTATTCTAGGGCGCTATAATTTTAAAGGTAATGCCTTAATATTCGGTTTTGTCCTAACGGGGATGCTCGTTCCGGCTAAGTTAGCAATTTTGCCTCTATTCATACAGTTAAAATGGATGAATCTTTTGGATTCACACTTTGGACTAATCCTGGTCTATTCATCGGGTGCTTTACCTGCCGCCGTATTCATCATGAGTGGATTCTTCCGGTCACTGCCCAGTGATTTAGATAATGCTGCTCGAATTGATGGAGCATCTGAATTTCAACTTCTTCGTCGCATTTTAATTCCGCTTGTTCGACCAGGAATGGCTATTGTGGCAATCTATTCTGCGATTCCAATTTGGAATGACTTTTTCTTACCTTTAGTGTTTCTGCAAAGCCCAGAAAATAAGACAATCATGCAGGGGCTTACTGTCTTCTTTGGACAGTATGCATCTCAATGGGGAGTTCTATTCGCCGGCTTGACCATGGCTGCGCTCCCGCTAATTGTCTTGTACTTAATCCTTTCTGAGCAGTTCATTAAGGGACTTACAGCTGGTGCTGTGAAAGGCTGAAATTTGTATTATTTAGGAATCGACGCTGGAGCTTCGGCGACAAAATGGGCTCTAATTGATGGGAATGGTATAAAAACATATGTATATTTTAAAGAGCACTCAGCAATCGCAGCCGAACTTTCTAAGGAATCTTCTTTCCAGGGTTGAGAATTCCTGATGGGTCAAGTAATTTCTTAATTCCTCGCTGAATGGTGATTATTGATTCAGAGACCTCCCGAGCGACAAAATCACGCTTAATCGTGCCGATTCCATGTTCACCGCTAGCCGAACCACCCAAGGATTGAGCGATCCCTACTATTTCAGAAAAAGCCAGCTTTGCACGTCTTTCACCATCCATATCCCCATGATCATGCACGATAGTTGGGTGCATATTTCCATCTCCGGAATGCCCAAAGATTCCAATAGTCAACTGATATCTCACTGCCAGCTCTTCAACTTTGCCAACAAATTCAGCGATTTTTGTGACTGGTAAAGCAACATCATCGAGCAAGGTTGCGCCAAGGCGTTCAAGAGCTGGATAAGCCAATTTTCGGACACGCGTTAAATCAGTTGCATCACTTGCTTCGGTTGAGAATATCCCATCAATCATTCCGTGTGATTTACATGTGGCAAGAGCCGAATCCCCAAACTCAAAGTTCTCATCTAATTGCATCAATAGAATTGACCCGGCTACCTCAAAACCAAGCGGGTGCCACTGCTCAACTGCATTGAGCGTTGTTTGATCGATAATTTCTAACATTGATGGTCGATACTGTAATAAATCTGTAGAGGCAGCAGCGGCCTGTGTAATATTTGAGAACGTGGCAATTAATGTCGCTGGAGATTCTGGACGATAGACAAGATTTAATGTCATCTCAGTGATGATACCTAAAGTACCTTCTGATCCAATAAACAAATGCATCAAATCCAAGGTTGTCACAAACTTCTTTGTAGCCTTTCCTACCTCAATAATTTCACCATTTGCAAGCACGACTTTCAACGCACGAACATGGTGCGATGTGACCCCATACTTGACGCAACAAAGTCCACCCGCATTAGTTGCGATATTTCCTCCCAGAGTTGACCAATCCCGACTTGCCGGATCAGGTAGATAGGCCATTCCAAACTCTTTTACAGCGGTATCTAAATCAAGGTTAATGACTCCTGCTTGCACACGGGCCAGCTGATTGGCTGGATCAATTTCTAAAATCTGATTCATTTTCTCAAGGGATATAACTAGTGAACGTGAATCCGCGTTAGCTCCACCAGATAAACCGCTACCCGCACCACGCGTGACAACTGGAATATTACGCTCTGAACAAAACGCCAAGGCTTTAGAGATCTCCTCAGTGCTTCTAGCTAATAAAACTGCTGCTGCGGGTTGCGATGCGGCAAAGGGTGCCTGGTCTTTAGAGTACGCCGCAGTGATATCAGGGTCGGTAATTAGGGCAGTTCCAAGAAGCCTCTCAAGATCTGCCGCGAAGCTCATTGCGGCAGTCTATATCGCTTGCGGGAGATGGCCTCTATGAGTAAATCCTCCTGCAGGGTTCTCAATGCCTTTTCAATCTGGGATTCATCTGGCCAGAGTTTCTTGATAGCGTTTTCTGTTAGTGATTCATTCTCGCGCAAGGCTTGAACAATTGTGCCGCGGCACTTTCTATCGGTACCGTGCCAATCCTGTGATTTTCTAATGAGATTACTCTTAGGGTAGCCATTTTTGCGCCAGTTACAGTTTGAGATCACGGGACAGAGTTCACACTTTGGATTCTTGGATGTGCAGACGAGTGCACCGAGCTCCATCGTTGCAGCGGCCCAGATATGTGCATTCTTTTCTGGAAGCAAAGCAAGACGCCTAGCTTTCTCACGGCTTGTTGGTGCAGGTTTTGGATGCTCGTTGCCATCTATTACACGTGTTAGAACCCTACGGATATTTACATCCATCACTAATGTGCGTCGATCAAAGGCAAAGGCGGCGATAGCAGCTGCGGTGTATTCACCGATTCCGGGGAGAGTTTGTAATGTTTCAAGATCCTCTGGAACTTCATTGTTGAAATCCTCGGCGATGATTTGAGCTGCAGCATGTAGGCGTAGTGCGCGCCTTGGATATCCAAGGCGGCCCCAGGCGGTAATAACTTGGGCGGGGGTTGCCGCTGCTAAATCTTTTGGGGTGGGCCAGCGCTCCATCCATTCAATCCATTTAGGGAGAACACGATTGACCGGAGTTTGTTGCAACATATATTCACTTACCATCACACCCCAAGGAGTTGTGTTACGCCAGGGTAGATCTCGTTTGTTTCTCTTAAACCAATTAACTATCGGCTTTTCCAGCGGGTTCATTCGCCAGTTATTTTTACCCGTGAGAGTGCTTGATCAAGACGGGATACTTCGACGATCTCCATGCCATCTATCTTTGTCTCAGAGCCAGTTGGAACAAGTGCACGCTTGAAACCTAGACGAAATGCCTCTGCAAGCCTGCGATTTACACCGCTTACCTTTCGAATCTCACCAGCTAATCCAACTTCTCCAATGGCCACTAAATCTGCAGGTAGTGCCAGGCCCTTTGCAGCAGAGGCAACGGCTAATGCAAGCGCTAAATCAGCGGCGGGCTCGGACATCTTCATTCCTCCTACTGTCGCTGCATAGACATCACGGCCACCAACCTTGATACCTGCGCGAAGCTCTAGGACGGCCAATGTCATCGCAGTACGGGGTGAATCAAGGCCAGATACGACTCTGCGGGCGTTACCAAAATCATTTTCACGTCCCTGACTCACTAGGGCTTGAATCTCAGCGAGTAATGGTCGACGACCTTCAAGAGTCACTGTCACACATGTACCTGGAACCGGTTCGGCGTGACGAGATGTGAACAATCCGGTGGGATCCAAAACAGATTCGATCCCGGCATCACTTAAATCAAAGCAGCCAACCTCATCAGAGGCACCGAAGCGGTTTTTGATCGCACGAATCAAACGCAGACGCGAATGGCGCTCGCCTTCAAACTGCAAGACGACATCAACGATATGTTCAAGAAGACGCGGCCCAGCGATTGAGCCATCTTTCGTGACATGGCCGACAAGTAATAAGGTTATATCTCGATCCTTGCAGATACGAATGAGTGCTCCAGCAACTTCACGCACTTGTGTAACTCCACCAGGTGATCCATCGGCGGTAGAGCTCCCAATTGTCTGTACTGAGTCGATGATCACAAGCTGTGGTTTGACTGCATCGATATGTGCGATGACCGCCCCTAAATCGGTTTCAGAGGCGAGAAATAAGAGTGGATCGATCGCTTTGATACGTTCGGCACGCAGACGAACTTGGGATGCCGACTCTTCACCACTTATATACAGTGCAGATAGGCCTTTAGATGCGCTCTGTGCAGCAACGGATAACAAAAGAGTTGACTTACCGACGCCAGGTTCGCCAGCCAACAAGATCGCAGCTCCCGGAACTAAACCACCACCTAAAACTCGATCAAGCTCACTTACTCCCGTCGGACGGGCGTGAGCTGCAGATAAATCAACATCTCCGATAGGTGTGGCCTTATGAGTTACATGTCCTGGAACGAGTGAGAGTTTTTTTGGAGCGGCTATCTCTTCAACGCAGCCCCAAGCCTGGCACTCTCCACAGCGGCCCACCCACTTCTGTGAGCCCCATCCACATTCAGTGCAACGAAAAGGATCTTTCTCAACTTTAGCCATGAGGAGAGCCTAGGAGGAAGGGCTGACTATTTCCTTGCAGCGGCCAAAGTCGCTGGATGCTGGATAACAAATAGGGGTAAGGAGCGTGCCTGCGCATCGCGGATTCCGGCCATACGCATATCACAACGCTCAGCGAGTGTGGCATAGGCCTTTTCACCCATGAGTTTTTGCAGCTCATATTTATTTGAGATGTATACCGGCTCTTTGCCAACGTGAGCATCGGTGTTGCTCGTACAGTACCAATCGAAGTCCTCGCCACCATCGCCCCAAGCAAGGCGCTCGTACTCACCGATGACAGTTACTGAATATTCACGCTCACCGACCTCGCGAGTCTCAAAGCTTCGGCGTAGCGGTAATTGCCAACAGACATCGGGCTTGGTATCTACAAAGTGCATATTTTCTTTGACAGCTAGATGGTGAAGCACACAGCCAAAAGAGCCGTTATATCCAGGCGCCTGATGCTCTTTTCGGTTTAAGAAGATGCATCCATCCTCAACGCGACGTGTCTTGCGCTCGCCATCTTCATCTGTTTCTGAAACTCTTATTTTCCCACCTGGCTTTTTAGATCGAGCTTGCGAATAAAACTGCCACATCTGTGGTGTTAACTTTGCCGCGATCTTCTCGGTGCGTAGCTCATCTTCCTTATCGGAGTACATCGCACCCTCTGTGCAACAACCACCATATGGCTGGCTTTTGAATACACCTTTACAACCATCACCATAGATACACATCCAGTATGAGGTCAACCAAGTCAGATCACACTTGAAGATTTCTTCAGGATCTGCAGGGTCAGAGAACTCAACCCAATCACGCGCAAAACCTGGCTTTACTTCAGACATAGTCATAGAGCCTACACGCCTAGCGGGTAGGCTTGCACAATGGATAAGTCGATAGCGGTTGGAGTAATCGGCGCCGGTGTAATGGGCGAAGCGCTTATTGCTGCGTTAATTTCATATGGTGTGAAGCCAGAGATGATCTCAATCTCTGAAAAACGTGAAGACCGTGCAGATGAGCTCGCTAAGCGCTATGGCATCACGGTTACAGAGATGGCATTTAATGTGTCAACAGCGCAGATCCTGCTTTTGGTCGTGAAACCCCAGGATATGAGTGACTTACTTACCCAAATCAAGAGCTCAATAAATCCAGGGAGCCTTGTCCTCACTTTTGTAGCTGGAAAGCAGATCTCATTTATTAGCGATGCACTCGGCACCGCTAATCCAATTATCCGCGTGATGCCAAATACCGCAGTTTTAGTTGGTGCGGGGATGTCCGCTATCTCAATTGGTGATGGCGTGAGCCGGGAGCAATCTGATTTTGTCACTGGTCTTTTATCGGCAACCGGAAAAGTTGTTGAAGTACCCGAAGATTTACAGGATGCGGTCACTGCAACAAGTGGATCCGGGCCCGCCTATTTCTTCAGATTCATCGAGGCCATGGTTGATGGTGCCAAAGCACTTGGACTATCCCATGAGGTTGCAACACAACTCACGGTTCAGACCATGATTGGTGCAGCAAAGTTGCTTGAGAGTTCAGGAAAATCAGCCACCATATTGCGTGAAAACGTGACAAGCCCAAATGGAACCACTGCCGCGGCTCTTGCATCTTTTGATAGCAATCAACTCTCAAATTTAGTTGCCAACGCTATGAAAGCCGCGCGCGATCGCTCGCAGGAATTAGCGTGAGGGGCTTTCTTTCACTGGTATTGATATCTGTGCTCGTTGCAACCCCAACTGCGAGTGCAGCCCCCAAAAAAATTGAGGTCAAGGCCTTAAAGCTTGTAGCCATGATCAGCAGTAAAGATGATGTTGCGGGCTTTGTGCTAAGCGCTAGGTCAATAATCCTCTTTGGCACCGCAATGAACAGGTCGTTCGTTCGCGCAGTAGATTTAAATGCTCAAGAGCTTTGGCGTATCGCACTTGAGCCAAACTCACCATCTATCGCAACCACCGGCGCAGTTGATAGCGCTGGAAATATCTGGATCGCAGGTTCAACCTCACTTCTTCGATCTACGATCGCGCCAACTCCAACCTCAAGCCCTCTTAACCCTGATGGTGTCGTCAACATCCCTAACTCCTTCAACCCTGCGTTAGATGCAGTGGCCCTATGGAAGATTCCGGTAGGGACAACTACAGCGATTCTCTATAGCGCTGTACAGAGTGCTCCAGTCTTGATTACAGGGATTGCCCTTGATAAGAACGGAATCTCCTTGGTTGGCCTGACTCAATCCATAAAGGGAAGTTCAGGTTTTGTGATTAATGCAAATACAGCAGGTGAGTTCAGTAAGCCGCTCTTGATAGGCACAAGTTCGACGACTTTAGATGCAGTGGTGCGCCATGATGATGCGACATTGACAGTCGTCGGTGCAAGTGGTGAGAGTTTAGGAGGGAAAAAAACAGTAGGCACAGTTGATGGGGTAATTATTAAAATTTCAAAGAGTAATACTGTTCAATCAGTTGTTCGTAGCTCTGCCCCAAAGGCGCAAAGAAATTGGAGTAGTGCCTCACCTAAACTCTTACTTGGTGGAGATGTGATTACGGGAGCCAAGATTGAAAGTGCAGTAACAAAGTTTTCCAGTTCATATGCTCCATTATGGACATATCGCTTCTCATCAACTGGACCAGTCTTCACCTTAGGTTCAACCTATGCCCTCTTTTTCTCTACAGCTGCCATCACACAGCTAAGTAACAAGGCGCCTCAAAAACCAGCGCCCATACTCCTAGCCTTTGATGCAAAAGGATTAATCACTAAGGCATTTAGCACCTCTGTAGAGGTCCGTAACATTATTGGACTATCAACCAATAAAGAGTTAGGTATCATCTGTATGACCTCTAGTCCAGATTCACTTTCAATATTCGTACTAGGTTAGTTAAGGCTTAGGTTAGTCAAGGTTTTAGTAGTGCTAACTTATTATTCACGCTCGCAAGAAGGAACCTAACCTTATTGATACTTACCCAGGCGCTCTGTGATGGATCAACGTTTTGGCCATTACGGATAAGGCTGATCGCAGACTGGCCAGCGGAGGCTTTACCAGTATCTAAGGCACAAAGGCGCTCTTGACAGTTAAAGACGATAGTTTTCCCATTTATTGAGAGATATGCACCCGGGGTCCCAAAGCTCTCAGTTGTTATAGATGTGATTTCCATCGAGCTATTGAGCATCGCCCACCGGATTTGATTTGGTTTTGGGAGAGATTCGATAGAGCTGGCAAGCCAAGCGGCCATCACACCCCCACTTACCTTGGCAAGGGCTATCCCATAACCGAAGACCGAGGCCTGCTCATTAGAGATATCTAACGTCTGATATGACCAAGCAGTGGCATCACTGCCGATACGGGTCGCAACGCGAACGGCTCCGGCCGTCACCTCCTTCTTCTGATTGAGGCTGATAACTGAGTCATAGAGAACGAATGTTTTTGTGCCATCGATGAGTGCCTGCAGATGAAAGCCGACATCACCGGTGGACCGGCCATCAGTTTTGCGATCCCCATCCACAAGCTCGTACACCCAAGCTCCACTCTTAGCTTTAACCGCGCCTAACAAAATCCCTTGGCTCTCATCACGATAGAAGACCTGCACTCCGTTCGTATTTGCTACACATGCGTTTGTGACACTGACATCACTGGAAGTGCGCACACGAACGGCATCCTCATAGTTGTTGATAGCAGGACCATTACCATCGATGACATCATAAGTGAAAGCTTTACCGTTATAGCTTGCATAACGTAAATCCTTATCAGTCACATCGGTATAGAAAATATGTAGAGTCTGTTTGGTACCAGTCCCATTGACACAGAGGGAGATTGGATTACCTATCGCATTAACTGTGCGGCCGCTAGATCCACCGGCACCGTCAACTATTATCTTCTTCCACGTCTTTCCATCTAATGTCGCTAGCTTCAGATCTCCACTCTTGGTGTCGGTGTAGGCAATGGCGGGTTTTCCATTGAAAACTGCACTCACTACCGATTTTCCATCCCCACCTGAATCTAGAACTGTGCTCTTCCAGCCTGCTTGAGGAACCATCACCGAAGTTGTAGCAGGATCTGAGATACCAAGTTCATTTTTAGCGACAACAGTGAATGTGTATGAGGCTCCATTCTTGAGTCCGCTCATCACAACTGGACTCGAGAGTGACCTCTTTTCAGCACCGGTTCGTAGATTCTTGACAATATATTCACTAATCGCAGCGGTCCTGATATTGACGGGTGGATCAAAGGAGATGAGCGCCGAAGAGTCGGCTATCAGTGCCCGAGCATTACGTGGAGGTTGCGCCAACCCTGTCGCAAGACCGGCTGGGGGCTTGGTGCGCATATCTTCGATCATCGCAAGCAGGAGCGGTCCAGGCTCCTTAAAGATCTCTCCTGGATCCAAGCTTGGAGTCATAACCGAATCTAGGCCAGACTTTGAGAAGGTGGCCTCATCTAAATGGCTAACGGAGGAGCCAGGTTCATAATTTCCAGGTGTGTAAAGCTTTGGCTTGATACCACCATTTGCAGCTGTAGCAAACTGTCCAGACCAGACAAGTGAAGATGTAAGTGCTGTGGCAAGTTCGCGGGAGGGAGTGGGAAGGTCTGCAAGACGGCGCCCATCGGGTGTCTGTGCATATGCATCATACGGTGTTGGCTGATCAAGACTTGCGATGGAAAAGAAACTATCGTAGGAATCATTAGAGAGAAATCCAATACCGTGGGCTATCTCATGAAGAAAGACTGACTGTAAATCATATTCACGTGAGGTTGGAAGGCCATCGCCGCGAGTATTCCAACCTCCGTTAGCGTTGACTTGAATCACAATATCGGGATTGGCCTTATCTAAATCTTTGCCAGAGAGTGCATTTGCAAGAGCTGAGGTGTACCACAGTGATGAATCAGGAGCGCCAGGAAATGCAGAGAAGAAATTTGATGGGCGTGCACTACCAAGAACCCCCCACGAACTTGAACGTCCCCATGATGCATCAATACTGACTATCACAGTCGATGCAAAGTTTGCAGACCAGATATCAACTGCCGCCTGTACCTCTTTCTTTGCCCAGTCTGGAAAATTGCTGTAGGTAACATCAAACCTTGATTTGACATCACCGACAGCGTTTTTTGGTCGAGGAGCAGTGGTAGTTACTGGATTTGTTCCAGCGTAAATATGTCCCCATTGTGTGGCTGGGTGTTTGAGAAATTGGGCCTGCGCAGATGGAGCACTTATCAGAGAGCCAATAAGGGCGCTGACAACGGCGGCGACCCGGAAAGAGTTAAAGTGGAGGCTCCGCATAAGCCCAAACCCTACCAAGATGAGATGATTTCACCATGGTCGATAGTGCAGAGAGCGAACTTTCAAAGGAAATGCACAGGGTTAGCACTTGCATTGTTACTGTTTTCACCCGTCATGGTTGTCATCTCTGCCAGGTTGCTACAGAGCTTCTTGAATCAATGCAGAACGAATTAGATTTTACGGTCAAAAAGGTATACATCGATAGAGATGCAAATCTAGAAAAACTCTATGGTGAACAGGTTCCCGTTATCCACATCGATGGAGAGCACCATGATTTTTGGAGAGTGGATCCAGAGCGCTTCAGATCTTGCCTTGCAAGACATCGTCAGCGTCAATAATTTTATACGAGTAACCCTGCTCAGCTAGAAAGCGTTGACGATTTTGTGCGAAGTCTTGATCGATTGTGTCACGCGAAATGACCGAGTAAAACTTTGCAGTGCGACCATCTGACTTTGGTCGAAGGATTCTTCCCAATCGTTGCGCCTCTTCTTGTCTGCTACCAAATGCTCCTGAAACCTGAATAGCGATAGTCGCATCGGGCAAATCAATTGAGAAGTTCGCAACTTTAGAGACAACTAAACAGGTTATTTCGCCCGATCTGAATTTATTGAAGAGTATCTCTCGCTCCTTTATCGGAGTATCACCCTTGATAAGAGGCACACCTAGTGTTTCAGAGAGAGAATCTAACTGGTCGATGTACTGACCGATTACAAGGATCTGTTCACCAGAATGCTTTTCAACTAAGACTTCGACAATATTGCTCTTAGTCCGGGTTGTAGAACAGGCCCGATAACGGTTCTCGGGTTCGGCCGTTGCATACAACAGACGCTCACCTTCAGTTAAATTGACACGGACTTCTATGCACTCAGCGGGTGCGATATATCCCTGAGATTCGATCTCTTTCCATGGAACGTCGTAACGCTTGGGCCCTATCAGGGAGAAGACCTCTCCCTCCATTCCATCTTCGCGCACAAGTGTTGCAGTCAGACCTAGGCGGCGACGGGATTGAATATCTGCGGTGAAGCGAAAGATGGGTGCTGGCAACAAGTGAACCTCGTCGTAGATAATCAAACCCCAGTCATGAGTATCAAAGAGATCCAAATGCGCATAGACACCATTCTTCTTCTTGGTCATGACTTGATATGTAGCGATTGTTACGGGTCGAATCTCCTTCTTGGCGCCAGAGTATTCACCGATCTCATCCTCATTAAGTGTCGTGCGCTGTAATAACTCTTCACGCCACTGTCGAGCTGCAATGGTGTTAGTAACTAGGATTAAAGTCGTTGCCTTTGCATGTGCCATTGCCGCAGCTCCCACGATGGTCTTTCCCGCACCACATGGCAGAACCACTACACCTGAGCCACCGTGCCAGAAGCCCTCAGCGGCTAACTCTTGGTAAGGCCGGATCTTCCAATCCTTTTGGACTAATTCGATTGGATGCGCCTGACCATCGACATATCCAGCGAAATCCTCTGCTGGCCACCCTAAACGCAGTAGCGATTGTTTTATCGCACCACGTTGACTTGGTAGCACTGCAATTGTCTCGGCATCGATTCGGGCACCAAGCAAGGGCGCAATTTTGCGCGCACGAATAACTTCCTCTAGAACTGCAGTATCAGTTGTTACGAGGATCAACCCATGAACTGGATCGGCCTCTAAGCGCAGACGTCCATAGCGTGACATCGTCTCGGCGACATCGATCAGGATTGAATGTGGGACTGCATAACGCGAGTACATAATCAACGTGTCGATTACCTGTTCGGCATCGTGGCCTGCAGCTCGGGCATTCCATAAGCCAAGTGGTGTTAATCGATAGGTGTGAATGTGCTCGGGTGAGCGCTCAAGCTCTGCAAATGGCGCAATCGCCCGACGGCATTCGGTTGAAAGGGGATGATCTATATCAAGCAGTAACGTCTTATCGCTTTGGACGATTAATGGGCCATCAGTCATCGAGAATATCCTTGATGAGTGCGTGCAAAAACGCACTACGGCTCTGCAGAGTTGTTATATCAACCCACTCATGGGCTGCGTGTGCACCATCGCCAATTGCACCAAGGCCATCTAATACTTGAGCACCAGCGGCTGCGGCAAAGTTTCCATCACTTGCACCGCCCACTGATGCATGACCCAGAGGTGGCATACCCAAGGCCTTGGCAACTTTTTCTGCACGCTCATAGAGAGCCATAGTTGATGTTGTTTCAAGTGGTGGTCGGTTGAATCCACCAGTGATCTCATATCGCGTAAGTGGATTTACTGCTTTGAGATCTCGAATCGCTGCATCTACGCGGTTGAGCTCTAGGAGAGAGAATGAACGGACATCGATATCAAGGATCGCCAAATCTGGGACAGTATTCGTCGTATTACCCGAGCGCAGCATTGTTGGGACAACGGTCGTACCTAAATCGATATTTTCAAGGCCAGAGATTGCCAAGATCGCATGCCCCATCTCCACTGTCGCATTGATACCTTTGTGTGGATCAAGACCTGCATGGGATGCCTTGCCATGAATTTTGACTTGATACATGGCCGTGCCTTTGCGTCCAGTCTTCACCTTTCCATTCAATGTCGCCTCGAGAACCAAGACAGCCTTAGCCTTTGATGAGATCTCTTTGATGAAATCTTTACTGGTTGTGCTGCCAGTCTCTTCATCGCTAGTTGCAACAAGGGCCACTGAGCCATCGATGCCCTTCATCGCAAAGAGAGCCTGGATAAACCCGGCCTTCATATCGAATATGCCTGGGCCACTTGCGGTGCCCTCTTTAATGTTCCAGACGGGTTGGAAAGAACCTTTTGGCCAGACAGTATCCAAATGGGCGAGGATGACTACATCGGGTTTATCAACGCCCCACCAAAAGACAGGGCGGCCATTCACATCGCGAATCTGCGCTGGTGAACCAAGGACCTCCTGTGCAATATCGCTAGCAAGTTGTATGACTGAGCGACATGCATCCAGATCATCAGTGGGTGACTCTAACCTCACGAGTTTTTCAAGCGCCGATAACATGAGATAAGTCTATAGCGGTGCTACGCCGGTGATGCGGGGAATTCGAAATGATTGAACTTCACCAGTTGCATGATCGCGGGCAATCAGCGCCCCAGCGCTGACACGGATCGGATCGATGATTCGGTGAGTGACCGAGCCATTGTTATCGGCATATCCAATCGAGAGTGATTTCTCCTCTTGGATGAATTTATTCACCAGATCCAGTGTTTCATTTGCCGTATTACGTGGTAGCGCACCGAGCGCTTCACTCACTCGCTGTCGCAAATGGAGCTGTTTATGACTGGATTTTTCACCAGTACGAATAGTACGAATGGCACTATTCAATAGATCCTCACTAGGAGCCTCGATCTCGCCTATCACACGTGGAGGTCGTGGTTTAGTCAGTGCACGATTTGCCCGCGTGCCACTAAGTATTAAACCGTTAGAGGATTCAGCAGCGGGTAGATAACCAGACTCGCGCAAAATACGCATGGCATCAGTAGCATCGTGGTCACAGATGACAACCTCGGGTGCGATACGGCGAAGTGTGAGAACCTCTAACTTCTTATCACTCATCATCTGTGCGATAAGTGAGGTGTCCTCACAACGGATAAAGGATGATGTATTTCCTACCCGTAACTTGCCGTGTTTCTTGGCCACATCTGCGATCAGATACTCAAGAGGTTGTGGCATCGGGGTTTTCGAAGTCTTTGTTAAGAAGGCCTTGATCTCATCACCAGTCTTACCGTGATCTAAGGCACGACGAATAGTCGCCTCACTGAATCGATAGACGGTGGCGCCACCACGACTTTCGATCTCGGCCATTATCGCCAACTGTTGTGAGATCTCATGCTCGAGAGGTCCTGGGGCAATTGCAGTGTTATCGCTCTGGATAAGAATGTGATCCACCGTCTTGGGCAAATCACTGTTGATGAAAGCTAAATCGGCGCCCATGAGAAAACTCTCGCCATATTGAGAGATCGCGCCTTGACCAGTAATTCCAAGCCATTCCGCCTCGCGCAAACTCCAGGCAGAGAGCTCCTCTTGTAAAGAAGAGTTACGGCGCACTGGTGCTCGCCAGTTCATAAGGGCGGTAAAAGATGAGGCATCGGGTGCAACACAGGGGTTCTCTTGCAGGATTGAGAGCGTTAATGCACGAACACGTGATGCATTGACTCGGTCGAGCTCTGGTCCTAGGGCGGCAACGTTCTTAGCCTCGGCTCGCCCGACTAGCCCACTTACACGTGATGTAATCAACCAAGCCGATGCCAATACCTGCCAGCGATCGGCTGGTGTCTGCATGAGCCAGATATCAAACTTGTTGCTTGGCATGATGCGATCCTGGGCATCGATGCTTATCAAAGAGGTCAAATACGCCAGCTCAGTGATGAAGGCAGTACAAGCTTCATCAACACCAAGATGGTTAGCGATCACTTTAAGATCACGAACACCTAAACCTCCTGCACGAAGTGCATCGGCAGGCTCTTCTGCCCAAAAATTCAATAACTCCTCAACCCAGCGCAGGACTGTTGAGATGTTGGCAATCGCTGCAAGATTTATCTGGCGCTCATCTCGCTTGGTACCAGTCATAACTGGAGGTTTAATCTGATTTTCTCTGTGAATTTTTCCACCGCGTAGATAGATTCCAACTTCGCGTGGAACAATGACAGTCCTTTGATCGAGTGGAACCAAGAACTTTCGCTCAAGCAACCAAGCAACCCCAGGGCCAGGGTTTTTGATATCCCCAACACTGCCACGTGGCGGTCCCCAGATGAGACGCTCCAGTACTTTCTTGGCATCAGCCGGTGCGCTATCCAAATCAGCGAGTTTGAGTTTTGCTATCGAGATTGGCCCCAGTCCTGCAGGCTCATTTCCCAAGACATCACGCAGCTGTGAGGGAAGGCGCATGCCGTCATCGGATGGATAGATGAGGCCAATAGAGATTAAATATTCAACCCCACTAGCGGCCGCTTTATCGGTGATTGCGATGAGAGATTTGAGGGTGAACGGCTCACTTAGAGCTGCACCAGCTTCAAGTAGTTGGAACTGCCATTGGTTGAGTGAATCAATGGCTCGCGCAAGACTTGGCGTAGAGCAGGCACGCACTGCAAGCGAGGCGATATCTGGTGGCACCGGTGTCACAAGATCAGGACGGGCGGTGAATAAATCCAAAAGGGCGGCATCATTGAGGCTACGTAAGTAGTCGGAGAATGAGCGCATTTCCATAACTTGCTAACATTACTGGGCTTTACTGACTATTGCGTAATCAATCTCGCTTCCCACGTGGAGTCAGCCATGTTGCAAGGGCGGCAAGGCGAACAACTATTGGTGAGATGAGGCGGCCAATAAAGCGCGCTCGCCGAAAGTCATGTATCGGCCAGCCTTCAGCCATAGCGCGAAGGCCCAAAATCGCATCTGGGTTGATTGCCGAGGGATGACCAACGCATTGCAGCAACGGCAGATCATTGTTGCTATCGGAGTATGCATAGCAATCATCTAAATTTAATCCCGAACGCAGAGCCAAACTTCGCACTGCCACCGCTTTTTCTTTTCCATGTAATAGTGCACCCGACATTACCCCTGTATAGAAACCATCTTGTATTTCAGCCTTACTTCCAAGTGCCCCAGTAAACCCTAAGCGATTAGCGATGAGGATAGCCATGTCCTCTGGGGCGGCGGTGACAAGCCAGACTTCTTCATTGTTTGAGAGATGTTTTTGAGCGATATCAATTGTGCCCTGCCAGATTGCAGGGGATACGAACTCATCATAAATCTCCTGTGCAATCGCCTCAATATCACTCACGCTATGTCCACCAATGAAGTCGGTCGCAGATTTCTGAAAACGTGCGATCTCCTCCTTATTCTCTTTACCAGTCAGACGAAATCGCAGATTGGCCACAACAAAGCGGGAAATATCCTTTTTCGTGAAATAACCCCGTTGATACATACCCCGACCAAGAAAATAGATCGTTGAGCCACGAATGAGCGTGTTATCGACATCGAAGAAGGCTGCTCGCTTTGCTGTGAGTGCCATGTCACTACCTTAACGAACTTGGCGTATTGCACAGGCTTTATGCTTGGTGAGTGAGTTCAACAGTCCATGTAATACGTCACGGCGAAGTAGAGAATCCAGAGAAAATTCTCTACGGGCGTCAGCCTGGGTGGGCGTTATCAAAGCGTGGTCATGAGATGGCTGGCGCATTAGGTGAATGGTCTACCTCGATTGACCTTGGAGCTCTTCATGTATCGCCACTACAGCGTGCACAAGAGACGGCAGCGCCAATTGCCGCTGCGCATAATCTCTCCATTACAACTGATGAGAATTTGATAGAGGCTGCAAATATCTTTGAAGGAAAGGCGTTTGGTGTTGGTGATGGGGTTTTACGCCACCCAGCGGCATGGCCTCACTTATGGAATCCTTGGAGACCATCATGGGGAGAGCCATATGAGGAACAGGTAAGCAGAATGTTAGCCGCAGTTTTTGCAGCACGTGATGCCGCTAACGGCAAAGATGCGATTTGTATCTCCCACCAACTCCCTATTTGGATTTTGCGCAGTGTGATCGAAAACCGTCGCCTATTACACGATCCACGTAAACGCGAATGTTCATTAGCCTCAGTCACCAGCGTTCATTTAGATGATGAGGGATTGATCTCGGGTATCTCTTATTCAGAACCTGCACGTCATCTCCTACCAAATAAATAAGATGCGATCCAAATATGGCGTCGTCGCACTCATGCTCACTGTGAGTATTTTGACTGGATGTGCCAGTGGGTCAGGAGCAAATACGCAGGAGAGTTATATATCTGGTGACGGGTCGGTTACCTTTATCGATACCGCAGATCGTAAGGCCGCCCCATCCTTAGGTGGGATGACACTGACTGGGAGCAATTACTCTCATGCAATCGGGCGAGTCACTGTTGTGAATGTTTGGGCCTCATGGTGCTCACCTTGTCGCTCTGAGATACCAACGCTTATCGCCCTATCTAAAAAATATACAGAGGTAACATTTCTTGGGATTCTCACGCGAGATATGCCTCCGGCGGCCGAGGCCTTTGCGCGCAGATTCGCAATTCCTTATCCAACACTCATTGATGACTCGATTCTCCTTGGCTTTAGAGATTCACTGCCGGTGAATGCAATCCCCTCGACCGCGGTTATTGATAAAAATGGCAAGGTAGCAGGGCGGATCCTCGGTGAGGTCACCGTTGCATCACTCTCTAAGTTGATCGAGAGGGTGAGTTCAGAGTGAAAGAGATCTTCGTGGAACAAATCCTGAGCGGCTTTTTGATCACGGCCTTTCCAGTGGCATTTATTGCAGGCCTTGTCTCATTTCTCTCACCCTGCGTCCTGCCGCTTGTCCCGGGCTACCTCTCCTTTGCCGCTGGATTCTCAGCTCATCGTGGCAAAGTATTTTTGGGCTCACTTCTCTTTGTCATCGGCTTTTCAACAGTCTTTATCTCGTATGGCGTGATCTTTGGCGGCTTAGGAGGTCAACTCGTAGCAAATGAAAAACTCATATCCAGAATCCTTGGCCTACTAACTATTTTCTTAGGTCTTATCTTTCTTGGTAAGTTTCCAATGATGCCGACATTTCGGCCGAAGATCAGGACAACAGGTGGTTTGATCGGTGCTCCACTACTTGGATTTTTATTTGGAATTGGTTGGACACCCTGTATCGGACCGGCCTTGGCCGCGGTGCAGACTTTGGCCTTTCAAGAGTCGAGTGCTCTGCGTGGAGCCTTCCTTTCACTGGGCTATTGCGCAGGTTTGGGGCTTCCATTCATAGCATCTGGACTCTTCCTTGATCGCTCGCAGAAGATCCGTAAATATCTGATCCGACGTGGTGAGTTGATCT
>Ga0209443_1000094_pt1 | contig 53679 bp, 47 predicted proteins | sample LauGreBMM110DCMD_2_FD_187571 | JGI IMG/M metagenome (GOLD analysis project Ga0209443, IMG submission 187571) | Freshwater lake microbial communities from Lake Michigan, USA - Su13.BD.MM110.DCMD (SPAdes) (version 2) | ecosystem: Environmental > Aquatic > Freshwater > Lake | place: Lake Michigan... | reverse complement strand
AATTAAAGAGTTCCAAATAATCGGAGGTTACAATCGACGTCGCATTCGTGGTTTTATCGACGACCAATTTGCGGTATTTTCCGACAATATCAATCTTGGAAAAGTCGAGTTGTTCATATATCGGAGCACAGATCTCAATATGCGTGGAATTTTCCCGAAAGTCTCCATAATGGAAAATATAAAACCCTTGATCAAACCTATATTTCCAAGATTGCGTCTCCGAAAAAACACGTAAAAATGTGGGCTTATTGGAATCGAATTTCACCGGAATATTTGTCAAGGAAGGCTTCATTATAAATGGGCTATCCAATAGAATGACTTGATCCTGCTCTGCATTATATAAAAAATCATGAACCACGGGCATATATTCCGTATTTATTTCCAAGGTAGTCAAGGCATTAAAATCTTGATCCAACTGTTTGAATACTATACGTTTATTAAGTATATGATAATCGATGGTTTCAATAGTTCCACGATCGGACGTCTTGGAATGCGCCGAAAAAGAATGTAATCCTTTAATAGGTCGTTTTTTAATGGTTGTAATCGTCTTCTTGGAAAAATCCAGGTCCAATAAATACGGATGATCGCGTTCGAATAAGGCATATAGCTCGCCGTTTTGAGTTTTCATAATCGCCGTATTCGCCGAACCCATCATATTCGGTATTAGACCAAGATTCGTTAAAAGCATTTTGAATACAGTCCATAAGTAGTGTTTTGGAGACGCGCCGTGGGTTTTTTCAAATTCGATCTTTTCTGTTCTTATATGATGCTTTATAAAAGTTATCTTACCTTTGTCGAAAAACGCGCCTTGGATAACTCCGTCCCCGGTAAATAGATCATATAGCGAGTCGGTTTTTGACGCGTCTACATCAGGACCTATTAAACCATAAAACCCTTGGATTTTATGAATAGTCGGAATAGCGGGCTTGGAAAATAAACGAAATAATGCATGGGTAAGTTCAATTGACGATATTAAGAGTAACGACGAAGCAAGTAAGATGCAAGATTTCATAAAACAATATAGTAGTATACGATAATAGCATATTGTTTATTTACATGGTTTACATTGATCAACATTTTCTTCGGCGCTGTGTCTTGGATTTCGTCGCCTTTCCGAAAATATAATCGTAAAGCGTTGCGCGTTTGGTTTTCCTAAATGAACTATTTCGACGCGGTTTCGATGATCCGCCGTGCATTTTTCTGTGTACCTGATGTCCAGAGACGCCGCTAGCATACCACTGAAACATGGATTTTGCGTCGCGAGATCCCTTATAATATTCGAGTTTACCTTTATGGAATTTAAAAAGAGTGGGATACCCGCCATCGAGTGCGAGTTTTTCGGAGGATTTTGACATATGTCTACCATTAAATTTTTCAATCATTCCATCGACGGTTAGACCTTTGGCTTTATTATGAGGCGTATCGCCGATTTCGCGAAATTCGATGCGGACGTTTTTTAAATGCCGACCCATTGCAGCCGCAATATCGCGTTTCATCTTTGCCCATTCAGGTTTGAGTGCAACGCAATGACCACACCAATCCGCAAATATTTTTCCGATAACTAAAACCGTTTTTTTGGATTTACCGCCGTCGTGGTCAAACTCTCCATTAGAATGATTTCCACCGAACGTATCCTCCGGACTAAGCATATTTTCAATAGACATTGTTATATATTATAATACCTAGAAATTTATCTGGTTTATAGTATATGGCAAAAGTAAAATCAGATAAGGTATTGGTATACGTATTATATTTATTTTTATTTTTATCCTTTTTAGCAGGAATTTATGTTTGCTTTTCTTACGGATTAAAAGCATGGTCGCCTAGTCCAGCCGCTGCCATCATTGTATCTACACCAGCACCTGCCCCTAAGATTTTTGCACTCGGTCCTGCTTCTACACCTACCGTTTTAATTAAACGCGCTATTGATACACCAAGTCAATCTCCTGCTACCGACCCCGCGTCGTGTCCTAATTTATTAGTTCGAAGAGGAAACCAGTTATTCATGTATAATAAAAACTTACCCGAGGAATCCGGCGTGAACCCGGTGGTCTTTAATAGTTTAGACGATTATATTTATTATGTAAAAGTCCAGCGTTATAAATACGAAAATAATTGCCCTGTTCTTTATTTACAAGAAGAAACCGACGCGCAAGGAAACGACGTATATCGCGTTCGACCCGGTCCGTTCGATACGCAAGCCGGAATTCCGACTATTCAGGGATTTCCTAACGGAATGGTTCTACCTCAGCTTCCTATAACATATCCTAGTTTACCCGCGAATGCCATAACTCCTCCGGATTATATGACGCAAAATATTGGAGATATGAGCAGTGGATATGCTATTTCGATGAATCCAGTATCTGCGAACAACGCTTCTATGAATCCGTTGACTGCACAGGGGCAAGTAGTTCCACCCGGTGGTCTTCAGCCCGTTCTTCCTACGCCTCAGGTTAATATAACCGGTTCGATGCCTACTACGTTCCCATCGAATCTTTCGAGTAATCAAATTCAAAATACTCAATTTTATACAGGGAGTGTTCCCATGAGCACCGGAGTAGCGACTGGACCTTCCGCGTTTAATCAATCATCGACACCGACGATGAATACTCCCGTTCCTACTTTAATAAATACGCAACAGGTAAATACCGGAGCACCTTCTACAATATCACAATATACAGATGCTTCCAGGGAAAATCCACCCTTTAACCAAAATCAATACGCTGGGTTTGATCCAAGTGAACAATATACCGGAAAAATGACCAATTTAGACATTATACATAATTCCACCGTCTTTCAAAACCCCGGAAACGGTTTGAGTGATAATCCGATGGACCCCAACTGGGGCGGCGTTCAATTTACGCGCGCTCAAGTGAATTCGGGAAAATACGACGATAATATCGTGACAAAACCGGTTTATAGCGGAGCTCCCAACGTTGTGATGAACCCCGATTCGTTGATTCCTTTGGTGAAACCTATTCCTAATAATCCGATTGTGGCTCAAGGAACTAAATTGAAAAAATCGTCGCCCGAAAATGCTTAACTCAGGTTCTTCGAACCCGCCTATTCGATATGCCTTTCCATTGTTTTATTATGAAAAATAAAACAATATATATTATTATATATGACACAAAATGCTACTTTACATAACGATGGATATATTATATTACAAAACGCATTATCAAATGAAGAATTGGATTTTGGTTTATCTTGCATAAAAAATAATAAGGTGGATTATTCAATAACAAAACAATTCATTGATTCTATTTTTTTTCCAGCCATAAAATCAAAACAGGATGTTATAACAGACCCTATTTATGTAAAGTTTAGGTTAAGTAATAATAACAACTCAACTGACGCGTCAACATTCCATGGTGACATCTACAATAACACAACTGCCGAATTGTTGCCAATTTATACATGTTTGTGTTATTTTGATGATGCGCAATTAGAGATTATTCCGGGCAGTCATAAATATAACAATTCAGGCTGGAGCATCGAAAGTTATAATAAAAGACGCGTGATAAACGTAAAACAAGGAGATATATTAATATTTCATTCTAATATTCATCATAGGGGTATTAATTTCAACAAAACAGGAAATAGACGTTTATTGCAAGTGTTTGAGGTTTTTCCAGATAAACAAACGTATAACGACCATTTTTCCAAATTAGTCATAGTTCAATCGTCAGATTCTTTCCTAATAAAATATTTTGTGAATCCGATTCTTTATGAAATATCAAAATATCCAACTATCATTAATTATATTACAATGTTTCATTACGTTATAATGTATAATGACCTAACATACAAAATAGCTCTTATGGATATATCCCCTGGTGAAAAAAAAGATAAATACGTTACATATGAACCAGGTAGACGCATAATATTCGAAGAATTGGTGGGAAAAGAAGATTTAAATGTAAATATAATGCGCGATAAAAATGTAACAACGGTTTCTTGCGGAAACTATTATTTGTATGTTTTTATTTTTTTTCTACTGCTAGGTTTGATTTTTTTATATAGAATAATTATAATCAAAAAAATGAATAGGTTATTTCGCGGAAGTAAAATGCGAAGAATAAATTAGTCGGTCGCTTCATCACTTCTCCGGTAAAGCAAATAATCCCGTATATTTTTAACCATCGTCTTACTCACTTTACGCGCCTTTCCGCTATTATCACATGTGATGGCGTCCAAACAATTCGCGTCGGTCTTCAAAGAGTCTATCAAATGCGATATGGATCGGAAATGTTTCATAATCGCGACGGCGGAAACTGAACTCACTCCAGGGATCTGACATAAGATAATCTCGCCCATGTTTTCCATGGTGACATTATCCTTTTTCACCTTTTTCACTACAGAACAATAATTCGATGGTTGAGCTTCGGCTACCGGCTCTTCCTCTTGAGCAACTGACGTCGTAATCTTATAATGCGGAACAAGCTTTTTTACCGACATATCACGCTCGACTTTTTCGGTTAGCGCCATCAACCATTCCGCGGTCTCTTGCAAACACGACGTGCGAATTACACTAAACCCTTTGAATACGTTAAGTGATGTCATGGCAGAAAAAATCGTTCGCTTATCCGCTGGATTGCGTAGCTGGGCAAAAACGCCCTCGATTACATAGATAATATTATGCATTGGAATTCCCGCCGAATATCGTAGTCTATAAGATTGTTCCTCGTAACGACCGTCTTTTATTGATGATAATAAGTCTTGTAGTGACTTGCGTTCAATAATAAAAAGATCTTGGTCTTCATCAGACCGAATAATCATATCTCCCAGCGGCAAAACCTGTTTCGTAACTTTTATTTTTTCAGTCGAAGTGCATTTATCAAAAAGTGATGCTTCGCGTTCATCTATGATAAGCTTCATTTACTATATATGATGTAACATAATCATATATTGTTTTTAAATAATATTATTGAATTTCAAAAGACGCGGGTCTCGCGTTTCTATACAATGAAGTAATGCGCTCACCAATATATTTTTCTTCTTGGGAATTTGTGCTATTAACATATTCAATGCACATCTCCCTATAAATCATTAAATATCTAAACGCCAAGAAATCAACCGCGCCTATGGCTAAAATAGCCATAATTGTCGCGGAAATAGTTTCAATGCTCAAAAACAACGACATTTTCTGATCAAATGCGGAAGGGTTTAATGATTTTGAATCCAATCTTCATAATTCAATTTTATAGAAAGGATTAAAATTGCTTAGGATTGCCAAAAGGCATGTGCCAATAAGTGACATTGGTGGCGGAATTTCCAATAGGACGAGTGATGTTCGAGAACACCAATGTCGTATTCCATACCTTCAAGGGTCTGGCAAGAGACGCAGGAGGACCGCCAGGACCGTGGTAAGACGCGGCAGGGCGACCAATCTGGTAAGGAAATCCGGCTTTCTTATCTCCGCCACCTTGAGGTCCATCAGTTACGGCGTTACTTCCCATAGCGTTGCGCGAGGCTGTTCTCGAAAAAGGATTACCTTGAGGCATTATAATCTATGTATATAAAAAAAATTGATATGAAGACTACTTTGGTAATATAATTACACCCGATAATTCATTTTATTTGATGAATAAAATGAACGCTCCCTCGAATCAACTCGATGATGATATTCGCATAGAGAAAAACGCACAAGGTGTAGAGACCTATGTATTTGATCCGTATAATCCCCTAAATAAAGCAATTACAGAAGACGATATTCGCGGAATTCTACAGAAATACGGCATTAATGCTCCTATTCATAATTTCGAACTTTATAAGCGTGCGTTTATTAATCGCTCATATTTGAAGCGCCCAGAAATAGAAAATACGCAAAACAATATTACGATTGTGCCTAAACCCGACGATTGTTTGCCTTTGTATACAAAGTCGAATGAACGCCTCGAATTTGTGGGTGATGGAGTTCTAGAATGTATTACTAAATATTATTTGTATCGTCGATTCCCCAAGGAGAATGAGGGGTTCATGACGGAGAAGAAAATTGCACTCGTAAAGAACGAGTCGATTGGTAAGATGGCTCTCGAAATGGGTTTGCACAAATGGGTCGTTTTGTCGAAGCATGCGGAGCAGAAACAAACTCGCACGAATTTGAAGAAGCTCGGATGTCTATTCGAGTCGTTCTTGGGTGCGCTATTCTTGGATTTTAATAAGATTCCGATCAAGGACGAAGCGTCCTGGTTCACCAACGTATTTATTTGTGGTCCCGGATTCCAGATGGCGCAGATCTTTATCGAGTCGGTATTCGAGAAGCACGTGGATTGGATTAATCTGATTCGCAACGACGATAATTATAAGAATATTCTACAGGTTCGCATTCAGAAAGAATTTAAGACCACTCCGGATTATATGGAAGTCCGTGAACATAATGCAGAGACGGGGTATCATATGGGTGTCTACCTGTGTTTGGGTCAGCCCCTGCATATGGTGTCGGCTGCTCAGGCGATTCCAGTGAAACAGTTTGCGAAATTCGCGGATATTCATCAACATATGTCGGTCCACGGTAAGATTTTCGTCTTCCTAGGGGAAGGCGTTCATAAGATCAAGAAAAAGGCGGAGCAGATTGCGTGCGAGGAAGCACTGAGGGCGCTGCGTGAATTCTAACAAGACAAATTATAAGTCAAATGGATACTGCGAGTTAATAAATCGTAATATTTCAAGCATTTGCTATTGTTATGCAATGGTATCAGTGTGAAAAGTAAAGACTTTGTTATCATTTTCAAGTTTTCAAAATCTTCTGGCGAATATGAAGTAATAAAATATTCTTTGAACGTTTTAAGTAATTCATTCTCGTATTTTTCACTTACATTTTTCCCTTGTAAAATTTTATCATAACCAATCAACGATTGATATAATTTTGCCCAATCATACAACCAGTCTCCGCAAATTGTTAGAGTGCTTCCAACTTTACCTCTCATGTCGATGAATTTAATTTTTTCGAGATTGTTTATGATTATATTCGTCATTACACAATCACCGTGTATAACACTTAATCTACCTCGTTTGCTCTCTTGGTATTTTTTTAAATCTTCACGCAATGAGATACATACAGATTCGGATCCGGAAAATCGGGAATAATCGTAAGAATTATAACGCGACTCTAATTTTTTACCATAATTTTCATATATATCAATGTCGTTATCGTTAATAACCGAGCAATTTTGTATTCGTTTTATTGAATTCATAATATTAATTAATGTCGAAGGTTGTAACAACTCTGACAAAAATAAGTTAGTAACAGTTAATCCTATAATTTTTTCAACGGTGAACGATTTATAACCGACTTCGTCAAATGACATCATGACCGGAAATAAATCTTTTATCTCTTTTGGTATGTTATTATAGTAATAAATTTCACCAGATAAATCGTCAGATTGTTTACGAAATAATTCAATATTCGCTTCTGATAAATTATTAAAATCCCTAGGTTTAACTGTGTCCATATAAAATCCCAACGATTTTTCCAGGTCATCAAAGCAATTCACCGCCAAATCATCTATGTAAAAATCCGCATATGGTTTTCCAAAATAGATTTCATCGAAAGGTATATCAAATTTTTCCAAGGTTTCAAATGTTAGTTTTCCTACATCGCACGCCACTTTACCCACGTTACCTTTATGTGTTCTCATTCGACGAGCACTATATATAATTATGGTATGACCAAAACTTTTCAAATATCTTAAAAAATTTATATTATGTTCAATGGGTTCAACTGTTGTATAGTCATCTTTAATTGCAGGAAACGTTACAAGAGTGTTGTCTAGATCAAAACATACTCTTAAATGTTTAATCTTTTGCGAATTATCTAAACTGGATATTTTTGGGTGATTGTTATAAAAAAACTTGACTTGCGTTGGCGTTCCTAAGCAATGCCAAGTTCCAATATCAATAGATGACATGCTGAACTTGATATTATCCTTTATCATTTCTTTTATTACATTGGATGTGTAATACTCGTTATTTTGTCGAATATCATTATCCAAAACAACTTGTGTGTATTTTAACAATTGTTTATAAGATGAGAATCCATATGCACCAGTGCAAGCGTAATTCGATATTTTTCGTTTTTCAACGATATCCGTTATTCTGTCGTTTTCCATTTGAACATACGAATAGATTGGGTTTTCATTCGACGAATTCACAGTAATTACTTTGTTTTCCGAATTCCATAGTTTGACTATATCCACAGTATAAAAATTATCCGCATCTAAACATAATATAGGCTTATCCTCGCACGTCAACTGTTTTAATGAAATATTTATGGTTTCCGCAGCACCGCCTGTGTTATAAGGTAGTGGATAAAATCTGAATTTGATATTGGGATAGTCTTTTGTTAATTTATCTTCTAATCTAAATTGAGTATATTCTTTATTATATGGAATATATACAAAATCAACATTAGATGCGTTTAAACAATCAATTAAATAATACAAGATTGGCTTTCCGAAAATATTTACTAATGCTTTAGGATTCGAGTAATTGTGTTTTTTAAAACGTTCGCCCGTTCCACCTAAAGGTATTAATACAATCATATTGTTTGTATTATATTTTATGTATTTATTGTTTATAATGCCAAAAGTTTTGCTGGGTCTATTTGGGTTGTATAGAACATTTGAGACAACGTCTGTTAATATTCAAGAATATTTAATCGATAATAATAAGGACAAATTTAATTTCGACATAGTCGTTTGCACGGATATATTGAATAAAAATACAATTTACGCATCAAATAATAATTATCCTGAAAATAAACATTATTCTACTAGTGAATTAGAAGAAAAAATGAATATTGCTTATAATAAAAACAACGAATTAAAAAAAATAATATATCTAAATAATGACAAGCGCGAAAATGGCAGTTTTACTATTATTACAAATAGGGTTAAAAAAATAATGGAATACGTAAACGACGAAAACCTCCATTACGATATGTACATATTCATTCGATTAGACGTGCAATTTAATAAACCTGTCGATCTCAATTTGTTTTTGAATGAAAATGATAATTTAAAAAGGATGCACGTTATAACTGGCGTAAGTGTTATGCTTAACAGACCTGATCATAATCGTGACTGGGACTTTGGTTATATAAGCGACAAACTTGGAATAGAATATTATTTTGATATAAAACCAATGCAACAATATAATTTTGAATTATCGGATTTGATTCAGTTATCAAATATAGTTAAATTTAAATCAATGTATGTTCAAGATTGCTTAGACGCCGGAGAAATTATTTATCATAGTGATAAATACCCAAGATGGTGGATATATCAAATGTGGACAATCGCATTCATTCTTTATAAAAATGGATACTTATTTAGTTTGGAATTAGAAGATCACGAAATTTTTTTAAATATTATTAGATGAACAATCACGTTTCTAACTTCTATAATTTATATCAGAATATATTATAGAAATGGCAGGGCGTATATCTTTAGATGACTTGAAACATAAACCCATGCCAAATAAAAAGCAGAAGCTAGGCGTCGATGTTTTTTATGGAGAAAAATCGGATAAGGAGAAAAAAGCTGAATCAGAAGAAGGGGAAGAACCTGAGGTTCAAGAAAAGCCCGCACATAGCGTGAAGGTTGTGGATCAACGCGATACTGCGAAAATCGATCGTAAAGCTATTCTAGAACGATTGATGTCGAAAAACACTTTTTCTATTGTTAAACCTCGCGTTCCGGCGCAAATGTCGGCAATAGTAGAAGAACCAAATGAAGAACCCTTACCCAAAAAACTTGGGAAAATTGTTTTAGAGCCCGAGGGCGATGAGAAGGACCAAGGTGACAATGACCAAGGCGATAAGGAAGCCGATAAAGAACCCAAAGAAAAGGTCGTTGCTATAAAAAAACCGAAACTCAAAATAGTTAAAGAAGAAGATCTCGAGAAAAAAGGTGACAAAGTCGAAGGCGAGCGGGTCGTAAAAATCAAGAAACCTGCGGAGAAAGGTCATGTAGGAGTCGTCGATATCAATACTGCAAAAATCAACGGCATGTCTGTCATTGATCGTATTCCAAAAACGGGCGCTTTCGTAACTCGCGCCTCGCCTTTTTATATGAATAATCGCAAAGCATTCATCGAAAAACTCGGTCCATTGTTCGCGGACTATAAACCCGAGGACGCCGAAAAAGCATCGTGCGATCGAGGTCCCACGACCGATTTCAAACTGATGAATCATCAGCGCGTGGTGCGCGAGTATCTAAACGTATATTCTCCTTATCGCGGGCTCTTATTATATCACGGTCTCGGTTCCGGTAAAACATGTAGTTCTATTGCCATCGCCGAAGGTCTGAAATCGCATAATCATATCTATGTCATGACCCTGGCGTCGTTGAAAATGAACTTTTTCACGGAAATGAAATCGTGCGGTGACGAGCTTTATAAACGCAAACAGTTTTGGGAGTTTGTTTCCACGGAAGGTAAGCCCGATGACGTCGCCGTTTTATCAAAAGCGTTGTCGCTTCCTATCGAATATATTCGTAAACGCAAAGGTGCCTGGCTGCAAAATATTACCAAGGAACCCAATTTCGACGAACTAGCGGACTCCGATCAGAAAGCCGTGGACGAACAAATCGACGCCATGATTCGATCCAAATACACCGATATTAACTATAATGGTCTGAATCGCGCGAAATTGGATGCACTTACCCACGGCAATTCGCGTAATCCTTTCGATAATTCCACCGTGATTATTGACGAGGCGCATAACTTTGTCAGTCGTATTGTGAATAAAATGGGTGATAAAAAATCGATATCGTATCGTTTATACGAATATTTGATGAGCGCCACGAATGCGCGTATTGTTTTGTTGTCCGGAACTCCGATTATTAACTATCCCAACGAAATCGGAATTCTTTTTAATATTTTACGTGGGTATATCAAAACATGGGTGTTTCCTGTGAAAATCACCGGCGAAGGTAAAGAAAAACCCAGCCGCGAGAATATTATGAACTGGTTTGAACGCGAGGGTTTTAATACCTACGATTACGTCGAATACAGCGGTGATAAAGTGACGATTACACGTAATCCGTTTGGGTTTATCAATGTTGTTGGTGGACCTGCTGAAAAAGGAAAAAAGAAAGGCGGTTCGAACTCAAGTTCTAAAAGCGACGTTAAGAAAAAAAACAAGATATCCTTGAAAATAAAACCAACTATTTCCAAGAAGAATAACACCAAAAAAACAGATATCAATAAACCATTTACTGTGAAAAACCATTTGGTCGATGTAAATCCTCTGGACGCGGAATTGGAAGACGAGACCTCGGAAACCTCGGAACTACGTAGGGAACATATGGGACCCAACGGTGACAATTTTAAATTGAGGGGAGGGGGATCAAGCAAAGCGAACAACAATGACGCCCTTTTGGGCGGCGGAGTATTTGAAGAATACCGGGGTGTAAAATTTGACGCCACGGGTAATATATCCGACGAGGATTTCGTAAAACGTGTTTCGCAAATTCTTGGAAAACGCGGTCTAGAAGTATCCGAAAAAGCAGTGAAGTTAATTAACCATAAAGCGCTTCCCGATGATTCCAAGGCGTTCTTAAGCTTATTCGTTGAATTAGATTCTAATGAAATGAAAAATCAATCGGTGTTTCAACGTCGAATCTTAGGTCTAACTTCGTATTTTAGAAATGCTAATCCGGAATTGCTTCCGGAATTTGTGCCTTCAAAAAACGACGATGTATATCATTTCGAGCGCGTGGAGATGAGTGATTATCAGTTTGGTTTATATGAGGAAATACGTTCCATAGAAAGCAAGAAGGAAAAACAAAACAAAAAGAACAAAGCGAAACAAGAAAAACAGGGCATAGAGAGTCTCTTTAAGATCGCGTCGACGTATCGTATCGCATCGAGAACCTGCTGTAATTTTGCCTTTCCCGAAACGATTGAGCGTCCTAAAAATAGCAAGGGAGAGTATGGCGTTGGCGAAGAAGATATCGGTGAATCTGATGAAGAAGATGGCGCAATTAACAAGAAGAAACGAGGTTCCAAGAAGGGCGGTTCCAAGGCTAAAGCCGAAGAAGAGTTGGAAGAAGCCGAAATTAAAGTAGATGAAACTGAAGCTCCTGTAGTTTTAAAGACTATTAAAATTAAGCGTCCTAAGGCGAATCAAACGAAAAAAGCTCCTGAACCAGAGGTTCTTGAACCAGAAGAACCTGAAGTTGATAAAGAGTCAAATGCAGTTATTGAAAGTGAGGATCAACCCGACGATCAAGACGAAGTCGAAGAAGAAGAAGAAGAAGAAGAAGACGACGATCAAGACGAAGTCGAGAAAGAATCAGATGAAGAAGAAGAACAAGACGAAGAAGATTCTGAAGATCAAGAGAAGGAAGACGAAGAAGACGAAGTCGAGGTATCGAAAAAGGACGACACTACATTCGCAGCTCGCGTAAATAACGCCCTCAAGGCTCTAAAAAAGGACCAATCCAAATACTTATCTCCTGAAGGTCTCCGAACCTATAGCCCCAAGTTTTTGCGTATTCTCAAAAATATCCAAGACAAGGACCACCAAGGATTGCATTTGGTATATAGTCAATTCCGAACCTTGGAAGGAATTGGTATTCTGAAGGTCGTCTTGGAAGCCAACGGGTTCGCCGAATTCAAGATAGCAAAATCGGGAGACACCTGGAATATTGTCGATCAACCCGATAGCGAAGGTAAACCTAGATTCGCACTCTATACTGGAACCGAAACCGCCGAAGAAAAAGAAATCATCCGTAATATTTATAATAGTGCTTGGTCCACGGTCCCTGCGTCCATTGTTTCCAAGATCAAAGATCAAGGTATCGAGAATAACTTCATGGGGGAAGCCATTAAAATCTTTATGATTACGAGCTCCGGAGCAGAGGGCATTAACTTGAAAAACACGCGTTATGTGCATATTGTCGAGCCCTACTGGCATATGGTGCGTTTGAATCAAGTCATTGGTCGCGCACGCCGCCTATGTTCGCACCAAGATTTACCCGAGGAGCTACGCACCGTCCAGGTATTTTTATATTTGGCGGTATTATCAGAGACTCAAGCGAAAGACGAGAAACATATTGAATTGCGATTACGTGATATTAGTAAACTCACGAAAAAATCGGCAACTGGCGGATCGACTGTGAGTCTGTATGATCGTTATTTAAAAATGCTTGATCCAATACCAGCTGTGGTTACTACTGATCAAATGCTTTTGGAAAATGCATTGGTAAAAGATCGCGTGAATTCTCAGATTCTACACGCGGTCAAGGAAACGGCAATGGATTGCGCGCTTTATAAAAAGGGCAATGCCGAGGAAAATATGGTATGTTATACGTTTGGAAAGGTGAAATCGAACGCTTATGGTTCGAATCCGGACTTGGACAAAGATATTGCAGAAAAGGACGTGGTCGAAGTTGCAGCGAAGACGCTGAAGTTATCGGAGATTACTGTCCAAGGTAAGAAATATGCCTTTGATAAGGTGTCCAAAGAGCTTTATGATTATGATCATTATGAATCAGGCGAAGTCGGAGCGCCCATAGGAAAATTAGTGAAAGAAGGCACGGGATTCAAGATCGAGATGTTTTAGAGTGAAGGGAGTATGATAATATTGCATTATTGTCTTGGAAAATAATGCAATTATTTGCGGCGATGGAATCTTCTTGTTTTGCCGCCTAACCTTTTCGGCATAAGTTGAGGTTCTTCGTTAATAGGAACTACCTTACGATTCCTCTGCGTGACGCGTTTCCACCATTTACGAAAATATCCCTTGGGTGAAGCGTCGACAACATGAGCAACGCGGACACTTTTACCACGTGTATTTGTGACAGAAGAAGGCGATACCTCTTCCGCAATCGGAATGCGTCTCGGTTTTAATTTTCTACTTGAACTAATTGTCGATTCTAAAATAGGAATGGCGTCTGCTTCTTCTATACCAACATTGACTGGTTTCAATTCGGATCTAGATCTAGAAATAAATGTATTCGCTCTACTATTGGATCTTTTTTTTGGGGGCATGGTTATATTATACGCATATAATAACTATCATGGATCTATTACATGTCCCTAAACGTTATATTCCAAGGTCATTGTCTAAGCGCGATCTTGGAAAACAGCGCGCCTATTTAAGGAAATCTAGACGATTATATAAACGAGGAGTCTTTTGGCAGCGTCCTGTCGTGAAAACCTTTAAATCCAAGCCTTCTGGTCATGTCGCCAACGCCATGAAAAAATACGGGGTCAGCTCAGTGAAACCTAGCGCAGAACTCGCCAAAAAGACGCAATGTAAACGTAGCGCCTTGGAAAAAATCGTCAATAAAGGACGCGGGGCGTATTATTCGAGCGGTTCGCGTCCGAATCAGACCGCGGAGTCTTGGGGTTTAGCACGTTTAGCCAGCTCCATTACCGGAGGTCCTGCTTCCAAAATCGATCGTAGCATCTTGGAAGAAGGATGCGATTCTAGCAGTCCGGCATTAAGGGTAGCTTTAAGAGGAGGATCAAAGAAATGGACAGTGAAATACAAAAAAAGCATTAACTGTAAGAGTCCACGGGGGTTTTCTCAGAAACAATATTGCAAGTATGGAAGAAAATAACAATATTATAAAATGGAAGAATATATCCAAAACTATCATGACATGAAACCAATAATTGTTTTTGATTTCCCCGTCGGAAGCGGTGGAATAGGAGATTGTGTAAATTATTTTACTGTTGCAGCCGGAATATGTATTCACAACGGAATAAAGATTTGTTATCTAAAACATGATATTCCTCTTGAAAAATACATTCTTCTCAAACACGAAAAAATGTATATCACCAAAGATGAAATAAAGGAGTCGCGAATTATATCAAATGCCGAAGAAATATTATCAGGTCTTCCTCAGAATATTTACAATATAACGACCCCAAGAGTCTTTTATAAAAGTTGCGATAAAACGAATAGAGTAGAAGTAAGTGATTTATTTCATTTTTCAAAAGAGACAATACTAAATTCTAATCATCTTCTTTCGGGACGTAACTATTCACCTTATATTTCTATACATTTAAGACTCGGTGATAAATATTTAGAGACAGACAAAAAATTCATCCAATGTCCGAATGATGAAAGAAGTTATGATGAAAACGGGATATGTAATTTCATTGAAGACAATATAGACAAACATACTATAATGTTTTTTTGCGACAACAAGGAGTATAAATTGAAGATTAAAAATAAATACAACGATATTATTATATCGGATTCTGAAATCGGACATAGTAGTTTACACAACGCCTCTGAACGTCAAGTTTTGGATGCGATTACCGAATTTTACCTACTATCAGAATCAGAAAAAATATATAGTGCGTCTCATTCCGGGTTTTCGAGAATGGCATCTAGATTCAAAAATATTCCACTGCTCTATATATAAATTTTTGTTTTTGCACCGATAAATATTCAAGGGTGTAAACCAAAACAATATATTCGAAAATAAAATATAAAAACTCGGTGCGTTTATATTTTACGAATCGGGACGTATGAACGAACAAAATAATGTCTTGACCATTAAAACGGTGCAAATTCAGCCTATTCGTAATATGATTACGGCGATCAAGGATATTTTGACAGACGCCACGATTACGTATACGAAAGACGGTTTGAAAATCATCAATTTCGATAAGACTCATACCATCTTGGTGAATGTCATTCTGAATGCGCATAAATTCGAGCAATACGTATGTCATCCTGATAAAATCATTGTTTGTGCAAATACTCTGCATCTGTTCAAGGTGATTTCAACCATGTCCAACGACGATACGCTTTCAATGTATATCGAGAAATCGGATTATCACGAGGGTATTGTTTCTCATTTAGGCTTACAATACGATAACGGGGATATTAAGCAATGTTATAGCCAGAAGTTGCGCCTGATCGAGCCTGATACGGAGGAGCTCGTTGTCCCTGATGTCGAGTATTCCACAGTTATTAACCTTCCTACGGCGGACTTTCAGAAGATCATTCGCGATTTGAACGGGATTTCCGATCGTATTGAGATCAAGTCGGTTGGCAATGACCTGATCTTTTCTTGCGAGGGTAATTTCGCGAGTTCCAAGATTTACCGATCTGAATCGGGCGGTTATATGGAGTTTATCCAGAAGCCCGACGCGGCGACGGTGATTCAGGGCGAGTTTTCGTTGAAGTCTTTAGCACATTTCATCAAGTGCACACCTTTATGTAGCCACTTGGAGATGTATTTAGGCAATGATTTGCCGCTTATTGTCAAATACGATGTTGCATCTTTAGGCGAGATTAAATTGTGTTTGGCTCCATTACCGCCTTCGTAGAAGGGAAATCTTAGGTGCAGTTTTCTTCATTTCAAGACTCTCTTTTTACACAATGTCATATCATTTCGGTTTATTCTTAGAATTTTCCAAGAATAAAAATACAGTAACTCATCACCCAAGCTAAAACATTCCGTACATTCTATGTTTTTTTTTATTCATAGTTTTCCGCTTACGACGGTGTTCTTCCTTTGTTCTACCGCCCATGTGAGTAGACATATGGGTCGGCATATAGGTAGGCATATAGGTAGGCATATGTGTAGGCTTAGGTGCGTGCCGCGTTCGACCTCCCATATATGTCGACTTGTACATATGACGCGTTCGACCACCCATGTGAGTAGTTCTGCGTGGATAATATTTATGACTCGTCATTTATATATATTAACTAGATAAAATGCTTACCATATATGCTAAGGTTTATTGAAATAGATTTGCAATACAATTATTCGAATAGCATTACAAAACTATTCAAATAATTGTAAATTCAAAAAAGTCTAAAACTTTGACATGCGTTTCGATAACTTCCGTATTTTTTTACGCTTCGTCTTCGATTTCCCCCGTTTAACCGATTTTTTGTTATTCTATATAATTTTCTATGTTTTTTTGAGAGAGTTTTTTGATTTCTACCACCCCATGCAGGTGCTTTTGTGCCATCAGGTAATAACATTGTTTCACCTTCAGGTTGATCTGTCGATGTTGTTTCAGGTTGATCTGTCGATGTTGTTTCAGGTTGATCTGTCGATGTTGTTTCAGGTTTACATCCCTCTATATACTTTTTATCGCTACACAAAACACCATGTTTTATGCTACTTTCAAACGTCTTTAAATTATTGGATTCTCTTAAAATTCTTTTAGAATAAAATTCATCTGGAAATTGCCAAATAAATTTCATTGCATTTTTTGCATATTCAGTTTTATTATGGCTTACATTTAAATATTCAGCTTTTTTTGTCAAATCGGTTGTTACATTTTTTTTTATTATTTTAGTAAGATAATGGTTTGATTCACCTTGTGACATGATATATTGATATATGACTTTTGGATATTGGTTGTCTGTGTCTTTTTTATCAGTCCCCTTCAACTTTGTTAAATCATATTTACGCAAAACTCTACCGTATACTTGTTCCTGATCTCCAAATGTATTACATGGTTCTAATATAAACATTGCGGGATTATAAGTAGCATTAAGACCTTCTGTCATGGTAGGATCTAGTAAAACGCAAAGTGGCGATTTATTGTCATTATATCTGTACATAGCCTCAAAAGCTAAAAATTTATTAAAATCCAATAAGTCTTGGATTTTTTTATTTACAATTTTCGCTTTAAGTGTGTTCTTATCCTCACTGCTTAAAAAGGCTTCAAATTCAGCCTTATAACCATCGTTTATTGGTAAGCCTTTTTGTGAAGTATGAACTAAAATATATTTAAAGTTTTTACTACTCAAATAATAGCCAAATAAAGATGTTCCGTAATCTTCTGTGTAACTATAAACTAGAGGCAAATATCTATGAGTGTCAGTTGAATGAGGTTGATATAATTTTTTGTCCAAATAAATCTCGTCATAAGTGATTCTAGGTAGTTGATTTTTTTTAAGTGTGGACTTTTTGTTTACGACAAAAGGATGTTTACTATTGCCTATCAATGGAAAAAAATCATTTTGCATTAAGAATAAAAGACGTTCCTCCACAATTTGAAATTTTGCACATGCAAATGTTATACACGGTTTATCTTGGTCTGCATCTGGAATTACGACTTGAGGTTGGGCTGTGGCTGGCTCTGGCTCTGGCTCTGGCACTGGCACTGGCTCTGGCTCTGGCTCTGGCACTGGCACTGGCTCTGGCTCTGGCTCTGGGTCTGGGTCTGTGGCTGGGTCTGGGTCTGGGGCTGAGGCTGAGGATGGTGCTGGGTCTGGGGCTGAGGCTGAGGCTGAGGCTGTGGTCGGGGGTGGGGGTGGGGCTAAGGCTGGGGCTCTATTACAGTTTTTCCTTTCTGGTTGATCATATCTATGTTCATGAACGTATTTTGTATTTTTATACTCTGGAGAAGAATCTAATCTAGTAAAGTATAACAAAACATCGTTTGAAAAATTTCCTATGAATTTTCCATTTTTTCTGAATGTTTTCCCGTTGTTAATTACATCAATTGTTTTCTTTTCGTAAGGGTTTATTCCTAAAATGTTTTTTTCTATAAAAGTCATGTCTTCTGGACGAACTATTGATTTATATTGCATTAATAATTGATCTTCGCTGTATTCTAACCGCTCTTCTACCAAAATCATTTTAGGAAAATTTGTTTTCAAATTTAAGGATTTTCCGTTACAATCATTGTCTTGTAATTCATAATCGTATACAGACATAAAATCGGACATATCGTCCGCTAACATTGTCATATTATACCTTGGTTCTTCTAATTCTGCCACAACAGCTTGTATTTCTACATTCGCTGGGTCTGCGTAGAAATCGTCAAATCCTTGTTTAACGTTTTTACTTGAAAATAATGCATTTCCAATATAACTCATTGCTCCGCCTTTTATTAATTTCTTAGTTCCTCTTTTTTTGCTTTTCCCTCCCTCAGTTGATTCGGGCATTTGTTTTAAAAATTCTGCTGTTCCTATTACGGTTAAAGCGTAAATAATCAATGGCTCCATCCATTTATATTCATCTGGGAGTACATGTCCAACGTTATTTAACGTTACAGTAGCAAGCGCTGGAACAAAAGTCATCATCCATTTCCAATGACGCCGAATAAAAATTGATGAAGCTGTACTTAATTCTCTCTTTGAATATTTTTCTAATGTAAAATCCTTTGTTCTTGTTAAAAAGTTGCTAAATGCGCAAAGATCCGCCGCAGTTTTTTGCAAAGGCGTTCCTGTTAATAATATTGCATGTTTTGCTGCATAAACTGTGTTAATAAAATACTGATCTTCCAATAAAGAATGCTTTTCCATGGCATAATTGGCTTCAATGGAATTGAAAATAACTTTTGTTAATAAACGGTGAGCTTCGTCGAATATGATTATTTTATTTTTTAAATCAAATCTGCAATTTCTTGAATTAATATCGTTAATTAGCATATCATAATCGTAATTAATTAATGTTACTAATTTTCCTTTAAAATTGGTTTTCCCCTTAATTACGTTATAGTCTCCTTCAAAATTGCCAAATAATCCAATTGGCGAGACGATAACAATTTCATATTGTGGATTCTGAAGTGGTAAATTGTTTAAAGCAATCACCAATGAACTAATTGTTTTTCCAGTTCCTACTTTATGTAATAACAAAATTCCCCAGTTTTCTTTGCCGTCCGTTTTTTTAAATCCACATCCAGTGCTTTCTATAAATCTCTCAATTGATCCTTTTTGTCTAGCATCAGGTAATGTTAATTTTCCTTCTGGATCAAGGTACTCTAGTATAGGTTTAGTTTCAGGTACTATTGCGTCAGCCATTTATACTGTATATTTTATATATTACAAATATAAAATATATTTAGAACTCAGGCTCGTGTTTCTTAAACAAACACCCCTGTTTCGATAAATTCGGTATAGGTATAATGACGTTTGGATCTTGAAGACTACAGTTCTCCAACCATATTTTGATAATACAAAAATTCTTCTTTGGAGAAATCGTGATACCGTTAAGCAATCCACTATGCTCCCGATTCACCGTAAGCGTTTCTCCACACAGCGCGTAAAAAAGGGTCTTCCATACCGCAGGAACGAGTTTATTGGCAACCTTGAACGAAAAGCATCCGCCATTACGATTCTTGGGATCTTCCCACATTGGCGTGATTCCGTCTCGCATTACAAAAAGCATACAATGTTTCACGATGTTTTCGGGCAACCCTTCGTTAATCGCGATCAATGATTCCACCGAATTAATACTCTCCATAATCGGCTTATAACTAGAAAGTTCCCAATTTTTGTCGTGTGGTAAATGGTAATATAAATTCCATTTACCAATCAGTTCGCGTTGTGTGGATGGAATACTCATTGTATTCTTGGATATCACCCGTATATTATTATTGCGAAAAATCTTTATACTGTTTTACTTGGGAGATTTTACATATTTTCAATGCTATACAAGATTTTTCCAAGTCGAATATATTTCGTTTGGTCGATTTCAACCTGGTTAAAACTTTGATCCATGATCTTCAGAGTATATCCCAAATCAAAATCAAACGGTTCGTCTTGGTATTCGAGTGCGCGTCTAATAAACCCGGGCGAAAACAATTCATTATTAACGATACACATGGTTTTGGGGATCTTTAAAACAATAGGCGTGGAATCTTTTGTGGCGAAATACTCCACGCTCAAGAAGTTGACATTTGAAGGTTCCAATGGAAAAACCGAAGGAACTAGTTTCGCATAGCATCTCAAAATACGATATTTATCATTCGATCGCGCAATAATAAGCGCATCGCTATTCTCATAGTCTTTGTTTTCGACGCGCAATTCTCGATTGTTTTCATAACTCGTTTGGAAATAGGGTTCCAAATCGATCGCAGCTTGGATAACTCGATAACTTTCGGCATAAATAGGCTTACCGCCGCCAATATGATAACCTCGCGTCAAATGGTCACTCGAACAAACTTGCACCCAATTTCCCGGAGGTTCCATGCGTTTTCGCGACGTCAACAATGAATATGTATCTTTAATAAAAACGGCGGCGTCTACAATGATGCGCGCCGCGTGATATTCTTGGTATACCGTCTTTGACCATAAATAAACGTTGGTTTGGAGTCTGCTATATTCGAATATAACAGAAGACGCGGTATTTTGGAAAAACGCCGTCTCGGAAAACTCGACGGCTTTTACGTAAACCCACGACACGGTTGCCTTTGCTACGGTTTTGGATATTTCGGCTATTGCGCGGATTGATTCTTGCATTACCTCTAGATCAGAACTTGTCCACATTGTATAGAGAATAACGTGGACAAATTTTTATATGGTTTTTGGGACACTTATTGGGGATTCGTTTGAACGTCAGTAAATCTGGCTTCTTGCCAGACAACGGGTGTCGAAATTCCATAAACATTCAATAATCCTAGTCTACATAAATCCCCCATAACATGATCTATTTGATTGGTAAATGGAATTTTCGCTAAATTCAACATTTTTTCAGCGCCGCGTTTCGTTATTAAATAAGCGTGCGTTCCATAAAATCCGTAAACTTTAATATAATTATCATATTGGACAATCTCATGATTTAATGGATGCGAAATATCGTATCCTAATAAAATTATATCCCAGTCATTCGGAATTGTATTTTTAATATTATTTATTGTGCTCACTTGAATATCTCTTATCATCCTGGCATCATCTTCAAATATTAAAGCATAGTCCTTTATTGATTTTTTTATTTCATTATATATATGAAGATGACTTAAAAAACAACCAACCATTCCAGGTGTCATATTGAGTTCGGCGTTTGGTGAAATAAATGATGCATAATCAATATCCCTGCCATAGATAGCCTTTATTTTGATAAAAGGATTTTTATTTAAATCTGATTCCTTGTAATACGAAGAAAAAACAGAGAGACGTTCTGCGTTTTTTTCTAAATTTATTAAATAACAATCATAATCGTCACGGGTTAATAAATTGGTGGCGTTAGGTAATTGAATATTATTATTATTATTATTATTGATATTATTATACATGGGTTCAATAAATGTGTTTTTATTAAATATAACAATTGCAATAACCGCAATAGCTAATAAATAGTACATGTAATTTTTCATCTTATATTATTATAATATTTTATACTGATGAATTTATGCGACTGTATAAATTTTCCATTTTTGCATTAAAGTTAGTATGAAAAATGAATATAGGTATTGTAAATATGAATTCATTATCTAATTCTTTAAGTCTAAAATAATCAAATCCAGCTACTCCATTTAATGGGAACGGAATCAAGCGAATCAAATTACGGGCTATATATATAAGAATTCCTAAAACGCATAATCTTAGCGCAATTTCAAGTAAAATTTGCCAAATCGCCTTCTTGTTTTCGGTTTCTTTATTAAATTTTGCTGTTACATAATCTAATCCTTTTGCGGTTGAAAATCCCAATAAAAAATAAATGATAGTAACGTAAGATATACCCAATAGTTTTACTCCAATAAAATCCAAGTGTTTTATCATATTATTATAATATAATATTATATTTTTCGTCTCGGTATTATTTTTTCAGGGGTTTTATCGACTTCGACTTGTTGTATAATTTGCTTCATCAGTTTCTTTTCCTCGTCTCCATTAACGTCTCCTCCGAAAACGCGCGTCATAATATGTAGGCTTTCTTCTTTTTTTGCGCTATCCTTCATGAAATCGTGGTTTTCTTCGTGCCATTTATTCGATTCTTGGATGACTTTATGTGATACCACGTTTGCCAGTCTTTTTATGCGCGGCAATTCACTATCCTCGCGTTCCCATTCGTTGTTTTCTCGGATATATACCGTCTCGCGCTTCGCATCTACGCAATGAATTGGACGGCGATACACACCGAGTTTGTCCAAGAGATCCGCGATGATTTTCGTATTTCCTTCAATATGTCCGTGTTTTACCACTGTTTGTAAATCGATTTGATTCAGCGCAATCGAATTAATGAAATCCGTGAAATTAATAGCGTCCTTACACTTCTCATTTAAAAAGAAATTCACGTTGAAATGCGCGTTATTGGTCGTATTGTTATTCGTAGTGGTATTATTATGCACCGTAGTCGGCGCCGTTTCTTTTGCTATTTTCATGATTTCCTGGCTCGTTTTCACCATTTCCTCGCTATTTTTCAATAGGTCCGAAATTCCCATTTGTTTATGTATTTCTACGACAATCTTGGAAATCATATCGGCGGACATTAATGCAGCGGAATTCGTGAGCAAGTCGTCGCGGGATTGCTCCACAAATAGTGCGGCATTCGTCGGCGGTCTATCGCATTTCTTAGCATGCTTCCATAAACCCGTCCTAGTTTGGAAAATTCGCTCGCAAAACTCGCACTGAATTGCTTTGGCGTAAATCGGTGTTTCCTCGTGTTTCCGCTGCATATTCACAAGGTGCTTCTTTGTGGCAATGTGACGTAACCAGTCAGAATTTTTTCGACAAGTGAAATTACAACCACTGCATAAATAATTATTATCGTCCGGCGGCGTTTCCGTTTCCATACATTGGAAACAGAGAAAACGCCTAGATCTCGGACGAGAAACTCGAAAAAAATATGGTAAGGTGAATAAAAAATAAATATTGGGGTTTACTGCATATGGCTCCAACAGCTATTTTTCACTTTTTCGGGAAAAGTTCCGATCGTTTTTTCGATGTTGGACATTTTTACAAAAACATAAATGTCCAAAACCTCCGAGGACCCTCCGAATTCTCGGGAAAAACGGATGAAAATCTATCGAGTGGGTTTCTGGACTATCATTGATATAATTCGTATTCATCATCCGAGTCGTAAAATATACCGACTGTTACCACGGTTTCTTTTGGTTTTTTAGGTATTGGTTTTCCGCATTTGAACGGGCGATGGAAATTAACGACAGAGTCTAGGTCGGATATTTGAAGAGGTTGACCGCATGTCTTTTGGTGGTATAGGAAATTCCATGTATTTGGAGAGAGCGACAGTGGGCAGGGAAAATATACTCCTTGTCCCCACGGATTCTGACTTTTTAATAGGAATACGCGTTTTCCGGGCATGGTTATTCGGGTTTATTGAAATAATAGTTCCAAGACCATTATTTCAATTTTCTACGATTTCTAATCGGATTTCGTTTCGTTAGAAGTGACATCAGGCTGTAAACCCATGGTGCCGAATACGTAATCAAACACCGGGAACAGAAACCCGTAATTACACTTGAATCTTTCGTGATGAATTGCATGACGATCTACCAACATCTTAGAATGCGTCAAAAAGGCGCCGGTCAAATACACATACATAATGAAATTATATTCGAAATTATTGACTTGGACGAACCAGATGGGCGCGATCAAAGTCGCGATCATTCCGGTCGAATCGAGCCAGTGAATAGTTAGCGCGTCCATAGGATAAACTATGCGGTTCTTATGATGTTGGGCATGGGCAACTGCGTACCACCGGGGATCATGTAGCGCTCGATGATATCCATAATAAAACAACTCGATCCACATAGAATATTCGATAATATTGGACACAGTCCTTAACAAAGAATGACACCCGGAATCCAAATAAGGATAATATAAATACGCCGATCCGATGACTTCTAGACCAATAATTCCAAGATTTTTTGCGGAATCGCGTAGCGAATTAACGAGTTGAACGCTCGATAAAGCGGGATTATAAAACGGCGTATTATAGACCGCGCAAATTAAATAAGCAGAAGTTACTGCGGAGCTGAAAACGGAAATCACCTGCTTAACAATGGACAAGAACATGATTGTTATAGTATTTATCAAAGCTATGTTTAAATTGTTTGTGTAAATAAAATATTCATCGGTGTAAAATTGATGTGGTTATTATTAACCAGATCAGTAACTAAAACCAAAAACCATGGATTTTTCGACATTAAGACGCGGTCAGAGATATTTGTTTCATTATACAAATCCGCACGCGAACACTGTTAGATTCCGAGCGAACTTCTTAGGATCGATTACATTCAATCAATATACCACTTTAGTTATGAATAAATATCAGGGGGAAAACTCCGATATGTCGCGAAATCTTCACTATATTGGAACGCATATGATTGCGAGATTCGATACTTTGGTGGATATATTAGAACCTTTGGAACGAGTTACTATTCCGGAGGACGTTTTACTAGAAATCGACAAGTTCTGGTAAATCGGCGCGCCTTGGAAAAAATTGAAATCCTTTTTAAAGTTTGGATCGGAACTATCAATCCAACCAAACCAAACATGTCCACCAAGCATATCTTTGTTTTAGAGACCGCGTTCCAAGACGCGAATAGCGCCAAGTTGACGATTTCTTGTCCTGTCGATAAGATCAACGATATTATGTCGATCATTGTAGATTACAACAATAATAAAAACACGATTCCGATCAACAAGCCGAAAAAGATCAAGGTTCTAGAGACCAACGCGATCGAGACCAAGATCATTGATAATAAGATCGAGGAGAAGAACTACCCAACTCAATGCTGTCACACGTGTTACGACGCTGGTATCAAGAAGTTTTCCAGCTATTGCGTAGCGGGCACATCGCGACCTGTTCGATGTGCTAAACATAAAGAGCCCGAGATGGTCCCCGTTCCTTCGCGTTGTTGTAAAAACGAAGGTTGTAAGAAAACCGCATCTTTCAACTACGAAAACGTTCGCGGTGTTGCATACTGTAATGTTCACAAAGCCGAAGGGATGATTAGTAAAACGTTATCAAAAAAAGATACAGACAAAATTTAACGTTTACACGACGCGGACTTAATATACATATTTCCAAGACTCGGCTTAGTCGTAGTTTTTCCCAGCATCTCAACGATGTATTTTTTATTGTTAATATAATCACTTTGGTTTAACGTAGTATTTGAATTATTTCGCGTTGAAACGGTATTATTTAATGGTAGTTTTGCAAATTTGGCTGAGCATTGATTCAACATAACATATTGCGAATTCGGTTGATTCATATCGAACATTGTAATAATTGTTTTTTTGTTATGTATGTATTCGGATTGATCAATGATATTGGAAGTCTTGTTATTAATAGAGGCAAAAGGGCAACTCATTTCTATATGCGCATATTTTTATTTTGCGGGAAATGCGTTTTCTATTTCTTTTTTTTCCTCCCTCAACAACTTCTGTAGGTTGATGACTGTCACCAGCTTTTTGCATATAATAAAGCAAAAACTCATCTAATAGTTCTTTTGATAAAAATAACTCATGTCCTTGTCGAAATTCTGAATTATATTTTACCAATTTTTCAGATGCTCCAAATTTTTCATAAAAATCTGTATCTTTTTGTTCTAGACCTCCAGATATGTAGGACGCCTTATCGCTATTTTCTCTGCGCATCGGAAAAGTGTTATGGCGAACTTGATCGAGCAATGCTTTAACGTGTCCCGGTGAATTCATTGGATGTTCCTCAAATTTAAGAAACAAATAAGGTTCGTTGGGATTTCCGTCTTTTACAAACGGGTAAAATAAAGCTACTCGTTTTGGTTCTTTATTGTTTTTATTATCGGTTCCGCATAAAAATTCCAAGGGTTTACTAAAAATTCTTTCTAACTTATAAAGACTTTTAAAATGCACATTCTTGGGACCACATATATGATCTATTTCAAACGGCTTTTTTTCAAATGCTTTATGTGTTGTAGTCATATGAGAATGAACATGTTCCGAGAATGAATTATCGTGAAAACAATTCGGTGAATTTTTCCCATGTGAGAAGATATTATAAAAACGATGTGTTGTATCTTCTAATACATATGCCCCAGATAGAAAGCACATACCATATAAAGTCAACCATTTGTGAAAATGTTCAACAAATTCCTCTACATCCATCTCATCGGGTTTCCCGCCCCTCATGAAGTATTTTTTAGAATTCCCGCGTCTCGACGAAGTTTGTCTTTTCTTTATGCGATTACGCCGTCTAAATGTTGCTTTCATTATATATTATATACCACATTTTTCTGCTGTTAAAATAACAAAACTTTAGGGGGAATTAAATAAAATATATTTATATAGCATAGTATGCCTGAAGGTTTACCAAGATATAGAGACGCATTTCAAACTGCATTAGATCATGGATGTAATACTGCCGATGCCGGGACATATGCCAATTGCGCTATAACACAAAATGGTTGCGTAATCCCTCAAGGTTGTAAAGAGGGCGGAGCTAGAAGACGCAAATCCAGACGTTTAGGAAAATCGCGAAAATCGCGTTCTAAGGGAGGTAGACGTTCCAGAAGATACAAAAGATAATCTTTTTGCTAAACTAAAGTTTAACAAAAATCAAAATTCATCCTATCGAGTAAACCTAAAAACGCTAAAAATTGAAATGTATTATGTAATAATTTGATAAAGGTAAACTTAATAAACGCACCGCCATTACTAATATAATGGATACAAAACGCATAGTGAAAATAAAGAAAACGCGCACGGTGAACGGACGATCGTTTCGTCTGCTCGATTTCAACGTCTATGATGGTCGTCTAAACCTAAACCAATCGCCTAGTGGTAGCGCGGACGATGATAGTGTCGCGCCTAAGAAGAGAAAACCGGTGGAACAAGCCCGTTTTATCATTCAGATGTTTGGTATCAACGAACGCGGCGAGACGTTTTGTGTTTACGTAAACGACTTCGCGCCGTTCTTCTTCGCCAAAGTAGGAGCTGACTGGACGAAACAAGACGCGCACGATTTGTTGTTAGATATAAGAGAAAAAGTCGGTAAATTCCATAGTAAAGCGGTCGCGTCAGTCGAGCTCATCGACGCGAAAAAACTCTATGGATTCACTGCGGGAAGGAAAGACAAGTTTGTCAAAATCACATTCGTGAATACAGCTGCATTTAATAAAGCCAAGAACTTATGGTTCGTCTCGGAAAACGGGGACTATAAGAACCGGAAACTTTGTCCCCTGATTTTCAAGGGAGCACCATTAGAACTCTATGAAAGTTTCATTCCGCCGCTTTTGCGATACTTCCATATACAAAATGTGAGTCCTTCCGGGTGGGTGTTCGTAAAGACTGACGAAGCCGTCGAGCCCGACACGAAATCCACGACTTGTAACTATGAATATGTTTGCAAAGCCGCGGGCATAGTTACACAGCCCGAAAAGGTAACGCGCGTTCCCTATAAGATCTGTAGTTTTGATATTGAGGCGAGCAGTAGTCATGGCGATTTCCCGCTTCCGAAGAAGACATATAAGCGTCTGGCGATGCAACTAGTCGATGTTTTCGCGAGGTTATCACAACCGCCAAATCCTGCGATGGACACCTCACGGGCAAACGTGCTTCTGAAAAAGGTCATCTTGACCGCATTCGGTATGGATCGATGCGATGATATTGATTTGGTGTATCCGAAGCGACCGCCGACCAAGGAGCGCGTCTTGAAACTCATCGAGATCTTACAGACGACTCCTCTGAAAAACGCCAAGATGCTCAACGACGAAGAGGATAACGCGCACTTATTGGAAATCGACCGGCTCTTCGAGTCTATTCGAGAGTCCGCTGACCAGGTAGGCGAAGACGGCGTTGAAGGCGCGGCGGAAATGTCGGGCGGTGGCGAAGAGAGTTTCTGGTCGAAATCCCGTGCTCCCAAAAAGCGGACAAATCAGACCGCGCTTATCACGGATCTACTATTGAGTGAAAAGGAAGATCGAGACTATAAAATCGAAGCAGCGAATGACGTTTTGACCATGTTATTCCCGAGATTAGAAGGTGATAAAGTAACGTTTATTGGTTCGACGTTCCTCCGATATGGCGAATCCGAACCATACTTGAATCATTGTTTAGTGTTAGGAACGTGCGATCCCGTGGATGGCGCGGAAATCCAGTCTGTTTCGACAGAGGCGGACTTGTTAATCGAGTGGAAGAATCTAATACAACGAGAAAATCCCGATATCATTATCGGATACAATATTTTCGGTTTTGATTATGAGTTCATGTTTCGCCGCGCTGAAGAAAATCAATGCGAACGCGAGTTCCTCAAATTATCGCGAAAAGAGGGCGAGGTTTGCGCAAAACCCTTGCGAAAGGAAGGTGCTGGATTTTACGGTGGTGGAGGAGGCGGAGACCCCGATGAAGAGTGCGAGTTAGAGATCGAAAATCCGCCCCCGATTAAGCTCGCGACGGGTGAATACAATATGCGTTTTGTGAAGATGACGGGGAGACTACAAATCGACTTGTTTATCTATTTCCGACGCACATTTAATTTGCCGTCCTATAAACTGGACGATGTGGCGGGTCAGAATATCAGCGATGATATCAAAAAGGTCAACCATATAATTCACGAGACACACGGACACGTTTCCGAGCTTTATAGCGGGAATATGAAGGGTCTTCACGTTGGAGATTATATTCATATTGAAATCTCCGGGTTCACGTCGGACTATTATAAAAACGGTCAGAAATTCAAGGTCCTAGGTATCGATAACGGTCGCCAAGTCACCGAGACCGTAAAAGGTAAGGAACAAACCAATTCTTATAATGTAATCATGATTGCAGGTCACGAGCCGCTTGATATGACGAAACATATTAAATGGGGTATGGCGAAAGACGACGTCACACCGCAAGATATTTTCCGGTTGGCGAAAGGGTCGTCCGCGGATCGCGCGATTGTCGCGAAATACTGTATTCAGGATTGTAACCTAGTGCAGCATTTAATGAATAAGATCGATCTGATTACCGGATTCAGTGAGATGTCCACGATTTGTAGTGTTCCGATCAGTTTCTTGATCACGCGCGGTCAGAGCATTAAGTTGACCAGTTTTGTCGCCAAAAAGTGTCGCGAGAAAAACACGCTTATGCCGGACCAGGATAAATGCACGGACGGCGAGAAATACGAGGGCGCGATTGTTTTGCCTCCGAAATGCGCAATGTATATGGACAATCCTGTGGCTTGCGTGGATTATTCGTCGCTTTATCCGTCTTCGATGATTAGTCAGAACTTCTCGCACGATAGCAAGGTCTGGGTCAAAGAATATGATTTGGACGGGAAACTGATTGGAGAGACTGGCGAAAAGGACGCCGTGGGGAACTTCATCTACGATCATTTGCCGGGTTATAAATACATCGATATTGAGTTTGATAATTTCAAATATTTGAGGAATCCCGCGAATCCGAAATCGAAGGAAGTAAAGACCAAGGTCGGCAAGTTTGTAGTGCGCTGGGCTCAGTTACCTGAGGGTGAGAAGTCGATTTTGCCTGCGATTCTGGAGCAACTGCTAGGTGCGCGTGCTTCGACCAGGAAAATGATGAAGTCGGAGAAGGATCCCTTTATGCAGAATATTCTGGAGAAAAGACAGCTCGGTTATAAGGAAACCGCCAATTCGTTGTACGGTCAGTGTGGCGCGCCTGTTTCGCCGCTTTACGAAAAAGATGTTGCTGCGTGTACGACTGCAACAGGTCGTATGATGATTATTTACGCAAAACGAATTGTGGAAGAGGTTTACGGGGATTTGGAATACGACACTGAGATTCACGGACCTGTGAAATGCAAGGCTGAGTATATATATGGTGATAGCGTTGCGAATTATACGCCTGTTTATATTAGAAGTAAGGATGTATTTAGTATATGCACGATTGAAGATTTGGCGGTTCGACACGGTGGAAATAACTGGGTAAAATGTTCGGAGCTCGGTAAACAAGATAAGGAGTTTTGTGAATTATCGGACGTGGAGACGTGGACTGAGCGCGGTTGGACCAAAATGCATCGCGTAATTCGTCACGAACTCGCGAGTCATAAGAAAATGGTTCGTGTTCTAACACATACCGGATTAGTGGATGTAACCGATGACCACTCGTTGTTAACACCTACCGGAACTGAAGTTTCACCGAAGGACGTGAAAATCGGAACGGAGCTTTTGCATCACGCGTTTCCCGTTCTTTCGGAGACGTCAAAATTTACAGTTGAACAGGCGAGAGTTATGGGATTCTTCTTCGGAGACGGAAGCTGTGGATCGTATAATTGCGAGTCTGGAAAAAAGAGTTCTTGGGCATTAAACAATGCTTCTCTCGGAATAATTGATCAATATATTGAATTATGTAACACGGCATATCCGGAGTTAGAATGGAGATACATGGACACCCTTGAAAGTTCGGGCGTTTATAAAATTTCTCCAAAATGTGAAACGTATGGTTCGATTTCTAGGTTTGTAGAAAATTATCGTGAAATGATGTATTTTGAAAAGGCGAAGATTATTCCGTCAGAAATTTTGGGAGCGCCTGTTGAAGTGCGTCAGGCGTTCTGGGAAGGAATGTATGATGCAGATGGAGATAAGGACGCAAATGGTTACGTTCGAATTGATCAAAAAAATCAAATTAGCGCTTCGTGTATATGTTTGTTGGCTTCAAGTTTGGGTTGGAAGACGTCTATCAATACTCGGTCTGATAAGCCGCACATTTATAGAATCACAATGACAAAAAAGACGCAACGCAAAAACCCCATTGCGATCAAAAAGATGCACGAGATTTCCTATAGCGGATATGTCTATGATTTGACCACCGATAATCATCATTTCGCAGCTGGAATCGGAAACATGATCGTGCATAACACGGACTCGGTATTCTTCACATTTAACCTGGAGGATCCGAAAACCGGCGCGAAAATCCTCGGAAAGCCCGCGCTAGAAATGACAATTGAGATCGCACAAGATGCAGCGCAACTATGCTCGAAATATCTGAAACCACCGATGGAACTTTCGTATGAGAAAACCCTGATGCCGTTTATCTTGCTTTCGAAAAAGCGTTATGTAGGGACCTTATACGAAACCGATCCGAATAAGGGCAAGATGAAGTACATGGGTCTCGCTATCAAGCGCCGAGACTCGTGTGATTATTTGAAGGATACTTACGGTGCGGTTCTGAATATCTTGATGAAAGACGCGGCGTCCAACCAAGGCGGCGAAACCAAGATACAAAAAGCGATTGCGTATCTCAATAACTCTCTGGAAAACCTCATCGCAGGAAATGTGAGTATGGATAAACTCATGTTGACCAGTCAACTGCGTGGATATTATAAGAACCCTGATCAGATCGCACATAATGTTTTGGCGAATCGCATCGGGAAGCGCGACCCCGGAAACAAACCCAAGCCCGGCGATCGGATGAAGTATTTGGTGGTTTGTAATGATGATTCCAAAGCGAAAAAAGGGGAACGCATTGAGACGCCCGAGTATATCATCGAAAAAAAGCTACCAATTGATTACCTGTTTTATATCGAGAGTCAGCTGATGGAACCGTTTAAACAGCTATTTGGTCTAGCGATCGAAGAGATCTGGGACTTACAAAAAAAGACGTCGGCAATCAAGACCTATCGCAAAGATATCGCGAAACTGGAAGAGGAATTCACTGATCTAGAGACGTTTATGAAAAAGAAGGAAAAACATTGCTCAAAGAAAATCGAAGAATTACTGTTTAAGAAATTCCTGACGAAAATCAATAACGATAAAAAAGGGTTGCAGCCGATCTCGACATTCTTTATAACAAAGTAAAGTAACGAAGTAACCTTCGCTTAATGCCAAGGTTATCAGAAATCTGAAGAATTTCCAGACCCTGCAACCCTCCTCCTAATCCTCCGTGTAAAGTTAATTAAATTATATATTCATACATTCGCTGTGATGTGAGATTACGTTTTTTTTATATTCATCTAACATCTGATTTTTATACAAAGTAGAATAATTGAAAACGTTTTTAGAATATTTGTATATGCTACATATATTTGTTTCCGCGTTTAATGTGCAATTCAAATAATTCTCGGTTAAAGATAAACACAATTGATCTATAAACCAATTATTTGAGGTTGAATTATAAAAATAATTCAGAAATGCTCCAAATATATAGGTGAATTTAAGGGTTTCTTTTTCATTGGAAAAATAAGATAATGTGGCGCATATTTTACGCCAAGGCGTAGATTTTACCCGAAACAAGCCTATGTCATATCCTTTAATTTTATCTATAAATTGGTTCAAATTTATTAAATTATCAAAATCAATATCTGATTGAATAATTGGTTTTTTTGATATCTGTAAATATTTATACATATTAATAAATCTATAGGTGGTAAAAAGCGATGTGTCTGTTATGTCTACATCGAAAATTTGTCTTGTTATTATGATGCTGTTTTTTTCTTTAAAATATTCAAAAAGCGAATGCGATTTAACTATAAAATCGTTCATCAGGGTTTTGTTGTTATAAGAGCTTTTGTCGATGATTATATTCCAAAAAAAACCTACATTTTTAATGTTTTCGTTTTCGTGTAAATTTTTTATTATTTCCAAGAATGAAATTGCGAATGATAAGAAATATATTACATCGGTTGTGAAATTGATATAGACCTCTGTGTAATCAAATTTTTTGCATATTATTGTTTCGATATTATCGCTTTCAAGTATAAAATTATTATTCAAATTATTATGATAATCAATATTCAGTTGAACAAAATCGTCCGGTATTTTTTTTATTAAATTCGCGCCATACAAAAAATCGCCTGATAAATAAATGTTGTTATTATTAACATTAAGCAAATCGACTCCCGTTTTTATCTTTTCTAATCCATAAGTGCGATTCAAATCGTATTTGATCAGTCCTTCGAAAATATAATACAACCCGGTATCGTTTAAATTCGTTTCAATATGACGTCGACTTAGGTCTTCAAATAATTTATATAAGGTTGATGATTTGACGTGTAATATTCCATAATAATAAAATTTATTAACTATACAAGAGGATATGCAATAATATAATAACGATTTATTTAGTCCTAGCATTTCATCGTTATAATTGTCGATTAAGTATACAATATCAAAATCGTCATCAGTGTACATTTCTTTATCACAAATGTTGTCGATATTGCATATAATTGTTCGAGTGATGTTTTGATAACTAATTTTAAAATTAAAATCAAAAAATGCGTTCATTTATATTATTATTATGATTTTTATTTAAGGTAACTCATCTAAATATTTTTTATAGTTGCTGCGTCATAGATTGACTCATGGACCGCATGGTATCAACCGCTCCAGGCGTTGCGTAGCACGAAATGACCGTATCTGACATCTGGTGCCTCTCAATGGAATCCTCGTTTTGTATCATTCCATGCGCTTCAAAGTCGTGTTCGATGTCCGGAAACGGGTTTACATACAAACCTCCACCTCCGCGCGTGGGCGTTCGAAACATGGTATTCTGACGGCGCATTCTCGGTGTAGAATTTTCATACTGTGAACCATCATCGAAATCGCTGGGATGCTGAAGCGGAGTTACGACATTTTGGCTCAATGCGCGAGGAGACGGAATATAACTTTGTTGTCGACCCTGCGTAACCTGACGCGCGAGAGTAAACATGCGACCATTTCGAGTTCCAATTGTGCGATACGTGACATAGAGATCATCACATATCTGTTTTAACATGGGATCGCCCTCAAGATCAGAGTCACGAATGTAAACGCACAACTTTTGGTATAGATTGCTCATCTTGGTTTTGAGATCGGATATCAGATTCCGATTGGATCGATCCACGGTTCTAGCTTCGAACATGATCTCTTGCGTCGACTGTCGGAATATATGTTTAGAGAGGTCCACTGTCGATGACATAATTTCTCCCGTTTCTATGGATTCGAGATCAGGAAGCTTGAACGCAGTATCAAAGAGACGAACCTCATTTGAAGAGTCGTTTGCGCAAATGCCGCGAATCTCAATCGAAACAGACTCTGGATCTTCTGTCTTGACGTGGTAAGAGCGGATATATTCACCTACCAGAATAGACTCCGAGAGATCGGTAGTCCATTGGTTTGTCTTCCAATCGTAGAGAAATCCGCCGTCGATATGCATAGTCAAATCCTTTGCAGCGGGGTAAAGCAGTCCATGAATAATATCGCCGTAGACGAGACCGGTGTTCTCATTGTTATCAACCAGGCTATAGTTAGCCATTTTCCGATCGCTCATCTTTCGCAACAAATCGGCATTATGATATTCACCGAATCCGATGAAAGTGTTAGGAAAGGATTCTACGACCATTTCGGCGAGGAGCGAATGAACGGTTTGACCCGAGGTCGGCTCTCCGTCGGTCATGAACACATGGTGGACAGAATGCGTCGGATTCACGCTGATATGGTCGAGCATGGCTTCATTCGCGACTTGGATGGCGCAATCAATGGCGGTAGAATCCTTCGTGGTAATGTTTGCAATCTTTTGGCTAATTTCCTCGGCGTTTTCGGGAGTGACGCGAACAGTTTCGACGATCACCTGAACCGAAGTATTGAAAGTATGAACACGAATATAAATCGGGGCGTTCTTCGTGGAAATGAAATCGACCATTTTCTTAAACGTCTCCTTGACGTAATGAATCTTGGAAAATCCGAAAATATCACGCTCGTCCATGGAGTCTGTTCTATCAATGGTGAAGAGAATGAAAACCGGGAGTTGTGTAACGGGCATTACACCCGCCTTGACAGTGAGAACGCCGAATTTTTCATTTGGGGAAATGGAAAATCCTTCCAGGATATCACCTGAATGGAAATCCAACGAAGCATTTTGGACAGGGGCAGCGCCCACGGCAGCGGAAGAAGCAAAGAAATCGGACATAGTTGACTAGTGTTATTTGTTGACTGTTTAAAACAAAATCCTATTTCAATTTTTTCTCACGTATAATATAATAAATGTCACGCAATTATATTATTTTTGTAATCGGAATTGTTGCTTTGTTAGTAATACTGGGATACATGCTAAATGGAGATAAATATTTAGCAGAAGGCTTTCGTGAAGGATATGGAGGAGGTCATCCACATGGACGAATGGGTGGTCAGGGTAGAGAAGGCGGTAGATTAGCAGGAGGTAGAGGCGCATTGGAAGGCGGTGATACAAAATTATGGCGCTCGGACCCCCCGCCTACATTTGGACGGGTAAATAATTTGGGATATTATCCAGTATATACAAGATACGAATACCCAGTGTATTACGTAAATCCAAGACATTATTACGAAATATCAGATTCTAATGGAATATTTTATTATTTCACCAATATTGGCGCATTTTTACGTAGATTATTTGGGCTATCTTAGAGGAACTTGGAATTCATATAATAAATTTCCTGAACCGTCAAAATTTGCAAGTTGATTTTGCATAAACGACTCTAATATATTAGATATTGCATTCGAAAGTTGATTTGTTGTAGAATTTCTAGATTCTTCAGCGGCATGTTCAGCTTCGCCTACTTCGGCAATAATGGGTTCACTGGGTGCGTTTTCTTCATTGGCAGGCTCTTCTTGACTTGCTTCATCAACGCGATTTCTTAATTCGAATCGACAAACGGGGCACCGAGAATCGCGGTGTAACCAATCCATTAGTAAAGGTCTTCTGAATTTATGTCTACAACCTCTAATTTCACAAATAACATCTCCTTCTTGGAAAGGTTCTAATGAAATTGGACAAACGTTACTACCCACGTCATTCTCTTCCGGGATAAATCCATACGTAACTGTGGCGCGAGCAATCTCTTCCCTAGTTAAAGGGAGGTTACTATCGATTGTTCCCGCGGTCGCCGGTAAATTAGAAAAAAAAGACATAAATAAATTATTACGCGCGGCTGAATCGTTTCTAGTTCTTCTTGGACGATTTGACGCGGTTGATTGATTTATTGTAACAGTTTCCATTAAATGGATAATAGAACGCATATTTGAATTGTAATCTCTTATATTTTGAGAATAATCTCGTGTTATCTCAGAAATAACATCAATATCCCGTTCAATCCTAGATGTTCTATTATTTCGCATATCATTATACAAAGAATTTCTTATAAAATTACTCCAATCAAACCCGCGGTAGTTTTCCATAATAATTTATAACAATATAAAGTTTTATGTTGTTATGTAAATATATCATTTAAATGGAAAAATATTCAAAACGCGGGTATACTGGGCTGGTTAATCTTGGAAATACTTGTTTTTTAAACTCATGCGCTCAGGCTCTAAATCATACGTATGAATTGAGTGAGTTTTTATTATCCGAAAAATGCTGTAAAAATATAAAATCACAGGACGTCGATTCTACTATAGTTCGAGAGTGGAATGATTTACGAAAAGTCATGTGGGATAGTAGCGGGGCTGTGTCGCCGAATAGATTTGTGCATTACGTACAGCAACTAGCGGTTGCCAAAAACCGAGAGTTATTTACTGGATGGGCGCAAAACGATATGCCCGAATTTTTATTGTTTATAATAGAATGTATTCATAATAGCGTATCTAGAGGCATTAAAATGAAGATTATGGGTAAGATAGAAAATGACATAGATCGCGTCGCGACGGAATGTTATAAAATGCTACAACAAACATACTCTCGCGAATACTCTGAAGTCATGGATATTTTTTATGGGATTTACGTATCTGAATTACTATCGATCGATGGAAAAACGTCGCGGGCATTGAAAGCCGAAAATTTTTTTATATTGGATTTGCCTATACCGAAAAAAGACGCCACACTATATGATTGTTTTGATACGTTCACCGCTCCTGAAATTATGGACGGAGATAACTCTTGGAAAAATGATGCAACGGGTCAAAAGGAAGACGTGCAAAAGCGCATAACCTTTTGGAATTTCCCTAGGATTCTTGTAATTACGTTGAAACGGTTTTCCGCGGACGGGAAGAGAAAAGTGCAGGATCTTATAGATTTTCCATTGGTGGATTTGAATTTATCAAAATACGTGAGTGGATATAATCCAAATCAATATATTTACGATTTGTATGCAATATGCAATCATTCGGGGAGTCCACATGGTGGGCATTATACGGCTTATGTTAAAAATATAGACGGCGAATGGATTCATTATAATGATATGAATTTAGAGCGAAATGTTTCGGAAAATAAAATAATTACACCAAAAGCATACTGTCTGTTTTATCGTAAAAAAAATAGCTTAGTATAATATAATTAATGTCGTCGAATAATCAAAACGCAAATATTCCTCCGGTGGGAAATAAAGTGGAAGGAAGAGGTGTATCAGACGTAACCAATTATATATTTTCCAAGGAAACATTTACATTATTAATGTGGGCTTTAGCAATTTATACAATAATATGGGCTGGTTCTAAAATATTTGCGAAACGCGATACAATAACAGAAAGCAGCGATCAGATGGTTTATAGTCAGTCGATTGACGTTGTTGTTTTTGGATTACTAATATTGGGATTAATCGCAGGATATCATTCGTTAAGCGCTAACGATAAATCCAATTTATTTGGATGGTTTATAAAATGGTGTAGAGAGTTTTATGATAATCCGAATTCAATCGTTGAAGCCGGAATTTTTGCATTAGTATTTTTTGCAATGGTTTATTTATTTCGCGTGCCTATGACTCCTGAAGCTAAACCATTTACGGTTTTTATTGTGGAAACTAAAATATGGATAGTATTTGCGACCTTGTTTGTGGCAATGTTTTTTAAATACGTTCTTGGAATTCCGATTGTAAGTATATTGTTTGATAATAAGGTAGTCCAAAATTTAGAACATTTGCCTAGTAAAAATCAGGCTTCGTCTTCGCCTGGTTTCTTTTCTAATTTATTTAATAAGCCATCGTCGTCTCCCAGTTCATCGGGAACGCCTTCTACCTCTGGAACGCCTTCTGCAACTGGAACACCTTCCCCTACAGCGGGAACACCTTCCCCTACAGCGGGAACACCTTCTGCAACAGGAACGCCCGCTGCTGCTGCGGGAACACCTTCTGCTACAGGAACACCTTCTGCGACCAAAACTCCGGGGGCTACTGGAACGCCAGGAGCGCCTGATAAAAATGAAGTATTTAACATTTCCGAAAATACCTATACATATGAAGATGCTAAAAAAGTATGCAGTGCATATGGAGCTAGGTTAGCTACGTATGACGAAATTGAAGAAGCGTATAACGATGGCGCCGAATGGTGTAATTATGGATGGTCAGAAGGTCAAATGGCATATTTCCCTACTCAAAAGGCTACATGGAATAAACTACAATCTTCTGAATCTACAAAAAATGATTGCGGTAGACCCGGTATTAACGGGGGATTTATGCAAAACTCTGGTCTACAATTTGGTGTAAACTGCTTTGGTAAAAAGCGCCCGCCCAGCGAAGCTGAAAAGAAGATGTTTGATTATAATAAGACTCGTGTAATTCCAGCATCGCTAGATGGGAAAACCTTGGATTCAAAGGTTGATTACTTTAAGAAACAAATCGAAAGTGGTGATATTAATCTGAACTCATATAACCTAAACAAATGGTCAGAATATTAGAAATTAGCATGGAACAATGGAGTTCCCTGCTAATTATTTTTTTTTGTAATACGGGATTTCGAATCGTGATTTTTCTTGGACTTATTATTAGATCTGACCTTACTTTCTGAAATCAAAGAAAACAACGAGTCGAAGGTTGTATCATCTAACCAGCCTATAGATTCAGTCGCCCGTTTCCAAGATTTTAAATCGCATTTTGATTCGTGAATTAATCCAATAGGAATGCCGAGATTTTCGTAAGATTTATATTCGCGTTTCTCGGCTCCTCCTCCCCCCATCATAATGCCAGAGTTTTGAATATCAGTAGATTGCAATAATAATTGAACTGGATAAGCAAATCCACCTCCACCGTTTTGCACATAGTGTTCCATTTATATATACACCGATGAAGTTTCGCACCTTTGAACATTATAACGTTACCGATAAACTCATTTGGATGATGTATACGTCCTTCGCAGATCGTGTGCAGTTTTAATATTACGCGAATCTTTCAAATGCTGAATGATGTATTCGACGTGCGCTTTATCCTCGATTATTTCTCCTAAACATTCTTGGATAAATCCAAACGTTAATGGGCTATATTCTTTCTTTTCGTAGACTCGAACGTCACCGTCGTGTATTCCTATTTTTTTATTTTCCATCTTATTTGAAATCATATACTCGGTTATCATTTTTCCAAGATTATGTCGCTCGTCGCGCATAACTTTGGTTTTATCTCCAATCATTTTCAGCTGCGTGTCTATAGTGACCCATCTTTTTACATTATCAACGAAATTAGACGATGTTTTTACAATAAGAGATTCTTGATTATTCATTATATAACAATCAAGAATTTTTAACGGCGACTGCGACGTGAGCGACGCATTGAGTAACGACGGTTCTTGGTGCTCTTTCCGCGTTTAGATTTATAAACAGTATTCGCGTATAAAAACATGGCGGGTATAGCAACGTCGCCGATAACTGAACCACCAAGTCTGGATTTACGAACGCGGCGACTCTTGCGCTTTCCGCCCATTTGCCCGCATTTGCTATTCATTACAATCGCTCCATTAGAACCAGCCGATTGATTTGTTCCATACACACAGCTACCGAATCCAGAAGCTCCTCCACCACTGCCGCCAACTTTTTTCAAACCACAAGACATATTGTATACATTGGTATCATATTTTAATTTGAAGCCGATATTCTAGTTTTTTTCAATAGATGCAATAATAAAATTAAATTAGCTAAAACCACGAATATTAAAAAAATATTATAAATGCACAGTAGCCATAAATAAGGATAAGCTTCATTATAAATAATCCCGACAATGGGTTTAATTATTTCTTTAACGCTTCGCACAGTATCTTCGTTTTTAAAAAAATCTACGCAGGATTCACGTATATTTTTCATAAATCATTCTATGATAAACCCGGATTATTTATACGTATTAGAAACGAATACCCGCCCGCGGCGCGCGTAAAACACGTTTAGTAAAAATCTACATAACAAAATAATGGAAGGCATTTACGAAACAAATTCGGATTTTGATTTTTCCAAGCTAACATTGACAACTCCAACGGTAATGTCGGGTGGAAATTATTTTATTAAATATTTAATTAATGGATCGCCGTTATATATTCAACCTCCTAAATGTAAAACTAAAGGCGGGATCGCCAAAGGTGGAAAGCGCATGTATTGTGATTTACTATTTACAAATGAAAATGAAAACTTTATTCGATGGATGGAGGATTTAGAAAACTATACGTGTAAATACATTTTCAATAATCGCGAAAAATGGTTTGAGACCGATATGGAATTACATGATATTGAGAATTATTTCACCTCGCCCCTAAAAATATACAAATCCGGTAAATTTTATTTAGCACGCACCAACATCACTACACGTTTAGGAAAAATTTCGCTTAAGATATACGATGAAAGCGAAGAACCAGTGGACCCCGAATCAATCGGGGAAAATACAAATGTGGTTACCATTCTCGAACTTCAAGGTATAAAATGCTCAGCGAGAAGCTTTCAGATCGAGTTAGAGATTAAGCAAATGATGGTAGTGAAATCAAACGACGAATTATTTGAAAAGTGTTTATTAAAGACCAATGATAAACCTATACAAAAAATTACTCCTCCTATGGATTTAGAAGAAAATGACCCACCAACGCCCGTTGATTTAGAAACAACGGAACCCTCTGTTTCTGAGTCGCCGATTCAGGAAGCGCCGGCTGCTTTAGAAGAAACCTCTCAAAAATCGATTTCCGATGAAATAAGTGAGTATGAAATAGATTTAGATAAGGTTGAAGAATTGGAAGAAGTGAAGATAAAGCCCAGAACCGACGTATATTATGAACTATACAGAGAAGCGCGACGCAAAGCCAAAATGGCTAGAAAATTAGCGCTTTCAGCTTATTTAGATGCAAAGCAAATAAAAAACACTTATATGCTGAATGATATAGAAGATAGCGAAGATAGCGACACCGAAGAAGGGCTTTCTTTCGAAAAGGAGTTACAGGTCAATTATTAGAACTAAGGACTGTATTATGTTTATTGAATATCCCCCGCTGGATCTATTCTTTTCATTTAGCAAAACCTACTTTTGCAATTCACTCAAAAATGTGTAAATTACAAAAATAATTTTATCCGCCGTTTATATAAAACGAAAGACATGTTCAAAGAGCTTTCAAACTTTATTAAGTCCAATGGCATGTGGATATTTATAGTTATAGTGATTGTTTTGATTATATGGGCTTTAAATAATTATTCGGGAAAGAAAGGGCTTAATCGCGAGGGAAATTCTGGATCTTCAGTGAAACCCGCAGGTCCGTCCGGATCGTTTGCTCAGAGCAACCAACAGCTCGGTGGAAGCGGAGCCGGCATGACGACCAGTGGAAGCGTGCCATCAACAGTAGCTGCTAACCCCGGAAATTACGTGTCGCAACCTGTTGCTAATCCCGCCGATCTTTTACCCAAGGACCAAAACAGCGAATGGTCCAAGCTCAACCCCATTAGCAACTCGAATCCTATGATTCCTGATCTATTACAAGCCGGCAGTTTGATTGGCTTGGATACTATTGGACAGACTCTCAAGAACGCCAACTTACAGTTACGTTCTGATCCCGTTATTGTAAAACAAAACGTCGGACCTTGGAACAATAGCACTTATGAACCCGACCTTGGACGCGTTCCTTTGGAGCTTGGTTGTGCTTGTTAATCGGCAGTTCTATTTAGCAACCCCTCTCCGATAAATCTAATGATATAATAACTACAGCTGTAATTATTATAAATGATAAAGACTCGTGAATGGAAAAATGGATTCCGACTTATTTATGAACAACCAAAAAACAATGCTCTTATTAGTAGCATATATACAATATGCGACGTTGGATCGGTTCATGAGTGCGACGATGTTCGCGGAGGCGCTCATTTCATAGAACATATGTGTTTCAAAGGAACGAAAAAAGTTCCCAAAACGGAGGATGTATATGTAAAATATGATGATATTGGGGCTTATATGAACGCGCATACCGATAAAAGATACACTACTTATAAACTACGTGTGCATGATAAATACGTGCATAATTGCATTGATCTAATGTCGGATATGTTGATGAATTCAACGTTTAAAAGGACCGAGTTTCAAAAAGAGGAAAAGGTGGTTATTGAAGAATCTATGCGTCTCCAAGATAACGCCGAATCAATATTGGAAGATTTGAAAGAGTCGGTGATATATAAAAATAGTTCATATGAATATCCCATTGATACATTATCTTATCATAAAACCCCGTTTTCTTATGACAAAATCTTGGAACTATATCACGCATTTTATCGTCCGAGTAGAATGATTTTATCAATTGTCACGAATATACCCTTTGACGACGTTATTAAAATGGTAAACTCTTCTTATTACGCGAAACTTTATAAGGCGAATCCGTCATTGGACGGAATATTACAATCCCGAGCGATTCAATATAGCGATATTCTACAGACTGAACCTACCTATCATATAGAAAAACACAAGAATTTATCTACTATACATTTGAATGTGACATTCAGAACGTGCCATTATTATTCCGACGATAAATACGTCTTGGATTTATTGAAGCATTTATTGAGCGGGATGTTCGGATCTAGATTATCAATGTTACTTCGCGATAAAAACGGGCTTACTTATCATTCTACCGTGACTACAAATTATTACGAGCATTCGGGCGAATTATCATTCTACGCTCAGCTCACGCCTTCTAAGATTTTGAAAAACGGTGCTAAGCCGGGAGTTCTACCTCTAATTATAGGGCTAATAAATGATTTAGTGAAAAACGGAGTTTCCGAAAGCGAACTCGCAACGGCAAAACGTAATATTAACGGAAAAATGCTCCTAGTCTTGGAACAATCCGACTCGCAGTCTCTTCATAATGGAATAAATTATTTATTGAAGCGCGACGTTTCCAAGATTACGCCCTTGAATAAAGTATACGACACGCATTTAAAGGGCATTTCATTACACCAAATAAACGGCATTATTCGCAAGTATTTTATTCGCAATACCATGAACGTTTTCATCATTGGTGCAGAATTACCTAATTTGGAACAAGTAAAACGCTGCTGCGAAAGATTACATTAAATAATATGACTTTATTTCATATAATGAAGTCATGCCAAATATTGGTTATATCAAGTCTATTGTTTTTTCTAATACCTTATGCAGTTTCGCAATATCGAGAAGAAACGCTTGATATGAACGAATATACGTTTTTATTTTTATTTTTAGCACAGGCAATAGTTTCCGTATTATTTTGGTGGAATCCCATAGATGGTTCTATCATACATAGGATCGACGGTAGATTAGCGAGAACCACAGCAATAATGGGAATAATTTATTTGTTGTTTTATAAAAAATTTGAATTGCCTATATTTGTATTTGGATTATTTGGAACGTTTATTTTCGCCTACCTAAGTAATTATCATTCTTCTAGAGAGTGGTGTTCCAATGATCATATTGCTACTCATTGCATGTTTCACTTAATAGGTTCACTTATGTTGGGATTCACCATGCTTGTTTAGCCTCCTAACGATGCTGCCTTCCGCGCGCCTTTTTTTCCAAGAACCGTTGATGCACATATAAAATCGAATGAAATATGTGAAACGCTTCTTTATGTAGCTCCTGGGCTAAATAGTTTGTGGGACAGTCTACTAAATCGCGACAAGTCCGAATTGCCAGCAAAATGCGCTCTACTGCGTCGGTTTTCCTATACGCGCGATATGACATCTTCGGTTTGATTTTATTCCAGCTATAATCAATGCAGTCTCCGTATGTCTTAGATCTGGATGTATTTGAATACGTATTATATATTTTTTTATTAATGCGATCTACAACTGGATAAATGCAGTTCTTAAGAATACCATTCAACCAGGGAATAGTCATTTGTTTCAGTCGCGCCTCAATATCAGGAAATCCGGCTTCCAAGACGGCGAGTCGAGTTTTCGGAAGCATATATTCGCGCACAATATCCTCGAGTTCATTAGGTAACTTATTGATGCGACTGATTACAAACTGTTCTCTTAAAACATTAGATCGGCGGATGATACGCATGGCTTCCATTTGCCTTAAGCATTCCCATTTAAAATCTCTAAATAGCGTTTGAGAATATGAAAGTGCGTCGTCAATCCAATGAACTATATGTTCATCGTCAGTCTCATTTGCGATTTCTTTTGAAATATTGGGCAAAATTCGCACTAGTCCCCGCTTGACATCATCATCGGATGTAGAGATATTATTCAAATAATTGTTTTTAACTCGATCAAATAACTCGCGTCTTTTTGACGTAATAGGCAAAAGAGCTTGTAACCTCGATTTTGGAGTTTGTTCGCGGTTCTCTAAATGCTTTAAAATTATGGCGTCCGCATTGGATTCGGTCTCCTCTACCATTCTTATAAAATATGTGTTTTTATTTATCCATTATTTATTTCCGCGAGCATCAATTTTCTCCGCTTATATAAACGATGGATAAATTGGATATTTTAGCATATGTCATGATTGGATTCATTTTGGTAATATCCGCCTATATGTATTTTGATTCCGATGCGTTTCAATTAAAATGTATAGTTTCGACCGTAGATGGTAATAAATACTGTGTTCGCGATCGCGAGAAACTCCAAGACGCAGCGGATTTATTGGCAAAAATAACGGAAAAATCCAAGAAGTTAGTGGAATATGTAGGCGAAAAATACCCCAATCAAGAAAATGTGCAACGCTTGGTAAAAGGTTTCCATCCGCAAAAAGTAATGGAGACACTCCCTACGAGTGAATATACTGCGTATAGCGAAAACAAAGGAGAGAAAATCGCGTTTTGTCTGAATAAAAAACGCAAGGGAGAAGATCAGATGATTGATGAGCATACGTTAATGTTTGTTGCCATACATGAGCTCTCGCACGTAGCGACAAAATCCATCGGTCATAAAACCGAATTCTGGGATAATTTCAAGTTTCTCTTGGAAAACGCCAAGGAATCCGGCATTCACGACCCGCATGATTACAAAGAGACGCCCGCAGAATACTGCGGAATGAAAATAAACGACAATCCTTATTATGACGCTTGATTTCACGTATAATTTGATAGCAATATATATACTATCAAATTATGGAAAAAGGAATCCCTCTTAAAAACATACATAAGGTCCATCTCTTGGGAAATTCTGGTAAAATCGAACACGTATATGTATTTTGTAATGGTTCCAAGAATTCTTCTCATATGAACGAATTATTTAGCGATGTAGATCGCGCAATGTTTGATGTTAATAAGACTAAAATAACCTTTTTAAATCAATGTATTCATTTGGACGATACGATTCATATAATAAAACAAAAGGTCGCTCAAAATCTTGAGAAAGAAACGGCGCTGGAAGAGATATACCTATTCGGGTTTTTCTCAAATACTGTGGATTTTCCCACAATGTTCCAAGATATAACGAGGCGTTCAAAATCCGCAGAATTAACGCAACAAGAATTCAAACAGTGTTTATTAAATTTGAATATACCTCCTCATAAAGTTGAAGACGTAGATAACACCAAAGACTCATTTGCTTATGAAGATTTTTTAAAATTACAAAGCGAAAACGAAAGAGAGATTTATATTTCGAGTCGACCCATCGGTATTCAATTTCAAAATAGACACGATTTTATGTTTTCGGCGAATCCTTATCACGCAAAATACGCGGATTTCCAAGAGTTACCAGATAATCAAATGCTCATATTTGAAAATACGTTATTGTTAAATTACGGGAAATTGGATTTCAATAATATTTACGTTTGCTTAGCCGAGAGCATATTTAATCATATGGATGAAATAGGAAAGGAATCCGAGCAAATATGCAAACTCTATTTCCCGTTATTATATAAAAACGGTATTGTAGACATAGATTCGCTTACTTCGAATCGCGATGAAATGCTTCGTGATACCAGAAAAATAATCAATAAAACTACGCTACAATATTTCGAATCCGTAGATATGTTTCACGAAATTTATTGGCGGCGTAAAATAGAACAGCCCTATACAAAGCGCGGAATTACTAAATATTCGTTTGTATTGAATCCAACAGCAAATTATTTATTTCCATTAGATGTAATATTTAAAACCATTCACGCGACTAAAACCGCGCCATTTATAAAATATAATCCAGGGAAGCGTCGCGAAAATATGTATCGTCTTTATTCCGAGAATATTTCGCAAAACGGAAAAAAGATTCCGGTGCTTTCAGAGAGCGTAATCAAACGATTGTCGCGCGATATGGGAAAATCTCATCAACTTGCTATATATTTACAGCATTCCAATAACAATGAGGTGTTTGTGTCTTTCGATACAAATGCAAAAATGCGCGTATATGGAATTTTATTAGAACCTATGATGCCCGATGAATTCGAGAAATTTATAATGTCCGCAGTGAATCCGGTAATACAATTAATGAATAACGTTTTACAATCGTCGGGATATCGTTTGGAATTATTGGAATCCATGAGCGGCGATTTATTCGAAGACGTCAGTTATAAATACTCGGCTATTTTGCCCATTGAGAAAAAGGTGGACTTGACAAAACAGCGCGGATCGATAGGTAATATATTTGATGTATTTGATTATAATGTGGTTTCTGGAGCGAATATGAGATTTAAACGCGTTGAGAATTTCAAAGAAATGGACGCTCAATCGGCATTGATTACGAAAATGTATCAATCCGCCAATGACGATCGTGATATATTGGAAATATTAATGACTAATTATCGCATGTCGGAAGACGAAGCCATTGAACGATTAGTGAATTATAGGAGTGAACATCAGGAACTATCAGGAAAGATTATAGAAAATCCGGGGTTTCCTACGGTGTTTCGAATGGAATCCATGACAAATAATTTGATAGTGGAAATCGATGAAATTACACATTTGGAATATATAGAATTATTACATACCTATGTAGATACAGTCTTACGAATAACGCAAGATAAAACCAGTAGCGATGTGCCTTCGGATAAAATAGATTCATTTTGCGCGATTGAAGCCAAGCTAGCTCCCGTTACAATAGATAATGTTATTTCGGTAAGCACGGACGCTCCTACTGCGGATTTGCATAAAATTCAGCCTCTTAAATTCGGCAAAGAAGAAGAACAGGTGGATGATGACGATGATGACGAAGGTATTTATTTTGAAGATGATTACGAAGAAGAGGAAGAGGGAAACGGAGACGAATTCGAAGAACAAGACGGTGGGGCTCTACTGGAGGAAGGAGTGGAGGAAAAAGCAGCGGTAGACGACGATCTTTATAAAGTAGATATTGACGGTATGTCTTTGAAAAAACCCAATCCTTTTCAAAGATCCAAGGATCAACGTGATCCCAAGTTGTTTTTAACTGAATCGGAAGGTAAATATCATTTATACTCTCGCGCATGTCCTTCGAGTGATCGTAGGCAACCGGTAATATTAACCGAGGAGGAAAAAACCCGTATTGATAATACCAATCCAGGTTCATATAGCCATGCTATAAAATACGGGTCAGATCCGAAAAACCCGTTCTATTATATTTGCCCTAGATATTGGTGTTTGAAAACGAATATGCCTCTTACAGAAGAGCAAGTGAAATCGGGAGTATGTGGTGATATTATTCCCCAAAACGCCAAAGTTGTTCCAAAGGGAGCATATGTATATGAATTCGCAAATAAAACCGAGCATTTCGATAAAAACGGGAAATATATTCAACATCACCCCGGGTTTTTGAAACAAGATAGGCATCCGGATGGTCTATGCATACCCTGTTGTTTCGGAAAAGACTGGAATTCGACACAGCTGAAAAAAATGCGTGAGCAATGCGCACAAAACGACGCAAAAGCGGCGGCAGCTGAACCAGCACAAGGTGCGAAAAAAGGATCAAACTATATAATTAAAGCCGTAAGTTATCCACTTCCGCAAAATCGCTGGGGGTTTTTACCTCTACCTATGCAGTTATTCTTGGGAATGGAATCAGATAAATTGGTTGTTTCGCATAATTCCGCTCTCATAAAACCGGACGAGAATATATTATTGAGATATGGCGTTGAGCAATCGGAGCGTCAGTCTTTTATCGGATGCATTGCTCATTTTTACGCTTATAAACATGGATTGGAAAAAACGCCGAGCATTTCGGAAATGCGCGAAAATCTCGCGAAAGCTATCACGTTGGACTTGTTTTTGAAATATCATAACGGAAGTTTGCCTACTATTTTCAGACCTAAAATATTTGAACAATACGATATTGATATTGATAAGTATATGGAGAGTTCTGCTTTTGCGAAAAGTGTTAATGTTAAAGACGAATCTCAGTTGGAATTCTTGGAAGAGACCATTGCATCTTATGAAAATTTCGTCTCTTTTTTACGAGACGAATCGTCGGTTCTAGATCACGTCTATTTATGGGACGCGGTTATAGATAATAATCCAAAACTAATGCGCGATGGATTCAATCTAGTAATTATGGAAGTTCCTGATAATGATATTACTAATAATGTGCATATGATTTGCCCGACGAATTCTTATTCTTCTTCGAATTATGTTTCAAATAAAGAGACTATTATTTTAATAAAGCAATCGACTTGCTATGAACCCATGCATTTGTATCAAGAGAAACAAGGTGGCGAAATCCTAGTAAAAAAAGCGTTTATGGAAAATAAATCCATTGCGAATATTAAAACCATGCTCAAGCTTATTCAAAACTCGAGTAAGAAACACTGCGCTCCCATACCTAGTATGCCAAAAATATACAAATTCAAACAGAGTTCTCCTGCAATAGATATCGTGCGCGTTTTGCGTTCTCATAATTACGCGGTAATAGGACAGGTTGTTAATTATAATAATAAAATAATAGGATTACGCGTAAATACTCAGTCCGAACAAGCCGGGGTTTTTGTCCCATGTTTTCCGTCGGGATTAATGGATGGCGTCCCTATATTTTATATGGACGACCCGTCACTATGGATGGATTACGTTTCAACTAGAGATAGATTAATTGGTATTTTCAACGAAACCGCTGGTAAAGTGCCTTGTTATCCGAAAATCAAAATGATGGAGGATAAGTTAATTGTTGGCATTTTGACCGAAACCAATCAATTCGTGCAAATAGATCCTCCTATTGCTGACGATTTCCAAGATGAATTGTCAACGGTTCATCATTTGGATTATCCTATTCGAAATAAATCGGGCGTAGATAAAACCATGGCGACGTCAAACGCGGAAGATAAAGAACGCGTGGAAGCTATTCAGAAGATATCATTAGAAAGCCAGTTTTATTCCGCATTTAGAAACGCCGTTAGATTGTCATTTAATGAATATTTAAACGTCGATAAGCGCAAACGAATCTTGGAAATATTAGATAATGGCTCGGTGTTTTATAAAGACAAACTAAAACGAATCGATATTATTTTAAAAGACTTGATGAAATCATCGGTTTCGTTTCAGGCGTTTGATCCCGTTGTGTTATCGCAATTTGATGACATTGTAAGTTGTAATCAAACAGAGGAGGACGGCAAATGTAAACCTTATTGTTTAACGATGGAATCCGGAGGATGTAAACCCCTATTTCCCAAAACCAATTTGATGAGCGGCGTGGATAACGAAATAACCTATTACGCTCGCGTAGCCGACGAATTAATACGCTATCGCCGAATACGATTATTTATGTTGAATCCGAAAACCTATTTGAATATTTCCAGCGCGGAATATAAGATTCTACCCAATGAATTATTTATATTGGAAAGCTTTTTGGCGAATTATTTTATTGGACTTGTTGCATATAACACAAATTCGCGTGTATCAAATATTCATTATGATAATGCCAAGCCTGAAATTTCCTCCAACTATTCGAATGAACTTTCCATTAAAGCCCAAACAGAATTGGTAGAATCTATAAGCAATAAAAATGCGCTGGATGACTATATATTGGATTGTATCCAAGAAACGCGAACTGTCGTCGGAAATGATAAGATGGGATCTTGGAAAATTGTGTTCCCCACTTCGGCAAAAGAAATCATATTTGGCGAATCCATTGTTTGTAGCTATATACCCATGATATACGTATTACAACATTACTTGAATACAAAAGAAATTACAATTCATAATATACAAACTACGTTATGGAATGGTTATTCGCAATTGATGGCTGAATATCGATCCAAGATAATATCTTTATTGAGAAGTCAAGGAAAGCGCGTTCTTATGGATTTAATAACGTCAAATAAATCTACGTTTGAGCATGTAATATTCAGTAGCGATTATTATATAACCGATTTAGATTGGTGGATTTTATCCCGTGTCGCTAGTTTGCCGGTTGTTTTGTTCTCTTCTACTACTCTGAAATACTTGGTTCATAATGTAAATTGGTTAAAACTTAATGCGAATGCTGTGGGCGAAATGGGTAAGAAAAAATATTATTTTATAAGATCGCCATTAAACGTAGGCATCAATAGTCCACCGAGTTATAATGTGGTTTCTTCGCCGTATTTATTTTCGGAATTGCGAAATGATATGTTTTTACATGCAGAACGCGGTGACCCTAGATACGTTGACAATATGCAATCTTTAACGCAATACTTATCGAGTTATCACCCCATACAGAAACATAAATAAAAATATAATTAAAGAACCTCGACCAATAAATCTGCGTGAAAAAAGGGACTTAGCCCAATTTTCTTTACTTAACTAAACTACAGAACAAACTACTCTACTTTTGTTTTTTTATAAATTTGTCAGACGCTAAGCTTAACGAAACGTGATCGGGACGTACTCCTCGTAGAGTTCCTTGAGAGCCTCCACGTAGTTGAAATCGACGCCCTCAAAGTCAGGATTTGTCTCTGACTCAATCTTGAGCGCGTCCATAGTCAGACGCAATTTCTCGAATGCCGACTGCAACGTTCCCTGCTGCGAGATCTCCTCGTTCAAAGCCTCGACGTTGAGTTGAAGAGCGTCATTCTGCGCCTTAAGCTCCTCAACCTGCAGGTCAAGATCGCTTACCTTTTTATCCAAGAACTCCTTTGCAGCCGCGAGTTGGTGGACGTTCATGTCCTCGGTAGCTGCCGGGATTGGCTTGTGGTTGACCTTGAATGTGATATATCGCCCGCGCTCGAAACGGCAGAACTCAAACCCGTCGTAGTATCCATTGCACGAAAACTCGCCCTTTTCTGAGATCGTCTTTCGGACGACTTGTGTAGTGCGGTTATCGAACCAATTTTCAAAATGCACATACGCACATCGCGTCGAGCGGTCAGTTCCGGGAACAATCTTGGACGCAAAGTCCACGCGGGAAACTTCGCCGATTTTGAGTTGATTCTGGAAGAACCAGCGCAACGAGTCTTCCTCGTTGTATCGCATGTCACCGTTGTCCATTGTGAGATCGGCGGGGAGAACTGGAATGTAGATGCTCGTCCAGTCATCGTCGCTCAACTGAAGGGGCTCGATTGAGGGCGCTTGCTTCTTGGAGGGAACAATCTTGACGTGCTTCATGGGCTTTCCATTGTCGAAATGGATACCTCCGGGGAAATATTCGCCTTGAACAACGGTGCCTCCGGTCTCGAAATTTTGCATCCACGTGGGATCAATTCCAATCGAAGGGTCGTAAGCGATGTCTGCGAAAGCCGAGCGGTAGTGAACGCCCTCGTTGGTTTGCATCTTGACGATAGTAACAGATGTGGTTGTGAGCGAAAGCGTCGATGAAATGAACCGAGACACATCGTCGGTTGATTGTAGCTCACGGGGGAGCGAAACAATACGGATAGCCTCAACGGAAAACGTAGTAGCGGAAATCATTGTAGTTGGTTTTTGAGATGATTGTTTTCCAATCGAATCTAAAAAAGCGTTTCAATTTTTTTTAGGATCAGGAAATCTAAATTATTTAGCCTAAATTAAGAGGAGCAGTAACTCCATCCGCTCCTAATGATTCACCTTCGGAGGAGCCAAGATCCGATGAAGTAGAGGGAACCCCCGGTCATCAGAATCCGCTTCGCGGATTCCAGACCCCTAACCCCCTCCCGCCCTTCGGGAAATTCTAATTCCTTACCGTTTTTCATCATAAGATTTCTTGATGAAAAACTGTTATAATTTTCCTGGGTTTCCGGTGGATAATGCTGCGATGAAGATTAAAATCCACGCCCTATGTGTGCGTTTTCATTCATTTATTGGAAACGTTGCATTTGAACCGTCTTCGGTGGTTTATTTATTACCAAGAGCGTCTTTTTCTAGATTCGAATTATTCAGCATGGGACTTGCATAAATACATCCGAATTTTGTGTTTTTAACATACTCTTGATTTTCATTCCACGTTTTATTATTGAACCGGGTTGTCATGAGGACGCTGCGCATCTTATTTTTATATTCACGTACATCGTCATTTGTTCGGTATTCCGCTCGTCGTTTATACTTGGACGAAAGTTTTGGTTCCGCGTCAGGTGAGTCTTCCATTTTTTTTGCAAATATTGGAACGCATTTACAATATTCAATTTTATTCTAATTATCGCCTTTGTTTTCTAATGTTTTTTTGATTTACCACCAGCATTTGAAGTCAAAATAATATTGTTTAATCCTTCGCGCAATTTTTTTAATTTCAACGATAAACCCGATTTTGTTAAAGTAGCTGAAAAATCTGATGTATTTATAGTATCTTTGCTTTCTTCTCCATTTACTTCTTTAAAAATTTCATCGATTTCCGTTGGATATAAATTCTTCCAGCCCGAATCTAAAACTATTTTGCGCCAATCTTTCAGAAATGTATCTTTTTCTATTAATCCGTTTGTTTTTGTGAAATTTTTATCTATCGCTTTTGTGTACTGCTCTTGTGAAAATTCCGATCTTGGCGATCTTTTTTCCGATCTTGGCGATCTTTTTTCCGATCTTGGCGATCTTTTTTCCGATCTTGGCGATCTTTTTTCCGATCTTGGCGATCTTTTTTCCGATCTTGGCGATCTTTTTTCCGATCTTGGCGATCTTTTT
>Ga0209443_1000093_pt1 | contig 53998 bp, 44 predicted proteins | sample LauGreBMM110DCMD_2_FD_187571 | JGI IMG/M metagenome (GOLD analysis project Ga0209443, IMG submission 187571) | Freshwater lake microbial communities from Lake Michigan, USA - Su13.BD.MM110.DCMD (SPAdes) (version 2) | ecosystem: Environmental > Aquatic > Freshwater > Lake | place: Lake Michigan... | reverse complement strand
ATCCCTATCATGGTCTCTGCTTTTTTGACTTTTTAATTTAAAACTAAAAATTAGCGGAGAATAAGAGGGAATGAGTGATGATGGCATTTGATTATAATAAGCTAATCCCGAAGGTAAAAACATTACTCCTGCACCAAAATTTGAAAAAGTACTCGGATTTGGACCTGGGGCAGTGTCATAGGTACCAGTCTTGAATTTTGGGATAATTTCACCCCAACCAGCAACTACATTTTCTAATTGAAACCAAACCGGTGTTTCAGAATAGTCAAATTGCGCATTAGTCAATAAGGAACCTTTATAAGAAACATAAACAGAATCCACTGCTGTAGTACTTTCATTATTTCCTTCTCGTAATTTTAAATAATAAACTTTATAATTTACTCCGTGAGTGTCATTTTGAATATCTGTAGATAGTAAAGGATAATTTTGTTGATTTCGGATGGAAAGCTGGGTACCTCCCGTTGGAATTTTAGCGAATGTAATGTTGAAATCGGCATCTACTGACGCGATATAATGGGTATTCAAATAGTTATTAATTGAATCTAAATCAGCACGATACTGTACAGGATATTCTCTAAGTACCACATCATAACTAGGGGTTTCATTTTTAGTACATGAAACCATTGTTATTCCAATTATTGTTAAACCAAAAACAAAAATTAAAGCTAATTTTAAATATTTATTCATTTTTTTTAATTTTAAGAGCGCAAGATACAATATTGATTTATTTTTGTATTCAATTTAACTTCTATTTTAGAAAAAAATTATGAGAGTAGATAAATTTTTATGGTGTGTGAGGTATTATAAAACAAGAAATATGGTTACTGAAGCTTGTAAAAAAAATCATATTACCGTTAATGGAATTATCGCAAAACCTTCAAAAGAAGTTTTTCCATCCGATAAAATTACTTTTAGAAAAGATCAAATCACTCAAATTATAGTGGTTCTGGATATTCCTGCAAACCGTGTTGCAGCTAAATTAGTAGATATGTATCAAAAAAATGAAACCCCAATAGAAGCTTTCCAACACCTAGAATTATTAAAATTATCCAAAGAACATTATAGAAAAACGGGTGATGGTCGTCCTACGAAAAAAGACAGAAGAGATCTCGAGGATTTTGGTAATGAAATATAAATTTAAGGTACAATTGGAAACGGGGCATTTTTGTAAGCACCTAAATCTGGCGGTAAACTTCTAGTATTTCCTAAAATATCTTTTGCAATTAAATAAGCCGCGTTACCATTTGCGAAAGCAGGAGAGGTATTGTTGATATTCAACTTATTCTTATTGGAATTTAAAAATTTAGGATCTTGATTTCTAATAATATTAGAATAATGACTTACATCAGTATCAAATAAATACAACGGATTTGAAGTAAATTGATTATTGGTGTTATTGAATTTTAATAAGCAATTATTGAATTTGTAATTGAAAAAAGCACCCTCTTTTTTGTCCAATAATAATTCTATTTGGTTGGAACCATAAATTATACAATTATAAAATTCCGCTTGATTCAATGCTTTAGGAGTAATTATATCATTGTTATTTTGATAATTACTTAATAAAACAGCCACTTGTTTTGAACTTTGCCAATTATTATTAAAAGTACAATGTTTAAATAAATACGAACCTCCTTCGGTACACGCCAAACTCGCTTGCCCCGCAGAGTTAATGACTAAATTGGTCCCCTCAATTTTAGCACTTCTTGAAAATAATCCAATATTCGAACAATTGTAAATTTGTGTATTGTCAATTTTCAATGTAGGATTGGAGGCGTTTACTACATCTCCAACAAATAGTCCAACGGTTGCATTTTTTAAAGTCAAATGATTGATTTGATTGTTTACACTCCCTTGACTCATCCAGATTAACCCCCATTGTCCGGGGACATCCGAAAATCCAGGTTCTAATCGGTCACCTTCAAAAACAACCTCTTTCTCAAGCGCTGCAGTTGTGGATTGTTGTCCGTTAATTTTAATTGTCCCACCATTTCCTACAATTATACCTGAATTGGCATGAAAATGAATTCGTGCTCCGGGATCAACATTTAGTGTTTCGTTATTTGGAATTCCAGCATAACCATAGATAACATAGGGCTTAGTATTGGTCCAGCGGTATTCGTCGTTATGATCGTTGTGATCTAAAATAAACCCATAAATTTGATCTTGACCAAATGTTAACGATTCATAACTAATAGCTCCGGTGGTGGCATCAATATATTTTTGAGGGTATAAAAATATTGCATCTTGAATAAGGGTGACCAATTCTACCTTTTGTATAGCTGTCCCAAATCCAAATTGGATTTGATCTGTATATAAAAAATCAGTGGGGTTTGCATCGGCAATTCCAGCAGTAGTTTCAATAAAAATATACATGCTGTCTTTGGCCAAAAGTTCTACATTTTTAAATATTTTCCCATTTTCACCGCGCATTCCGTCAATGGTCATTCGATATTTTGACTGCGCCCCTTTTCCTAATTGAATATTTGGAATAAGTATATCGTTGTTGCTTTTATTGTATACTTTTAAAGTGTAAGTGCTTGATCCTATATTGGTAAATACAGTATCTAAATAGATGGTATCTTTGGAAAAACGTAATTCTCCATTACTAGGTTCAAACACAAAATCCTTTCTACACGAAGTCATCGACGCTAGTAAACCCGATAAAAGTAAAAATAAAAGTTGGCGCATTACTAAAGATTTTTGTAAAAATAGGTATTAATTTATTAACTATTAATTTCATTCAGATATTAATAACGAAAAATTAATTGATTTAGTTTACTGCAGATTTAACAATTCTAATCTAAATCATAATTATTTTATTGTCTACTAATAATGTACTATTTTTACAAAAAAAAATGACTTTCGATAAAGATAGAATAATTGCAATGTGTACTGATTTTTCAAAAAACACATTGATGGAAACCTTAGAAATTGAATATATCGATGCTGGCGAAGGGTTTTTGGTTGCTAAAATGCCGGTAAACCCAAGAGTTCATCAACCGATGGGGTTATTACACGGGGGCGCTACTGTTGCTTTGGCAGAAAGTGTTGGTTCGGCAGCTTCCATGATGTTTATTAATCCTGAGTTGAGTGAAGTTCGTGGTATTGAAATTTCTGCAAACCACCTAAAAAGTAAAAAAGAAGGCCTAGTTTATGGAACAGCTAGAATAATTCACCAAGGTCGTTCCATTCATTTATGGGAAATTAGAATTACTGACGAAGCTGGAAAAATGATCTCTATTTGTAAACTTACTAACATGGTTTTGCCCAAAAAAGTTAGAAACAGTAAATAAAATGAATGATTTTTTAAAAATAGTAAAACAGCATTTTCATCAGAATTTACCCTTTGTAATTTATAAGAAGCCCAACATCCAATTAATAAAAGGGCTTTTTCAAAATGACAGAAAACTAAATTTTAGTGATAATTTATCAGAAACGGGTTTTGTTTTTACTTCATTTGACGGGAATAATAAGATTTTAATTCCTAAAAATAATTCTCAAGAAATTACTACTGATTTTATTCCTGAAACAGTTCCATTATTCCCCAAAACAGAACCCCAAATTAATGAAACTGCAAAGAGTAATTTTGAATTTATAGTTTCAAAAGCAATTCAAGAAATTGAAAATGACACTTTTTCAAAAGTAGTTTTATCTAGAAAAGAGATAATTGATTTGCCCAATTTCGATTTAAATTTGTTATTTTTTAAATTAGCAAATTCGTATCCTACTGCCTTTACCTATTGCTGGTTTCACCCAGAAATCGGTTTGTGGATTGGAGCAACCCCGGAAACTTTGTTGAAAGTAAATGGAAATATTTTTCAGACGGTAGCTTTGGCGGGTACTCAATTGTATAAGGATTCTGAAGAGGTAATTTGGCAAAAAAAAGAAAAAGACGAACAGCAATTTGTAACCGATTATATTGTTGACATTATAAGAAATTCTGTTTCTGAAGTTCAAATTTTAACACCAGAAACCATTAAGGCTGGAAATTTATTACATCTCAAAACTGCTATTAAAGGTTCAATTGATAAAAACACCAATTTGGATGATTTAACTTTACTATTGCATCCTACGCCTGCAGTTGCTGGTTTACCAAAGATAAATGCCATTAACTTTATTAATAAAAATGAAGGTTATAATCGAGAATTTTACGCTGGTTATTTAGGTGAAATTAATTATAATGACCCTTCTGAAACGGATTTATATGTAAATTTACGCTGCATGCAAATTCAAAATAATAATGACATTACTAAATCTTATTTATATATTGGATGCGGAATAACAAAAGATAGCATCCCCGAAAAGGAATGGTTTGAAACAGTAAATAAAGCAATGACCTTAAAAAATGTACTACTATGAAATTAGATATACTTGCCTTTGGTGCGCATCCTGACGATGTAGAATTAGGTTGTTCAGGAACGCTAGCTAAAGAAATAGCTTTAGGTAAAAAAGTGGGAATCATCGATTTAACCCGAGGTGAATTAGGTACACGTGGTTCTGTAGAAATTAGAAATAAAGAATCGGAAGCGGCGTCTGAAATCCTCGGAATTTCGGTTCGAGAAAACTTAAACATGCGAGATGGATTTTTTGTAAATGATGAAAATCACCAATTAAAAGTCATCGAAATGATTAGAAAATACCAACCAGAAATAGTAATTTGCAACGCTATTGACGATCGTCATATTGATCATGCAAAAGGGAGTAAATTAGTTTCTGACGCCTGTTTCTTATCTGGATTAGTAAAAATTAAAACCTTATCCAACAACATTTATCAAGATGCTTGGCGACCAAAATTAGTGTATCATTACATCCAATGGAAAAATATTGAACCTGATTTTGTAGTTGATATTTCTAATTTTATTGATAAAAAAGAAGCGGCTATTTTAGCCTATAGTTCTCAGTTTTACAACCCAAATTCAAATGAACCAGTAACGCCAATTGCAACCAAAAACTTTCTTGATAGCATCCACAATCGCTCTCGTGAATTAGGAAGATTAGTTGGCACAGAATATGCTGAAGGTTTTACTGTCGAGAGATATTTGGCTGTCAATAGCTTAGGGGATTTGATATAATTATTTATTTTTTTCCTTTGTAAAACAAAAACTTTTGCCCTATATTTGCACTCGTTAAAAATGGTGGTTGTAGCTCAGCTGGTTAGAGTATTGGTTTGTGGTGCCGAGGGTCGCCGGTTCGAACCCGGTCAGCCACCCAGAAACGCAAAAGCTTCGAAGTAATTCGGAGCTTTTTTTGTATCCAATATGAATCAAATAGTATAATTTTAAATGATATAATTTACCTATTTTTGTAATTATAAAATGATAATTTGAGAACCTCAATTCACAAAGAAATTTCTAATAATCCGTTTTTTAAATCGCAACTTTTAACTTGGGCACAACAGTTCCGAGAAGTGGTTTATTTAGATAGTAATGACTATCCTCAGAAATATTCAAATTACGATTGTATTCTTGCAGTTGATGCTTTCACCTCAATAAATACAAATTATCACAACGGTTTTGAAGATTTAAAGCAATACCAACAAACCTCAAAAGATTGGATTTTTGGCTATTTATCTTACGATTTAAAAAACGATACAGAAGAATTAAACTCATCGAATTTTGATGGATTGCAATTTCCTGATTTGTTTTTCTTTCAGCCTAAGAAGTTGTTTTTATTGAAAGACAATCAATTGGAGATTCAATATCTTTCTATGTGTGATGATGAAGTAGAGGAAGATTTTGACTTAATTCTTGAAACTAAGATTTTACCAATTAGTAATTCAAATCCAATTGAAATTCAACAACGTATTTCTAAAGATTTTTATCTTGAAAAAGTTGCTAAAATGTTAGAGTATATTAATAAAGGGGACATTTATGAAGCCAATTTCTGTATGGAATTTTTCACAGAAACCACAATCAATCCGCTAGACAAATATTTTTTATTGAATGACATTTCTAAACCACCTTTTGCTACTTTTTTAAAGAATAACAATCATTTTTTACTTTCTGCAACTCCAGAACGATATTTAAAAAAAGAAGGAGAAAAAATCATTTCACAGCCCATTAAAGGAACTTCAAAGCGATATTTAGATAATATTGAAGATGATATTTCTAAGAATAATCTAGCTTCAGATCCCAAAGAACGATCCGAAAATATTATGATAACCGATTTGGTGAGAAACGATTTGTCTCGAACTGCCAAAAAAGGTTCGGTTGAAGTAGAAGAATTATGTGGTGTTTATTCCTTCTTACAAGTCCATCAAATGATTTCAACTATTACTTCAATTATTGATAATCAATATTCTGCAATAGATGTAATTAAAAAATCATTTCCAATGGGAAGTATGACTGGCGCTCCTAAAATTTCAGCCATGACTATTATTGAAGAATTGGAAGAAACAAAACGGGGTTTGTATAGTGGTAGCGCTGGTTATTTCACACCAAATAGTGATTTTGATTTCAATGTTGTTATTCGTAGTATTTTATATAATAGTAATAATAATTATGTTTCTTTTTCTGTTGGAAGCGCCATCACGGCCTTGTCAATCCCAGAATTAGAGTATGAAGAATGTCTATTAAAAGCCAATGCCATGATTAAAGTATTGAATTGCAATTAGTTTTAATTTTACTTTATTCCTCAATTTAAAATAACTATTTTTGATTATGATTGAAAAATTCCAATCTCATCTTGCCAATAACTTTCCGTTTTTATCTGGAAAAAAGCTATTATTGGCAACAAGTGGTGGACTGGATAGTATGGTTATGGCTCATTTATTTAAGTCGTTGAATTTCGAAATCGGTATTGCACATTGTAATTTTCAATTGCGAGGTAAGGAGAGTTTTGAAGACCAGTTATTTGTTCAAAATTATGCTGACGCAAATGCCATTTCCGTTTTTACAACCCAATTTGACACCCAATCTTTTGCGACTGATTATAAACTTTCCACCCAAGTTGCAGCTCGTGAATTAAGATACAATTGGTTTTATGAATTGCTTGAAACTCATAATTACGATTATATTTTAACCGCTCATCACGCCGATGACAACATTGAAACTTTCTTAATTCACCTTGTTCGTGGTTCTGGATTGGAGGGTTTTACTGGAATTCCTGAACAAAACGAATCGGTTATACGTCCATTATTGGCTTTTAGCCGAGAAGAGATTTTAAATTTTGCATCTGTAAATGGAATTCTGTGGCGCGAAGACTCTAGTAATGCCTCGGATAAATATTTACGTAATAAAGTGCGCCACGATTTAGTTCCACTATTAAAGGAATTGAATCCTAGTTTCTTAACATCATTTCAAAAAACACAAAAATATTTGAATGAAGCGCAAGTAATGGTTGAAGATGCTTCTATTATGATTTATCAGCAAGTGGCAACTGAGTTCAATGAAGAGATTCATTTTAATATTGATAAACTCAAGATCTTGCCAAATTATAAATCCTATTTGTACCAATGGCTTAAAGAATATGGCTTTTCGGCTTGGGATGATATGTATGATTTAGTTGATTCTCAATCAGGGAAACAGGTATTTTCAACTCATTCCAGACTTTTAAAAGATAGGAATTCACTTATTTTAGCCCCTATTATTGAAAAGGAATCCTCAGAAGTTTATTACATTGAGGAAAATCAAAAAGAAGTTAATTTTCCTATAAAACTTTCTATTTCAAATCAAAATCCCCATTCTATTAAGGATAATTCCATTATATTTGTAGATGCTGACAAATTAAAATTTCCATTATCATTAAAAAGAGTTGAAGAAGGGGAAGTTTTTATTCCATTTGGAATGAATGGAAAGTCAAAGAAAGTGAGCAAACTTTTCAAAGATGAAAAATTATCGCTTCTGCAAAAAGAAAATATCTGGATTTTATATTCAAATAATGAAATTGTTTGGGTAATTGGAATTCGCCAAGATGATAGATTTAAAATCGATACTTATACAAAAAACAGCATACAAATAGCATTAAAATAATGAAGAAATTACTTTTTACACTCTTTGCTTTTTTGGTTTTTACCAATAGTTTTTCACAAATATTAGACCCGGTAAAATGGAAATCTAAAACGGAAAAAATTTCTAAAACAGAATTTAATTTAATCCTTGAAGGAAAAATTGATGCTGGTTGGCATTTGTATTCTCAATTTACTCCTGACGGAGGGCCAATTCCACTTGAAATTCATTATGCTGAAAGCGTAGGAAATTATGAATTGGTTGGAAAAACGAAAGAAAGTAAAACCAAAAAAGAATTCAATACCGTTTTTGAAGTAGATGAAATTTTCTTTGAACACAAAGTAGTTCTAACTCAAAAAGTAAAGATATTAAACTCAAAAGTTTCGACTATTAAAGTGGTTATTGACTATCAAACTTGTAAGGAGGTTTGTATTAACCAAAATAAGAAATTCGTTTTTGAAATCCCTAAAATAACTGAAACAGCTTTAGTTCCTGAAGTTAAAGATACAATAGTTATTGATACCAATTCAAATACAACTACTACAAATACTGATATTAAAACTCAAAAAGCTACTCCAATAGAACTAAAAATGGAAGATGAAAAAGGGTTGTTTTCGATCTTCTTAATCGCTTTTTTATCTGGATTTGCTGCGCTTTTTACACCTTGTGTTTTTCCAATGATTCCAATGACCGTCAGCTTTTTCACTAAACAAAGTAAAAATAAAGCTCAAGGAATTAGAAACGCAATTATTTATGGAATTTCAATAATTTTAATTTATGTTATTTTAGGGTTGTTAGTCACCTGGATTTTTGGTGCTGATGCCTTAAATGCATTATCTACCAATGTTTGGTTTAACATCCTATTCTTTGGATTGTTAGTGTTTTTTGCTGCTTCTTTTTTAGGGGCATTTGAAATTATGTTGCCTAATTCCTGGGCTAACAAAGTCGACCAACAAGCGGATAGAGGAGGAGTAATAGGAATATTATTTATGGCATTAGCTCTAGCCATCGTTTCATTCTCTTGCACTGGACCAATTGTTGGAACTTTATTAGTTGACGCTGCTTCAAAAGGCGGAATAGCACCAATAATAGGAATGTTCGGATTTTCATTAGCTTTGGCCTTACCATTTATGCTTTTTGCAATGTTTCCAGGATGGTTGAATTCCTTACCAAAATCAGGTGGTTGGTTGAATACCGTTAAAGTAGTTTTGGGCTTTTTAGAATTGGCTTTGGCCTTTAAATTTTTATCACAGGCCGATTTAGTTTTGCAATTGCATTTATTAGAACGCGAAGTATTTATCGCTATTTGGATTGCCATTTTTGGGACATTAGCCCTTTATTTATTTGGCAAAATTTCCCTTCCTCATGATAGTCCATTACCGCATATTTCTGTGGGTAGATTGTCATTAGGATTATTAATGTTGTCTTTTACAATTTACTTAATTCCAGGACTTTGGGGTGCCCCTTTAAAATTGATCAACGCTTTTCCACCTCCTATGGAATATAGCGAAAGTCCATTTGGAATAGGACAAAATTCAGTTTCAAAAGAGTCTTTACCAGAAGGCGCAACATATGGACCTCACGGAATTGTTGTTTTTGATGATTATGATAAAGGTTTGGCTTATGCTAAATCTGTAAACAAGCCTATTATGCTTGATTTCACAGGACGTGCATGTGTAAATTGTAGAAAGATGGAAAATACCGTTTGGGGTGAAGCACCAATTTTACCCATTTTAAAAAATGAAGTGGTTTTAATTTCATTATTTGTCGACGACCAAAGAGAATTGCCAAAAGACCAACAAGTCAAATCTTCAACTGGAGAATTACTTGAAACAATAGGTGACAAGTGGACTGATTTTATGATTTCTAAATACAAAACTAATACCCAACCTTTGTATGTCATTACTGATTTGGAAGGGAATAATTTAAATTCAACAACCCCAACAATCAGTTATACTCCCGATGTGGCTGCTTATGGTGCTTGGTTAAAAGAAGGAATTTCTAATTTCAAAAAGTGATTCCGAATTAAAGTTGATTTGATGTTATTAAAATTAATCTGTTTCTTCTAAAGTAAATATTTCATCTACAGTTTTTTCAAAAAAACGGGCTAGTTTTAATGCTAATATTGTAGAAGGAGCATATTTTCCTTTTTCCATAGCATTTATCGTTTGCCGACTAACCCCAATATTCTTTGCTAAATCTTCTTGTGAAATATTTTTTATAGCACGAAGGACTTTTAAATTATTCTTCATCGTTGCTTGATTTATTTAATTTGTAAATCATAAAATGAAATCGGATAATAAAGAAAAGTAACATTGCAAATGTATTTGCTAGTAGAACATTAAAATATGCAAAACCATAAATTACTAGTGTTGCAATTATCATTAAAATGAAGTTTAAATAAGTTGCCCAAACTAAACTCTCATATCGAATCTTTGAAATAAATTCGTCTTCATTTTTTGTTTTTGAAAATCCGACTAGTAATGCACCAACTATTATTAGTACCAAACTTATTTCATCCAAAACTCCATTTTCAATTATTGTAAAAAATTTTGATTCTGACAAAAATTGATCACTGTAAAACGCAAAAACATTCATTTTAAAATAATTGTCAAAATCAATTCCTTTAATAAATAGTAATAAACCTGACAATAAACTTGGTATGAACAATATCCAACCCAATTTTTTGAATTTGTTCGGAAATAAAAAAAGTGTTTTCATAGTAAATAGTTTTAAATTATTTTCAAAAGTAATACTATTTTTACAATATGTAAAGTTTATTTTACTAAAAGTTTGGTTTATTTTATCAAAATAAATATTTACAGGTATTATTTCGCTATTCCAATAAGATTTTAGGTACTTTAGACAAATATAAAATATACGCCATGTTAGTAAAAGTATTTGGAAGTGCCGTTTTCGGTGTGGAAGCCACCACAATAACTGTAGAAGTTAATATCGATAAAGGGATTGGATACCACCTCGTAGGTTTACCCGATAATGCCATTAAAGAAAGTAGCTACCGAATTGCTGCCGCCTTAAAAAATAATGGTTACGTAATGCCCGGCAAAAAAATCACAATAAATATGGCTCCTGCCGATTTACGTAAAGAAGGATCAGCTTATGATTTGACGCTGGCAATTGGAATTCTAGTCGCCTCTTCGCAAATTCAAACTACCGAATCCGATAAATACATTATTATGGGAGAACTTTCTCTTGATGGCGGCTTACAACCCATTCGCGGAGCTTTACCCATTGCAATAAAAGCCAAAGAAGAAGGATTTAAAGGTTTTTTTCTTCCAATTCAAAATGTAAAAGAAGCGGCAATTGTTTCAGGATTGGATGTTTACGGAGTAGAGAATCTTCAGGAAGTAATTGATTTCTTGGAAGGTAAGGGAACCTTACAGCCAACAATCATAGATACTCGTGCCGAATTCAATAAATCGTTAGATTTCCCAGAATTTGATTTCAGCGATGTTCGTGGTCAAGAAAGTATAAAGAGATGCATGGAAATTGCCGCTGCCGGCGGACATAATATCATTTTAATTGGTCCTCCGGGAGCAGGTAAAACGATGCTGGCTAAAAGATTACCAAGTATTCTACCTCCAATGACGTTGCGAGAAGCATTAGAAACTACCAAAATCCATAGCGTGGCTGGAAAATTAAAAGAAGTAGGATTGATGAACCAACGACCTTTTAGAAGTCCACACCACACCATTTCAAATGTGGCCCTCGTTGGAGGCGGCAGTTATCCCCAACCTGGAGAAATTTCTATGGCGCACAATGGCGTTTTGTTTTTAGATGAATTACCCGAATTTAAAAGGGATGTTTTGGAAGTAATGCGCCAACCTTTAGAAGATCGGGAAGTAACTATTTCTAGAGCAAAGTTCACGGTTACTTATCCTTCCTCGTTTATGCTAGTTGCCAGTATGAACCCAAGTCCGTCTGGATTTTTCAATGATCCTGATTCCCCACAAACGTCTTCGCCACACGAAATGCAACGCTATTTGAGTAAAATATCTGGACCTTTATTAGATAGAATTGACATTCACATAGAAGTCACACCCGTTCCATTTGAAAAATTATCCGACGATAGAAAATCCGAATGCAGTATAGACATTAGAAAAAGAGTTACCGCAGCTCGTGAAATTCAAACTGCACGATTCGAATTAATGGAAAAAGTACATTACAATGCTCAAATGAGTTCCAAGCAAATTAGAGAATTTTGCGCTCTAGATGAAGTTTCTAAGCAATTATTAAAAACAGCCATGGAGCGTTTGAATTTGTCAGCAAGAGCTTATGATAGAATTTTGAAAGTAGCTCGAACTATTGCCGATCTTGAGGCAGCAGAAACCGTTGTTTCTTCTCACATCGCCGAAGCTATTCAATACAGAAGTTTGGATCGCGATGGTTGGTTGGGATAAAAAAAACCGCTATAATTAGCGGTTTCTAATATTTTATCTAATATAAACTAGGAAACTTTGCAGGATGGTCTTCGTGCATCATTTCGTATATTTTTTCATAAATATCTTCAGTTGAAGGTTTAGAAAAATAATCACCATCGGTTCCGTAAGAAGGACGGTGTTCTTGTGATGTTAACGTTCTAGGTTGGCTATCCAATTGGAAATACCCTTTTTGAACTTCTAAAATTTGTTGTAAAATATAAGCCGAAGCACCACCAGGAACATCCTCGTCGATTACTAATAAACGATTTGTTTTAGAAATACTCTTTAGAATATCTTTATTACTATCAAATGGTAATAACGATTGAACGTCAATAATTTCAACATCAATACCAACTTCCATCAACTCTTTAGCTGCCTGTTCCACTAATCTTAGAGTAGAACCATAAGAAACTACCGTAAAGTCTTCTCCAGTTTTTATGGTTTCCACCACACCAATTGGAGTTTTAAATTCACCCAAATTCAAGGGCATTTTTTCTTTCAATCGGTAACCATTTAAACATTCAATCACTAATGCCGGTTCGTCTGTTGTTAGCAAAGTATTGTAAAATCCTGCCGCTTTCGTCATGTTTCTAGGGACCAAAACGTGAATTCCACGGATGGCATTTACAATCATACCCATCGGTGAACCTGCATGCCAAATCCCTTCTAAACGGTGACCACGTGTTCTAATAATTAAAGGTGCTTTTTGACGACCCGCTGTTCTATAATGCAACGTAGCTAAATCATCACTCATAATTTGCAACCCATATAAAAGGTAATCTAAATATTGAATTTCAGCAATAGGGCGCAAACCACGCATAGCCATTCCTATTCCTTGACCAATTATTGAAGCTTCACGAATACCAACATCGGCAACACGTAATTCCCCATATTTCTCTTGCATTCCTTCCAATCCTTGATTCACATCGCCGATATTTCCTGCATCTTCACCAAAAACTAATACCTCTGGGAATTTAGTAAATAAAGCATCAAAGTTGTCTCTTAAAATTAATCGAGCATCAACTTCAGCAGCGTTTGGATCTACTTCAGGTAACACTTCATTAACGGTATGAATATTAGTATCTGAAACAGAATACAAGTGCGAACTAAATTTAGGTTGGATAGTCGCCGTAGCGTCTTTTATCCATTTTGATAAACTATTTTTCTCCGTCTCTGAACCTAATTTTCTAAGAATTTTTCTAGCAGTCGACAATATATCTTTTCGAATAGGCTCTTTTATTGAAGCCAATTCATTTGTCAATTGGTCAATGTAACTGCTGCTTTGAGATGTTTTAGCAATTTCTTTCAATATCGTAACCAATTCGGTTTGTTCTGCTTTTAAAGGAGAAATAAACGCATTCCAAGCTGCTTTTTTACCTTCTAGCACCTCATTTTTAGCTTGATTGGAAAGGACTTCAAGTTCTTCCTCGGTAGAGAATCCGTTTTCAATTAACCATTTCGTCATTTGCTTTAAGCAATCAAATTCTGCTTCCCAAGCCAATCGTTCTTCATTTTTATAACGCTCATGAGAGCCAGAAGTAGAATGTCCTTGTGGCTGAGTTAATTCTGTTACGTGAATTAAAACAGGAACATGTTCTTCTCTAGCAATTTCCGCTGCTTTTTTATAAACAGTAACCAAATTAGCGTAATCCCAACCAGTCACAGTTATTATTTCATAACCGTTATTATTTTCATCACGTTGAAATCCTTTTAAAATCTCCGATATATTTTCCTTTGTAGTTTGGTGTTTTGCGTGAACAGAAATTCCGTATTCGTCATCCCATACACTCATAACCATTGGAACTTGTAGCACTCCTGCGGCATTTATGGTTTCAAAAAACAACCCTTCAGATGTAGAAGCGTTACCAATTGTTCCCCAAGCAACTTCATTTCCTTTATTGGAAAAGGTAGTTTTTTGTTCTAATCCTTGAACGTTTCTATATATTTTTGATGCTTGTGCTAATCCTAAAAGTCTTGGCATTTGCCCTGCGGTAGGGGAGATATCAGCACTTGAGTTTTTTATTTTCGTAAGATCATTCCAATTTCCATTTTTGTCTAATGAATGTGTTGCAAAGTGTCCACCCATTTGACGTCCAGCACTCATAGGATCGTGTTCAATGTCAGTGTGGCCGTACAAACCAGCAAAAAATTGTTGAATGGATAAATGACCAATAGCCATCATGAATGTTTGATCGCGATAGTATCCTGATCGAAAGTCACCCTCACGAAAAGCTTTTGCCATCGCTAATTGCGGCACTTCTTTTCCATCACCAAAAATACCAAACTTGGCTTTCCCAGTTAGTACTTCGCGTCTGCCTAATAAACTGCATTCTCGACTTATACAGGCAATTTTATAATCGTTTAAAACCTCGATTTTAAAATCTTCAAAAGTCATCGCTACAGTTTCTGATTGCTTCATATTTTTATTTCTTTAAATTGAAATCGTAACAAAAATATACAAAAATGATTGATTTACATAATACTTCACTAAAAATACAATGAAATCGTAACAAAAATATACAAAAATGATTGATTTACATAATACTTCACTAAAAATACAATTAAATTATCTCTAATGATATCTTAATATTAATACCTATAATTATTAAATATTTAAGTTTTATGTATTTTAACTAAACAAAACCCAATTAAATTGCATTTATCTATTAATTTAATTGGGTGTTTAATCTAATTTGGTAATCTATATTTATCTTAGAAATTGGGTGATAAATTGTATTTTTTATAGAAATTATCCAATACTTCAATCACTTCATCTTCAGTATCTACAATTTTTATCAATTTTAAATCTTCTGGACTTACATTTTTGTATTGCTCAATTAATACTGTTTTTATCCATTCCATTAGTCCCTCCCAAAAAGAGCGTCCTACTAATATAATTGGAAATTTCCCTATTTTTTTGGTCTGAATTAAGGTAATCGCCTCAAACATTTCGTCTAGCGTGCCAAATCCACCAGGCATAATTACAAAACCTTGTGAGTATTTCACAAACATGACTTTTCTAACAAAGAAATAATCGAAATTCAAGTTTTTATCGCGATCGATATAAGGGTTAAAATGTTGCTCAAATGGTAAATCGATATTCAATCCCACTGAAGCTCCACCGCCTAAACTCGCGCCTTTATTTCCCGCTTCCATAATTCCTGGTCCACCACCAGTAATTACGCCGTAACCCGCTTTTCCAATTTTGAAAGCAATTTTTTCAGCCAATAAATAAAATGGATCGTCTGTTTTGGTTCTCGCAGATCCAAATATCGTAACGCAAGGCCCAATTCTACTCATGATTTCATAACCATTCACAAACTCCGACATGATTTTGAAAATCGCCCAAGAATCATTTGCACGGATTTCATTCCACGTTTTTTGCTTCAGTTTGTCCTGAATTACTTTGTCCTCATCGTTATTAAAATCTTCTAATTTCATATTATTTTTTTTGGAGCTAATCCCGCTGTTCGTTTCAATTCACGCTAAAAAGCGTGGGATTTTCTCTACCATCGGGGCTAGGGATTTAGTTAATTTTACTATTTATTATTTAAAAATCACGAATTTTTCAAAAAAATTCAGCCTACTAAAGTAACTCTTTTTTTAAAAATTGAGCAGTATAGCTTTTTTTATTTTTTACAATTTCCTCTGGGGTTCCCTTGGCAACAACTTCTCCACCACCTTTCCCTCCTTCAGGACCTATGTCAATAATGTAATCAGCCAATTTAATTACGTCCATATTGTGTTCAATAATTAAAATGGTGTTTCCTTTATTAACTAATTTATTGATTACTTCCATTAACACTCGAATGTCTTCAAAATGAAGTCCGGTAGTTGGTTCGTCAAGAATATAAAAGGTATTTCCGGTATCTTTTTTAGACAGTTCACCGGCCAATTTAATCCGCTGTGCTTCACCTCCAGATAGAGTAGTACTTTGTTGACCTAGAGTAATATAGCCTAATCCAACATCCTGAATGGTTTTTATTTTTCGATGAATCTTTGGTATCATCTCAAAAAATGGAACTGCCTCGTCAACAGTCATATTCAATACATCCGAAATTGATTTTCCTTTGAATCTAATTTCAAGGGTTTCTCTATTAAATCTTTTTCCTTGACACGTTTCACATTCTACATAAACATCCGGTAAAAAGTTCATTTCTATGGTTCTAACTCCCGAACCTTCGCAAGTTTCGCATCTACCACCTTTAACATTAAAGCTAAATCTACCGGCTTTATACCCGCGAATCATACTTTCAGAAGTCATCGTAAATAGATTTCTAATTTCTGTAAAAACTTCAGTATAAGTCGCTGGATTTGATCTTGGTGTTCTCCCAATTGGGCTTTGATCAATATCAATAACTTTGTCAATGTGTTCTAAACCTTCAATTTTCTTATACGGTTTTGGCTTTTTCACTCCATTAAAATAATACGCATTTAATATTGGATAAAGCGTCTCATTAATCAACGTTGATTTTCCACTTCCTGAAACTCCCGTTACGCACGTAAGTTTCCCTAATGGGATTTCAATAGAAACATTTTTTAAATTATTTCCAGAAGCGCCGCTTAATTTTAGGGTCTTTCCATTTCCTAAACGTCTCTTTTTTGGAACTTCAATTTTCATCTCACCATTCAGGTACATCGCAGTAATGGTATGCTCTTTCAAGATTTCAGCAGGGGTACCTTTACTGATAATTTGTCCTCCAAATTTTCCCGCTTTTGGTCCAATATCAATTACATAATCGGCACGCTCAATCATGTCTTTATCGTGTTCAACCACAATAACAGAATTTCCAATGTCACGTAATTGTTCTAAGGAATGAATTAATTTGTCGTTATCTCTTTGGTGTAAACCAATACTTGGCTCATCTAAAATATATAAAACACCCACAAGTTGAGAACCAATTTGCGTTGCTAATCGAATACGTTGCGCCTCGCCACCAGAAAGTGATTTAGAACTTCGGCTTAAAGCCAAATAATCCAATCCAACGTTCATTAAAAAGTTCAATCTATCCTTAATCTCTTTGATTACCTCAGTGGCTATAAGTTTTTGTTTTTCAGACAAATGATTGTCTAAATTAGTAAACCAATCCGTTAAATCAGATATGTCTAAATCACATAATTCAACGATATTTTTTTTGTTTATTTTGAAAAATAAAGATTCCTTTTTCAATCTTGAACCTTCACAAATCGGACATTTCACTTCGTCCATAAATCCCGAAGCCCAACGCTTAATAGTTGCTGAACCACTTTCATCATGTTGGTTTTTTATAAAGTGAGAAATTCCTTCAAAATCTATTTTATATTCTTTGGTAATACCCAATGTTTTTGACTCCACCGAGAATTTATCTTTCCCACCATTTAAAATAATTTCCATGGCTTCCCCAGAAATCTTCTCAATTGGATCGGTAATTTTGAAATTGTATTTCTCACCGATAATCTCTAATTGCTTGAAAATCCAAGTCGATTTATATTCGCCTAGTGTCGCAAATCCGCCACTTTTTATGGATAGTTTAGGATTTGGAATTATCTTTTTTACGTTGATCTCATTTACGGTTCCTAAACCATTACAATGATCGCAAGCGCCTTTGGGAGAATTGAATGAAAATAAATTTGGCTCCGGATTTTGATAGGAAATCCCTGTGGTAGGACACATTAAATTCCGACTAAAATATCGTACCCTATCCGAATCTTGATCCAAAACCATGATCACATTTTCACCGTGATGCATTGCCGTTTTGATACTTTCTAAAACTCTCTTTTCGTTGTCATCTTTTGAATCGATTAACACTCGATCAATAACAATTTCAATATCATGGGTTTTGTATCGGTCTAATTTCATCCCTACGGTGATGTCTTTTATTTCTCCGTTTACACGAACTTTCAGAAATCCCTGTTTTGCAATTTGCTGAAATAATTCACCGTAATGCCCTTTTCGTGCTTTAATTACTGGTGCTAGTATATTAATTCGCTTTCCATTAAAATCTTTAATGATCAAATCTTTAATCTGTTCATCATTGTAGGAAACCATTTTTTCTCCCGTATTATAGCTATAAGCATCGCCACCACGAGCATAAAGCAATCGAAGAAAATCATAAATTTCAGTGATGGTTCCCACAGTAGAACGGGGACTTTTGCTAGTAGTTTTTTGTTCAATGGCAATAACAGGGGAAAGTCCGTCTATTTTATCAACATCAGGACGTTCTAAACCACCAAGGAATTGACGTGCATAGGCCGAAAAAGTTTCCACATATCTTCGCTGTCCTTCAGCATAAATGGTATCAAATGCTAGTGAGGATTTTCCTGAGCCTGAAAGCCCAGTGATAACTACTAATTTTTCTCTTGGAATGGAAACATCAATATTTTTTAGATTGTGAACTCGCGCTCCTAAAACTTCAATAGTATTCTCTTTTTCTAGCATATTTTTCATCAAAACGCAAAGTTACCATTTTGATTTAAACTTTCGATACAACGCTTATAAAGATTTTAAATACTTAACTATTAATTTATTCAATTGTCATTGTTTTTAGCATACTTCTATACGCTTCAAGCGCATTCGATTTGGAAATAAATCCGTGGTATTTTTCATTTTTTATGACTGGGAGAAATACTACTTTGGTCTTTTCAAATTTATCCATCACCGTTTCCATACTATCCGTTGGGTAGATAATTTCTTTTGGAGGAAGCATTACTTCGTTTATTGGAGTATACTTTACTTTGAAATCGCTGAATATAACATCTCGAATCTCATTAAAATAAATCACTCCAATTAATTCTTTATTGTCATTAACTACGGCAAAAACCTCCTGATCTGAATGTGAAATCAACTCAACCAAAGCCAATAAATTTTTTTCCAATTTTACGGTTAAATAATCCGTTTGAATAATAGTATTGATATCCAAAGTGGCTAAAATATTAGTATCTTTATTACTTGTAAATACGTTTCCTTTTCTTGCTAAATTTTTCACATCTAAGGAGTGTTTTTCAAATCTTTTTGAAATTGCAAAACTGATTGAAGATACGATCATCAATGGGATCATCAGGTCGTAACCACCTGTAATTTCTGCGATTAGAAATATTGCTGTTAAGGGTGCATGAAACAATCCACTTAAAATTCCTGCCATTCCTACCATTGTAAAATTGCTAATTGGCAACTTGGCAAAACCAGTAAGATTTATTAATTTAGAAAAGAAAAATCCAGTGTAAGATCCTAAAAATAGGGAAGGAGCAAAATTTCCGCCGTTTCCACCACTAAAAATTGTAATTCCTGTTGCAAATACCTTTAGCAACATCGTTGCTCCAATGAATATTAATAAAGCCCAACTATTGTTTCTAAAATCACTAAATAAGGTTTTTTCTAATAATTGCCCAGGATCATCTTCAGATAATATTCTAATACTTTCATAACCTTCACCAAATAATGTAGGAAAAACAAAAATGATAATTGCTAATAGCGACGCACCAAATAATCCTTTTTTATACGAACTCAATTTCAATCTCCCGAAGATGTGTTCCACCCTTTGAAAATTCCTAGAATAATAAACCGCAATAAAACCAGCGAATATTCCCAGCAAAATATAATACGGCGTAAAGTTGTAATTGAACGATTGCTTTTGATTAAAATTCAATAAGATACTTTCGTCTAAAACCATTTCAGAAACTAAAGCGCCTGTTGCTGCAGCTATCATTATTGGGGTAAATGCCGAAATACTTACATCAACTAATAGCACTTCTATTGCAAATAGAACCCCTGCAATTGGCGCGTTAAATGCCGCTGCTATTCCTGCAGCAACTCCGCATCCTATCAATAAAGTTCGGTCTTTATAACTTAATTTATAACGTTGTGAATAATTAGATCCAAAAGCAGCTCCTGTAATTACAATGGGACTTTCTAAACCTGCAGAACCTCCTAAGCCAACTGTTAACGAGCTAGTTACTATTTGAGCATACATTTGTTTTCTAGGAATAATACTCGATTTTTTGGCTACCGCATATAAAATCTGGGATGTTCCTTTTTCAATAGTTCCGCCTAAAAGTCGTTTTACAACTAATAGCGTCAAGAGTATTCCCACAATTGGTAAAACACTATTGATAAAGCTCAATTTTAATATTCCGTTGATTTCTGTGGCAAATGAATATACTGAATACGCAAAGCTCTTTAGAACAATTACGGCCATTGCGGAAGAGATACCAACCAATACGCTTGACATAAAAATAAACTGTTTTTCTGTCAGTTTTGATTGTGCCCAGCCCACAGCAGACTCCAATTTATAAACTAATTTTTTCAGCATGTTGTTTTAAAAAGTGCTAATTTACTACTATTTACAAAGTAAGTAATTTTTCTGAAGAAAATGCACGTAATTCTTCAAAGAAATCGGTGAAATGGTGTTCAAATTCTGAATAATAAAGTTTTAGTTCGGTAACTGAATTTCGCATCATTGAAACGTTTTTGGTACGACGATCCATTTGCGTTAGTATTTTTTCAATTCCCTCGATACTTTGATAGCTCAATAACCAGTTTTGCTCAATCATATATGGTTTCATCCTCTTCGCTTTTTCGGTTAAATGCATTTCATAAGTGGATAATGAAGTATAGAAATTTTGAACAAACTCTTCCAAAGGTTCCTCGTAATAGTGATTCCAATTTTTAGCCAGAAAATGATCAAAAAACACATCAACAATAACCCCAGAATAATGGTGGTAATGAGAATGCAATCGTTTGGTGCATTTACGAAATAGTGGATGAAAATCAGTAAAAGTATCGATAGCTCGGTGAAGGACAATTCCCTTTTTAATTTCGGAATCAAAAGCAAGGTATTGGTTTCCCCGAACACCATCAGCAATAAAATTACCAATTTTTATTAAATCAGAGGATCCCGAAAGGTAAATGTGCGCCAAAAAATTCATTTTTCGAAAGTAAGAATTTTATTCCAAATGAATCTGAAACCTATATCAAATTATTATATTTGTACAAATATTATAAATCATGACTTTAATAAAATCAATATCAGGAATTCGTGGCACTATAGGTGGAGCAGTAGGTGATAATTTAACACCTGTTGATGCAGTAAAATTTGCGTCTGCCTATGGAACCTTCCTTAAAAATAATAGTAAAAAAGATAAATTAACTGTGGTTGTAGGTCGCGATGCCAGAATTTCGGGTCCTATGATCCACAATTTAATCACTAATACTTTAATAGGTTTGGGAATTGATATCATCGATTTAGGTTTATCAACCACTCCTACAGTTGAAATCGCAGTTCCTTTGGAGAAAGCCGATGGTGGAATTATATTAACTGCCTCTCACAATCCGAAGCAATGGAACGCCCTGAAATTATTGAACAGTAAAGGGGAATTCCTGAGCGCTACAGAAGGGGAATTAATCCTAAAAATTGCCGAAGAAGAGTCTTTTATATTTTCTGAAGTGGATGATTTAGGTACTATTTCTGAAAACGAAGCTTATATGGATATTCACGTAGACGAGGTGTTAAACCTGCCTTTGGTAAATGCCGAAATTGTAGCTAAACGTAAATACAAAGTCGTTGTGGACGCAGTGAATTCTTCGGGGGGAATCATTATTCCTAAATTGCTTGAACAAATGGGGGTAGAAGTAGTGAAATTGTACTGTGAACCAAACGGGCATTTCCCTCACAATCCAGAACCGCTTAAAGAACACTTAGGTGATATTTGTAAATTGGTTTTAGAAGAAAAAGCCGACTTCGGAATTGTAGTTGATCCTGATGTAGATCGTTTGGCGTTTATTTCAAATGATGGAGAAATGTTTGGTGAAGAATATACGTTAGTGGCTTGTGCCGATTATGTATTGAGTAAAACTCCAGGCAATACCGTTTCAAATATGTCGTCGTCAAGAGCTTTACGCGATATTACTAACAAACACAATGGTTCTTATCAAGCTAGTGCTGTTGGGGAAGTGAATGTGGTAGATCTGATGAAAGCAACTAACGCAATTATTGGTGGCGAGGGCAACGGCGGAATTATTTATCCTGAGTTGCATTACGGTCGCGATAGTTTGGTAGGTGTAGCTTTATTCTTGACTTATTTGGCTAATCAAGAGAAAACTGTGGCGGAGTTGCGCGCGAGTTACCCACAATATTATATGAGCAAAAACAAAATTGAGCTTACGCCGCAGATAGATGTAGATGCGATTTTGGTTGCCATGACCGAAAAATACAAATCAGAAAATATTACCACTATTGATGGTGTGAAAATAGATTTTGCTGAAAATTGGGTGCACCTCCGTAAGTCCAATACTGAACCAATTATTCGTATCTACACTGAGGCTAAATCGCAAGAGGAAGCCGATGTGTTAGCATTGAGAATTATCGCTGAAATTAAAGAGATCGCGGTGATATAATTTAGGTTCAGAGATGCAGAGGTACAAAGTTTCAGAGAAATAAAGATTGATAGATTTAAGCTGTAGTGATTCTAATACTAACTATAAAAAAAAGTGCCTCCATCTCTGAAGGCACTTTTTAATTGTTGTAGTTGTAGTAGTTGTATATTATAAAGCAGATTTAACTGTTTTGATAATTCTTGCAGCAATTTTGTATGGATCACCATTTGATGCTGGACGACGATCTTCCAACCACCCTTTCCATCCTTTTTGAACAGTCATTAATGGAATACGGATAGAACAACCTCTGTCAGAAACTCCATAAGAAAAATCGTGAATTGATGCTGTTTCATGTTTTCCAGTCAAACGTAAATCGTTGTAAGCTCCATAAACAGCAATGTGCTCAGCAGTTACCGGACGGAACGCTTCGCAAATTTTTTTATAAATTGCTTGGTCTCCACACGTTCTCAATACTTCGTTAGAGAAGTTGGCGTGCATTCCAGAACCATTCCAGTCAGTATCTCCAAGTGGTTTTGGGTGGTATTCAATATAGTAACCGTATTTTTCAGTTAATCGATCTAATAAATAACGAGCAACCCAAATTTCGTCACCTGCTTTTTTAGCTCCTTTAGCAAACAATTGAAATTCCCATTGACCACAAGCAACCTCTTGGTTAATTCCCTCAAAGTTGATTCCAGCAGCAATACATAAATCGGCATGTTCTTCAACTAATACTCTACCGTGAGTGTTTTTTCCACCTACTGAGCAGTAGTACATTCCTTGGGGAGCAGGATATCCACCTATTGGGAAACCTAAAGGCAATAATGTTTTAGTATCCATTATAAAGTATTCTTGCTCGAAACCGAACCAGAAATCACCATCATCATCAATAGTAGCTCTTCCGTTTGAGGCGTGAGGAGTACCATCAGCATTCATAACTTCAGTCATTACTAACCAACCATTTTTTCTAGTAGGATCTGGATAAATAGCAACAGGAACCAATAAACAGTCAGATGAACCACCTTCAGCTTGTTTTGTTGAAGAACCGTCAAAAGACCAATTTCCTATTTCAGCTAAAGTTCCTTGAAAATTGTCGTGATCTTCCACTTTAGTTTTACTTCTTAAATTTTGCGTTGGCTCATATCCATCCAACCAAATGTACTCTAATTTAATTTTTGCCATGGTTATTTAGTAATTAAGTTATAAATTATGGGGCAAAAATAAATAATTTATTCATTGGTCCTAAAATTTAGGGGGTATAATTTATTAACAATGAATAAATTTTAGTTAAAAACTATTTTAATGGGGGGTATAATTAAATAATTATGTTTTTTAGGGTGTATTTTGTGTAAATTGATAAATTAGGGTGTTTATAATTTGAACATTTTATATATTTGTAAACAAATGAACTAATTTATAACTATAAATAGCAATTAGTATGGCAAATTTACGTTTTCAGGCACTGAAAGAAGCATCGAATAGATCGAATATTAAGTTTGAAGAAACCAATAAAAAGTCAACCATTTTTGGTTCGAATGTTTTTAACGAAAAAGCGATGAAGCAGTTTTTAACTTCAGATGCGCACAAAGCGGTTAAAGATGCCGTTCAATTTGGTACTAAAATTGACAGAAAACTAGCCGACTACATTGCCATGGGAATGAAAGAATGGGCTTTATCCAAAGGAGTAACTCATTACACCCATTGGTTTCAACCTTTGACAGGAACTACTGCGGAAAAACACGATGCTTTTTTTGAAACTTCTTATGATGGTAGTGATCCTGTGGAGAAATTTGGAGGAGCACAATTGGTTCAACAAGAACCGGATGCCTCTAGTTTTCCTAATGGGGGAATCAGAAACACGTTTGAAGCTAGGGGATATACCGCTTGGGATCCTACTTCGCCTGCTTTTATATATGGTACCACATTGTGTATTCCAACAGTTTTTATTTCCTATACCGGAGAAGCATTAGATAATAAAATTCCATTACTCCGAGCATTATCAGCTATGGATGAGGCAGCTACTGATGTATGTAAGTATTTTGATAAAAATGTAAAAAAAGTAACCGCAACATTAGGATGGGAGCAAGAGTATTTTTTGATTGACAAATCATTAGTGAATTCTCGTCCCGATTTAATGATGACCGGTAGAACATTAATTGGTCACACTTCTGCGAAAGGGCAACAATTGGACGATCATTATTTTGGTTCAATACCAACACGTGCATTGACCTTTATGCGAGATTTAGAACAAGAATGTATGTTACTCGGAATACCGGTTAAAACACGTCACAACGAAGTTGCACCAAACCAATTTGAGTTGGCACCAATATTTGAAGAAACCAATCTTGCCGTGGATCACAATTGCTTGCTTATGGATGTGATGAATAAAGTGAGTGAGCGTCACGATTTGAAAGTATTACTTCATGAAAAACCATTTAAGGGTGTAAACGGATCAGGAAAACACAACAATTGGTCGTTGGCAACAGATACAGGAGTAAATTTATTGAGCCCGAGTAAAACTCCGATGAGCAATTTGCAGTTTTTAACGTTCTTTATTAATACTATAAAAGCGGTAAACGATTACGAAGCGTTGTTGCGTGGATCGATTGCTACAGCAAGTAACGACCATCGACTTGGGGCCAATGAAGCGCCGCCGGCCATTATATCGGTATTTATTGGAGAACAATTAACGAAAGTATTAGCAGAATTAGAAGGAGTTACTACGGGTAAATTATCACCTGAGGAAAAAACAGAATTAAAATTGAATGTAGTAGGTAAAATTCCAGATGTTTTATTGGATAATACCGACAGAAATAGAACGTCACCATTTGCCTTTACAGGAAATAAATTTGAGTTTAGAGCGGTAGGATCTTCTGCTAACTGTTCAAATGCTATGACAACTTTAAACACCATCGTTGCTAAACAATTAAAAGATTTTAAAGTAGAAGTAGATAAATTGATTGACTCAAAAGGCATGAAAAAAGACGATGCTATTTTCAATGTTTTAAGAGAATATATTAAAGTGTCTAAAAACATCCTTTTTGAAGGCGACGGTTATAGTGAGGCTTGGGAAAAAGAGGCAGCAAAACGTGGATTGAGTAATTCTAAAACTACACCTCAGGCATTAAAAGCTAGAGCGTCTAAACAAGCTTTGGATTTATTTTCAGAAATGAAAATTATGAATCACGTAGAGGTGGAGGCGAGATATGAAATTGAATTAGAAGAATATACCAAAAAAATCCAAATTGAAGGTCGGGTACTAGGAGATATTTCTTTAAATCATGTTATTCCTACAGCCATAAGATATCAGAATACCTTGATTGAAAATGTGAAAGGTTTGAAAGAGATTTTCGGGTCTGAATTTGAAAAAATAGCTAAAGAGCAAATCCGATTAATCAAAGAGATTTCTATACATATTGAGGGTATAAATTCAAAAGTGGAAGAAATGACCAACGCTAGAAAAAAGGCTAATGCAATTAGTGGTGCTCAAGAAATGGCCGAAGCCTATTGTAATAAAGTAAAACCATACTTTGAAATTATAAGAGAACACTGTGATAAGTTAGAGTTATTAGTTGATGATGAAATTTGGACTTTAACAAAATATAGAGAGTTGTTATTTACTAAATAATAAACTATCGATTTTCTAGTTATCAATAATGAAACTGGTTCAGATAAAAGAATCAGGTTTTTTAATTACAAAAAATATCATAACTTTGATTGTATTTAAAATAGCACCATCAAATTAGAATAATGAGGCCGAAACTGATATATATATTGTTGTTTTTTTGTGTTGGTAGAATTGCAGCACAAGAAAAATTAGAGGTATTCTTTGATTTTGATAAATACGATATCAATATGGGAGCCAATCAAAAACTTTTGGATTGGGTAGCCTCCTCAAAGAATATTGAAGTTCAAAAAATATATGGTTTTTGCGATTGGAAAGGAACTAGCGTTTATAACGATTCCCTTTCATGGAAAAGGGTCCATACGGTTCACGATTTCTTTAAAGAAAGAAATGTAAAAATTAAACCCGACTATGAAATAAGAGGATTCGGTAAAGATTTTGAGCAATCAAAAATCCAATCCGAGAATAGAAAAGTTACTGTTATTTATCAAATAATTAAAGTTCCAGAACCTAAAACAAAAGAACAACTTCAATTAGAAGAATTAAATAATTCTTTAAAAACCTCTAATATTGGAGATCATATTAAGCTAAACAATATCTATTTTTTTAATAATTCAGCGAGGTTATTACCAATTTCAGAACCAGTATTGTATGAATTGTTATGTGTTATGAATGATAATCCGAAATTGAAAATTGAAATTCAAGGTCACATTTGTTGTCAAACTGTTATGAGTGTTTATAATGTATCAGTATCTAGAGCAAGAGCCGTTTGGTTGTTTTTAATTAAAAATGGTATCAACAAAAACCGTATGACTTTTAAGGGTTATGGAACCTCGAGACCAGTACATCCGATTCCTGAAAAATCAGCCCAACAAGAGGAAGATAATAGGCGCGTAGAGATTATGATTTTGAGTAAATAAATTATTAATTCCACCCAATCGTAATTTCACATCCAAAAATTCCGATTATCTTTGCAATCAACTACACAACTAAAAATGAGTTCAGATACAAGTAAAAGATATGCTCTTCGAGGTGTTTCCGCTTCAAAAGAAGATGTTCATAATGCTATTAAAAACATTGATAAAGGTTTATTCCCTAAAGCCTTTTGTAAAATTGTCCCAGATTATTTAACCCAAGACGAAGAATATTGTTTGATAATGCATGCCGATGGTGCAGGAACTAAATCTTCCTTGGCTTATATGTATTGGAAAGAAACGGGCGATATTTCTGTTTGGAAAGGAATTGCTCAGGACGCATTAATCATGAATATTGACGATTTGTTGTGTGTAGGAGCAACCGATAATATATTACTTTCTTCAACCATTGGAAGAAATAAAAACCTAATAACTTCGGAAGTAATTTCGGCTATTATTAACGGAACTGAAGAATTAATTACCGAATTAAAATCGTATGGTGTTACCATTCATTCTACTGGTGGCGAAACTGCCGATGTGGGCGATATTGTACGAACAATAATAGTAGATTCAACTGTAACCGCAAGAATGAAGCGAAGCAATGTAATTGATAATGTCAATATTCAACCCGGTGACGTTATAGTAGGTTTGGCTTCTTTTGGACAATCAAGTTACGAAAAAGGCTATAATGGCGGAATGGGAAGCAACGGATTAACTTCAGCACGACACGATGTTTTTGACAACTATTTGGCTCAAAAATACCCTGAAAGTTTTGATGCTGCTGTTCCTAACGAATTGGTTTATTCAGGTAAAGTAAAATTGACCGATGCTGTAGAAAATTCTCCAATTGACGCAGGGAAATTGGTGTTATCACCAACCCGGACTTATGCTCCAATTATCAAAAAAATTCTAGAAAAATACAACTCCGATTCTATCCATGGAATGGTGCATTGCAGTGGTGGTGCACAAACCAAAGTATTACACTTTGTAGATAACGTTCATGTAATTAAAGATAATTTGTTTCCAGTACCGCCTTTATTCCAATTAATTCAAGAGCAATCTGCAACCGATTGGAAGGAAATGTACCAGGTTTTCAATTGCGGCCACCGTATGGAATTGTATGTTCCTGAAGCTGTTGCAAATGATATAATTGCTATTTCTAAGTCGTTTAAAGTAGACGCGCAAATTGTGGGTAGAGTAGAAGCGTCCGATACGAAAAAATTGACCATCACCAGCGAGTATGGTGTTTTCGAGTATTAATAATAATTCAAATTTTAATATTTAATTTTTTTAATCATTTAATCTACTAATCTTTTAATCTATTATCTATTATCTTTAAAGTATGTACGAACTCGTTTTTTGGAATTATAAAGATGGAATTTACCTTAATAATCATATGGTATATGAAACTATTGCTGAAGAGCAGCTAGTTGATGGATTAGAAGTACTTCCTACAACAGTAATTCTAAATAGAATAAATTCTCTTTTTTCAAAATGGGAACGCGTGGATGAAAACAGTTGGAAAAACAACAACGGACCAGGTGCTTTTCATGTTCGCGCTACTTCTCAAAGTATAAAAATAGATTGCTATGGTACTCAAGGAGCTGATATGGATATTTTGGTAAATGCTTTGGAAGAATTTAAATGTCCATTATACGATCCGCAAGTGCCAGAGCGGTATGACGGAGTAGAGTAGTGGTAAAAAATAAACTATGAAAATAAATTTAAAATACGGAATAGACCAACTCGTTTTTGGTATGAAACAAAGCGATGTAATTGCTATTTATGGGAAACCCAATAGAAATTATAAAGATGAAGACGACAATGTTATTTATTCTTACAATACGTTGAAAATGTGTTTGACTTTTTATAAAGACGAAGACTTTAAATTAGGTTATATTGTAGCTTCAAGTTCTGAAATGGAATTATTTGAAAATAAAGTAATTGGCAAAAAAATAAGTGTTGTAAAATCTCAATTGAATACTAAGGGAATCACTAAATTTACACAAGAAGAATTTGATACTTTCGAGAACTATTTTAATGAGGACAATTGGATCATTTTTCAAACTGAATTTGATGAGGTGGTGAAATTTGAAATTGGAGCAATCATCAATGATAAAGACGAATTTGACTGGAAATTTAAAGGTTAATTCAAAAAAAAAGAAAATAAAAAAGGTGTTCAATTTGAACACCTTTTTTAATACTAAAATTTTCTAATATTATTTTGCATCTACAGCAACTGGTGCAGGCATACCTTCTAATAATTCAATTTCAAAAATGATATTTGAATTTGGTGGAATCACATTTCCAGCTCCTCTTTCACCATAACCTAATTTAGATGGGATGAATACAATAGCTCTATCACCGATTGATAATTTGCTCAAACCTTCTAAAAATCCAGGTATCAAACCGTCTTTTTTACCATATTGAAATGGGAAGGGTTGGTAACCGTTTTGAACCGCTCTATTTTTATCAAACTTTCCGTAGATTTTATTCACCTCTTCATAACTACTGTCAAACAGAGAGCCATCTTCAAGATAGCCTGCATAATGAATAAATATATTAGCTCCTTCAGCAGGTTGTACTCCAGCACCTTTTTTGAAAATAGTGTATTCTAAACCTGTTTCAGTTTTGGTTGCCGTAGTTCTAATCGCAGCTAATTCAGCGACTTTAGCCGCTTTTACAGGACCGTATTTTAAATCGTATGCTTTTTTTGCTTCAGCATCAATTGCAGCTTGTTTGGCTTTAGCTTCGGCTTGAACTGCTGCTTGTTTCGAGTCGTCACCAGCTTTATTAGCATAATAATCAGAAAAAACTTTAGGAGCATCGAATTTTTTTGCATCAACACCTACTCTTAAAATAGTCACTTTTTGCATTACATCGTCTTGTGCAATGGTATTTACAACATCCATTCCGCTAACCACGTGACCGAAAATAGTGTGTTTTCCATTCAACCAAGGCGTTTCTTTATGAGTAATAAAAAACTGGCTGCTATTGGTTGCAGGACCAGAATTTGCCATAGCAAGAATACCACCTTTATCAAATACCAATTCAGGAAGACATTCATCTTTAAAGCTATAACCACATCCACCAGAACCATTTCCTGCCGGGTCTCCACCTTGAATCATGAAATCTTTAATTACTCTGTGAAATTTTAATCCGTTGTAAAAAGGTTTGCCTTTCAATTTTTCATCAGAAACGAATGTATTAGTACCTTCAACTAATGATATAAAATTAGCAACAGTGACTGGCGCTTTTTTATATTCTAACTTCAATAGAATTTTACCTTTTGATGTTTCAAAATTTACAAATATCCCTTCATTCGAATTTGGATTTGCTTTTTTAACAGAAGTAACAGGCAATTTTGCACCAACTACTTTCTTTACTTTTTGTGCATAAATGGAAGTTGTAATTCCAAAGAACAATAAAAATAGTACTTTAAATTTCATTTTATTTTTTTTTATAATATCCTTACTTTTTTGCTATTTGCTGGGATTTCAGGTTTATTCCCAATTTATTTATTTGGATTTTTTTCTAATAATTCAATCTCGAAAATGATATTGGCATTGCAAGGAATCACATTTCCTGCTCCTGCTTCTCCATATCCTAAACTTGAAGGAATGAATAAAACCGCTTTATCACCAAAAGACATGTTTTCAATTCCTTCGATAAAACCAGGAATCATTCCGTCTTTTTTACCTGCTTGAAAAGGAATTGGTTGATATTGATTTGCATCAGCTCTTTGTTTATCGAACTTTCCAAATTCTTTGGCTATATTTTCTAAACTGGTATCGAATAAAGTGGCATCTTCAAGAAAACCTGCGTAATTTATAAATATATCAGCTCCTGTAGCTGGTTTTTTACCATTTCCTTTTTTAACAATCGCATACTGCAAACCGCTTCTTGTAGTAACACTAGTCTCTCTTGATTTATTGAAATAGGCAATTTTCGCATCGATTACTGGTTTGTATTTTTGTATATAGAATTTTTTATTTTGCGCTTCAATTAACGCTTGTTTTTTCAAGTTTTGCTCTTCATTTGAAAAGAAATTACTAAAAACTTTAACAGCATCAAACTTTTTCGCAGCTTCTCCTTTTCGGATAATGGTAATCGATTTAATATCGTCATTTTGAACAATAGTGTTTACCGTTTTCATACCATTTTCAACTACATGTCCAAATATAGTGTGTAATCCATTGAGCCACGGCGTTTCTAGGTGTGTAATAAAAAACTGGCTGCTATTGGTTCCAGGACCTGAATTTGCCATAGCTAAAACCCCACCTTTATCGAATACTAAATCTGTAATTTCATCTTTAAATTTGTAACCTGTATCACCGCTTCCATCACCTAAAGGATCGCCTCCTTGAATCATAAAATCAGGAATTACTCGGTGAAATTTTAGATTATTATAAAAAGGTTTTCCTTTGTATTGCTCGTTTACATAGCTGTTATTTCCTTCTGCTAATGTTACGAAATTAGCTACGGTTATTGGTGTTTTTTCAAATTCTAACTGAACCAGGATATTTCCTTTATTGGTTTCAATTTCAGCATACAAACCGTCTTTCAGGCTGCTATGGCTATCTTTGCAAGAAATAATGGATAAAATAAGTACTATAAATAAACTAATTTTCTTTTTCATCTGTATTTAATTTTTGTTCTGTTGGATTGCTGTCTTCAGGTTTAAAATCGTTTAATGTTACTGTACAAATAATAGGTTGATTAGCGCCAATTCTTTTTTCATCTCCGTGGAATCCATAGGCTACATGAGATGGAAATAGGAAGGTAATTTTTTCTTTTTTGTGCATTAATTTAATACCGTGTCTCAGTCCAATCATTATCTTTTGGTCTTTATCTACATGATATTCTTGAGGTTTTAACTCCAATTCAGAATAAATAATAGTACCTCTTAGATCTTTTATTTCATAATTATAGTAAGCGATATCTCCCTTTCGTGGTCGAAGTGTGTCTTGGTCGTTTTTGCTTTCATATAGATACCAATATCCTTTTTTTGAAGAGATATAATTTGATTCGGGATTGCTTTTAATAATAGAATCAATTTTTGATTCTTCTGAAGCAATTAGTTTTTTATTTCTATCTGCAGATTGTCTTAAAAAGGTTCCTGATGATTCAGAAATTGGCTTTCTCACTTTTTGTTGACTACAACTCCAAACGGATAAAACACTCAGGATTAACAGCACTATATTTTTAATTTCTCTCATTTAATTCTATATTTTGAGTTATTAATTCTTCAAATTTATTAATAGTTTCTCGCAATGACAAATCTGATTTTCCACCAGCAGCATTGATGTGTCCACCGCCGCTAAAGTGATCTCTAGCAAATTGATTTACATCAAAATTACCTTGAGACCGAAACGATATTTTAATGATGTTCTCTTCTTTATTTTCGATAAATATTGCTGCAAATACAATTCCTTTTATTGTCAAACCATAATTTACAATTCCTTCTGTATCGCCTTTTAAATGATCAAATTCGTCTAATTCGTATTGGGATAAAGAAATGTAGGAAGTGTGGTATTTTTCCAACACTTTCATATTTTGTAAAGCCCTTCCTAATAATTGAAGTCGGTTATAAGAATTATTATCGAAAAGAAAATTGGGGATGTTTGTATTTTCAACTCCTAAATCAATCAATTGAGCGACAATGCGGTGCGTTCTGCCTGTAGTTTTTGGATATCTAAAAGAACCTGAATCGGTTAGTATTCCTGTATACAAACATGTACCGATTGTTTTATCTATTAGGGAAGTTTGTTCTAAAAATTCAATAAAATTATAAACCATTTCACAGGTTGAACCAAAATCGGTATCTGAATAGGTAAATTCGGCATAATCATCTGGTTTTTGATGATGATCAATCATAACGAAAGGGCACGAAGCTTCTTTTAATGCCGATTCCATTTCACCCACTCGATAAAGAGCATTGAAATCTAGGGTAAATATTAATTCGGCTTCATTGATAATTTTAGTCGATTCCTCTTTTTGTTTTTCATAAATCAGAACTTTGTCTGCAGCAGGAAGCCAATCTAAAAATTCTGGAAATTCATTAGGAGAAATAACAACAACTTGGTGGTTAAATTTTAACAAAAAATGGTATAAACCCAATGTCGATCCCATCGCGTCTCCGTCTGGATTTCGATGAGGAACAATAACAATTTTTCTAGGTTTTGATAAAAGTGATTTTATCTTATTGATGTCAAAATTTTTCATAGGATGCGAAGTTACATTTTTTTCACAAAATAGAAACAATTTAACCAATTCTTACCAAATTTATTTTGCAATATTTAGCCCTACCCAAACAGCAAATAATCCAGTTATTACGCTCAATCCGATATAGATAAAGGCCAATCCGGATTGGTTGTTTTGAAATAAATTGATATTTTCAAGTCCAAATGTAGAAAAGGTGGTATAACCTCCGCAAAATCCTGTTATGAAAAACCATTTGATATTGGAGTTAACTAAATCGTTTTTTTCTAATAACGAAATTGCAATTCCAATTAAAAAACAGCCTAGAACATTGGTTATTAAAGTGGCCAAAGGAAAAACGGAGGCGTAATATTTTTGAACTATAATTGAGGTCAAATATCTAAAAGCACTGCCAATTCCTCCACCAATAGCAATTAATAATAAGGTTCTAATCATGAAAAATTATTTAGAAGTTGCAATTACAAAATTAAGTTTCAATTTAACGCCTATCTGCATTAAATCAACCAAATCTTGTACTTTATTATCGGCAGGAACTCTAAGAACTACCGTTTTATCTCCCGAAATTGAGGATTTTTCTAGTAACATTTGCTCTAAATTTTCAAACGCAACTTCCTGCTTGTCAATATAATATAATTTATCTTCGGTAACAGATAGACTGATGTGATCTTTATTGGTACTTTCGTTGGAAGCTGCTTTTGGTAAAGTCAACTTTATTACGTTTGGATTTGCTAATGTTGATATAATTAGAAAAAACAAAAACAAAAAAAACATAATATCACTTAGTGAAGAGGTAGGAATTTCCGCATGAAAACGCTTATTTCTTTTAATTGCCATATTATGGTTGTTGAATTACGTTAATAATTTCTAATGTTTGTTTTTGAACTTTCAATGAAAAATGGTCAATCATCATATTGAATAAATGGTAGGCTGAATAAGCAACAACACCAACCACAAGTCCAGCGCCACTACTAATCATTTTTTCATATAAACCTCCAGAAATGGTTTGAATATTTAAATTCCCAGTGTTTGATATAGTATGAAAAATCTTAATAACTCCTGAAATGGTTCCAATAAAACCTAAAATAGGGGCTATACCAGATATCAAACCTAAATAACCCAATCCTTTTTCCATTTCTGCAATTTCTACATTGGCGGTTCTTTCCATTACTGATTCAATTTCACTAATTGGTCTGCCAATAATTGAAATACCACTTTTAATGATATTGCCTGAAGCAGTATTTCCTCTTCCACACATCATAATTGCATTATCAATTTTACCCGATTTTAATTGGATTCTAACATCATTAATCATGTTCTCGTCCTGTCTAGTAGCTTTTTTTATCGATAAATATCTTTCTACAATAACATAAATACAAAAGAAAAGCAAAATAATAATAGGAATAATCATTATTCCTCCTTTAAGAATAAAATCTAAATAGGATACGGTATCTGTTGAGCTAGGTGTTGAATTTGCATTTGCAACAGCATTAGAAACCGGGTCGGAAAGGACTGTTGAAGATTGAAGGAAAAAATTTAAAAACATAAGTGTTGTTTAGGTTTAGTAAGATTACAAATTTCAATATTATTTTCTAAAGTAGCTATAAAAATAGATTATTTTTTAAAGGATAGCTTATTTCAATTTTATAACGATACATTTTTAGTAATAGTATTATTTTATATAAATTATTTTTTGGATAATAGGGACTCGATTTTACTTTATATAAATCAGAATTTGATTTATTAATAATTGATTTTAAGCATTAAGTTTATTCTAATTTTCTGATATTATTTTCCTAAATTTGCCCTTTAAATAGATAAGTAATTCTATTTAATCCACAATATAAAACTCAACTTTACCTTTGCACATGCAACACAACGTACTTATTTTAGATTTCGGATCGCAATACACACAACTTATTGCGAGACGAGTTCGCGAGTTAAATATCTTTTGCGAAATTTTTCCTTACAATAATTTTCCAATCGATTTATCAAGTTATAAAGCAGTAATTCTTGGTGGAAGTCCGTTTTCAGTTCGTTCTGAAGACGCTCCACATCCAGATTTATCTCAAATAAGAGGAAAATTACCTTTGCTTGCTGTTTGTTATGGTGCTCAATATTTAGCCCATTTTAGTGGAGGAGAAGTGGCCGCTTCAAATACAAGAGAATACGGAAGAGCCAATTTATCTTATATTAAAGAAAACGAACTTTTTTTTGAAGGTATTTTAGAGAATTCACAAGTATGGATGAGCCATAGCGATAGTATTAAATCGTTGCCTAAAAACGGAGTAAAGCTTGCTAGTACTAACGATGTCGAATTTGCAGCTTACAAAATTGAAGGCGAAACTACTTACGCAATACAATACCATCCTGAGGTTTTTCATTCTACAGACGGAAAATTAATGTTGGATAATTTCTTAGTCAAAATTGCTGATGTACCTCAAACATTTACTCCAAAAGCATTTGTGGGTGAAATGGTGTCAGAATTGAAAACGAAGTTACAAAATGACAAAGTGGTTTTAGGACTTTCAGGCGGAGTAGATTCTACTGTTGCTGCGGTTTTATTACATCAAGCGATTGGAAAAAATCTATATTGTATTTTTGTTAATAATGGTTTGTTACGAAAAAACGAATTTCAAAATGTATTGGATCAATACAAAGGAATGGGCTTAAATGTAAAGGGTGTCGATGCTTCAAAACGATTTTTAGATACATTAGCCGGAATTGATGATCCTGAACTAAAAAGAAAAGCCATTGGTAGAGTTTTTATTGAAGTTTTTGATGATGAATCTAACCAAATAGAAGAGGTTAAATGGCTGGCTCAAGGCACCATTTATCCTGATGTGATTGAATCTATTTCTGTTAAAGGGCCTTCTGCAACTATAAAATCACACCATAATGTTGGGGGGTTACCCGATTATATGAAATTAAAAATTGTTGAACCGCTAAGAATGCTTTTCAAAGATGAAGTAAGAAGAGTAGGAGCTACAATAGGAATTGATAAGGCTTTATTAGGACGTCATCCATTTCCTGGTCCTGGTTTGTCCATTCGTATTTTGGGCGATATTACTCCAGAAAAAGTACGTATCTTGCAAGAGGTTGATGCGGTGTTTATTGACGGTTTGAAATCTTGGGGATTGTATGATAAAGTATGGCAAGCTGGCGCTATTTTACTTCCTGTAAATAGTGTAGGTGTAATGGGAGACGAGCGTACTTATGAAAAAGTAGTTGCGCTTCGTGCTGTTGAATCTACTGATGGAATGACTGCTGATTGGGTTCATTTACCTTATGATTTCTTGATGAAAGTTTCCAATGATATCATCAATAAAGTTCCTGGTGTAAATCGTGTTGTGTATGATATTAGTTCAAAACCACCAGCAACAATCGAATGGGAATAATATAATTTCTTTATAATTAACAAGATGTATAAAAAAGTAATTTTAGTTTTCGTAGCCTTAATTTCATTTTCTGTAAACGCTCAAATTTTTACAAAGCACAAGGTGGTTAAGGGAGAAACTATTACTCAAATTGCTCAAAAATACAATTGCACCCCATCTGAAATATACAATCTGAATCCTGATGCTCAAAATGGAATTCAATTGGATGCCTTGTTGATAATTCCCATTGGTAAAACTACGGTTTCATCCAATAATACCCATGTAGTATCCGCTAAAGAAACGCTATATAGTATTTCAAAATTATATTCTATTTCTGTTGAAGACATACAAAATGCAAATTTGACCGTACTAAGTGAAGGATTAAAAGCAGGACAAAATTTGGTTATACCAATTAAGTCTGCAACTAATTTAATTAGTGCTGTTGCGAATAAACCTCGGATCAATAAACCTTTAATTTCACTTGCTAAATCAATTTCTAGAAGTCCAAAAGAGTTGGTTTTTTTGTTGCCATTTAATATTACAAAAATTGAAAATGACACCTTAAACACGTTACCTTCCAAACTTAAAAAAGACAAATTTCTAAACATGACTTTGGATTTTTATTCTGGGGTTTTAATAGCTATTGATTCTGCTAAAACCATTGGTTTTAATATTAATATTAAGATTTATGATTCTGAAGAAACCAAAAACACGTCTTCAATACAGAGTTTAATTCAGCAGAATAAATTCCAAAATGCTAATGCAATTATAGGTCCGTTTTACCAATCAAATAGTGAAAAATTATCTCAATCTTTAGGGAATAATTTAGTTCCAATTTTATCACCCTTATCCAAAGAAACAGGCAAATCAGCTTCTAATATTTATCAATCAATGCCTACTAATGAAGATTGTAAAGAGGCTATGATTAATTATATTAGTAAAAATAATGGCAATCTAATTGCGCTAATAGATTCCAAAAAAGCCGCCCTAAAAGATTATTTAAAAAGTAATAATTATAAAAATAAGATTGTTGGTTTAACTCCAACAGGTTTGGTGGTTAAAGACAGTTTGCGGAAATTATTGGTAAGAAACAAAATGAATTATATCATTTTAGATTCACAAAAAACAGGTTTTATTTTGGCTGCTACCAATGCGATGATTAGTTTAATGACTGATTATCAGTTGCAATTGGTTATTTTAGAACCCAATCCTACCTTAGATTTTTATGAAATTGATTTGAACCGATTGGTGAAATTAAAAATGATGTACCCATCAATTGTTCGAGAAAATTTATCTCCTGAAGCAGAAATATTTAGAAATAAGTACAAAAAAATTAATAAAATATTCCCAAACCAATTTGCCATTCGCGGATTTGATTTAGCATTTGATACCATGATGCGATTGTCACAAGAGGAAGATTTTAAAACCGTTTCAGAAAATTATGCTACCGAGCAAATAGAAAACAAATTCAATTACAGTATAAATTCGTCAAATACTTATAGTAATAAAGGGATTTACATTCTAAACTACGAACCGGATTTGACTTTAAAACAAGCTTCAGAATGACTTCAAAAATAACATATTTAGGAGATTTGCGCACTTCATCTATTCATTTGCAATCGGGTTCTGAAATTATTTCCGATGCCCCAATTGATAACAACGGAAAAGGGGAAGCTTTTTCACCTACCGATACTGTTGCCAACGCATTAGGAAGTTGTATGTTCACCGTTATGGGAATTAAAGCGCAAGATTTAAATGTTGATTTGTCCAATTCTACAGCGGAAATCACTAAAATTATGGCTGCCGATCCAAGAAGAATTTCGGAGATTCACGTTGTTTTTAATTTTAGTGTTGACACCGATATTAAAAATAAAACCATTTTGGAACGTACCGCCATGACCTGCCCAATTCATTATAGTTTGCACCCAGATATCAAAAAGGTGATTACCTTTAATTGGAAATAAATGGTGGATAAAAACCAACAAAAGTTAATTGATTTAGTACATACTAAAATGCCTTTCGGCAAATATGAAGGCTATTATTTAATTGATATTCCCGAATATTATATCCTTTGGTACCGAAACAAAGGCTTTCCAAATGGTACTTTAGGCGAACAACTCCAACTGGTTTATGAATTAAAATTAAACGGATTGGAAGACCTGATTAGAAATATTAGAAAGAAGTATTGAGATTTTGTTATTTATATTTGATTTTAAAAGCTAACTATTTTTTAAAAACCAACTATTTTAATTACGATATAAACTAATTATTTTCGTACTTTTGCCAAGTTTTTTATACAACAACAACACACAATACAATGGCTCAAACGAAATATATTTTTGTTACAGGCGGAGTTACTTCCTCATTAGGAAAAGGAATTATCGCCGCTTCATTAGCAAAATTATTGCAAGCAAGAGGATATCGCACCACAATTCAAAAATTTGATCCCTATATCAATGTGGATCCAGGAACCCTTAACCCATATGAACACGGAGAATGTTACGTTACAGATGACGGCGCAGAAACCGATTTGGATTTAGGACATTACGAGCGTTTTTTAAATGTTCCAACCTCTCAATCTAATAATGTTACTACCGGTAGAGTTTACCTTTCCGTTATTGAAAAAGAACGTCGTGGTGAATTTTTAGGAAAAACAGTTCAAGTGGTTCCTCATATTACCAATGAAATCAAAGAAAGAATGCAATTACTTGGTAACTCAGGTGATTTTGATATTGTAATCACTGAAATTGGAGGAACGGTTGGTGATATTGAATCGTTGCCTTACATTGAATCCGTTCGGCAATTGGTTTGGGAATTAGGAGAAAATAACGGACTTGTCATTCATTTAACATTGGTTCCTTATTTGGCTGCAGCTGGTGAATTGAAAACAAAACCAACACAACATTCCGTTAAAACATTAATGGAAAGTGGTATAAAAGCGGATATTTTAGTTTGTAGAACCGAGCATGAATTGTCGGAAGAATTAAGAAATAAATTGGCTTTATTTTGTAATGTAAAAAGAGAAGCTGTAATTCAATCTATTGACGCTTCCACTATTTATGAAGTACCTATTTTGATGCAACAAGAAGGTCTTGATGAAGTAGCATTGAAAAAATTAGATTTATCTGTAAAAGCAGTACCAGATTTAAAAAATTGGAATACTTTTTTAAGTAGATTGAAAAATCCTAAACATACTGTAAACATTGGATTAGTAGGAAAATATGTAGAATTACAAGATTCTTACAAATCGATATTGGAGGCTTTCATTCATGCTGGCGCTGCCAATGAAACTAAGGTCAACGTAATTTCGATTCACTCTGAATATTTAGATTCAGATAATGTATCTGAAAAATTCAAAGATTTGGATGGCGTAATTTCTATTCACTCTGAATATTTAGATTCAGATAATGTATCTGAAAAATTGAAAGATTTGGATGGAATTTTAGTCGCTCCAGGTTTTGGTGGTCGTGGAATTGAAGGTAAAATTGAAACAGTAAAATTTGCAAGAGAAAATAATATTCCATTTTTAGGAATTTGTTTGGGTATGCAAATGGCAGTTATTGAATATTCTAGAACTATTTTAGGTCATACAGATGCCAATTCAACCGAGATGAATGAAAACACAACCAACCCAGTTATCGATTTAATGGAAGAACAAAAAACCATTACCGATAAAGGGGGAACAATGCGTACAATGCGTTTGGGAGCTTGGAAATGTGACATTAAAGAAAATTCATTGGCACACAAAATATACGGAAAAACTAGTATTTTGGAACGCCACCGTCATCGTTATGAATTTAATGGTGTTTATTTACAATCACTTGAAATTGCCGGTTTAAAAGCATCGGGAGTTAATCCTGACACCGGTTTGGTAGAAATAGTTGAGATTGAAAATCACCCATTTTTTATTGGTGTTCAGTACCATCCGGAATATAAAAGTACGGTAGATAATCCTCATCCACTTTTTGTGAGTTTTGTTGCTGCTGCTGTAAAATCAAAATAAATTAGTATTTTCGATTAAGATATCGACTTTAATAAAAGTAAAATGGAAGAAAAAAAATTAGATTTAAATTCAATTATTGGCTTTGTACTTATTTTTGGAATTTTGATTTGGATGATGTATCAAAATCAACCTTCAAAAGAACAATTGGCAGCTGAGAAAGTCAAAAAAGAACAAGCTACTACAGTATCTTCTAAGAAATTAGCGTCAGAAAATGTAACATTTAATCAAGTTGATACTTCTTCTGCAAATGCGGCTCAAATCGAAAAACTTAAAAAATCTTTAGGTAATTTTGCTTATTCTGCCACTTTGGCTTCTGCTAAAGATACTGTGACCACTCTTGAAAACGAATTTATACTCTTAAAAATCTCCAATAAAGGTGGTTATATCGTTGGGGCAGTTTTAAAGAATTTTGAAAAATTCAAAAAAGGTTCGGGACAATTAGTTGAGTTAATTAAAGATAATAATTCTCAATTAAACATTCAATTGATTACCAATGATAATCATACTTTAAATACTAAAAATTTATTTTTTGAGCCTAAACTAACTAAAGTTGGTGCCAATCAAATTCTTACTATGCGATTAAAAGCAGGTGCTAATGAGTTTTTAGAATACCAATATGAGTTGAAACCAAATGATTATATGGTTGGTTTTAATTTGCATTCTCAAGGATTAAACAAAGTATTAAACACTTCAAAACCATTAGATTTAGAATGGGATTTAAAAACGTATAAAATCGAGAAAAGCGCCTCTTATGAAAATAGATATACTTTATTAAATTATGAATATGGTGATGAGAAATTCAATAATGTTAGTGATGGAGAAAACCAAGAAGAAACCCTAGACAATCTTAAATACATTGCTTACAAACAACATTTCTTTGCTTCAATTTTGATGACTGAAACGCCATTTGAGAAAGCAGTTTTAAAGTCAAATAAATTAGTGGTTGACGAAAATAAAGATACTATTTTCGTTAAGCAATTCAATTCAAAAATGCCTTTAGCATTTTCAAATGGAGAGGTAAACTATAAAATGAGTTGGTATTTTGGACCCGCAGATTACAAAACTCTAAATAATTACGATAAGAATATTGAAAAGATTATTCCGTTGGGTTGGGGTATTTTTGGATGGATTAATAAGTTTATTTTCATTCCTTTATTTGGGTTTTTAAGCTCTTATATATCTTATGGAATTGCTATTATTATCTTTACCATTATCATTAAAATTGCAATGTCTCCGATAACCTATAAATCATTTTTGTCTCAAGCTAAAATGAAAGTTCTTCGTCCTGAAATTAATGATTTGAATGAGAAATTTCAAAAAGAGCCTGCAAAAAAACAACAGGAAACAATGAAATTATACAACAAGGCTGGAGTTAATCCAATGGCAGGTTGTATTCCAGCATTGATTCAGTTACCGTTTATGTATGCTTCGTTTCAGTTTTTCCCATCAGCTTTTGAATTAAGACAAAAAGGTTTCCTTTGGGCTGATGATTTATCTTCCTTCGATGAAATAATGAAATTGCCATTTCATATTCCTTTATATGGAAGTCATATTAGTTTATTTCCAATATTAGCCGCAATCGCTATTTTCTTCTATATGAAAATGACTTCTGGCGATCAACAAATGGCAGCTCCAACTCAAGAAGGAATGCCGGATATGGCTAAATTGATGAAAATTATGATTTATGTTTCGCCATTAATGATGTTAATTTTCTTTAACACCTATGGAGCAGGACTAAGCTTGTATAACTTTATATCCAATTTAATTACTATTGGAATTATGTTAGTGATCAAGAATTATATTGTTGATAATGATAAAATTCATGCACAAATTCAGGAAAACAAATTAAAAGAACCTAAGAAGCTCGGTAAGTTTCAAAGTAAAATGCAAGAAATTATGGAACAAGCTGAAGCCCAAAAAAAGGCGCAGCAAAAAAAGAAATAATTTTAAAGCACTCCTAGAGTGCTTTTTTTAATAAGGACTCTATTTTTTAATAATTACTATTAGAAATAGTTTATAGTATTAAATAAAAACATATGAATCAGTTAATTAAAATAGCATTTCTACTTTTTTCAGTATCTTTTTTTGCACAAAATGAGATCAATAAATTTGATGCCAATGGTAAAAAAATGGGTTTATGGAAAGGGGTTTTTGAAGAAACGAAACGCCCGAGATATGAAGGTACTTTTGATCAGGATAAGGAAGTAGGGTTGTTTAAATTTTTTGATAATACAAAAATTTCTAATTTAATTGCAACTAGAGAATTTAATTCCACCGACAATTCAGCGTATACTATTTTTTATGATGTCAATAAAAATAAAATTAGTGAAGGAAAAGTTCTTAATAAGTTATACGAAGGATTATGGGTTTATTATCACAAGGGGTCAACCTTAATTATGACTTCTGAAAATTATAAAAATGGGAAGTTGGATGGAACTAAAACTGTTAATTTCAAATCAGGAATAGTGGCAGAAATTTCAAATTATAAGAATAGTGTTCTAGAGGGTATTTATATTAAAAATGATGAAAGCGGTGTCGCTTTAGAAGAATCATTTTATGTGAATGGTGAATTGAACGGAATTACTACTTATAGAGCACCAGACGGATTTATTGTTGCTAAAGGGAAATTTAGAAAAGGATTAAAGGTGGGTATTTGGCAGTTTTTTGAAAATGGAAAATTAGAAAGTGAAGATAATTATGATCAGCCAAATAGAATAAAATCAAAGCGTAAATAATTAGAATATTGGATAAATTCATTTAAGAAGATGAAACGAGTTGTTGTTGGACTTTCCGGTGGGGTTGATTCTAGTGTTGCGGCTTATTTGTTGCAGCAACAAGGCTATGAAGTCATTGGACTTTTTATGAAAAATTGGCACGATGACTCGGTTACCATTTCCAACGAATGTCCTTGGTTAGAAGACAGTAACGATGCTTTACTAGTTGCTGAAAAATTAGAGATTCCTTTTCAAACCGTCGATTTAAGCGAGCAATACCAAGAAAAAATCGTTGATTATATGTTCAACGAATATGAAAATGGGAGAACTCCAAATCCTGATGTACTTTGTAATCGAGAAATTAAATTTGATGTCTTCATGAAAATTGCTATCAATTTAGGAGCTGATTATTTAGCTACCGGACATTATTGTAGAAAAGGAGAAATCGAAAATAATGGAAAAAAAGTGTACCAATTGCTTTCAGGTTTGGACACCAATAAAGACCAGTCTTATTTTTTATGCCAATTATCACAAGAACAGTTGGCAAAATCTTTGTTTCCAATTGGTGAATTAACTAAGCCTGAAGTTCGTGAAATTGCAGCTCAAATGAATTTGATAACCGCCGAAAAGAAAGATTCTCAGGGTTTGTGTTTCATTGGAAAAGTAAGATTACCAGAATTTTTACAACAAAAATTAGAAAAGAAAGAAGGCTTAATTATTCAAATAGATGCTCTAGATCCAATATACAACCAAAAGCTAACGGAATTTCAATCGGAAGAAGAAAAATTAGAATATGAATCTCGGACTTTGTCCTACGAACCCAATAGGGGAAAAGTGGTAGGAAAACATCAAGGGTCTCATTTTTTTACCATTGGTCAACGCAAAGGATTGAATGTAGGAGGAACGAAAGAACCTTTATTTATTATTGCTACCAATGTTGAAACCAATACTATTTATACCGGTTTAGGAAGCGAACATCCGGGTTTATTTAAAAAATCCTTATTTGTTAAAAAATCTGAAGTGCATTGGATTAGAGAAGATTTAGCTATTGCAAATGGAGCTTCTATGGAAGTTATGGCTAGAATTCGTTACCGTCAAGCTTTACAAAAAGCCACTCTACGCCAATTTGAAACTGGGTTGTATGTAGAATTTAACGAGCCACAATCGGCTATTACCGAAGGCCAATTTGTTGCATGGTATAGAAATGACGAATTAGTTGGTTCGGGAGTAATTTCATAAGTTTGTAATCTATTTTAAAAGCAAATGAAAAAAACAGTATTGATTATTGTCTTATTAATTTCAGCTTTTAGCTATTCGCAAGAAGAGGCTTGGGTATATTTTAATGACAAACCAAATAGTCAATATTATTTTACTAATCCACTTCAAATGCTATCTCAAAGAGCCTTAAATAGAAGGGCTATTCAGAATGTTCCATTAGATCTTAAAGACGTACCAATTCACCAACCCTTTATTGACCAAATTACCGCAACACCTGGAATCACTGTAAAAGCGAGTTCTAAATGGATGAATTGTTTGCATGTTCGAGGCACCCAAGCGGTTATTCAATCATTAAGATCACTATCTTTTGTTGATTCTATTTCGTTTGCAAATACAACTTTAAATAGAACTGGAAAAACATCCAGTTCATCCAATTATTCAGCAGTGAATAAAGAATTGGAAACACAAGTGACCTACAATTATGGAACTTCAGCAAATCAAATTCAAATGTTGAATGGAAATTATTTGCACCAGCAAAACTATACTGGATCCGGAAAAGTAATTGCTGTTTTGGATGCTGGTTTTCCTGGGGTTGATAGTGCGTCTCCTTTTCAAAGGTTAAGAGTAAACAATCAATTATTAGGCGGCTATAATTTTGTAGATAGAAGCACAAATTATTATGCAATGAATTCTCATGGAACTCAAGTTCTTTCTACAATGGGTGGATATATTGAAAACCAGTTAGTTGGAACAGCACCGGATGCTTCTTATTATTTATTTGTTACTGAAGACAGTACTTCTGAAACGCCATTAGAAGAATCTCTTTGGGTTGAAGCTGCTGAATTGGCTGATAAATTAGGAGCCGACATTATTAATTCTTCATTAGGATATTTTCATTTTAATAATCAGAATTATAATTATTCTTATAGTAATATGGATGGAAATACTGCTTTTAGTTCTAAGGGAGCAAATATTGCTTTTTCACGAGGAATGATAGTGGTGGTTTCTGCAGGAAATTCTGGAAATTCTGCATATCCAAATATTAGTGCCCCTTCTGATGCTACTTTTGCTTTAGCAGTAGGAGCGGTAAATTCTGCCAGAAACTATGTAAGTTTTAGTTCGATAGGCCCTTCCTTTGACGGAAGAGTTAAACCTGATGTTATGGCTCAAGGACAGTCGGCAGTAGTTGCAATGCCATCAGGCGATATAGCTGTAAATAGTGGCACCTCCTTTTCAGGACCTATTATTGCGGGTATGGTTGCAAGTTTTTGGCAAGCTTTTCCTAATTTAACTAATGCAAGAATTATTCAGTTGGTAAAAGAATCTTCTAATCGTTTTACCAATCCAAATGCACAATATGGATATGGAATTCCTAATTTTCAATTGGCCTTAAATAATGCTTTAGAAAATAATCAATTTAATTCAGAAGGGTATGCTGTATATCCAAATCCGGTTAATGAGGAAGTTATATTTACATTTCCTTCAAATAAGATAGCTAGAGAAATTAGTTTTTACAATAGTTTAGGTCAAGAAATTCTTAGGTGCAATGCTATTAATCAGTTGCTATTGATTTCTTTGCAATCATTTGAAAATGGAATGTATTTTTACAAAATTGCTTCTGGAAATGATACTTTTACCGGTAAACTAATTAAGAAATAGTTGTAAAATAATTTGATATGAATAAAATCACTCAGCTTTTTAATATACAATATCCAATAGTTCAAGGAGGAATGATATGGAATAGTGGCTATAAATTGGCTAGCGCTGTAAGTAATGCGGGTGGTTTAGGTTTAATTGGTGCTGGGTCAATGTATCCTGATGTATTGAGAGAACACATTAAAAAATGTAAATTGGCAACTGACAAACCATATGGGGTAAACGTACCAATGTTATATCCAAATATTGAAGAAATAATTACTATTATCATTGAAGAAGGGGTAAAAATTGTCTTTACTTCTGCTGGAAATCCAACAACTTGGACTCCATTATTAAAACAAAATGGAATTACGGTTGTGCATGTAGTAAGTAGTTCTAAATTTGCTTTAAAAGCACAAGATGCAGGTGTTGATGCTGTTGTAGCTGAAGGTTTTGAAGCAGGTGGTCATAATGGGAGGGAAGAAACTACCACATTCACGCTTATTCCAATGGTAAAAAAACAACTATCCATTCCGTTAATCGCTGCTGGTGGAATCGCAACGGGAAGGGGAATGCTAGCCGCAATGGTATTAGGTGCTGATGGGGTGCAAGTAGGGTCAAGATTTGCCGCCTCCATTGAATCATCAGCTCATGAGAATTTTAAAACCGCGATAATTAATAGTAAAGAAGGGGATACTCAGTTAACTTTAAAAGAACTAGCACCTGTTCGATTAATAAAGAATAAGTTTTACAATGACCTCCAGGAATTGTACAAAATAAATCCATCTGTTGAAGATTTAAAGACTTTATTAGGAAGAGCAAGAGCTAAAAAAGGAATGTTTGAAGGAGATTTGGTTGAAGGCGAATTGGAAATTGGACAAATTTCGGGTTTATTTGAGAATATTAAATCTGCCAAAGAAATTATTGACGATATGATTCATGAATTTGAAATCGCAAAAAAGGAGATTCAAAATTTATAATAAGTAATGCATTAAGCATAATATGAAGAAGATTAAAATAATAGTACTGTTTTTATTTCTCTCAATTGGATTTCAAAAATTGGAGGCTCAAGTCTATAAATATGTAGCAACGGGATTTAGTGTGTTGGAAAAAGATCAAAAAGACAATTGGGGAAAATGGTCGGATTATCAAACTACCAATATGATGATTGCATTAGACCTTGATAAAAGAAGAATCGTAGTCTATTCTAAAGAAATTCAGTTTTATAACATTGATAGTTTTGAAAAACAAATTGAAAACGACGACGATTTAATCTTTCCTTTCAGTTGTAAAGATATTGATGGAGAAACGTTCACTATTTCTTTTATAACAAGAAAAAAACAAGAGTATAGAAAACAATTGTATATAAATCAAAAAGACGTGATATTGGTTTATAATATCGTTAATTTTAAAAATTGATCATTAAAAAAGTCCCGTTTAAGGGACCTTTTTTTAATTTATATATTTATTTATTACTAATTATCTGTTAGTGTCATCATAAATTTTATGAGTGCTTTTTTTTCTTTTTCACTAAGCTTTAGATTATCAAACGGAAGTGTTTGAAATTCTAAATCCATTCCAATTCCATTTCCTCCTCCCAATTCGTAAAATTTAATTATATCCTCTAGTGAATTGTATACTCCATTGTGCATGTACGGACCTGTTTTTTCAATATTTCTTACGGTAGGTGTTTTAAATGAATATCTAAATTGTTCAATTTGAGTAGTATTGTATCTTCCTAAATCAGAATCTATAACAGCATTTTTCCATTTAATTGAATTTGGAACCCCAATAACTTCCGATTCTGAGTTGTTGTACCATGGTGGAACTGTTCCATTATATAAAGGAATAAAGTGACACGAAGCGCACTTTGCTTTTCCTGCAAATAAATTGAATCCCAATTCTTCCTCTTTTGTTAAACTAACTTTATTTTTAAAATAGTTGTCAATTTTAGAGTTAAATGGCATTAAACTTCTAACATAGCTTGCAATTGCATTTCTTATTTCAAATTGGGTAATTTCATTTTTATCAGGAAACGATTTTGAAATTAATGACTTGTACGATTCTTTTTTTGCAATTCTTGAAGTGATTTCTTTTGTTGATAGATTAAATTCATTTGGATTCTTCATCACTTCTTCAATTTGATTTTCTAAATCTTGAGAGCGTAAATCATAAAAAAAAGATTTTTGAAATGCAGAGTAAAGTAAAGTTGGTGAATTTCTCGAAATAGATTGACTGTGCACTTTTATTGTGGATAATTTTAAACCATCGGTAAAAGCCATATCGGCGTTATGACATGTTGCACAACTTATTGAATTGTTTTTGGAGAGGTTTTTGTCGTTAAAAAATTGCTTTCCTAATTCCACTTTTGCCGAACTTGATTTAGAATCTGCATAGGGAGAAAATGCATCCGGATTTAAGCCTTTCCCTTGCATTAAGTCAGCTAATGTTCCTTTAAATAATTTTTGTCCCTCAGGAATACCTTTTAAGTGATTTTTAAAACTATTTTCTAATTCAACGCTCAATGGCATTAAATATTTTTTAATAAATACCAATCGATTAAAACTATCATAATCTTTGTTTTGAATTAAAAAATCTCGACAATTAGAAAACAATTTTTGACATTTTTCTTTCCCAGTAATTTCATTTTTATCTGAAAAAATAAAAAAATAGTTTTCAAGACCTACAATTGAATGATAGGTTTCTTCAATAGATTGAAATGCTACTGGAGAATCAAAACCAGTTATTCCCATAGTTGCATTTCTAATGATTTGATGTTGTAACAATTCATAAAGATGATGGTTTTGAATAGGCATATCTTTCAAATTGTTCTTTACAAAAAGCAAGTCTGTTTTTAGGATTTCAATTTCTGATTTAAATTTTGCAAGGTCTAAATCCTCTTTCGAGAAAATCAATTCTTCTATAACTTGAAAGCCTGTTGCATCATTAACGATATTATCATCAATTTTTATATCAGGTAGATTTGGACCATTTATTCTACGACTAAAACCTTGAAAATAATATTCCACAAAAGGTTCAATCTTTTTATAGTTTATTCTGCATTTTGAGAATTCAATTTTTGCTGCCTCAATTTTGGTACAATTTGACAATTGATTTAAATTGGTTCTCAAAGAATCAATATGAAGATTGACAGTTTCTTTTAAACTATCCTCTGTATTTAAATTATTTTTTTCGCAACTCGAAAATATAACTATTGCGAAGATCAATGTAATATATTGAAATGACTTCATATTTATAATAAAAATAAACACCTTATCTAAAATTGAGATAAGGTGTTTGTTATAAACTAATTTTAAAATTATCTAGGAACGTTTTTCAAAATAAGTGTTTGTCCTCCACATTTGTAAGATTGAATTGAAGTAGCTCTACTTGGATTTAAAAATCTAGTTCCTTCATCCCAAGTATGTGCATGAACATTGATTGTAAATGTACCTGGAACTCCAATCACATCCGAAATATCAAGCATAGCTCCATGCTCCCAGATCCCTTTTCTTAATTGATTAGGTCCAGCAGGATTGTATTTTGTACCCAACATAGAAGGATCTCCATGGGTCATGTCCATAAATATTTTCTTAGTTCCTGTAGCAATATTATACTGCCAAATCAATGAATTGTGAGTCGCTTCTGGCCAGAATGAATCTCCATCTTCTTGAATGTATACATAATTTTCAGTAACACAAACGTTATCTGGATTGATTATATCTTGTCCTTTAACGTTTGCACCTGTTGGAGAAACATCACCATCAGCAACCACTTTTAAAGTTCCTCTTAATGGATTGTTAGCATCTAATTTCAATTGATACATTTTACCCATGTATGTTTTTTCTGTTGATCCGCTTACCCCAGTTGATACGAAATAGATTTCTCTACTATTAGCAGCAGAACCTTTACGATAATCCAAGTCTTCAACACGTGCAAACTGAATAGATTTAAGAGTAGTATTTAAGTTTTCAATTTCAGTACCAGTAAGGTTTTTAGCGTTTGGAACTTCTACAAATTCCACAGGATAGTTGTTATTCCATGTAATTGCAGTTTCGATTTGGTTTAAATCGGTTCTTCTTAAAGCATATAATGTACCGTTTTCTAAATCACCAACTGTGTTAGAAACATATAAATAAACCTGACCATTTCCACCATCTTCTCCTAAAATGATCACAGTTTTTCCTGGAAAAGCATCTTTGTTTAATGGAACAGCATTTTCACCACTGAATTTACCTAAAGCTGGTTTAACTCTAGACTGATTAGAAGGGTTTGAAGCAGCAATAGGATCTATTGCATGTGTCATTGCATTTACATTTGATTCACCTGTAGTTAAAAATACAGGACCAAAACCATTCTCTTCTGGTGTAGCCATTGTTGCAGAACACAATCTAAACATTCCACCGTCTGTATTTACAATGTAGTCTCCTTTGTAAATGTTAAGTTTTTTGTCTAAATACAATCTTGAAACCGCCCATGTATTTTCATGATTGGTAACCATAATATACCCATGACCAGTTGGATTTTTGATAAATCCTTGACCATCTGGAGCACCACCATAAACCATGTTGTTTGAGTCTGGAATGATATCCTCGCTACTCACTAAAGGGTAAATTCCTACACCTGAAAAATCAGGACCCATTTTTACAAATGAGGGTGTAATAGAACGGTTTCTGAATTCAACAGTATCCGTTGGCGTGTTGTACTCATTGTTTTCGCATGAAATAATAGTCATTGCGATAACGAATAAACTAAATAAATAATACTTTTTCATTTTTTTTTATTTTAAGATTTTTGTTACTCACAAATTTATAAGGATCATTTCCATTTTATATTTTGTATTTATTACTATTTATTTAAAAAATTATTACTTAAATATTCAAAAGTTAAATTATTGTTTTCTATCTGTTTGTATAAATTTATTAATGTGATATTAATGTATTATTTTTCAATTCTTCCAGAGATATAATATTGTTTTTAAGATTCTTATATGTAATTTTGCATTTTTTAAAATACATAATTATGAAAAAAGTAATTTACCTATCTGTATTATTAATAAGTACTTTTCTTACTGCCCAAGAACGTCCAAAGTTGATTGTAGGAATTGTTGTTGATCAGATGAAAATGGAATATTTATATCGTTATTCAGATGATTTGTCCTCGAATGGTTTCAAGAGATTAATGGATAATGGTTACACGTTTCACAACATGCATTTCAATTATATGCCAACTTACACAGGACCAGGACATACTTCCATTTATACAGGTACCACGCCTTCAATTCATGGTATAGTTGGAAACGATTGGTTCAATCGTTCTACAGGAAAAGAAGTTTATTGCACGGACGATGCTTCAGTGCATATTCTTGGTGAGGGTAAACCAGAAGAAGGAGAAATGTCTCCAAAAAATTTACAAGCTACTACAATTACAGACGAACTTCGCCTACAGACTAATTTTAAAGGTAAAGTTTTAGGGTTTAGTTTGAAAGATCGTGGGGCAATTTTACCAGCGGGTCATTTTGCCAATTGGGCTTTTTGGTACAGTAATTCTGGATCGTTTATTTCAAGTTCTTTTTATGGGGATAAACTTCCAGACTGGATTATAAAATTTAATAATGAAAAGCATTATATGCCCTACATCGATAAAGGTTGGGATTTATTTAAACCAATGTCGACGTATAACGAAAGTTTACCCGATAACAATCCATATGAAGGAAAATTATATAAAAGTTTAGCGCCAGTTTTCCCTTACAATTTAAAAGCAATGTATGAAAAAAACGATGCTGGAATAATTAGGTCTACTCCTTTTGGAAATGATTTATTGGCCGAAATTGCAATGCAAGCTATCAACAGTGAAGAATTAGGAAAAGATACTATCACTGATTTTTTAACGGTTTGTTTCTCTTCAACTGATTATATAGGTCATTTAACAGGAACTAGATCGGTTGAAACCCAAGACACTTATCTTAGATTGGACAAAACAATTGCTGATTTTTTAAATTATCTTGATAAAACAGTTGGAAAAGATAATTATCTAATTTTTTTAACTGCTGATCATGCTGGTGCTGAAAATGTGAACTATCTAAAGGATAATAAATATGAAGTAAACAGTGTTGATACTAAAGAATTCGTAAAAGGCTTGTCAAAATTTTCTCAAGATACTTTTGGAGATAATTTGGTTTTAAACTACTCTAATTTTAATTTGTACCTAAATAGAGAGAGTATCAAAAATAAAGGATTGGAATTATCGAAAGTAAAACAATCTTTTAAAGAATATATGATGACTCAAGTCCAAATAAAAAGAGTATATACCGAAGAAGAAATATTGGCTTCGACCGGAAATGATTTTTATTTAAATTTTATATCAAAAGGTTACGACCCAAATTCAAATGGTGATATTGTAATTCTTGAAAAACCAGGATATATAGAATATAAAGGTATAGGAACATCTCACGGAACTCCTTATTCCTATGACACCCATGTTCCAGCACTTTTTTATGGTTGGCATGTTAAACACGGAGAAAGTCATGATAGAAAAGTAATAACCCAAATTATTCCTACGATTGCTCAAATGATTAAAATTCCATTTCCCAACGGAACGGAAGCTAATGTATTGCCAGAATTATTTAAATAATATTTATAAAGCAATTTGATTTTTAAGTAAATCTTCAAAGGTTTCTCGGGCTCTAATTAAGATCCCTTTTCCATCCTTCCACAATACTTCTGCAGGTTTGTATCTGGAATTGTAATTGGATGACATGGAGAAACAATAGGCTCCAGCATTTCTAAAACAAAGCAAGTCGCCTTCTTTTATTTCGGCAATTCGACGGTTATTGGCAAAAGTATCCGTTTCACAAATGTAACCTACTACAGTGTAAAATCGCTCTTTTCCCTTAGGGTTTGAAATGTTCTCAATATAATGCTGAGAACCATACAACATTGGACGAATTAAATGATTGAAACCACTGTCAATCCCTGCAAAGACGGTGGATGTAGTTTGCTTTACCACATTTACTTTCGCTAAAAAATAGCCTGCCTCGCTCACTAGAAATTTACCTGGTTCAAATGCTAATGTCAATTCTCGGCCATAAGACGCTTCAAATGCAAGGAATCTTTTGGTTAGTTTTTTTCCTAATTCCTCAATATTGGTTTCAATATCACTTTTATTATAAGGCACCTTGAAACCACTTCCAAAATCTAAAAAATCCAATTCTTTGAAATTGTTGGCAGCCTCAAATAAGATTTCTGCAGCATAAAGAAATACTTCAATATCTAATATGTCAGATCCCGTGTGCATGTGAATTCCGTTGATGTGCATTTTTGTGTTTTCAACAATCCTAAGAATATGAGGCATCTGATGAATTGAAATTCCAAACTTACTATCGATATGACCCACAGATATATTTGAATTTCCACCGGCCATAACGTGTGGGTTGATGCGAATACAAACTGGAACAGTAGGATGTTTTGTTCCAAAATGTTCTAAAACAGAAAGGTTATCGATGTTAATTTGAACTCCTAATCCTGCCGCTTCTTCGATTTCTTCAAATGA
>Ga0209443_1000092_pt1 | contig 54005 bp, 34 predicted proteins | sample LauGreBMM110DCMD_2_FD_187571 | JGI IMG/M metagenome (GOLD analysis project Ga0209443, IMG submission 187571) | Freshwater lake microbial communities from Lake Michigan, USA - Su13.BD.MM110.DCMD (SPAdes) (version 2) | ecosystem: Environmental > Aquatic > Freshwater > Lake | place: Lake Michigan... | reverse complement strand
TACGATTTTAAAAAGAATATATATTAAGCATTTTAATAAAAAGACTGTTTATAATCAATACATATTCTTTTTTTGAAAAACAAGAATATATAATAGTGTTTATGGGATGTCTTGCAATTAATTCATAAACAGCCCTTATATATAGAAGAGTCAGCTCTTTTATATACACTAATTTATTTTTTTATTGCGATACAGTATTATGTATAACAATGAAAGTATAGAAACGATGTATAATAGATATATACATATAAAAAGTAGCTATATGTCTCTGCAACATATGATAGGTGGAGGAGATAAACCACATGTCTTTTCCCTTAAGGGTTTAAATTTATTCACTGATAACACGATAAGATCATATCTAGATCCAACATATGGTTTTATCTACGCGTCTCTACAATATATTAAAAATGTTTACACTTTAAAAAACAAATTTTCACATATCAATGAAAATATGATGCGATTAATTAAATCTACATTTCACATAAATAATGGTAAACTCAAGCCGACAAGAAAAATATTGCAACATATAAACCCGATCGAAGTAGGAAGATTTTTAGCACATCAGTATGTAATAAATAATATACTCAATGATAGAATAAACGATTTGAATAAAAAAGTAACACTTATCACTAACCACATCATGAGTGCAAGGGCGAATAAAAAAAAAGGAATTGCGCATAAAATACCTGTTAATTATTTCGCATATAATGTGGATGGAATAGATATAGATATCGAAGAAGGAGATACAGTCAATTCATTTATAAAAACACTCGAAAATTATAAAATCATACTGGTCGCCCAATTAAATAGATATATGGATGTTGACTATGGAAATTGTATTAACGCGTTTATTTTTAAGAAAGGGACGTGGCTTGACAATGATATATTAATGTATCATATCGTGCTAGCTATATTGTGGTACAATGCAGATAGTAAAGCTGGAATTGAGGAATATTATAAGGGGGTGAATGAAGTATTTAAAAGATTTGGTTTTCCGATGATTGAGATACCCGATAATTTTAGTACATCGTTATTTACATATGACGAAATTAATATAACAGATGGCAGAGCGATAGAATGCGACGATTTTAATTACACGCTAGCAGTTATATATTATGCTAACAACCGGATTCATATTAACGCACAAGATAACACTTATATATATATACCGTGTAGTGTGGATTTTCCTGATTGCGGTGAAGTGGCTTTGAGAAATTTTATCCAGATATTAATAACACGAGATAAAGGATTTGATCTTACTCTGCTAGAGAAGTATGGAGCGATTGAATTAGTGAAAGAATATTTTAAATATTTTGATAGCAACTTAAAAGTGTCTGATGATTATACCGGTACAGACTGTTTTAAGGAGATGCTTGGACCTCTTTATGCTAAAGGTACAAGGTTAAAATCACGAGACGCATGGGGATTAGTAGTTTCAAATCTCGGCGGGGATGTAATATATCGGAAAAAATATGTATGTGATAATGGTATGACATATCATTATGAAATACTTGATGGATTAGCGATGGGTAGTAAAAATGTGTCAAATATGTTAGCAGTAATTAGGTGTCTTTTTACAAAAATAAATGAATTTCAAGATTTTAACGATAATGATATTGTGCGAGTTGAAAACAATCTTAATATAAATGAAGTTGGAAATTTATTAGGAGATATAACTGGAAGTGTGGATATATTTAATAAATTTCTTGGAAATTACAAAATGGAATTTATGAAGATGCATTATGAATTTGTAGGTGATACGGAGAACATCTTCGAAATTGGAGAAAATTGTAGAGGACGTGATAAGTTTTACTTAGAATTATTAAATAACCCATCTTTTTATAATGAAAATACTGCTAAATTTATTGCACAAAATAGTACATCAGATGACTGGATTTATTATATGACAAGGGATGATAACGATATATGCTATATAATAAATACATTATGGTGTTTTATGTCGGGCGACACTTATAAAAAATTAATAGATTATGCATATAACACTTTTGATAGTGATAAATTTTTTAGGATGCATATATGTGATCCATTGCTGAATAACCAGACGACTTTTTACAAGTACATTGGTATATATTACATGGATATGTTAAATTCACTAAATAAAACCTCAGTAACAGATCTTGTTATTAGTTCGATCTACAAATGTAATAATCTGGATTTTAATTTTGATAAACTAATCGATAATAACAAATTAACTAGTCTAACGATTGATTTCGAAGGTTGTACTTTAAATATATACAACATTCATCGACTTCAAAATTTAGTGAATCTTGATATTAAATTCAACAAATATAGCAAAAATTATTCACAAATTACAACTGATACTTTAAAAGATTTAAATCTTAAAAAATTATGCATACATACACTTAAACTTGTAGGGGATACGACGATACTTGAACAATTAGAAATATTGGAAGTATATAAGTTTAATTGCGACGACACAGATGATAGTGATAGTGATAGTGATAGTGATAGTGATAGTGATAGTGATAGTGATAGTGATAGTGATAGTGATAGTGATAGTGATAGTGATAGTGATAACAACGACGCTATAGTTAAAACATTAAAAGTAATATTACCAAATACACACCTAAAAATACTGCATATTGGGGTCGAACTATGTAAATTAATATGTTCTGCTGGAATTATTCTCCCAACAGTTGAAGTATTTTCTGTAAATGGATATATATACAACAGTAATAAAGTATTCGAACTTTTACCAAATATAAAAGTAATAAATGGAGGTGACTTTATGGATGATGTAACAGTTGATCTCCCGAATTTAATCGAGATATCTGGTGATACAAAAATTATACATTTTATCAAATATTTACCACAATTAGAAATTATCACAACAGATACAGGAGAATATTTGAAGGGTATGCCTAAATTACAACACCTTCATTTCACTAATATAGACATTTTTAACCTGCCTAACTTGGCTAATATTCCACTTATTAGCCTATATATAGATAACTTGTATTTATCAAACTCGTCCGTACATATCAGACCATCCCCATTAATACTGCCTACAACATTGGAGAAATTGCATATCAATTCAAGGGATCATAATAAGGATGATAATATGAAAGTCATGCGGCCATATATATATATCGCTGATAATCTGCCAAATATTACACATATAACTGTACATGGATTTAGATTAAAACCATTCAATACATCTATGCAAATAATACAAGCTGATTATTTTAAATCAGCCCCAAGAGTGGTTGATGTTTCGGATATTAGGGTGTTTAACGAAAATAGTAATATATATGACATATGTTTTCAAAATTCGGATAGCTCTAATATAGACACGATACTAAGTGAACTTCCAAACTTGACACATCTATCATTTCCAAAAAAATATTATAGTGATAGTTTTACACGCGACAATTCTCCATTAGACAATTGTTCAAAACTGGAGGTTATAAAGTTTTTTTGTAATGTAGACAATAATATGGAATATTTAGGTAATCATTTAGCAAAATTGCAAAATCTTAAAGAAATTTATTTTTTTGGCTATATATCAAATAAAGTATTTAAAAATATGTCATATGAAGTAAAAAAATTTATTGTCTCGGAAATATGAATATACCTTCTGAGCTACTAAAAATTTTTTGATTAAAGTGCAAAAATATATGCTTTGAATTATTCCCATTTTCTATTTGTATATACAGACTCTTCTGTTTCTACAATTCCATCCACTTAGTTATTTTAGATTTATCAATTGAATGACTGACACTTTTAGGAAGATATATAGACATCCCATATCTATTTTCAATGTCTGCAAAAACTCTGTCAATATATATAGGGCTGTTTATGCCGATCATAGACAGCCCTTTTATATAATTTAATATTGGATCAATAAATGCATCAATTTTAAGTTTGCCATTATTATTGTAATATATTTTTATTTTTTTTTATGTTCGATATATATTCTTTTTAAAAACATAAAAAGAATACGTTGCGACTTATAAACACCCCTATTATTAAAGTCTTTTAAATGCACATCAATAAATTTTATATGGACAGTTCCCTTATTAATAACGACAGACAAAGGGATACCATTGATATCTGTTATTAGTGAAATATTGTTTCCTCTTTTATTTTTATAAAATTTATTTCGAGCAATTTTATTTCTTCCATATTTATTAGGTATAAATGAAGTGTCCACAATTAAAGTATCGATTAGCCTTTTGTTAAGATATTTTCTTTTTAAAACAGCAAAAAGTTTTCCGAAAATATTCATGTTAACAATGTCTTTAAAGTGATGATATAGGGTATTCCAATGAATATGAGATCTCATAGATCTCCAAGGAAGGCCAGTTTTCAACACATGCAAAATATCGGCCAAAATATCATCAAGTGTATATTTTGTTCTGGGATGATTCGACGTATATTTTTTATTTAGAACAGTGTCGCGTAAAATAACATCTTTTATCAAGTCTGCAAAGGAACCAAGTATTTTATATTGTACCGTAAATAACATATATAAAAAAGTAAATATATACCCAAACAAAACATTCCAATAACTTTTGAAATATAGACACTACTTTGTTACATATCGATTGTATATTTCCTATATTTTTAAATATATGTATTATATATAAGTTAATGAATAGTAAAAGCACGGCGACTACATTCAGAAGTAATACATTACCATTTAAACCGAGACCACCGCCAAATAGATTTGTTGATAAATTCGTATCAGCACCGGATAAGGTGCCTGATGCAGAACTTGTTACACAATTGTTTGGTGTTGTATCAGATGGAAACTTTTTTGAAATCAATAAATTTATAATAAATAATAATATGACATTGTCGGCACTGAATCCCGATAACGACTCTCTGTTACATAATGTATTGTCAAATACAAACCTTGATACTTATGAAAAAACAGCGCTTGCTAAACAATTAATAAATAGAGGGGTTCCTGTTGATGGGACTAATAAAAATAATATAACACCTATGCATTTAGCTGCTAAATACCAACTTGCAGAAATTATAAAACTACTACATCAAAAAGGCGCATCTCTTAATGTTAGAGACAGCAATGGTATGACACCTGCGCACTATATTGTTAGACCGCATGGTACAACGTGCAGTGACACATCGATGGAGAACGACAGACTAATACCCGACACTGTTGTAAATCTAGATGATAACAACGGCAGAAATACAAAAATTATATTAGAAACTGTTAGAACATATCTTGATGATGATGCAAAAGGAAAAAAAGCTAGATATCTTATCGAAAACTTGAAGAGAACACTACTAGATATAAATGTCAATGCGACACCTGATATTATTAAAACACTTGACGACACATACGATAGAATCAAGGAGAAATTTGCATCGGGAATAAAAGCAGGTGACAAATCGGTGCAGGACTTCAAACAAGAAACTGCTTTAAAAATACAGGAAATATTAATGTCACGACTTCCTGCAACCAAGAATAAAATATCGAATTCCACAGCAACATGGGCTCCAGACGACAAACAACAAATACCCCTATTACCATTTCGCAATATTTCAGATGGTATGTTAGGACTGAAATCGTCGATAAAAAAGGATTTAACTAATTTTCGCTCCACTTATAACAATATTGAAGGGAAAATAAGAAAGTCGGCGCAGTCGTTTTTGAATAATATGCACCCTTTGTCCCAACCATTCAATAATCTATTAGCGGTAATTATGATATCTCAAAATACTCGGTTAGCCCCTGCGAATAAACTTACTACTATTATACCGAATGCAGCAGGTACTATCACTATAACAGAGGACAATATACAAAATGCACAATATAAAACTATGTATAACGACATATTCAACACAATGAACGCGAATGGCGACGGGGCAAACAAGGTAAATTTTATCGGTACTGATATTTTAGAAATAGATACCCCTAGTACAGACGTACAAGATAATCGAGTTATCCGAGATATAAATAATGTAATATTTGAATCTCTTCTAGGTATACCTGATGTTATGGGAGACCCCATGCGTGAATATCCGCCAAAGTATCCTACGCGATACGCGCCCGGCACAGTTTATAAAATAATAATGAAGCAAAAACCACACAATCCATCGACAAATGAAAGATTTACATGGTTTAATATTTTCAGATATTTTATGGACACTCTGGTTACAGTCATAATAGCACCCGCATTATCAACAAATATAATAAATAATATACTCAATCCGGACATCGATAATATCCTTACAATAGATCCAAAAACGTACTTTGAAAACATAATCAAAAATTACTATAACTTGTTATCAGCTAGCGCACTTTTAGGGAATATCTACAATAAATGTAATATTACATTTCGCGCATGTGTAGGTAATCTACTGAAATACTGTGAGGATTATAATGGTGTTGCAAACTTCAAAGCAGATAACGGAAATCCGGGAGGAGTAAATTTTCCCGCTGTACCGATCTTTAAAATGTATGCTAAAACACTGCAAAATTATAACAACAGTATAAATAATATGCTCTCATCAATAGAAGATATCTATAATAATGTTCATCATGCCATAACACATTATAATAATTTGATTGATACCGTAAACAAGGTATTCGGCTATGCATACGTTCAAAAATATTTTAATTCAGCTCTCGATAATTTTGATACTGCGGTGAGTGAAAATATCAATGATTTTAAAAAGCAATTATTAACACGCATAAATCACGTCCCATTGCCTCCAGACAATATATTATCAATTGCACAACTCGTTGGTTTAGATAATTATAGTGACGCCAAAAAATCGCTTTTACAACTGTATGGTATAACACAGTTACAAAAAACGCAACCTACAACATATACAGATGATACTTTGGCAGCAGATCCGAATTCTGTTAATGTAGGCGCGCCAAAACTAGGTTATTTTGCCGTAGGTCCGTATGATTTTACTGGGGCAAAAGATGTTAACAATATATTTTCGGAAGATGATACAAACTATCTGTCAATGGGGCAAGAACAACAATATGATAACATCCCAGTACCTTATAACTACATTGCGGCACCTAGATCACAAAATTCAGGTATTAATATTTTAAGAGATAGTCAAGGTATTGTATTTCCTGTTGTTTCAGGCGTACTAGACACTTATGTACACCTTGTTAAATACTCTGTCATCCGATTAATTACAAAAGAGATGTATACTATATTAAGAACAGATCAAAATTTGCAAGAAGTAAATACTTATATTGATAAACAGATGGATGCAATTAATGGTAATAATGAAAAATTAATAATGAGTATCATAGTGAATATACTAGAGGAGTTGTTCCAGAGACTCATAATCAATGTGACGGGTATAACTGCAAAAAAAATAATGGAATATTATGAAAAGGGAATGTATGAGGTGAGTACATCTGCGTACATAACTGATTATATCGACGCAAATATGTTATCAATCGATCTTATTATTAAGGCATCGAGTTATAAAGAATTATATCAAGCAATTGAAGAAGAAGTAAATAAGGTGGTCGAAACTTTGCTCAACACAAATAATCCTGATATTGAGATGTTTAACCAAATGATATCAAATTTTAAAGAATCCAATACAAAGGAACAACACAGGATATTAGGAGACAGTCAACTGAGTGGTGACATATGTTTCGATATAGATATTGATGCAACAAAAGCATTGATAGCGTGTGGCACCGATTTTACTATCACAGATAGTGCGGGAAATATTCCTCTAAACTATGCAATTGATATCGGTCATTCTGAACTCGTCGCGACATTATTATCATCGGGGCTAAGTATTACCAATACACATAACACAGTCGGTAATACACCGATCGAGCATATTGCATATAAAATACGCGAGGGCATTACGCGACTCAATATAAATACATTATTAGATAATGCCGCGAAAAATCTTGACACAGCTATTACAGAAAAAACTAACTATCCGAGAATATTAAATAGATCGACGCATATATTGAAATTTGTTATATATTTGCTAAATCATCAATTAACAAACATGGAATTGTCGCATTTTAATCCAGATAGTATACATAAATGGACATATGAAGATCATACTGAATTATACAAAATACTAGAGATTACCGATGGCGGAATACCCCTAGTGAATAATAACTCGGTTAATAATTCAGACCTTGATACAAATTATGTAGCTGATAGATTGATCAAGAAAAAAACACACGAAAAAGCTAAACTGAATAGTATAATAACAGGCATGACAAATGAAAGAAATAATCTTCAAAAATACAAAGATTCACTAACTGGACCGTCTATACCAGAAAGACAAAAACAAGCACAAGTTACTGAATATATACGATTACTTGAAGAGAATATCAACAAACATACACTATCAATGACCACATTGGACGCTTCGCTTACAACAATATCATCTAAAAAACAAGTTGTACCGTCCCGATCTATCATAGACAAACTATCTACATATTTAAATAATAGTGGATCATACAAAGAGTCACAAAAGTCAATAGTTCGCCTGTATGAAGGTATGTTTAAAGAGATTAATGTTGGCAATGACAATAATTTAAAAACTGATCTCAATTCATACTACAAATTATGGGAATCGATACTATCTACTGGTATTGGACATGACAATACACAAGTTCCGCTATTATGTATAGAACATTTTAAAGATGATATAAATATCGATACAATGAAGGGGTTTAGTATAATAAGTAAGTTCTGGAAGAATGTACTAGTCCGTCAAATCGACGACTATTTCAAACTTCCACGATTTTACGGAAACCAAAATTATCTACTAGACGCTGTTGTTGAAATATATAAACATGTATTCGAACATACACTGTGTGCAAACTATTATGTTGTATTATTCAAACTCTTAATAAATTTTGTCACTACAAAGCACCCGGACAAATTACAAGCGACTGGTACATCGAGAGACGACTTGATAAAAGATACAATGAAATTAATATTATTAGATAGCACTGGTAATAATAAATTATTAAAATATATTATGGAAACATTGCCAGATCTTCTTGTTAGATCTGTTCTCAATATCCCTAAACATCAAAAAGATCCGATTAAAAGTACAAACACTGCGAAACTTTTGAATGGTGCAGTCGACATAATACTGAGTAATACAGGCGTAACACTTGATCGAAAAGATCAAGTAATAATTAATATCGAAAAATTTATTATCCCTTATTTCGCTGATTATTTCAGTGAATATATAAAAGAGAGTCATAACATAGTAAATAATTATCTCAAGTATATCCACTCATTTGCACAAGATATGGAGATTTACACAATAATCGACGAAAAATATCGCAAAGAAATAGCACATTTTAGTTCTTAAAAAAGTTTTCCAGTACCTGCTGATATCTCTGTCTCGTCGGGTGTCTCATTTAGTGTAACAAGTTCAATCGCAAATGAATGTTCTAGTCCGTCAAAATCAAATAATTCTCCATCAGACGAATAAAATGATAATGTCAGTTTACTTAACTCCTTAATCGGTTTATTATAATAATTAATTATTGGTACAAATGTATTATATACAATACTTTCATTACAATTCGCAGATCTAAGTTTATCTGACGACGACATATTAATTTTACCGAATGCTGACTTTACAACCCCGGTATTAATTAAACTATTAAGCTCTTCACATACCATTAATATATAATTTTCACCGCTCAGTTGCAAAGAATTTCTTTTTAAATAAATCTTGTTACCAGATCTATCTAGATTTATATCATTTTCATACGCTTTATTATTAGACACAATAGCTGAATATGGCGTAATAGATGATTTAACTCCAGGATCTCTAAATCCTAGTTGTCTACCCATCGTATCATCGTAACTAAATATCATCCTAAAAATATTAGGTGTATATATCTTGACGCCATTTCCTCCAGATGTATTAATCCTCGTGTTTTCTAGATTTATACTATTAACTTGTATTGTATATACTGAATCACTTACAATATATGTTATTTCAAATTCGCCATTTAACTTTTCAGAAGGTATTCCGAGGGTTGTTATCATGCCAGAAATTAGAATATGTTCACCTATATTCATTCCATGATTTTTATGATTGATTGTTATTGTACGTGTCCCTGTATATGCTGATCCAGTAAGCGGGATACCCGGCTCTATTTTTATTATTGGATAATTTATCACGGATTCTTTGAAACTGCGAAATTGTACAATATTAGTATTTACATCAATACTAACTCTTATAATATTGTTCTTTGTAAAAACATTGTCGCTGTCCAATGGCTTATTTACTTTTAACACATCGTAAAATAACTTCTCTAAATGAGATTGTAATTCCGCGACGGGGTAGTTGCCCGCAGGTAACTCAATCGAATATATATATGTTCCATCGTCTAAATTCTGCCAATACAATTTATTATTCGATTTACCATTTGAAGTTGCATCCTTAAATACTTTATAACAGTTAGGAAATTCAGTACTCAACAACCGCGCCTGAATTATGTTATTAAAATTATAGGGAAGATCAATCGAGTATTTATTTGGGTAAAAAAACCCGGGCGTTATCTCTTTTATTCTCGATAAATACATCCCAACGCCCCCGAATTTTCCGGTAAAATATGCATTTCTATCCATATTTATTTCTATTTTTGTGTTATATACTTTTTTAATTTCATGATATCCCTGTATATGATCGATATTCACTGGATATTCTGCATTTATTTTACTTACTGGCATCCCTCCATAAAATCCAAATGTAATATTTATATTGAATGTCCCTATATCTGATAAATCTCCTCCATATGGCGTATGAAGTTTAATATAAAAAGATTTTTGATCTGATATATTATTATGATTTAATATCGGATCCGTTAGTCCTAATATTTTAATACCTAGTCTGTCTGGTGTAAGATTTTTACTAATAGTTCTTGGTGCAAAATATACTCTATGTCTTCCATTTAGTGAATTAACAGGTATATTTCCTATATGTGTCCCTCCGTCGACTGGTCGAAACCCGCTTATATCAACATACAAATCATCGTAAAAAATATCATACTCCTTATATCTCAAATTGTTACTCGCGTCATCGAAAAAAAACACCCGTCCTTCATCAAGCCCAGTAGAAGGCAGTAAATTTATTTTATCAACATCAATATTTACATCAACGTCAAATCTCATAAATATTGGAGAATTATTGTTGTCATCTATCGACCTAACAATATCTACAGCATAATTTCTAATTTCGCTTGTAGTACCATCCATATTATCGACAATATATGTTGTGTATGTCCGTATCGATTTTTTAACATATTTTAATCCAACTATATTTATCTTATCCCCTATATGTAAATCGTGGTCTTTTCCAACATCAATAATTAATTTATTATCTTCAAATTTAAGAGAATTTTCCGACAATCTTAATTCTTTGTCAATTTTAATAATGGGGTCTTTATTCCTCGAGTCGCTATTTATATTAATGACATGTGTATTATACTCTGTAACATAGTTTCCTTTATATACACCCTTCTTATATTGATAGTCCCGGTATATATCATACTTTACGCCATGTTTCTTTTTACTGTTACTATCATCACTAGTTTTTTTTAAATTCGGTTTATTCTTTCTAACTTTGATCTCTTTTGTCGCAGGCCCATTACTGTCATAATTCATTACTCTGATATTTTCAGTATCGCTATCTGTATCAACATGCGTATGTATAAGATTTTTTCTATCATCGATCATTTTTTTCTGTTTTTTGATATATTCAAAATCGTTATCTATATTACTATCCATATTACCCCCTACATGCGGACTCATAAATCGGTTATCATCGTTTACATCAACATGGCTCATACTTGTTAATATATATCGTTTATTTAAATAAAAATATATGGCTTGTCACAACATCGAAATATTGCAACATATTTTGGTATACAATTAGTAGATAATGTGTATGTACAATAGGGAACGGCTTTGGTTGGCTTATTGAGCCAAAAGTTATTTACTAAAGGGGTGTACAGTGAGAAATGACTTCGATTGGTTGATTGAATTTGTAACCAAAAGTGATTTGTTGAAGGTTTGTAAAGTGGGAAAGTTTGCAATACAGTAATTATTAACACTGCCACTGTTTTACAATGTTTATGTGTTTTGGCAGGATTCCAGTGGATTTATTGAACTTGAAACCAAAAGTAATTCGCAAGAAGGTTTGCACAGTTGGTAAGGGCTTCGACGGGTTGATTGAACTCCCAACCAAAAATATTTTGGCAGAAAAAATGTTGCAAATTGTCATTAATTACCGAAAACAAATTAGCACGAAAAATATTGTAAATGTGGATGTACCATCAAATAACAATTTTAATTATTTTTTAGCAGATTCTGGTTGCAATCGCCATATATTACGCATTTTCGGAAAATATAAAAAATATTAAAAATATTAAAAAAAAGAATGTATATGTTCAAACAAGGTTTATTATGGGTATTGTATAACACTTTTATAAAATATATGCAACACAGTATTGGTAATATGGAAATTTTAAGATTTATATTTACATGATGGCATTAGTTTCATACCGAGGTCACATATGTTGTAAGCATGTAATAAATTATTTAATGATTAATATATTGTAATTATAGACAGCCTCATAGTATATATCAAAAAAATTGATATATATATTGCTATACTTAAAGTATCGATAATATGTAAAGTAAATCATGGGTGAATCAGAAAGCAATAAAGAATCGAGTACCAAAAAGACAAAATCCAAGTCAAATAACAAATTAACAGTCGAGGAGATATATAAATCAAAGACACTACATGAACATATCGCTACAATGCCCGATACTTATGTTGGTTCTGTCCGAGCGGATATGAGAGAAATATTTGTATACTCTGATGATGAAGACTCAAAAAATGCAAAATTAGTTAAGAATACTATCGAGTATATCGGCGCATTTTATAAAATTTTCGATGAGATTATAGTTAATGCACGTGATCACACAGTTAGAGACAGTACGTGTACGACAATTAAAGTAGATATAGATAAATTATCTGGATACATATCTGTGTGGAATGATGGAAACGGTATCCCTATAGAGTATCACAAAGTCAGTAAAAAATATGTACCTGAAATGATTTTTGGCACATTACTCACTTCTGAGAACTATGATAAAACTGGAAAAATAACTGGCGGTAAAAATGGGTATGGTGCAAAATGTACTAATATTTACTCAAAAGTATTTATTGTTGACACTGTAGATTTTGGAACTCATAAAAGATATACTCAGACATTTTCAAATAATATGTATATTGTTGGCACGCCCGAAATAGTAGATGTCTCAAAAAAAACTAAACCATATTGTTGTATCAAGTATCTCCCAGATTTTGATAAATTTGGGATGAAACATATTACAAATGATATGTACAGCCTTCTTGTTAAGCGAACTTATGATCTAGCTGTATGTACACCCGAAAATGTCAAAGTATATTTTAATGAGATAGAGATAAAGTGCCGAAAACTTCCAGATTATATTAAATTATTCTACAAAAAAACCCCAATTCTTGTATATAAAGAATTTAATAGTAGGTGGAAAGTCGGTGTTGTATACGACAAAGATTGCGGATTCAATCAAGTTTCGTTTGTCAATGGCATATGCACGTTAAAAGGCGGTACACATGTTAGTCATATAGTTGACCAAATTGTAAAAAAAATAACTGCATTTATTAAATCGCAAAAGAAATATGAAGATTTAAATGTTAGAAGATCTGCGATTGTCGATAATATAGCAGTGTATATTGATTCAGTAATTGAAGATCCTGCATTTGACTCTCAGACCAAAGAAACATTAAACACTAAAATTAGCGACTATGGTAAACACGAAGACTCTAAATGCCAAATTGACGACGGTTTTATTAAACAGCTTCTAGCAACTGGACTTGAAAAAGAAGTTATAGCCTTCTGTGAATACAAAGCACAAAGCGCGCTATCTACAACTGACGGAAAAAAAACATCGAGCGTGTCCCATATTGAGAAATTAGATGATGCTCATTATGCAGGTAAAGGTCCAAAGGCTGCTAAATGTAAATTGTTCATTACTGAGGGCGATTCGGCAAAATCATATGCTACATCGGGCTTTTCTGTCATCGGCAAGGATTATTTCGGAGTCATGCCAGTAAGGGGAAAATTTCTTAATGTTAAAACATCAACAACGAAACAATTAATATCAAATCAGGAATTTATAGACATAAAGCAAGCAATGGGATTGCGGCAGGGTGAAATTTATCACGATGTTTCAAAATTAAGATATGGCGGTATTATTATACTTACTGACCAGGATGTAGATGGTGCACATATTAAAGGCCTTATTATGAATATGCTCGAGTCTTATTGGCCGGAATTACTAAAAATTAAGGGGTTTGTGCAGACAGTGAACACTCCTATTGTAAAAGCATGGAAAGGTACCGAGAGGGATAGAAAAGAGCAAATAATATTTTACACTCAGTCGGATTATCACAAATGGGCTGACAAACATACAAAAATGACAGGAAAAAATAACATTAATAAATGGAACATCAAATATTATAAAGGATTGGGTACATCTAATGACAAAGAGGCCAAGGCAGATTTTAAAGATTTCAGTGGACGCATTTTATCGTTTGTAGACGTGGATCAATATTCAAACGCCGGCAAACCAGATAGTGATGACAGTGATTGTTCCGATAGTGATGACCATAAGAGCGCCAAATCTAATAGCGGGGAATCGCATTCTAATGATTCTAAATTCGCTCTAACAAAAGATACGACATCACATTTTGATCTTGCATTTAATGGAAAATTTGCAAATCAGAGAAAAATATGGCTTCGTGATTATGATAAAGATTGTATATTAGAACCAAATGAAACAATGACGATAACTTATCCGGATTTTGTTAACAAGGATCTCAAACATTTTTCAAATTACGATAATCTTCGATCCATACCCTCAATCATGGACGGGTTTAAACCGTCACATCGAAAAATTATGTGTTACATGTTCAAAAGAGGATATAATAAATCAGAAGCAAAAGTAGCACAGTTATCAGGTTACGTATCTGCAGAAACTGCGTATCATCACGGCGAAGCATCTCTACAAGGAACAATTATAGGCATGGCTCAGAACTATGTAGGTAGTAACAATATTAACTTTCTATGTCCAAACGGTAACTTTGGTTTCCGTAAAGAAAATGGAAAAGATAGCGCAAGTGCAAGATATATATTTACAAATCTCGAACCAATCACTCAAAAAATATTCCGACCGGAAGATCAATGTGTACTAACGCCACAATTTGAAGAAGGTTGCGAGATTGAACCTGTCTATTATGCTCCTATCATACCCACTATATTAGTTAATGGGGGTACTGGTATCGGAACTGGATATTCAACAACTATACCGCCATTCAATCCAAAAGATATTATTGCTAACATTATAAACCTAATTAAAAAGAAAAATATTAATACGATGGCGCCATGGTTCAGGGGATTTAAAGGTACTATTATCCGCCATCCTGTGTCGCCTGTTAAATATATATCAAAAGGAATTTATGCTATCAATAGCAATCAAGTTACGATTAGTGAGATACCCGTTGATAAAAGTACGTCGCAGTATTGCGCATACCTATATTCGAAACTTTCAGATGGAAAAGATAACTCTAGTTCTAATTCAATAATCGAATCTGTAAAAAATGACTCGCTGAATCATAAAATTAGTTTTACTATTACATTCAAAAACGACGAGTTAAAAACACTTCTTAGAACCGGTGGTGATGCTAAATTAAGAGATTTTTTGAAACTCGATGCACCGATATCTCTGACAAATCTTCATTTGTATGATATGAATGGAGTTATTAAAAAATATGATTCCCCAGAAGATATACTCGAGGAATTTTTTACCGAACGTCGAAAAATATACCAGAAAAGGAACGAGTATATGATATCCAAGCTCAAAAATAATTTCGAACTTATCAACTTTAAAATCAAATATATTAAATATGTAATAGATGAAACAATTAAAATTAAAAAAGTAACAATGGACTCTTTATTGGCAAGGCTCGAAGAATTAAAATTTCCTAAATTACATAGCGATCACCTTTCTCCAGAAGAAAGTCGGTCATACCAATATTTAACAAGTATGTATCTCACATCACTCACATCCGACAAAATTGCAGAATTAGAAAAAGAACTTGAGCAGAGACATATAGAATATGATGACTATAGAACAACTTCAATCGATGATAGATGGATAAGAGAACTTAAAGAACTTGAAAAAGCATATGATAAATGGTTGCCTGAAAGTATTGAGTCGATAACTGATTATGATACAGACGACGAGAATACTAATAAAAAAGGTAAAGGCAAAGGCATAAAAAAGATAAAAATAAATAAATCCTAATAATTTGTACGGATGTGTATAAATTAAATTACTGATAAACCATTAATTTATTATGCATATTAGTAATCTGTAGTTTAATTACTTGTTTTTTATAAAACGTTGTATTTCAAAAATGATATCGCCATTATTGGAGTGTTTTATTTAGATATATATATACTTTTTTATATATCTTATTCCATTTTTGTATGTGGTCGGGTGGCTAACACTAATATTAGTGGTGCATTGATATGTATTTAAAAATTTCCCGCCATAATAGCCAGATAGTAACGAGTATTGTATATCCGGTATGTCCATATGTTTTTACATCCATGTACACATTGCGTTAAAAACTGATGAAAATTAAGTTCTTAGATTGCCGTGTTTTCGGTTAGTGAATATATTCGCATATGTACATTGTATATATTAAAAAGTATAGAAGTCGCTGAACGACACAACCCCTATATATTACTACGACACCTAAATAAATAATACATAGTTAGTACATAGTCAATATTAGGATGTCACTATTTTTAAAAGATATAAATTATATATACACATTAACTTGTGAAAAAGAACAATGGGATTATATTCGCACAAATATATGTCAAAAAATTATACAGAATGATACTAAATATATAAATACTATATGTAGTATAATTCCTGGTAACATATCTACAAAATTATTCGAGTGTGTAGACACTAATACATATTTAGATACATCAAAAAGATTCTTTTTTTTAAAAAGTTTTCTATTACTCGTCGCTAACCCAATAGTCGATTCCAGTAAATTTAAGCTTACTAAAGAGTTATGGAGCTACAAATCTTTCAGAGACACATTCAATCTATTTGTCATAACATGTGCAGACACGTCTCTCAAGGAGAAACAAACAGGTCCGTTTTGTTCTATGTTTTCTCATAATTGGTCAATACCCATCGCAAGTGATGAACATAATGAATATAATAAATCATTAACTCCTTTATTGGAAGATACTGATACGCACCCGTATATACTGGCATATTTTAATAAATTTATCGGATTAAACTCTGCATATGTAGAGAGTAACTTTGAATATATCGACGAGTCATGTTCAACAGTAGACTTTAATTATACACTAATACAGGTGTTGCTTGAAATGACGAAATATGTCACTAAAGAGAATAATGAGATATTACAGGCGACGATTAATAAAGCTATCAATGTAATGTATATACCGCTTGTAAACATATTACACACCTTATATACGCAGGCACATACAACAAATACTGATCAAAACAAGTACACCAAATTATTGATTGATAGACTATTGACTGTATATAACTGCGAAAAAATATCTGTTGTAATACATAATAGATTACCATCTATAACTAAAGATATGGATACCTTATATGAATTAAAAAATATGTGTCTGTATATTCTGGACAAATTTAAAAATAATTACTCTTCGCTGTATCTGGTACAATCTGTTGCACAAATGAAAGATTTTATCATAAAAAATGATATCTACGATAATACTGCTAGCATATTTCTTGATTTAAGTATTAAGAAAGTTAATATTTATATGAATATTGATGAAACTAAAAAAATTATTAATGGAATACTCGAAGAATTTTTGAGAGGAAACTCCGAAATAGTTAACAATATTAATGCATTCGCAAATCTTCTAAGTTTATTTGAACAATATGGAGAGCTATCATCCAATAATCACTTAACTCTGCATAAAATGCTAAAAAAAATGGATATTTTAATGTCTCCTGCAGTTGACGAGTTTGTATTATCATATAAATCATCTGTATTAATATATTATCTCAATATTTCAAAGGCTACAATTATTGACTTGCGAACCCATGATGGATGGTTAGGACCGGTAAAATGTGTACTTGACCGCGCAGTAAGTATATGTGTGCTGTTTAGTCTGCTGAATATTGGACCAGACTCATCAAAACAGTATGCATTAAATATACTAAGAGAATGTATTATGTTGTGTGAATTAACTAATACTGAAGCATCTGTTCTACAAATTAAGCTAAAAGTATTTATGACACCTGAATTAAAACAAGCTATCGACCATACATTAGTATATGACGATGATTGTATAATATATGATTATCTATTCCCAGATAAAAAATTAGTCAATCCTGTTTTTATACCTGTTGGCGATAAAGATATTGTGGTTGATTTATCAACACTTCCTACAGACAAATTAAAAGAATTTATTGAAGGTAGAACTACATTGTCTGCAATAACATCGCATAACAACACGCAACAAGTACTCATCAAAAAAATAGAGTTGTTAGGATTGTTAAATTCTCATGTCGTTAAAATTTAATTTTTTATAATGTAAGTAATATGAATAGTCCTACTATAGATATTACTATTATATCGGGCAGCGATTTAGTACGCGAAAAAACAGATATATTAGAAAAAATAGTTTATAATAATTTTATACATCTCGCTTCAAATAATGGAGTATCCCATACCACTGAAAATATACATAAATTATTTAACTCTCATACATCGTTCTTTATGTCAGCGTCTATTAATGGTTCGATGATAGGCTATATTCTCGGGGAATACATGGATTTAAATCATCTTAATGACGCCGATAATAGAAATGTATGTTATATATCATATATATATATATGTAGAAAATATAGAGGCAATGCTATAGCTACAAATATGATGAAAATTCTATTATCTGACAATACTAATAATAAAATTAATGGATGGATGTTAGTATTCGACACGCACAAGAAAAATTTAAGAGGATTCTATTCAAAACTAGGTTTTGAACCTGACATTTTACATAAGACGCACTCCCAGCATGAAGTGTATTTTAAACAAAAAATTTACTAGATTAGTATTAGTTCATACTATACTATGTTAGTTCATACTATACTATGGTAGATTCATTTGCACACAAATAAAAACATCAATATTTATGGTTTATCACATAACCCCGATCATACATATACAAACAATGTTGTCTATATATTGGGGGATGATTTGGCGTTTTATAAAAAAAAATTAGCTATTAAAAAAGTAATTTTTACTAGAAATTTTACTATATTAAAATTTCGGTTCACCGTTTTTACGCACATTTCAAACAGTTACACGGTGTGCTTTTTAAACTTTGTAACAAAAGATATTTTTTCGTAAAAACATCGTTTTTCAAAAATCAAAAAAGTAAGATCACCGTTTTTACGCACTATCGACTATGTATACTGTAATACTTTTTAACCAAATTAAAAATGAATAAATTTTTGTATCCAAAAATATATTGCATTAAATAAAAATTTGGATAATTTTTTGGCATTTTTTTGGCACTGTAATTATTTACCATTATAGTATCTGTAAAGCGGTCTTAATATTGTCTTAATTCCATAAATATAAAATGATATGCTTAGCATTCTATCTTTTTATAAAATATAGCTATATGAATATTTTAAAAAACGAGTCATAAAAAGTGCACTTTTTCAAAAAAAAATGTGCCGAAAAAAATTTTATACGGTTTAGTTTTTTGGCATTTTTCTCCCCCCCCCCTATGTTTTGGAAATAATTTGGCATTTATTGATTTAGATTTATATACTGTATTACTTTCACCAATTAAACGAGTGCCAAAATATTCAACCTTTTGCCAAAATATTCAACCTTTTTACCCCTAAAAATGCCAAAATATTCAACCTTTTGCCAAATTATTCAACCTATTTTTGCCAAAAAATGCCAAATTATTCAACCTTTGCCAAATTATTCAACCTATATAAATTTTTTTGCGTAAAGAGTGTGCTAATATTTTGTAGTCATAAATTATGGTGGAGTATACTTGTTATAAATGTAAGAAAATGTTTAAAAAAAAGTACTCTTACGATAAACATATTGCCAGAAAAAATCCATGCGACCAACAGATAGGTAGTACATTAGACAATAATCATGGATGTAAAATATGCAATAAAATATTTAGCAGTTATTCTTCGCTACATAAGCATACAAAAAAGAATTGTAAAACGGATGATGTAAAAATATTCAACAACATACAATCTATAGATAATAGAACAATTAATAATCAAAATAATCACTTGAGCGTTGATGGAGATGTAAAAGTTGTAAAATTTGGTAATGAAAATTTATCATATATATCAGATGATCTTTTCAAACATATATTAGGGAGGGGATTTAGATCAGTTAGCGAGTTTATAGAACATTCCCATTTTAGTAGAGACCATCCGGAGAATCATAATATATATATTGCAAATATCAGAGATGAATATATTGTAATATATGACGGCGATAAATGGACAATAAATCACCGAGATGATGTAATGGAAGATATTATTTATGCAAAATCTGATTTTTTATTTAGCAAGTTCAAAGAATTACAGGCAGGTATGAAACAGATTGATATCGAACGTTTTATGAAATTTATGAGTGAACGAGATAATGACGAAACAATGGCAAGATTAAAAGAAGAGGTTAAATTACAATTCTATAATAATAGACGCTTACCGCAGCGAATACGGCGACAAATGGAAGCATTTGAATTAAATAGAGAGAAATTAATTATAGCTGCTGTATGTGGCAAAGACAAACTTCATAAAGCAATGACTATGTTGGGCGGTGTTGTTGATAGTAAAAAACTTGACCAAATATGCGAGTTATTAAATAGTTAAATAGGCTTGTATGATTAAGTAAAAGTTAAACGTGTTATTTCCGACAACATATCCATTTAATCTCATTATCATGGTATAGCTGCGGAGTTTCCAAAATAATAGGTACGTCAATATTTTTAATTATTTTGATTATTTTTTTAAGGCCCACTCTCCCAATAAAACCATATCCCAAACTTTCGTGTCTATCTTTGTTCGAATATATATCATCTTTACTATCATTCAAATGAATAAGACCTAATTTACCACTACCTAATTCTTTTTTTATTTTTGATATCATCCCGTTTAATATTTCTGGTTTTCTGATATCATAACCTGCCGAAAATACATGACATGTGTCTATGCATATACCGATTCTATCAATATTATTGAATTTTGTCATGAAATTTATAAAGTTATCATAATTAGATAACATTTCGGATCCCTTTCCAGAAGGTGTTTCAATTAACAACTTTACATTACTTTCTTTTTTCGTTATATTGTGTATATACATCAATAAAGTGTATATATTATTCATAGCGACGGCAGTATTGAGAGACATTTTATAACCTGTGTGAATAATTATTCCGTCTGCTCCCAATAAATGTGCGACTTTAATTTCATATACTATATGCTTTACCCACCATGAAGATTCATCCCAATCTTTTGCGATATTTATTTTGTAAGATGAGTGAATAAATACATGTATATTTTTTTTCGCAATAATATATTTAATATCTTTATATTTGTGATAATCATCTGAAGGATTAACGAAGAATTGCACGGCATTTACATTATTTGGTAATAATTCGATAGTTGAATATATTTTATTTATATCTGATTCAATATGTGTACCTAATACAATATTATTACTATCCTCCATAATAATAATATCCAAATTTATTGTTTGTTCTTCAAAAAATTGAAAAAGTATCGCTTTATTGATAAGCCTAAAGATACATTAATTATTAATAACTATTGGCTGATGTTTCTAATACATAAATATACACCGAAACATGTCGACGATGTATTTTTTCACAAAGATACATATGAAATGTTGAAAAAAATGGCTAAAGATGAATGCTTTCCACATATTATTTTTCATGGACCTCACGGCACCGGCAAAAAAACAATGGTCAATATATTTTTGGAGCTATTGTTTGATTCAAGCGTTCGCGATACATATCAAGCAACATATAAGGTAACTAGTAGTAGTAATCGGACTAACACCGAAATGATTACAAAAAGTAATTATCATATTGTGATAACGCCTAAAAATACTAATTACGATAGATATCTTATTCATAATGTAGTAAAAGACTATGCTAAACGGGTAGGATTCAATGCATATAAAACAAAGAGATCATTCAAAATAGTTCAGATAGACAATCTAGATAATTTTACATTTTATGCACAAACATCCCTCAGACGAACTATTGAGAATTATAGCGATACATGTAGATTTGTCATGTGGTGTAACTCTTTATCAAATGTTATACGTCCTATCCAGAGCAGATGCAGATGTATAAGACTTCCATGCCCTACAGAATCGCAAATGTTGGAGTTTATATGTTATATTTCCGCGATGGAGAATAAGCCACTACCACTCGACATAATACATAATATCATTAGTACAAGTAATTGCTATACAAAGGATGTGTTATGGAAACTACAGGCATACTGGATAGGTATAGAATATGAAACAGATTATGACAGATCGATTGTTAAATTAGTGAATCTTATATTAAGTTGTCAATTAGACAAGATAGATGTGATAAGAGATATAATATTTAAACTACACATAACAAATTTTAGCCATGACAAGATAATAAGTGACATAGTAAGAGTGATTATGACAAATAAACAACTAGACGAGGAAGTAAAGATATTAATAATGATAAAAATATCTGAATTGGAATTTAATCTGATAAGGGGTAGAAGAGCTATAATTCACTTTGATTCTATTGTGACATCAATTATGGCAATAATTAAATCAAACGGGATAAAAACGCTGAAAAATTGAAATGTAAATTGCTTGAACTTATTAATTTAATTATTATGTATATACATTAATTTAATTAACAAACATGTGCGGCATATGGTTACTATTATCAAACACTGCGGGATTTACTGTGGAGCAATTTAAATCATTCTCGAGAATCGCTGATAGAGGGCCAGATTATTCGGCAAGAATAAGTGTAAATTTGAAACAATTTCCGATGAAAACATTGACACTAGGTTTTCATCGACTAAGTATAATGGATGTAACAATGAACGGATCCCAGCCATTTGAAGTAGTTATTGGTAACAGAACTGTTCATTTGTTATGCAACGGAGAGATTTATAACTTTAAAAAGTTGGCTGAAATGCTTAAAATAGAACATAATGTGGTTATGCGTTCTCATTCAGACTGCGAGGTATTGCCATATCTATACATTTATTACGGTTTCGAAAAAATGTTAAGCATGTTGGATACTGCGGAGTTTGCTATAATTTTGACAGAAAACAACACAGAGACTAACACATATGATTTTTACTGTGCGCGCGATCATACGGGTGTAAGGCCGCTATATTTTGGAACTGGTAGCGACTTTATATGTTTCAGTTCTCAACTCGATGGTATACCGTGTGTAGACACTGCGACCGTTGATCAATTTCCACCGGGAAGTTATGTTCATTTTACAATGAGACGTGATACAGTATTAGACGAACTAGTACAATTGTCAGACAAGATTGTTAAGTATTATGACATCGACACACATGCGCGAGTAACAGACATGGAGAGGTTTATACCGTCGCTCTCATCGGCACTTGAACACGTAAACACTGTCTTTACTGAGGCGGTAAAATCTAGGTTGTGTGCTGACAGACCTCTCGCTGCACTACTATCAGGGGGATTGGATTCAAGTCTTGTGTGTGCGATTGCATCGAGAGAACTTAAGAAAGAAGGAAAAGTTCTAAAAACATATAGCGTCGGACTACCAGACTCGACTGACAAGTACTATGCAGAGAAGGTTGCGGAGTTTATCGGTAGCGATCATACTCATGTTGAGTATACACTGAATGATTTTGTCGACACTGCAATAAAGATCCCTGGATTGATATCTAGTTATGATACGACAACTGTGCGTGCATCAACAGGCCAATATCTCATATCAAAATACATAAGTGAAAACACATCATACAAAGTATTGCTGGTAGGTGATGGTAGCGATGAATTATGTTCTGGGTATATGTATTTTCACAAAGCCCCTTCTGCGTGGGAATCTCATCTTGAAAACATTCGCCTAGTAAAAGATATACACCTATATGATGGATTGAGAGCAGACAGATGTGTAGCGATAAATGGCATCGAGGTTAGATTGCCTTTTCTCGACGTTAAATTTATTGATACCTATCTATCAATCGATCCAGAACTACGAACCCCCAAGGTACACAATGGGAGAAGCGCCGAAAAATATCTACTCAGGACATCATTTGATACAGGCTTGCTACCAGACGATTGCTTGTGGCGACCAAAAGAAGCATTCAGTGATGGCGTGTCAGGATTAAAGAAATCATGGTTTGAAATGTTTCGAGACTATGCAGAAAGCAGATATACAGATGAAGAATTTGAAACAATCTCTAAAACATTTACACACTATACTCCTGTAAGCAAAGAAGAATTATTGAACAGATTAAACTTTAACGCAGCATTTTCGGAAAATGTTGCACATATAGTACCATATCGATGGGTACCTCTTGAAAAATGGGTTGGTAAAATGACAGAACCATCTGCGAGAGTATTAGATATATACAGTCAGGAAGACAATTCAACAAAAGATCAGGGATCCGTCGGGAGCAGTTCGGACTAATTTATAGGTGTATGAATTTACATTGTTGTTTATAGGTAATATTGATTGATTAATAGATTGATTTAATGGAGTTGTTATTTTATTGATAGAATCAATATAAAAAAATATAACATACAGTAATATTGCAATAATTATAGATATTACCGGAAGGGGAGTGAGAGTTTTATTCTCGCCTATACCGAATTGCTTTATTTTATCTTTATCGAACATTATTAGTGGTTTAGTGTAATATATTATTATCATAATTGCAATAAATATGATAAAAGTATAATATAGAGGACTCATATATGTTATATTTATATAAAATAACATCTTACGATTCTTCACTATCATCAGAAAATATATTGTTTTCATTTCTATATTCTTCAAAGTTAGTCATATGTGGTATCTGTGCTTTTATCTGTTCTAGTTCTCGCGGACTTAATATACTTGTCCCTGTTTCAACTGCTCTTGCCTTTCGTTTTGCGACGAGTTGTTTAAGTATCTCTTCTTGATTCATCATCCCATCTTTACCAGTAATATTTTTAAATTCATAGAAATTTTCGGAAGATCCCACATTATCAACTACATAGTAACCAATTATAAATATATTTTCAATAACTACTTTAAGTTCATCATCATTATCAATGGAATACGAATCTTTATCATTTAACAAGTTTCTGTCTTCATTTATGTCTTTTTTATCAATCCAAAAATTTATTTTTAATAATATATTGTCGCGTACATTCTGTTTTTTACACAATATCACACATGTTATTCTCATATCATTCTCGGTCTCCATCGCAGATATCTCCTTGGTTTCCAAAAGTTGTAAAGCCGATTTACCGGCAGAAGTTTTGTAGATAGACGATGGTAGCCCGAGACTATTCATATGCTTATCCCATCCATTGTTAGTGTTATTGTTAGGTAATGCGATATTCCACCCAGCAGTTTCAACAGGATTATCTCCCATCGATCGAATTGAAGCGTTAATATGTGTCATAAAATATTTAATCAATTTGTCAGTTTTTCTCGTGCCCGGTTTAGTGTGATTTACTGGAACATCTGCAGTGTTAAACAATTGTTTTTGATCGGACATTTTAACAATCGCGGTGTCAATCTCTTTATAATCATTATGGAATTGCATATCAACAAATTTTAATTTATTATCATACTCGGGCGGGTCCATGTGTGTTGATGCATTATTATGTTTTCCATATTTTTTATGTTTTTTATGCCTTGTACGCTTTGTATGTTTTTTATTTCTTTCATGCGTTTTATATTTTTTATGCAGTGGTGTAGAAATAGAAGTATTTGCCTCTAATATAGAGGGTTTTACCATTATATAGATAAGATAAATTGTAACAACCAATATTAGTATATCAATGATATTCATTTATATATATACATTAGAAGTTAAAAAAATAACATTAAATTATGTAATCTAGTCGAGTAATTTAGTAGATGATCGGGTATATTCATCATATTTGTTATCGAAATAATCCCAATTGAGTGATTCTTTAAAAGATGTATCATTATCGAACCCCCTGTCAATATCAAGAGCTTCCATCTCTTGTTCTGCATTTTCCATTTCTTCCATTGCTTCTTCGCTTATTTCTTCGTCCTCGTCATTATATTCTTCGTATATACCCTTGACATTAGAAGTATCGTCTCGTTCTTCAAAATCTCTAAGATATTCGTTGCTTTTAAGAATATATGTAAATCTCTTAATATCCTTATTGTTCATGAGACTCTCAATATTAAACATATCGAACGATACATTAATAAATTCTATCAAGAATGTAACAACTGATATTTTAGTGAATTTATTAGTATTGTATTCAATTAATTTCTTCATTTCATTCACCATATAGAATAATAATGAATTACCCATTTCATCATACTCACTGATTGTCTTTGTATTTATGAGAGTGTCCGAATAATTAAAATATATCTCTTTGAGAGAATCGGGGACAATACCTCTTGTAATAGCTTTCCAATGTTTTAATATTCTGCCCTTATTTGATTTATCTGCAATCTCGATATTCTTTAGTTTCTTAACGTATTTTTTCACAATATCTCCAGTTTTATTACTAAAGAATGATTCTTCGTCAATAAATTTGTCGCTTCTGGCTGTTTCACTATATGCTTTTTTACCAGGCGTATAATTGTTAATTATCCTGTTGAATATTCTTTGGAAATCTCTTATTGATTTTTTAATATTAGTATGTCGCATATTTATTAGGTCGGTTACTATTATTCTATACATTTTCTGTTTATTATTCTCAGTTTTATCGAGACCTTTGAATTTTTCAATTATCTTCTCATAGTTATCCAAAATATCGATATATTGCGATTCATAACCAAGCAACAGTATTTTGTTCTGGACGGAGTAGTCAATTTTAAGTTTTTTATCGGTTTTTGTGTAATTTACATATTCCTTAGAATCTTCCTTGTAACCTATTAATACTTTTGTTATCGCGTCGTAATATACATCAACTTTGCCCGCTTTATAGTTTGTGTAATAAATTACGTCAGTCTTAAAATGTGGATGGTTCTCTTTGTAAACAATTTTGTTGTCTGCATCGGTAATAATTATAGGAACATCCAGTGAATATCCCACATTGTCATGGTCAATTGTGTATATATTTTCTTTTAGTCTCGAGTTTTTCAATATATTTTTGTCATTGCCTATTACTTGTTCCATCGCATCGATAAAATCATATACATACTTTGTTTTTTTAGTTTTGTTATATGTATTCATATCAGAATAATTCTTATTTGTCACTTTTTTAATATATACATCTTCTTGTTTGTCGCTTTCAATTACGTGTTGTGCGGCTTTCATATCGCGATTGATATTTTTTATCTGGTAATTTCTAATATTTTTGTCCATCTTTACGAGTTCATCATTTGCATATCCTTTGTTGTCTAACTGTTCACATTTAATACATTTTTGTCTGCCACTTTTATCATCGTTGATAAACTGGTGGAGTGTGCCATCATTACAATAAATTTTTGCCAGTTCTGCGAGATTTTTAAATATAAATTTGTTAGTAATCTGTTTATCCATAGTGTGCGGGGTGTTCATAATACTATTAAATTTAATTCCACATTTTTTACATATAAATGTCTTGTCTTTTGCACTCCATTCGTGGAAGTCACCTGCGCTGCAATTTGTAAAAGAGTTTAGTCCCGGAAATTCAATCTTTAATCTTTCACCATACGGCATATAATATCTCTGTAGTCTACATGAAATAAATTTCCATTCTGGATCAAATTTTCTAGGACCATCATATACCGATTCTATTGTTTTTGCATGTACCATAATATATTCATTGTTCTCAGTAATTGATGTTGATTTTCCCTGATTTGCGAGCGCATTATAAACATCCTCATTATTAAAGACAGTATCAAACTTTTGATAGAATTTTGTCCTGAATATCTCTAACTCGTATCCAGCGTTTTTCTTAAATGAATTCTCTAATACACTATTAATCAGGTCAACTACTGTATGCATTATAGATTTTTGTACGAGTGGTATCTTTTTCTTGGAGACTGTCACAGAAGTATCGTCATCGAAATACCATAAACGATATTTGGCGAGTTTGCATGATATCATGTACAAAATATAGCAGAAAATTTTGCTGTCAGCAACATCAACTGTGTCCATATTGTTATTTTTAATAAATTTCAATCCATCGTACAATATTTTATAGTATTTGTTAAAGAACTCAAAATCACAGAAGAATTTCTTGTCTGGTGATAAGAATGTGACATGTGAATTGTTCATATCGAGTATGATATACATGACGATATATGATATCATGTTATTCATCTTGATTGGTTTGTATTGATCTTTATCTTTACTGGAAAATTGGAATATACTATTATCCATCTCAAACACAAACAAATTTGAAAGATTCCTGTTTATCCCAAGTAATTTACTGGCACGTTCATTTCTCTCCTTAAATTGATGCTTCAGATTCGAGTTGTTATGAAGAACTGTATCAATAACATTTTTAATAACCGCTTTTCTCTTCCATTTTGTAGTAGTATTTGACCCTACTAAATATGTAACATTTATAATAGATGCGATCTTCTCAACTATTTTGTCTAATATTTTAATGGATGGTTTATATTTTTCATATTCTTGTATCTCTTCTAGCGGGACCTCCATCGGCATACTGTATGTTATAAATCTCTGCGTGTCGTTGTCAAATGTACCATCTGCTACATATTTTTTAATATTAAGTTGAGACCCGCAACTTTTGCATATATAATCTCCGCCGGTGCTTTCTGCTACATATTTCTTAATAAACTCGAACACATCTTCCATATATGATTTAGGGTCAGTTCTTTTTTTCTTTGATATATCATCCCATGTAATATTGTGCTGACATATACCGACGATAACATCGCCGTTATCCTGTTCACCAGTCTCGTCTAGTTTGAGAGGGTCAATAATTAACTTTTGAACAGTTTTTTTATTTTTAATAGGGTTATCTGGCAATAAAAATACGTTTCCAGTGAGCCCGTATAACATATCATCATTTTCGTCATAAGTTTCATTATTTGTCAATAATTTGTCGGTATATATATATTTTTCGAGTTGGTCAACAAGATCTTTTCTGTCAGATAAATTAAAATATCTTCTCTGAAAATTTTCCGATATATTTACGGCGTGTTGTAATGTTATTTTCTCAAATTTATCATATTCATCAAGAATTTTATAATAGACGCTTTCTAATACAACGTCATATAAATCTGCTAACATGTTTTTAATTATTTCTGGTGTAGTATTTTTACTGGACTTCTCATATGTTTTAGATACAATACTATCAATTTTTGTATCGAATATCCAGTAAACAGGATTTTTAGGTGCAACATTGTCAATAATAATTTTTTTGAGACACTCTGTAACAAGATTGACACCATTTACATATTTACCGTGTTTGATGTCTTTAAAATCCTCTATTTTGAGACACTTGTAACTAATTCCACTTGTCGGAATGACAAAACCTACAATATTAATAAGCATATTATCGCTACCAATTCGCACCTGTAGTTTATTTTTAGGATTCTGTTTAAAGTCTCCCGACTCCGCAAAACTGACAGACCTAACAAGATTTATTGTTTTATCACATATCAACGAAAATCCCTCTTTTTCAAAATCTTTGAAATTAATAAATGGATAACTTCTATATCCAAGAAGATCATTGAAATATTCATTGTTTTCAGTATTTCTCTTTCCTTGGTTAATAAATTTATTAATAATTTTTATCTCTTCTATTTCATTTTTTAATATAGCTTTTCTATCATGAAGCGGTGCATAAAAATATTTTTTGATATCTGTTACACTATTGCCATTTTTGCCGACATTTCCCGAATATAATTCAGAAACAACATCGATTTTATTGATAATATATCTGATTTTGGTGTCTTCTTTTTTCTTTACATCTTCCCCATCTGCTCTATCATATTTCTCGGTGTCTTTGTGGTGGAGTAAAAAATCATCAACTATCGGCACTAATATCCCAGAATCTACTACACGCAGTATCTTTTCATCGGGAGTCATATTGCGTTGTTGTGTCGCATCTTCTACACTTCCCAAATAATCCCACATATCATATGCAAGACCGTTAAGTACGTCTTTCTGGCCAAGGAGACTTTCAACTGTATTAAAGTCAATATATTGCTGAGATGGTTGAACAACATCGATAAACATATATTCTCCGTCTTCGGTCTCTGATAATTCAAGGAGCTTGAAAAAATCTTTTTTCTCGTAAACTCTGTAAATAAGGAGAACAATAATCGTCTTGATAATATTGTGCGATTGGTCGTTTTTGTTTTCAACCATCAAGTTTTCTTTTATGAAATCGGATCCTAATTGCGTTAGGAACTCTATAGTCTCTTTGCCGAACTGAGCTTTTTCAATAGTTGCGATCTTAGGCGTTGACTGACTGAACAAGAATACCATATTTTTAATTATGTAAAAATACTCAATTATTGATGCATTACTTGCAGAATTAAAGAAGTTATTTATTTTTAGTGTATGATTGCGCTGATTTTTACTAAATTCAACTACATTATTTATAAATGTATCATCTTTCCACTTGAAATAATATCCTATATAAAGGAACAGATATATGATAGTATATTTTTTTAGAGTATTGTAGATGGAGTTAATACTATCTCCTTTTTTCACGATATCTTCAATTTTCGATCTCGGAATAGTTTCTATATAATCAACAACTATACTGTTAATCTCTTTTTGATACTTTACAAAGTTCGGCTCGGATAAAATAAGTGTGATTTTTTTATTATTCGAAACAGCTTGGATAGAAAATTCATCAATAACTTTATCAATCACATCGTCAATTTTGTTAATATACATTTTTGTTTATAATATTAATCTAGAATAAAATAAATTTATCGGTGTTGTTGTGTTTGCCGGTATAAAAATATATTACATTGTTACATTATCATTATGAATTTTGATGTTGATACATTTCCAGAAAATAATTTATATAAATTGTTACGGAATATAATTGAGAATAATAATTTTAATACTTTTGATACTTTCGATAAATTATCAACTGAATTAGTTAATAAATGTCAATTAACGGTTAACAATCACGACGATATATGTGTTATATCTACCCCGTCTTTGTCACCTAGTTTAAAACATATGAATAAATTAGTTGATAATGTTGTACATAGTGTGAAAGTATGTGTGATTGATAGTCATACGTTATTACCAATCGTGTATCTCAATAAAACACAAAATTATTCTGATGGTTACCGGGTAACCGATATTATAAATACATGTGAATATCTTACACAAAAAGATACGATTAAAATATACAAAAATTACATTGGTGAATCAGTTGTAATGTTTTTTCATAATAATGGGTGGATGTTGTTAATTAAAAATAAATTACACAAAATAGACTCGAATTATCTGGTCGCAAGTATATTTAAACAGACGCTTGCAAACAAAATTGATATCGCTCATCTAAATACAAATATTGTCTATGAATTTATGCTGTTACATTATAGGTTAAACAAACCGGTTACATATCCACAGTGGGGAGAAGATTTTGAAGAGATTCTTTATATTAACTCTGTTGAAAAGTATACACTGAAAATATTTCTAATCGATATACCGAATAAATTTATAAACAATAACAGATTGTATTTCTCGTGTTTCGATGAGATGAGTTTATATTTGGAAGGATTGCACAAGAGCGATAAACAATATAAAAAACTAACGAGTCAAGGGATAATGTTTACATATATTCAGGGAGGCGATACCTATAAAATATCTTTAAACACCCGTATATATGATAAAATATCAACATATTTTGACGACAATGAAAATATTCACAGGACATATATGTATATATACCAAAAGGATAAATGCAATGATATTCTTACATACGTTACAAATAATTGTTACGCCATAATCCGGAGAATAAATATATCTCTTAAAACTTTGTCAAAAGAAATTCTTAATATATATTTTCTCACTCGGAATAAACAAAATTGCGATCTTTATGATATTTTGCCAAAATGCTATAGAGATTGTTTATTTAATATTCATAAAATATTTATATCAAAAAGAGAGAAGGATATAATAAATAAAGATTCGGACGGTCTTATGGAAAAAAGATCAGTCACAGTTGATAATGTGTATTGGTATTTAAAAAATACATCAACTGATACACTAATAACAATATATCAGGTTCGCAAAGATTTACTAAATAATATCAAAAATATATCACCGTCTGATAATGATATTATGTACGACACATGTATTAACACGTTATTACAGACTAAATTGATGGATTATTCCGATTAATACAGTCACTGTTTATTTAAAAAATGAAATAATAAATATATTCATTAATGTATTTATTAATTTATATATTACAAATATAAAAATGCACATCTTGCCAGGTTCTCCGGCTTTCGCAATACCCATGTGCAAACCTGTGTGATGGGAATCACATAACTATATTTTCAAGTATTTTTGTTTTATTTGCTGTTACTTTTGCCTTTACCTTTACTTTTACTCTTGCTTTTACTTTTACTTTTACTTTTACTTTTACTTTTTTTACTTGGCGATTTTGATATATGTGTTACAACACTCCTTGATAGTTTTGTTGTTTTACTTTTACTTTTACTTTTACTTTTACTTTTTTTACTTGGCGATTTTGATATATGTGTTACAACACTCCTTGATAGTTTTGTTGTATTTTTTTTATTATCATTATCTCTGCCGTTTTTTTTGCGCGCACTATTAATTTTCATTTTAAATTGGGTTATTTTATCATGTACCAGCTGGAAACATTCATCTATGGTTCGCTTAAATTCATCATGTGAAATATCCTTAGTTTGAACCTTTATTACCATATTTCGAATCAGATGATCAGGCTTTGTTAAACCTGCAAACATAATATTTTTATGTGATTGTAGTTCATAATTTAAGATTCCTCCCAATGTATGATCTTCATTTTTTAACTCAATTTCGAGAACTTCCGGTTGTATATTTTGATTATCAATTTGACGCATCATTTCTTTTTTAGTAATTTCTAATTTTTTAATTACATATCCACATGCTCGGTCGGCGATATCGTATGCTTTTACAAGTCCTGAAGATCTTATAGCTATTATAAGTTTTTTTGTTTTGTCGTCATCCTCGTAATAATGCCAGCAATTCGAAGCAGCAGCCCATATTGTATTTTTCTCACCCACCCCTAGCACTGCTTTCATTGAACACTTGAACGACTCGTTCGGCTTTAGATAGATTATAAGTATAGGGTATTGTTTGTCATACATATCGACCAATTCATTTTCTACATATACTTTAAAACCTGGGTCTGACGTTGTTATCGCCTTTAATTCGTCGCTATTATTGTGAACATTTATTTGTACCTCTATATTCTTTTCGGCTTCATGTTTATTTCTGCTGTTATCTAGATAATCAACTTTATTCCAATATTTTTCATGAAGATAATCTATTTTAGGATCTATATCATAGGTACTGGTATTAAATACTGGCAACTGAGACAGGCGTAGCGTCATATAATCATTTTGGTACACTGACGTATTATGATTGATAGTTATTAGTTCTCTCGGAAATGCATACTTTGGAACATTATCATTGCATGCTCTTCTCACAGAGTTTACAAGAGGTATATAATGATCTGCTCCGCTAATTTCTAGTTGTAAACATTCGAAATTACCGTCATATGGTTTGTAGGAGTATTCTTCTACATTAATATCTATTTTTTTCGACATACTATAATAATGTTATATATTTTTAAGTAGGGCTATAATTATATGATTATTAGTCAATTTTTTTTGATGTATCTTCGCTATTTGTGGTAATTTTTTACTATTTTTAAAATATATATGAGGATATACTTTTTCTACAGTAAAAAATGTGCGAATTCGGCTAATATGTGGAAACTACTAAGCGACGAAGGTATTTTACAGTGGTTTGAAAAAATAAATGCAGATGATAAACCACTTGAATGGTTAGTACAAATGGGTTTAAAATGTGTACCGACTATGCTAGTGATGGGCGTAGGTGATAAACGAGAATTATTTGAAGGTCCTGACGCGTTTAAATGGTTAGACACACTTATTAAAAACAGAAGAGCTAGTGTTAATCAGATAGCAGATATGAATCGGCAAAAATTATTAGAGAGCAACAGACATATAAATAATACAACGGGTACGAACAACAGTTTAATAGAATATGTTGTGGGCGAGATGAGTGGTTTATCGGACGAATATGGATATCTACAAACAGACATGTATCATACAAAAAATTATGTCGATTGTCACAGAGGGGGGCAATCGATAGTCACAATCAACGAGCAGGAAAAATTAAATAAAAATCAGACAGATGCGTCAGTAAATGCCACGAATGAACTTCGAGACAAACAGACACAGATATTGAAAGATGAGATGAGACAAGGTCATATCGATACTGTATTCGGAAATCGCATGTAAATAAAATAACCTTAAAGGGTAAAAATAAATATTATTATATGTCTGAAAAGTTTTTTGAAGATAAATTTAATAAAGTACTACAATGGATAATTAATTTTATTGGATCTATATCACCAAGTTCATTTTTCGGCGAGTATGGAATCGCTTTAAATGGATTTATAGCGATGAGCCCAGGCGAGCCGATTGCATACTTTATTGAATATATTTACAAAAATGACGAATATCGAACTAAATTAAAAAATATGGATGATGCATATTTTATTAATCAAAATATTGAGAATGTTGCCAGTAATAATATAATCGGTGCAACAATTCATATTTATATAAAAAAATTATTTTATTTCAAAGAATTATGGATCTCTCTTGATAGTATGAGCAAAACCATGATAAAAAAAGCAATGAGGGGGTTAATTATAATATGTAAAAAATATATTGATGCTTTATTCGATGCAAAGTTTGAAAAATATGATATAAAAAAGCAGTGTCATACAAATGAATGTTGTAAATCTATTCAAGGACTTACAGACGATTATATATCCAAATATGACACAGACTCGATATCACTATCTAGTAGTTCTATTAATAAAAAGAATAAAAAGAATAAACAGAATGAACAGAATAAATCATTAAAATATGTATATAGAAAAATACAAAATACACACAATACGTACAATAAAAATATATATGATGCGGGTAGTATATCTATAGAATCATCGAATGAAAAGAAGAAAACACATAATAAAAATATATATGACGCGGGTAGTATATCTATAGAATCATCGAATGATAAAAAGAAAAAGAAGAATAGATCTATTTCCATTGATTTATAATTGATACAGTACTTTCGCCGGCGATTATTGCTAAAATCAGACCGACAATATTTCCGATAATTTTAGAATCACTAATTTCAATCCCGAATACAACATAATTATCCCATTCTTTTTCAGTGATAGACTGAATACCGAACCAGTCTATATTTTGGTCTAGCATTTGTATATTCGTCGCGACAATATTAATATTTTTATGTATACTATGAATAACTTGGTTGATATTATCTGTACCTGATTCAAGATCGACCCGTGATAGCGCAATATGCTTATTACTAAAATATGTTACAGTAAACGGGGTACTCGATACAATTCCATTAACTTTCTTAATAAATTTTTTAACAGATTGTAACACGTATATAAATATTAAATCAACTATAATAAATATAATTGCATAAATTATATGGAATATATTATACTTTTCATGTGAAAACATAATAATAAGTAAACATACATGGATAAGTCCAAGTATGTTTAGACTGGAAAACATACCAGATGTTGCTGCTACAGTGTCTCCATATTTATTGCGCACCTTTCCATAATCCTGGCCAACAACACCGATTTTTTTCTCATTAGAAATACTGTCAGTTATATTGTCTTCGATTTTTCCTATTAATTTCTGAATTTCTGATTTATGTACTAGCAGATTAATGGCGAATGAAGTGAAATTGATAGCTAGAATAGAGTTACTGTATATCATGTCAAAAAACATAAAAATACTGATAAATACTCTATCTGTTGTAGTATTTGTTATATTATACAATTCAGTGTATGCATATACGTCATAACCATATATCAACAAGAATATTGACGATATACTCAGTATAAAGGATATACATAATGCAATACTTATACTTGCTGCGAATTTTGTTTTAACATTGCTATCTTCTATTTTTTTATAAATATGTTCATTATTAAAATAAATTATGCCGTATATATATTGTATAATAATAAGTAAAGGGAACGATACAAGCCCCCCAAAAAGAAAATCTTTTTTAATAATAGCATTGATAATAATATAAATTATTTTCCATGAAATAAGCAACATTACGAATGCGTTGTAAATATATTGTGTTTGTGCATTTTTAGTAGGGTATGCATTGTCTGATATATATCTAGGTTCTTCACCGTGCAACGCATTCGTTACAATTGTCAAAGGAAGATCTCTCCCCCTCTTCCTATTGAGACCATACCCTATAATATTAAGTATCTTTTCAGTCATAGTATCTAGTTAGCACTATATCAAATATATTTACATAGCAGTGCAATTTTCAAATTTTTATACGCCTCATTTTCCATATCAATTCAACTATTTATTATGCGTGCGTGTTTTTATTTAAAAAAATAAGATATAGCATGAGTATAATGAGTACTATTGATGAAAAAAAAAACTTTGAATTTGTGTATAATCGCAGTCATTTTACAGCGGCAGCGGTATCTATAATGGATATGTTAAAAGAAAAATCAGCCCTGTTAATGCCAGATTCGGGAAATAAATCCAGACGCTATGAAAATTTAGGAAAAACGTGTGGTGATATGTTAACTCAATATAGATCTGAGCAAAATAACCTTGATGAGGGTAAAATTATTAAAAAAGTTTACAGGACAATCAGTAATAATATACATCTTCTTAAGAACAAAGACGAAAAACTTTTCAATCTAAAGGATGCAAAAAACAAGGTGGTCACAATACTTCCAGGAGTTGATATAGGGTTGATATACGCAGATTTCACCACCGATGAAAAAACACAGTTCTGGCAATATATGTTTCTAATGTTTGTATCATCTGTTAAAATGGTTCACCATGCAAATAAAAATATGTTAACATCCGATAAGAATAAAGACATGATGGCTGCGTTGGTAGATATAGAAAAGGAATTAACCAAAACGGGTGTAACTATTAAGAGCATGTCTTATAATCCATATGTTGGATTATCGGGAACTTCTTCCAATAATGAACTAGGTATTGATGAATTATTTTCAAGTGACCCGATTCCTTCTGATAATTCGGGCATGCCAGGATTACCTGGACTAAATATTGGTACAATATTAGAACAACTTGGTATTTCGTCGGGATTTGATCTGTCAAAAATTAATGAGGAGCTTAAGAATATAACGGAGGATGGAATAAAAGAAGCGGTACAGAATATTACTAGTATGATAGGCGCAGACGGCGATTCAGACATTGGCGAAGTATGCAACGACTTGGTTAGAAGTATTGTAGAAAATATGAAAGAGAACGGAATAAATGATATGATGGGGATATTGAAATCAGTTACAGAGTCTGTTACAACTAAAATGGACCCTGTTAAAATGAAAAAAACTGCTATGACAATGAATTCATTTATGCAGGATAGTACAAGCAAGTTAAGGACAATGAAAGACGAAAATGGAAACATGATAGGCGAGAAATTATTTAGTGCAATGGAAGATCCGCTAAAAATGGTAAAAGATCTTCAGGCCGGTAAATTAGTTTTACCAGGAACCAATAATACAGGATCAGGAACAAAATCAGGAGGTAAAAAATAAACACACAAATTTATATATTTAATCATTTAATTTAGTAGTTCTTCTTCTTATTCTTCAATGTTGCGTATAACATCTAAGAATATAAAGCTAATTTATGATATAGACGATGAGTTATGAAAATCTAGCAGAGGTAAACTATGCTGGTGATATATTAAAACTATTACAAAATAACACTTCAAGATTTGCTATTTTAGTGATTACTTTGGAATCAACCCCTGAAAATGTGAAAATTTACACGAGGCGCTGGTTAAAAACTAAGAGCAAACAATTTCCCAATGTAATGTTTGCATATTTTTGTGCGAGTAATAATGACGTGAAGGGAAGTAATATAGATCTTATATCGAAAGATGTAAATGGATATCCATATATTTATCACATAGTTGATACTAAAAAGATTTTTGTTAAAGTTGAGAATGCGAATAGTGAATCTATTAACTCATCATTCGACGCTGTGAAACAGTATTATATAAAAGATTTACAGGAATTTAGGAAAGACGATGAAATATCAGAGAATGAATGTGACAATTCAGAATATACTAAAAAAAGTAGTACTGTAACTGTAAATAACGAAATTGGCGGAATGGGTCAACCGGAAAGTATTGTTAATAGAACAAATACAACAGCATATGAACAAAAACCCCCAGATAAAAAGTTGGAACAAATAAAGTTGTTGGAAAAAATGCAGATAATGGATATACGTAGTAAAAAATTTATGGCAAAATTCACTAAGGATCTCGAAAAAAGAAAGAAATCAGATGAAGAATAATTGTTTTTTTATTACCCAATAATATAGCTTGTAAAAATGAAAAAAAATATTAATAATACATCTCCTTTTTGGACAGAACAGATAAGTATCTTAATATCGCGTGACCAGTTTTACAAAATAATACCAACTAATAAAATGACACGAAGAGAGCAATTAAACGCGATAACACGGATGTGTATATATTTAATAATTCTTATATACATGTTTGGATATGATAATCTTTTACAGTTGCCAGTAATTGTCATTATATTTGTAATAATTTTAAATTATGTGTTTAATGCCGACACATATGGAGCAAGTAAGGAGCTTTTAAGACAAAAATCTGAACAGTTCCATAGTAATCTGAGTAATTCGAAACCCGATAATAATGACAGCGACAGTGATACTGAAACATCTAAAAGTTATACAATAGATACGGGTACGTATGATTTCAATAATAATCTTATATTTGAGAGAAAATTGTCGAAAAAAGAGAGAGATTTTAATAATTTAAACTATTCTCTAGATGAACTAATTGAATTCAACAAGAACACGTGTAAAAGACCTACAACGGCGAATCCGTTTATGAATCCGACACAGGACGAGTTTAATAAACCTAATATTCCGTCAGCGTGTAATGGGGACGACGAAGATATCAATAATGATATTGTGGATAAGTTTAATAAAGACTTGTTTATGGATGTCGGAGATTTATTTGAGTCTAAAAATTCACAAAGACAATTCTATACAGTTCCTTCATCAAGTCCTCCGGACACAATAAAATTTGCGAATGCATTATACAAATCACCATATGGATGTGAATCTAAACAAGATGGAAGTTTGAGATTTGAAAATCTCAGACATAAAGTTTAAATAAATTACATCATATCGTCGGGAAAAAATAAATATATTCAAATGTATTCGTAAAGTCGTGTTTTATTGGTTCGATGCTGTCAATACCCTCGTTTTTAGTGGGGTAACTAAATTTATTTTTCATAAATCTATATGCAGATAGTGGTATTAATTCCCTATCTGTCGTGTATGCTCTGTAAAAATTATTATGTATACATTGATCGTACGATGAATCCATTACAAATGCTCTTATTTTATATCCGTTTTTTTTAGCGGGGTCGATTATTTTTTTTCTGCTGATGGCTGATAAATTTGTATTATCGACCACGATATTATGATTATTCTTTATACATTCGTTGAAATATTTATTAAAATAATTCTTATGAATATCATTGCTTACATTTTTAAAATTATTATACTTGCATAACACATTAGATATAGTTGATTTTCCAGATGCAGGAAATCCAATCATTAATATTAACTCCTTATCATACATTTTTTTATATTGAAATTCATTTGTACCAAACTCCAGGGATGTAAATGGAATATTTTCATATGTGGCACTATTATCCCATCCGAATATATGTTCGGGTAGATAAAACTTGATCATTGCATTCATAGCAAATTTTATATCAGAATCGCTAAAATCAGATTTCCGGCCGGCTGCATCACCGCAGTAAAATGCTTTGTTTGGATTTTTTATATTACGTAAAACTTTGTTGTATAGTGCCGGCGAAGGTTTTGTAAATATATTAGTAGATGTTGACGCCAAAAAACATATCGGAATATGTAATTCACATATTATGTTATCTAGTCTCTTAACAAACATATCTCTTCTTTTCTCATTATTTGAAAGTCCTGTCTGGTTGCTAATAATAATAACTGAATATCCTGCATTGTTGTATTTTTTTAAAGTATATTTTACATTGTCTCCGAGTTTCCAATCATCAACCGAGATAAAAAATATCTTTCCGCTTGTATTAACAATAAGAGTACTGTCTAAATCAAATATTGCAAACTTGTCTGTAAATTTGAAATTACATGTTTTAACATGTAATAGTCCTTCTTTACTATAGTGGTGTGTAATTTTTTCGTCTTTTATACAGTCGATAATATGATTCATATGTGTTTTTTAAACATAAGTTAGATTATTTACTACTAAACAGATATTTTTCAATTTTATTTCCAAGATATCTAACTGTGTAATAACTATTAAGATATAGATGTGTTCATATGTATTAACTGATTCACCTAATATATAGTATGTATAACAATACCACATCATTTAACAGGAGGCGACATATACCAGGAAACTCCTCAAAGGATGATGCTATTCTACATAATCGCTATATCGATGCAGAACTTAAAAAAAACAAGGAAATAATGTATAACACGTCGAATAATATCCTCTTAAATAGAGACAATGAAACAGTCACACATACTGCAAGTCAATTCGGCAAGTCTAATCACAATATGAATATTGACAGATTACTAACAGAAAGAGATGGTTTTAATGTTAGTTCTACACAAAATGTACTGTCACATCGAACAAATCAATTGGGTAAAAACAGGAATAACCATCAGAACGATTACAATAAATATAGAGATTTTGGAGAGATAACTGGCGCATCGGTCAAACCTCGAGAATTTGACAATGGAATGCCTGTCAGATCGGGATATCAACAAAAAACACCTGTTTTAAATCCGAATTCTTATCTTGATTTCGATCTGTATAACACTGATAAATCTCTTGAAAGTGATGTTAAATACAATGATACATTATCAGGGGGGTTTTGCAATATAAGCGATTCTACTAAAATAATATCTAATAAATTAGATCCAACAATAATTTGCACAGATGGTATAAGTTCTATAAATATGTTTCTATATAACAATATTCAGAAAGTATCACAAGATTCTTTTAATATTGATGGTTTATCACTGTATATGACATTTGCAGTATTATTTTACGGGTCTGATGGAAATTCACATATTGAATTAAAAAAATATTTTGGTTATCCGGAAAAAAATATAGTTAATGACGAGATAGTAAACTTTATAACTAGGAATGGTAAATCTATTTATCCATATTTTGCTTTTAGATCGTATGTTATTAACGACAGATTTATTCCATTGTCTAAGAATTTTGCTAAAAATTCAAATATTGTCCCTTTTATCCCGATAAATATATCAAATCCGCAGAATGAGGCAGAACGATTAAATACAATTTTTGAACGGGAAACAGGTGCGCCGAATATTATTTCAAAAAAAACACTGCAAAAAACACAAATTTCAGTTATTAATATATCAAGACTTACCCCTGTATGGGGTATACCAGTCGGAGCGGTTGTTATGGATAAATTTATGGGCGTTGATACACAATTCCTGCAATTTGTAGGTCAATCAGTCGGTCTTTTGGAAGATGCTGATAAACTGATAATGGAGATTCCAATGAAAGGACTAAAAATGTTGTTCGGTGTTATACTATACAAGGAATCGTTAAGGGGGCTGATTGATCAATCTGATATAGAGATGGCTATTTCAAATATGAAGAACACGGTAGTTGATTTGATATTACTACCCAAAATTGTAAAAAGAGTGAAAATGAGACTAAATAGTATGTTAGACAATACCGGATTAAATGTAATATTTGTTGATTCAGATTTACCTAAAATATATCCAGAGAGAGGAGGTAATTTAAATAATGTCATCCAATACTGTGATATTATTATTGATGAAAAATCAGTAAAATCAAAAAAAATACACGGCGGTAGTTATCAGTCAATGAGAAAGATAATAGTTAATCGATCTTTTACATATTATGTCAGATATGCCCCCGAAAAAGTAATATTATCAATGGGTTACATCGATTAAATGTTTATATTGATAAATATGTATATTTTTCTGGTTTTGATACCATGCTAAATTTTAATTTGTATGTATTGTTGTGTAATTTAAAAATAGTATATACGTCATCAAGACTTTTAACTGTTGACTCATTAAATCCTGAATTCAATATAAAATGAAATTTAATTCCATTTTCAAATTTATTTTTGTATTTATCTTCGCAATTGTCACTAAATATTGTTTTACAATAATAACCAGTATCATTATCGACTGTCTCGTGTATAAATGGTAATACACATATCTTTTTCATCCGCGGTTTAAGTATATATTCGAGTTCTTCAGCCGAATATTTATTAATATCTTGGTTAAACGACTCTTGATCTATATTTATATCATCTTTTAAAACTCCATCTGTGTCAACAAGTTCTGCAATAGACGCAAGATGTAAATATTGAAATATCATGTCGATCGATATATTAAGTAGTAATTGAAAACAATATACAGTATACTCGCTTTTACTTTTATCGGTATTGTCCGGATCTATGCCAAATATCTCTTTTTCGAGATCTTCCATATTTTCGTGATTAATTAATAAGTGATACGCCATGTGCGAATATCCATATGCTTTATCTGCCATATGCAATATTATTACATAGAATGTTTAAGTATATGGTTTATTACGCCAAAATAATATCAGTTCTAATAATATTAAATGGATTTTTCCAATGCAATGTGTAATGACGGTATAATGTTAGAACCCCGACTCATGGAATATATGAATAAGAAGAAAATGTACAGAGACAATGATATAGATTCAGTAGTATCTCTTGAAAAAATATACTCGATATCTAGAGACGATAAAAAAAGAATTTCTGGATATATGAAGGGTAAGCGAAATCTTTATACTAGCCGTACACTTAATACTGATTCTCATTTTATAGATCCTTCAAAAAATAAATTTGTAACACTTGAAGCAGAATCATCACAAATGGATCCTCACTTCGCCAAATTACAACAAAAAATGCAAAGACATAAAGACGCCAATATTAGTAGACGCAATTTTTCTGGAATGGCGAATGTTTATCAGGACACCCCTTACAACTTTACAGATGAAACAATGTATGGTCGTCCAGCTGCTACCAGAAATACATCATATTCTACTCCTTCCAATTATTATAATACATTACCTCGCACAAAACAGCGAGATACTGACAAACAAGCGGATGATAATTATTTACTGGACTCTCGTGACACAGAACTTTTTGATAATCCACATTATATGCATCACCCGAAAAGACGCTCAAATATGACTTATCATCATGAACCTAAAATATCGATGAATAATAGATTGTTCACTAGAGATTTAGGTTATCGTCAACCAGACAGAGAACATACTCAGGCAGTCGATAAAATAATTGGTACATTTGACTCTTATGCGAATCAACAAGGCAATTCTCTGTATCGATGCGCCGAAATAGATATGAACGGCAAAAGATTTATACCAGATACAACAAGCAGTAATAAAAGAGAACATAAGACAACATACCAAGCAGTTCCTTACATGAGTAGCACAAATGGCATGGTAAATATGGATATGGGAAATTCTCTTCAATATGGTGTGAATTCCAGAGCTGGTAAAGGATTCGGATATAAAAATCCTACAGAACATTACTATGATTATATCGACCGAGATATACAACAGCCCGATCATGTTGTACATGACAGAGGATATCCGTCAAGATCGGAAAATAAGACAAGAGCGACTCCTTACACAAGAGATATACTGTAATGCGTTAATATTTATTACTGCTCGTATGAAATAATATTTCTCTATAATATATAAGCATGAATACAGGATATTCTACTAGATTACCATATGATGGATGTGCATACGAAAAACATTTACAGGAGAGTGTCGCTCCTCTTGACTACAGAATGTATACCGGTGCATATGAAAATTCGGGAAGGTGTGTATATAATAAACTATATAGACCGTTCGATCTTGTAAACGAAGAATCCGAACTTTTAAATATCACGAGACGTGCATCAAAGTGCACAGAGTGCAAATATAGCCCAGGATGTGAGAGACCGGCGCATTGCGGAGGAACATGCCGTAATACGTTTGATAAAAAAAACCCAGTAGTATTAGCGCCCGAGGTTTGTCCGATTGTCCATAACAATATCAAAAAACCCACAACAACCGGCTATGAACTAAACCACAAGACAATGGCTAATTATGGACCCAGTCGCCAGTAATTTTTCATAAATTTGTATAAACTATATTAATTATTAACATAATTAATGTAAGATACTAATATTATTATTTTAATCTGCCGAGTTATCTGCAAAAATGATCATATTTTCAATGTTTTAACGTGTTTCAATTATTGATGCTGTAAAAAAATTGAAATATAATTTGCATGACATATATATAATTATAATACACACTCAACCTAGCAAGTCATACACATATGAACACTAATAAATGCCTTAATCCAAAAGCATCTCTAAAAGATAAAAGACTCAACAAAGATTATGCATCTCTCGTACAATCAAGTCAAGTGCATTTCGAATCGCTCAAAAATCGCAAACAACAACCGATCCACTATGTTGTATACGATGTTATCAATATAAAGAAAGATGATAACAGTTCATTTTTAATAGTAATCAATGGAGCAGAAGGCACGTTGTATAGTGGCGCCAAAATTATTTTTAAAATTGTTGTTGATCAGGCAAAGAGAAACTATCCATTTACTGCACCATCTGTTACATGTGTCACTCCTGTTTATCATCCTAACATCGATAAACAAGGACATATATGTCTGGATATCCTCGGAAATAATTGGGTGGCTGCTCAAACATTTGTAAGTATTGCAACAAGTATATCGTCGTTCCTAGATGAACCGAACCCAGACGACCCATTATTTACTGAAGCAGCTAACTTGTATAAAAAAAATAGAAAAGAATATAGTGTAAAGGTAAAAGAATTTGTTGATAAATATGCAACAGATGAAGAATATATCAGGATTAAAAATGGGGGCAAACTCGATGCTATACAAAAACATATAGGAAATGCGCCGGACATTCCAGTATATGATTCAGATAATTCGCAAGACAGTGATGATATGTATTAACTTGTAATTGAACTGTTTTTTTATATAAGTATCTAATATATAATGAATTCAGGATTTTCAAGCAGAATACCTTATGATACCGACACATATAATGATAAATTATCCGAAAGTGTCGGACCGGGAAAATATAGATTAAACACAGACCATGCATATAATGAATCTGCATGCCTTCAGACACTCGGACCAAGAGGAACAAATGGGGCCAGTATTTTACATGGTCATGTTATTGCACCGTCGCAAAAACTCGTTGGAATCGAATCAATATTAACAAATAGAAATGTACAAAGATCTGGATCAAAGCGGGGTACACTCAATCCGGTTGATGTAACAAAATTACCGCTACAACACCGCAGTGTGTGCAATAATACTCTGAACCCTAATAACACCAGGTTCACATACCCTCCGGCTAGTTACAGAGGAGTACCAGTAAACCGATTTGTTAATTTATTAAATGATCCGCAGGAACATATTTTCTATAACTTTGAGGTAAATACTACTCTGGAAGCTCGCGATAACTGGATCCCGGATGTTCCTATACCCGTCAGTTCAGATAATTTTCCTGCACGCGCATCTGTACCATCTGGACCAACAAAATCTTGTAATGCTTACTGCAATGTAGGAGAGTCGTGCAATGCATCATACTAGATCATGAGCAGTGTCGATTCATTATAGATTTAATCCGAGTTATTACACGATACTATTCGCGTCGGTTCGATATCCAGCTATGCGTTTTTATATTATTAAAAAGGATATGCTCAGTCGGATGTAACACCCCTGCGAGTACAATGTGTTTAACAAGTTTTTCTATTACCATCTCGATAGATACATTGGAGCAAGAGGATTAAGAATTTTATGATATAATTACATCATAAAATTATATATATTTCAAATAAAATTAACTATGATAATAAGAAGTTCAGTTTGGTATATGTCTAAATTATTTACACATTTAGACATTTAAAATGCCGATTTTACTCACCAAAAAAATATTCAAGGTTTGCCCGTCGCAGAGCGTGTAAATTATGATTTTGTTAAGGCGACAACCTTAACTGATTTATTGGCTTTAACCTTCTTTTGAACGACTTTTTTTACTTTCTCTTTTTTGGGTTTTTCTACTTTAATATTTTCATCTTTCTTTTCTCTACATAGACCATTTATATTTTACAATTTAAATATTAAGTTATAGTATTCAACACATAATTCGTTGTTATGTAAAGGAATTAATGTAAATAATAAACTTTTTACTATAGTTTTTAAAAAATCAAAGTGTGTTTCAGAATATAACTCTATAAAATAGTTTTTGAAACATTTAATCATATTTGATTCATATCTCTCTGATATATTTTTATGTGTCAAAATTTTATCATATCCTATTAAAGATTGGTATAATTTAGCCCAATCATATAAAAAATCGCCATAATATGTTAATTTATCGCCTAACTTGCCTCTCATATCAATAAATTTAATTTTACCAAAATTATTAACTAATATATTTGTCATTACTGTATCTCCGTGTATTACAGTAAGATTACCATTTTCATTACTTTCATAATTGTTTAATTCGTCAAACAGGTAATTAAATACTTCTTTATGATTTTTGAATCTGGAATAATCATATGTCGCGTATCTATCCTTGAGCTTACTAGCATAATTAGCATAAATATTTATATCATTAATTATCGATTTATCAATTATTTTTACATTTTGTATCCGTTTAATAGAGTTCATTACATTTATTAAAATTTCCTCATTTAATAATTCATTTATATATAGGGAATTTAGTGTAATACCTTTAATTTTTTCTACTATGTACCATTTATTGTTAATATCATAGTCTATAAATATTGGAAACAAATCTTTAATTTCAAATGGTATATTTTTGTAATAATATATTTCACCAGATAAATCATCTGATATTTTTTTACATGTTTCTATGGTATTTATTTCTAATGTATTGAATTCTCTAGGTTCAATTTTATCACTATAATAACCTAATTCCTTCTCTAAATTATCGTAACAATTTAGTGCTAAATCGTCTATATATATGTCTGCATATGGTTTTCCAAAATTGATTTCGTCAAATGGGATATCAAATTTAGATAATGTGTCAAATGTAATTTTTCCAATATCACACAAACATTTTCCAACATTACCTTTATGAGTTTTCATTCTTCTTGCTGTGTATATAATAATAGTATGACCAAACGATTTCAGATATTTCAAAAAATTAATATTATGATGTATAGGTTCGACCGAAGTATAATCATTTTTAATTTTTGGATAACTAACCAAAGTATTATCTAAATCAAAACAAATTCTTTGTATAGGAATATTACATTTATTATCTATACTAGACAGCTTGGGATAATTATTGTAAAATTGCCTTAATTGTATAGGTGTTCCTAAACATTGATAATTGTTTATATCTATATTTACATTATAAAATATATATTTATCTTTTATCATTTCTCTTATTATCGTTGAAGTATAATATTCGCCTTTCTGTTTTATTTTGTTATCTATTAGTTTTTGTGTATATTTTAATAATTGTTTAGATGAATTAAAACCATAAGCACCTGAACAAGCATTATTTGATATTTTTTCTTTTTCAATAATATCAGTTATTATGTCTTCTTGAATATTAACATATGAATAAATACTTGCATCATTAAAATCCTTAAAAGTAAATATTTTGTTTTTAAAGCCCCATAATTTAACTATATCAGTTGTATAAAAATTATCTCCATCTAAACATAAAACCGGCATATCAATATCGCCGATAGATTTTAAAGCAATATTAATTGTTTCAGCAGCGCCTCCAGTGTTATGTTCTAACTTTATAAATTTAAATTTAATATTCGGATAATGATTTATAAGTGTTTCTTCAAAATTATAAAACGAATATTCGTTGTTGTAGGGTATGCATATAAAATTAATATTTTGTAAATTTAAGTTATCTAACAAGTAATATAAAATTGGTTTACCGAATATTTTTATTAATGCTTTTGGTTTTGTGTATCCACTTTTTTTAAATCTTTCACCGACACCTCCCAAGGGAATAATAATAATAGTCATATATATATGACTATTATTATTTTTAGTTTAACTGCACATGAAAACTTCGAATGTTTACGTGACTTGATCATTAATATTAAGAAATGTTTTGTTAATTATGAAATACTTATATTATTATCATTAACAGAAAATTTATATAATGAAAACTTACACTCATTTGACTATGTTAAGTGTGTCACAATACGCCAAAATAAATCTTCTATATGGGGAAATATAGAATTATTTAATCAACACATACTAAATATAAAATATATTTACGATAATTCTATAAATTATGATTTTTTTTGGATGGTTGCATCCAATGAAATGTTTATAAAAATAATTCCTCCTGATTTTTTAGATAATAATTCTATAAAAATTATTAATAAAAAGCAAGAAATTGACATTATAAATTATGATATATATTTTAAAAATCTAATGGATGATAATAACTCTTGGTGGGTCTGGACAAATGTAGCAAAAAAAGATACTCATTTTATGAATTATTTATATAAAAATAAATTTATTTTACATATTAGTCAACATGAAGGCATCGCATTATCCAGCGATATTGTTTTAGAAATATTTGATGAATATACTAGAAATAAATTATATGAAAATTCTACAGTCAAAAACTATCCTATGGAAGAAATATTTTTACCTACCTTTTTAATAAATAGATATCATTTAAATCAATTTGTTCCATTCTCTTTTATATACAAATACAGGTTGCCGTCTAATTCATCATATAAAGCAATAAAAAACAAAATGGAAAGTCACAATGTATCAATAAAGGGGGTCACTAGGAATTATAAAGACAGATTGCGACGTAATATTCGAGACAATATTAAATAGTTTTGAAAAGTTTAGGAAATTATTGTTTTATAAATTATTACTCATTTATTAACTTTATTTAGAGAAAATTAATATATCTATCCAGGCATTTAGAGTGGTGCGTATTTTAAATGCAGATTTCTCAACAAAAAAATAAACATCGCATATTCATTAAAGAACACTAAAGTCTATATAACATGCTTAATTTATACATATTATTTATGGTAGATATGTATATGGGTTGTGTTATTTAGTGGCTTATTGCAGAGTGTATATTTTGTTATGGGATGATTTAATGTATACTTTTTATTTAGAACTGTATTACGTAAAATAATGTCTTTTATTAAATCCGTGAAAGAACAAAGTATTTTATATTTTGCCATAAATGACACGTATAAAAAAAGTAAAGATATATCTGAATAAAACATTCCAATAATTATGTTAGATATCATTTAATTACTATCTTAACTAAACGACTATTTGTTTTGTTACTTTTTAGTTAAATATTTACTTGCAAATATTGGAGAAAAATCACTCAGTTTCAAAGTTTTGTTGACATATTACTTAACTATGCCAGAAAAATAAAATTAGAGAATAGATAAGTTTCTACAATTTTAACAATATTTATCAATATTGTCAACAGTTACCGGATGGCGATAATTTAACAGATGACTTGTTTATTAATCAACCAGGTGAATGAGTATGCTAATCGGGATGTTTATAAAAAATTGATAAAAAAAATGCATATTAGCATAGTTCATATATACTGCTATTAATAAATGTCAACATCCCTATTATTTAACGACCCGGAATATAAACAATTATCGCGCAATATAGAAGATTCTGGATGTGATCCAGTATATCTAACATTGCACCAGACCGCTATTTTTGCGAAACGTTTTGGAATGTTTATGATGTCCGCTAAATGTTATGCGATTTTAGCAGGTGATACAGAGAATAAAGAAGATGTAGGATATTATATGTACAGAGCAGGAGAATTATTACTTATGTCACCTGCTACCGATGAAATAAACATTCTCGGCGTCGACTATCTAATATTAGCTGCCCTAGAATGTGACCATATTTTTGCAATCTATTCTCTAGCTACATATTATGAAAATAATAAGGATTATGAGAAGGCAGAACTTTACTACAAACTCTACTGTGCAAAAACAAAAGATACCCCAGAATATCCCCAAATCGCTTTAAGATACTCATTAATGCTATTATTGAAATTAAAACGCACGGCGGATGCATTAGTTATATTGCACACTATAATTTATTATTACGAGCAATGCAAAGATATTTATATAATTGATCAGGAATTTAATGAGACTACACCTATGACTGATGTATTTAATTTTTACGGATCTGTTATATTGTATACTTTTGGCGACATTGCGCAGGGACTCGAATATTTAAAAACCGGGTATCATACTTATAATAATGAAACTTGTAGAGATATGCTTTATCTTTATTATACCACAGAAGATCCCGATAGAAAACAAGCGACAAAGTACCGGATACAATCGCATGATGACTGCAATACCAACACAAAGCGAAGGTGTATATAAATATATATGGCTAGTCAAGTGTTTTATTTAGACATATATCTTATTTACGGCTAAATATAAAATATATTCTTTTTTTAATATGTTGTCATTTTCCAAAAAATGCTCTATATATATTCTTTTTAAAATCGTAAAAAGAACATATTGTGATCGTAAACAACCCTATATATTAAAACATATTTTTTATTTATATACATGTTGCTGTGTCTAATACCGGGTCTATAAATGCATCAATTTCAAGGTTTCCAGTGGTAATCTTATATATTCTTATTTTTCAAAAAAAAGAATATATGTTGGTTATAAACATTTTCATTATAAACTTGAGATGTTCAATTTTTTCAGAAAAAAATAAAATCATCTAATCGCTTTTTATAGGCTGTCAAATAGATGAATGCCTCTCGAGGTACACTTACATTTTTTAGTAACTATTCATGATGTTCTTTATTGATGTCCCATTTTTCAGTGAAAAATGTGTAATACTATTGTATATAGCCATATGAACAATATATACAAGCGATAAATTATTGTGTGCGACTAACATACTATGTTGATTATTGTGTTAACATTTTAGGTTTTTGTATTAACAAAGTAGCGTTCCTTCATTTATTTTATTGTGTTACAATATAGTATATGAACATTTTAGAAAGTTTGTTTGGATATGAACAAGATAACACATCTACTAGCAATAAAAAAACAAGCAGGCCAGATAAAAGAACAAAAATCAAAAAGAAAAAGAGAAATGAAACCGATATTTATAATAGTAACAATAAATCTCGCGTAAAATCAATGACAGATAAATTGGCGTCAGATAGATTTGCAAGGAGCGATGAACGAAATATTATTCATAATAACGAGAATTTTAGCGATTCTGAATATTCTGATTCTGACTATTCTAACGGAAAATCATATCACACAGTTAATTCGGCACCAAAAAACAAGGCTATTAATTTCTCAGATCCGTCGTTTTTTATTAATACCCAAGAAAACTTTGTCGACAATCGAAAACATGAAAGACATATTGTAAAAAAAAATAACGATAATAATAATTTTAAATCACAGTTCGATCCTTTGCAATTTGACAACCCGGCAGACCCATCTTCATATAATGCAGTTAATAACACAGATGGGTCAAATGCAACGACCAAGAGAGCAGAGACAGAGAGAAAACTTGCTCTTGATGGCGGATATTCTAATTTTGGCGAGAGATCTGACAACACATACGGAATATTTCCGGCTGATAGATTGACTCATAACAATATGGTTCCTTATTTTAAAAGTGCTAGTTATGGCACCAATAATGAATTTAATATGAGAAGAAACGCTGTTAATCAGAGGAAAATGGAAGAATTTACCGGAAGCATTGACAATGTAGGATTTAGACATAAACGCGAACAAAAACCACTGTTTAGCCCGCTTGTTGGTATGACTAATATATATGGAAATCAAGTTAATACTGAAGAATTTTCCGGTAGATATATTCCAAGCAAAGAAAGACGTGGCGAGCTGCCTTTCCAGCAGATAAAAGTTACACCAGGTTTAAATTTAGGCGCAAATCAAGAAGCAATATCAGGGTTTCATGATATGCATAGAGTATATCCAAAAACAACAGATGAATTAAGACTCGCAAACAATCCCAAAATATCTTATAAAGGTGTTATAATTCCGGGTATGAAGGGTGAAAAGGGTCCAGTTGTCGCAAGACCCGTACAACGAAAAGCTAATACATTTAGGGAATTAACTCCTGATGATTATGCAGGGGGGTTGAGTTATATTAGGGCTCCTAGAATTGAAGGTGAAATAAATAAAAATAATATTGCAACTGTAAATAGAGGTGTTTCAGATCAGCAATGGTATGGTGGTGCAGAAAATCGTACACACAGTACGCCAGATAAATTCAGAGGAAATTATAAACAATCGTCAAGGCAGAATTTTAAACATGCCGGGCCAGGACCAGTGACAATGGTAGACAGTTTACAGGCGCGTCCCGATTCGAATTCATATATCCCAGATCCTACACAGCGATCACAATCAAACACATATATAGGCCCTGCTGGAACTTCTCGGTTAGAAGGTGGTCATGCATTTAATGTTGTAAACGGAATTCCAGAACCTACAAAGAGAGATTTATATGGCAAATCCGAAAGAGCCGGAGCAACAGTGACAGGCGGTCATAAAGGATATCATGTATATGATCTAGCCGATGTACCAGACATCAATATGAGAAATATTCACGGTGCAACGGATAGAGCAGGGAAGGGTGTTAATGTAGGAAATCAGGGTCATAATACATTTGATCCGAATGACGTGCCAGATATAAACATGAGAAATATCCATAATAAGACAGATAGAGCGGGGAAGGGTGTTAATGTAGGAAATCAGGGTCATAATGCATTCGATCCAAATGATGTACCAGATATAAACATGAGAAATATCCATAATAAGACAGATAGAGCGGGGAAGGGTGTTAATTTAGGAAGTCAGGGGCATAATGCATTCGATCCGAATGACGTACCAGATATAAACATGAGAAATATCCATAATAAGACAGATAGAGCGGGGAAGGGTGTTAATGTAGGAAGTCAGGGGCATAATGCATTCGATCCAAATGATGTACCAGATATAAACATGAGAAATATCCATAATAAGACAGATAGAGTGGGGAAGGGTGTTAATTTAGGAAGTCAGGGTCATAATACATTTGATCCGAATGACGTACCAGAT
>Ga0209443_1000091_pt1 | contig 54187 bp, 62 predicted proteins | sample LauGreBMM110DCMD_2_FD_187571 | JGI IMG/M metagenome (GOLD analysis project Ga0209443, IMG submission 187571) | Freshwater lake microbial communities from Lake Michigan, USA - Su13.BD.MM110.DCMD (SPAdes) (version 2) | ecosystem: Environmental > Aquatic > Freshwater > Lake | place: Lake Michigan... | reverse complement strand
GTAAACACATTGGATTCATGAAAGCGAAATTTCCAACGAAAAAAGAGTGTTGTACTTATTATGATCTGCATAATCCTCATATGCGAAGTTTGAACGCACTCGGAAATTATGAAAGTGACTGGGATCCTAATACGAAGTTGATCTATATTGTCTGCGAAGATCGTAATATAGTGGACGACGTTTTACCTTTCGCGCAGGAGGACTCTAAGTTTGAGTCTATTGAAAAAGATATTAATTGTATTAAAATATAAATAAAAATGAACGATATATATTATCTGCACGACCAATATGAATCAGATTTAACTCTCACTATTTATTTTATCTGTATCCTCACATGTTATCTATATATATGCTTGTAATCATTTGTGCTAAAAAAAATTGTTAACAGAATCTTAATGATTAAAGAAACTCTAAATCCTGCAATTTCCAGTATTCAATCGTTTTATTCGGTAGCGGTCGTGCGATAATAAATGGTATTATTTTCAAATCATATTCCATCATGGCTATCGTTCTCGCGTTAATGATATGCGAATCGACTTGTACAAAAGGCATGGCACCGCGCTCAATCTGCTCCGCTCTCGCACCTATAATTCGCGCCTTTTCGTATTTGGTGATGAACGGTGCAGTTTTGTGAAGCGGATCTATTATTTTCGAATTTGCATCTCGAACTACTCTCGTCAGTGCGGCGACTTCGTCGAAATTAATACACTGAGATTCGGGATGCATGTTTTCTAAATCCGTAAGAATCATGTAATCTTCTAATTTTTGATAAGAAGTATCGTTTTCTTCGTCGAGATCCGGTTCTATATGTGCTCCCACATTCAGAATCGTTTCGTCATCCTCTCCTGCCAGTGCATTTTTTATATTCATGATATCTGCGGAATTCACACTTGCTGCATCGTCGTTTTCTGCATCTTCGTCTTCTTCCGCATCTTCTTCCTCGTCTGCCGCGTCTTCCACATCGTCTTCCTTATCTTCGTACTCACTATCATTTTCGCTATCATCGTCAGACACAACCGACTCCTCTCCCTCTCCGTCTTTCTCTTCCAAATTCGTGCCAATCGCGGAAAACTTTGACATGATGATGATATATAATACGTTTGTTTTGTCTAAATACTTTAAAAAGGTATATTTCAATTTTGCGCGGAATATCTACTATCGATTTATTCATTCGACTTCCATATGAAATCGCACGTCACACACATGTATAAATGTTTCATAAAATTGTTATCGTATCGAATATAAATGACATCCGTCTTTTTATCGGCATTCTCTTTATTGCTCGCGCACTTTTCATTCGGACACGGAAGAATAATATGCGGCAAGGTTGGGTCGTGTTTTGTGTATTTATTCACGAAATGTTCAAACGGTTTATTGTTGTCTTCTTGGTCGTACTGGATGTTCAGCACACATACGTTTTCGTGGCTGATGGATTTATCGACGTTCCCACACACGCGGCAGAAATAAATCAACGAATCATCGCTGACCTGATGATAGAATTTATTATCACAGACCTCACAGAAACGAATAGTTTGAACGGCCGACATGGTGGAGTATATAATACCTATACATTTAAACTACTTTTCAATTTTTTGTAGAAAGATGGATTCGCATAAAATTGAAAAGGAATATAAATATATTTTAGCACTATAAAGAAACATGAAGGCCGTAACATTTGAGACATTAGAACAGTTCCTCTCGCACCATGCTTTGAAAAAAGAGAGTACTCAGGAGCTCACACATACAGAATTCGGGAAAACAATCAAGAGAAAATTCCACATTCCGAATGACAAATACGAACAGTACATGAAACTTTATTACAAAGACGTGATCAAACCGAGACGCTTTTGTAATATTATTGAGAGACAACTTATTTTCAAAAACGCGGACAGTGGGCCTTTACTGCTCGACGTCGATCTACAGTTTTTAGACCAGCACACTACCCGACAATATACCTCCCACCATATAAATGAATTAGTGCAATGCGTGCTTACCCTTCTTTCCGACACGTTTGAAATGGACGATGATATCAACTTTATCGTTGCGGTACAAGAGAAACCTGCTCCACGTACAGTGACTAAACCGAATAGCACGGTGATTGTCAAAGACGGAATCCATTTACTGTTTTCCATTTCCATCGAAATGATTTACCATCAATATTTCCGGCAGAAAATCATCGACGCCGTGCAGAAAATCGATATGTGGAAAGCATTGCCGATTTCGAATGGGTTTGAAGATGTGTTTGATTCATCCATTTCCAACGGCACGAATGGCTGGCTGGCTCCGCTTTCCATGAAACCGGATGATAAATATCCATATGACGTAACTCTTGCATATAACGTGAATTTCGATACGGATAAAAATACATGGAGCAAGATCATTTTGGTGGAAAAGGCGGAACAGGTGGAGGCGTTTTATAAACAGTACTACAAACAGTTGTTCGTTCGTAACCAGTCCCTGCCTAAATTATCTTTACCAAAAGAGTCCGCTTTGGCCGATATCAAAAAGTTCCAGGACATGAATAAAAAACCGGCGTCGCCGACGCCCACCAATACAACCAAAAATATGGGAATGGTGGGAGGCGACGAAATGTACCAAATACCTATCAATACGATTCGGCAAATCCGGAATAAAGACGATTTGGAGACGCTGAAAAACGTATTTCTCGATCATTTAGAGCCGACGAAATACGAAATCCGAGAAGCATTTGAATTCGCCATGACGTTGCCGGAAACGTACTATGGATCTGGATCGTATAACAAATGGATTAAAGTCGGTTTCGCTCTCCGCAATACGTCGATTTATTTATTGATTGGATGGGTTGTGTTCAGTGCCCAGTCTTCTTCCTTTGATTTCACCAAAGATATTGGAACTATGTGCGATCATTGGATGAGATGGATTCAAGAACCGGAATTCGGCGTGACCCGGCTGAGTCTCATGTATTGGTCAAAACACGACGCGCCGGAGAAATACCAGAAAGTCCATGAAAACACGGTCGATTTTTACTTGGACCAAACCATCGGAGGATTGTCTTTAGAGCAATTGACAAAGAAAGGAAAAGGAACCGGATGTAGCGACTATGATATTGCCACCGTAGTCTATCACCTGAAAAAAGGACTGTTTATCGCGTGCGGAATTAAATCGAATTCGTGGTATGTATTTAACGGCAGCTATTGGTCGAAGGACGATTCCGGGACGACACTGAGAAATATATTATCAACCCAAGTTCGAGGATTATATATTGCGAAATCCACGAAACTGTGGGAAAAAGCACACCAGATCAAAACGCCGGACGGAGAAGTAGATACGGAAAATGAAGAACATCAGCTTCTGAAAGCTCGCGCCAATATGTTTATCGGAATTGCCACGCGATTAGGAAATACGCACGAGAAAGATAATTTCATGCGCGAATGTAAGGAGCAGTTTTACGACAAGGATTTCGAGAAAAAATTAGACCAGAATCGATATCTTCTTTGTTTCAGTAATGGCGTCATTGATTTCAAGGAAAAACGGTTTCGTAAAGGGTATCCGGAAGATTATATATCAAAATGTACGCAAATCGATTACGTTCCGGTAAATAGAGATCGGGAGCGAGATCGAGAGATCATCGTGGAAATCCAGGAATATTTCGATAAACTGTTTCCCATTCCGGAATTATGTGCATATATGTGGAACCATTTGGCTTCGGTGATTATTGGCGATACAGCGAAAACTCAATGTCTGCATTATTATACGGGCGTGGGACAAAACGGAAAATCTATGTTGGTCAAACTGATTCAACTGATCTTGGGCGATTATGCGACGGAATTGGATGTTTCCTTCTTTGTCAATGAACGACCTTCTCGTGGAAAGGCGACTCCAGAACTACTTTGTCTATTGGGTACTCGATTTGCCGTGACCGCAGAACCGTCGGAGGGGGAAAAACTGAATGAAGGGCCGATGAAAGCGCTGACGAGTGGAACGGATCGTATCAAATACAGAGGATTGTTTAAAGACGAAGAATCGTTTCTGCCTCAGGTACATAGCGTCATTATGGCGAATCATTATCTTCCGGTGAAAAGTCGAGATCATGGTACCTGGCGAAGAATCCGCGTGGTGAAATTCCTTTCTCTATTCGTGGATACGCCAGATCCCACGAAAGAGTATCAGTTCAAAAAAGAAGAGGATTTCGACGATAAATTCGCGAAGTGGGCGCCGATTTTCATTTCCTTGCTGGTGGAAAAGGCGTTTGTGAATCAGGGGTCGTTGAAAATCTGCAAGATCGTCGAGGAATATAGTATGGAGTATAAGAAGGGCCAAGATTATCTAGCGGAATTCATTGCCGACAAGATCGAGAAATGCCCGGGGAATCGTCTGAAGAAAACGAATGTCCTCGAATCGTTCAACGAATGGTACTTTGCCAACTATCGCGAGAAGATTTCTGGGAAGAAGCAAGAATTGTTCAATACCATGGACAAAGCATTCGGTGCATGTGTTTCGAATTGTTGGCTGGATGTGAAGATTAAAATAGAATATGATACGATCGGACAACAGAGCCTCACTACGCATGAAACCAATAGCGAAGCCGGAACAACGACGTCTGAATTATCGGCTTAGTTATATAGCTTTTTCTTAATTATTATTTAAGGTTATTATTATAAGATTTTTTTTATAATAATCTAAGCTCCCTAAGCTCCAACGTTCATTACCACTGTGTAACTTCTACTCAGTAATGCAGTAGGTCCAGTTGGTACTGCTGTGGTCTGAGTTGCCGAAGGCGAAATAGTCATTTTAAACGTGATTGTATCGCCTTGGAAAATAGGTAATTTATAGTATCCGTCCTCTTCTGTGTTATATTTCTGTAGTTTGGCATCATTGAAACGAGTAGGTGCGCTCGTCATTAACTGATTAAATAATTCCCGAGAAATATTACTGGTAGAAACGTTGTCGTCCAGATACTTCGCTCCCGATAAATCGGTTTTCAATAAAGTCGAAGTTCCTACTGTCTTATCTATACTATTTACTAATGCAACTGCATATGTCGCCACATCGTCGCATTTCGCATTTACATCCGTAATAACCGAATCTTCGTTGGTAAATAAATCCGCACCCAGATAGGTACCGAATAATTGCTTGGCAAGATCTCTCAAGAAATCTTTTCCAACTCCGTCGTTTGAGACATACATATTCGTGGTGACCACCCCGTTCTTGGGATTAAGCACCGTACTTTTATTCGTCCATTGGGATGCATCCACATAGTAGTAAACGAAAGAAGCATCCAGGGTGATATCGCGATCGGTGCGGTAAAAGAAAGTGTTTTGCATCACACTGGCGGAAACGGATGTATTGAGAGTGATGACTGCATCAGAGGTGAGAGTCGGGGTATAACTGGGAATGGTACTTCCGGTAGATAGCTGAAACTGACGATTCAGTGCTGGTAAAACGAAATTCACGGTGGGAGGCATAAGAGAACCGTAAATACTGCCGAGAGTTATACGGAGGCCATCGTATGAATAAAATTCGCCACTCGATGCAGATGTGGTGACCCCTGCACCGGTAGTAATCGTAAACACACTGCCAGATTTAGATATGGATACAGTATCATTGATCGTTGCCATCGTCATCGCATCTCCACTATCAAGTACGATATAGAAATTTTTGCTCACCAGATCATCCCGGGTAAAACTTACTTGCTGAGAATTGGTCACTTTTGCAGAGGCATTGAATAGGAAAACGTCCGTCGTAAGAGCTGCAGAAAATCCGGGAAGAATACTGTTTTGTTTCAGGATCAGTTTATTTTGACCCGTGTTTGCAGAAAATAAACTCTTTATCATTGACGATGTGAAATCTCGGTTGGCTGTAATAGTCGTTCCTATAACTGACGTATCAGTCAGATCCAATGTAGATATTGAGTTTAATTCAAATTTACCGTTTGCCGTCGCCGTGGTGGGAATAGTAGGTGTCAGATCACTTTGATAGCTTATGTTTATTATAGATGAGTTTGATTTGGTCACACTGTTGTTTCCGGCTGTATCTGTACATAGAAATTTCACGTGTCCAATCGGATACACCCCTTCTCCAAGCGTAAATTGCGCAGACGAACCTGTTTTTACTTTACTCGTCCATGAAACTCCATTGTTTACCGAGTATGCATAAGATACTGCGTCTGTTGGAATATTAGTAATATACGCGGTACCCACATCGACTGGTTGAACGACGGTTGAAACAGTAGAAGTAGGGAACGCGACCACAAAACTGGCATCCGGACCGGTAAAATCAATTATAATAATAGACGAATTGGAGTTTTCCGCGCTGTAGTTCCCTAATGAATCGGCGCATCTCACTCTTATATGATTTACTGGATAATTACCTTCAGGAAGCGTGAAATATGAGTCTGAGATAGTTTGCACGGTCCAAGTAGATCCGGCATTGACCGAATATTCCCAAGATACTGCATCTGACGGAAGCGAGGTGATTGTCACCGACTGTAATCGGTTAAGAAGGGTAGTAGAAGACGGATAACTCACGGTAAGCCCGATTGGACCGGTGAGATCTATTGTGATGGCCGAGGTATTGGTAAAAGTAGTACTGTCAGCTCCGGTAGAACTTGTGCAAATAACCTTTATGGCATTACTCGCATATGTTCCATCGGGTAAGGCGATAGAAGTGTTTGGTGTAGCGGTATTTGTGATATATGTAGTTCCGCCGTTCAAAGAATATCTAACAGACGCAGCATTTGAAGCATCGGCACTCACTGCTATCGTATTCACTTTGTTAATTGTAGTTGTAGAAGAAGGAAAAGAAACCGAGGTGATGATAGATAGTACCCATAAAGCACTATTTGTTTTATTGGCATTGAATCCAAGTATAATGTTATTCAAAGTTGCAGTTTGGGTTGTTCCGTATAATATATCATTTGGAATCGAGGCCACGTATTTGTAGTAGTTTTGGGTTGCGTCATACATGATTAATTCTGCAAGTTGGAGATAGTGGTTAGCGCCGACGTTTTTATTAGCTGAGTGATAAAATGGCGTACCATTAATCGTTGCTATACTCGCCGGAAGGGTAAGCCTTAATGACGGTGTTCCCGGTCTTTGCATGTTAAAACTATCGTGTTCTAAGGTTGTACACGTGTACGGTAGTTTTAATATGTATCCCGACGAACCGTGTGCAAACTGCGCGGGAAATGTCACCATTTTTGTATTCTTTAAATCATACTCAAGAATATAACACGAGCGAAATGTGAAAGAGTAAAATGTCACTAACGTACTTGGAAATGTCATGCTTACTAGACTTGTACTTCCCTGCGTAAACCCGCTCGCTGGGACACCATCACCTATACTAGTGACAGAATAGGTTATCCCGCCATTTGTGACAGAAGCTGGTAAATCCAAATGCGTGAGAGAATTAGAATTGGTAAAACTTCTGGCCCATAACGTATTTCCTCCTTGGTCTCTATACAAAACTCCGCCTACGGTAAAGTCCGCCACCAATAAATAGGCGTAATCCGCAATCGCGGTGGTAAAGTATATGTCCCGGATATTTTCCATCGTGCTTTCCATCACCCAGTCACCGCCATATAATAAGTTTCCCGTATTGTTGTTTGACGCGCCGATCAATGCTTTACCTCCAGTTTCTGAGAGAAGCAATTGATAGTATTGTCTCCATTTATCACTTTGCAAGGTACTGCATGCAAGAAAATCGATATTCGTCAAGGGGAATTCACGGATAATATCTATCATAAACTGCACGTTCTGGGAATATGTTGCTGGCGACATTAAATCAGTGTCGTAGAACAGCGCTTGTTCGTTCATAAATGGTGTCGAATCTCCTCTGTAATAATGGAACGCAAACCCAATCCTAGACAATTTAGACGACGAAGACCAACTGCGAAGAAATGTGAATACGTCCGCCGTGGTTGAAAAGGTGTCGTACCCAATAACCAGGGTAGAAGCATTGCTGTATTGCGCCAAGGATTCAATGGCGGAATCGACGAACAACACATGTTGTATATTATCGCTAAATGAACTAAAAGATGCGTCGTAATTTAACGTACTCATCCACAAATATATATTTCATACAGATAATTATTATTATTTGAGCGGGACTAAATCATTAAAAAAGGCATTTAATGATTTTAAATTTCATTTTTGGGAAATCAATTAATATTCAGAACCACTGTATAACTTCGAGTTGTCATTGCTACTCCGGTCGGCACTTTCGTCAATTGATCAGACGCGGGAGAAAGGGTTAATTTGAACGTAAAAACATCCCCAGGTAGAATAGGCAGTTTATAAAACCCATCTTGTAAATACGTCCAATTGTTTTTCAAATCCGCAAATCTTTCCGGCGCAAAAGTCATTAACTCGTTGAAAAGTTCGCGTGAAATGTTACTGGTCGTATTGTTGTCGTTGAAATATTTATTTCCCGACGAATCCAGTAACATTCCCGAAAAAGTCCCAGTGGTCTTGTCAATGCTCGTCATAAGAGAATCTATCGCCAGTGCCACACCATCACATTTCGTATGTATATCCGACACGATCTCGTTTTCATTCGTGAATAAATCCGCGACTTTATACGTCCCAAATAACTGCCTGGCCAAATCACGGATGAAATCTTTGCTTATATTGTCATTCAATACGTAACCATTTCCAGTGATTGTTCCATTTTTCGGATTAATGGCGGTTTGAAGATTCGTCCATTTCGATTTATCCACGTAAAAATAGCAGAAAGAAGAATCCGGAGTCATATCTGAATCCGTGCGGAAAAAGAAAGTCGATTGCAATACCGTTGCCGGAACATTGGTAGTCAAAGTAAGTAATGCATCAGAAGTGAGAACGGAAGTAGCGTAATAATCCGGTATTATTTCCGCCGAAGTATTCATTCCTATTTGACTATTCATTGCACGTAACACCACGTTGATATTTGGAGCCACGATCGTTCCATACACACTACCGAGAATAACCACGAGACCATCATATGAATATAAATCTCCAACTACCGCCGTGTGAATCCCATTTTGTGTAGTGGTGATGGTAAATACGTCTCCCATTTTCGAAATGAGTACTGTATCCGTCAAGGAATGTATCGTGAGAGAATCACCCGACTCCAGAAGTATATAAAAGAATTTATTAAATATATCTGTCAGGTTCAATGTACTTATACGGTTATTGGAGACATCAGAAGAGGCGTTGATCAGCATGACTTCTTCTGTGAGAGAATCGGAAAATCCAGGAAGGATTCCACCGATCTTTAGTACTAATTGATTTTGGGCCGTATTGGAAGAAAACAAACTCTTCATCATCATAGACGTGAATAATCGTTTTTCAATAGGACTATTTCCCACAATCGAAGTATCCATTAAATTTACCGTGGAAAAAGCATCTAATTTCACCTTAGTCGCAGTCGTCGTCGTAGGAAGAGTCGGTGTATAATTCGTCTTGTAGTCAATCGTGATTTGATTCGCGTTAGAGATTGGTACGCTATCATTTCCCGAAGCATCTCTATATTTGACCTGAATGGCATGAATGATATATACGGCTTCTCTCAAAGAAAACTGTCGAATGGTTGTGTTATTCATGGATATCCAAACCGACCCACTATTTATAGAATATTGCCACGATACTGCATCTGTCGGAAGATAAGTGATGATCACTTTCCCCGTAGAAGCGGTCGGTAATGCAGAAGATGTCGTGGAGGTCGGAAATGTCACTTCCATCATAATAAGCGGGGAAAATTATACTTTATGCAATATAAAAATTAATACGAAAACAGATTCGGAATTGCATTGTAATCTATGACATACTCGAAATCCGGACGCTCATATACATTCCCGATCAACGTCTCTATTATATACGTACCCATTTTCAAAAAGAACATTTCTACAGGAGTGGCAAGATAAGGGAATAAAACCAGTACGAGCAATACTCCTATTTTGTAATATGGGCTAAAGGTCTTTGCCTTCGGTCCGACGAAAAGGATGCCTAAGTAGAATGCCGAGAGAATAAAATAAAGCCATATCAAATAAAAAATATAATTGCTTAAATAAACCATTTGACTAGTTTTATAGGCAACCTTACTATATTGTGTCGAAAAACGCCTACGCATCGCATTGTTCTGGTTTTTCGCCAATTCAAGAATATTCTCGTCACCAATGGGAATAGTATTGGTAAAGCTCTCTTGATTATTCATCGACCATGGATGCATTTATATTGTCATGAGATATTAGACCGGAGTAAATGAAGGCATCGGGGAAAAAGATGAAATGGAGGACATTTGATGAGTCCTTGTTGAAAAGGATTCTTTGCACATATTGTCAGAGAAGTATGTTGTATTAGCTGGACAACATTCTGCTCCTACACAAGGAGTAGAGGTTGAGTCTGCTTCTGTTCCTAATTGCACACCTTGCTCCGTTGCATCAGGATCTTTTACTTCATCGACATCCATCAATAGTCCAAAATCCACTTTTTCGTAATCAGCTATATCTCTTTTTAACACGTCTTCGTACAAGATGTACACATAGATAATACTTCCCCCTATAGTTATGACAAGTAAAAAATTCATTAGCCATTCTGGTACCGGGAAATTATTTTTAATAATGAATAACGCCGTAATGACCCCGATGGCAACCGCAGATACCAATATCATGTAATTATACGCATTTTTTCGTAGGGTCATACTTCTGAGTTGGGCATCTTGTCTTTGTTTGGTGTCATATAAAGGTTTGATTGCTGTTTGTTTACGGAGTAACCTTGATTGTTCCAAAACCAATAAGTCGTTAATTTTTGTACCCGGATCAACTATGTCACTGTGTACATTATAAGCATTATTTTGTGTTAAATTTCCAGCCATGTGATATAATTTGATGTTATATATTTTTTTAACCCTTCTTACATTTCTTATTCACGGTATCATATGAATACCCGGGATTCTTACAGCATTCTGCACCGACACATTCTTTTACGGATAAAGGGATTAGATCGCCCGAAGCCACATCGGTCGCCGCGGTGATGGAATCAATTATATCATTTGGCTGGAGAAGTCCATCCTCGTTCATTTTACTAAAGTCAAGTTTGTCTCTGTTTAAAATATTCGTATATAGGAAAAATGCAGAAATGCCCCCGATGCCAATGACAAACACCAAGAGGAAATCCATCATTACCGAAGTGTACCCTAAACGTTCTTGCAAGAAAACAATCACCAAACATGCCAAAAAGATCGATACGAAAAGGACCATAATAAGGAGGTACTGTCTTTGCCTGTCTTGGTACGATCGATTCAGTAAAATCATTCTGGCTTTATTACTTTCTACCGAATCGATGTTGTTTTTTTTAGAGTCCAATCGCTTTATTTCATCTTCCACGACCATTTGCGAAAATTTTTGCAATTCCGTAACTCTGTCGTAATCTTTATTATCTATAATACTATCGATACCCATTTATTTTATATGATATATACAATTATTTTTTTATTACTAAATAGGTAGTTATTAAAACAGTCGCCAAGGTGATCATGCCGATTATATACGCGTTATTTTGTTCCATGATCATTATGTGAATGTCTTCTTTAACCCCGTCGGAAACATCGGTCAGTCTATCTTCTTTGTCCAACCATATTCGACTTGGATCAATCTCGGAATTCGAGCTGAAATCCTGATAATTTGTAAGCAAGTCATTCCGTTTTGTTTCGTACGTAACAATGGACCCAGAGATATCATTATGGTTCGTGTTTAGATTACTGATCAACACGAGCTGCCTTTCAAAGGCTGTTTGAAAAGCCTCCTTTTTATCGTCAGTATTATTGTAATTGGCTAAAGGTAACGAGAAGAAATATTCAGGTGCGGCCATATATATTATATATTATTGCTTATATAAAATATCATAGTTTTACAAATAAGTAGTATAAAACCGATGTCGCCAAAATGGTCCAGGATAAAGTCATGTAAATACTCTGATTGTGTAATATGAACGGATCTTCGTCTTCGGGGTTGTAGATCTCTCTCATTCTATTGTCGAGATCGCTCCGTAATTCGTTTATTGTTTTGTGCTTGTCTTTGATATTCGAATTAAAATCGGCAGATCGATTCAGACCACCACTTAAATCCTCTATATCTTGATATAATGCTGTTATTTTGTCTACGGACGAAATATATGCGTTACTTGCTAAGCTTCCAAGAATATTATTATATGATATATATCTTCTATGATTAGAACCTGAATAAGAGATATCTGTCAAAGTGACATGTGGGCTTGAAACATTTATATTACTATACGGAGTGTAACCAGTGTACGCACTGTAAGTTGTGTTTCTATTTATATTTACGATATTCCCACTTAATTCATAACAGTAGTGTGTTGCATTAAATGGACTCCGAACATTTTTACAATCATCAAGCATTCGCAACTTATCTGCTTTATCGCTAATGCCGGTTAAAGTGGTTTCAAATGCTTTCAGTTGTGACATTGTTACTCACTGATTATGTTGTATGCCGATAAATTAAAGTTCCTAAAATCACACACCCAACGAGAATATTCGTGATTTGCATCCACCCTTTAATATACAGCTGGTCAGCGTCTCTTAATTTTCCTTCTTGCTGCTGGACTTCTTCTAATTTCTTTTCGTACTTGCAATTTTGGCTCATGATCGGATTATTCGCCATATGCGATAAATCCTCCTTTTCTGGTACTACTTCCGATAAATTCGCCAAACGGCAAGCAAAGTCGTCGTTGAAAAACCTCTCACTCATTCTATATTTTCGCTAAATATTATAATTACTTTAGACAAAACAACCCTTAAATAAATATAAATACTCTTTATATTATATATGTCGTTGAAATTCCCGTCTATTGATTCAATATCACCTTTAGAAGTTGTATTGTTTGCGGTTTTCGTTTTGTATCTTATTTTCCCGGTCCCCACTCCACCATTTTTAATCCAATATATAAATAGTAACATAAGTATCGCCTTAATTATCATTTTAACACTGTACATGTTATTCTATACTACTCCGGTTTTAGCCATACTCACCGTATTTGTAGCATATGAACTATTACGCCGGAGCCAGAATGCATTGGTTTCGAAAGGATTTATTCGCCACTCTCCGTCACAATGGAAAAAAGACGAAGAAATGCGGAAAATGAATCCTCCGGTGGTGACGACCTTGGAGGAAGAGGTGATTCAGGTAATGGCTCCCATTGGAAAAGGTGAATCGGCGTTGGGTACTACGTCTTCATTCAAACCAGTCCAGGATAAAATTGCCGGCGCATCTATGATTTCGTAGTTTTCATAATATTTACTGTTTTTGTATATAATATTATGAAAGAAACACATTGGTATGTGGGTTATTCTGGTTTGGATTTTGTTCTTAGACCGTCCAGTATATAAAAAAAGGAACTCGCACTCAACTTGCGGTTATCAAACATAGCAACGAATTTATTATCGTAGGTAAGTGTCTCGAATTTTTTGAACGTGAACATTCCCAACGCGAATGAACAATGAATGAGGACGAAATAAAACCCGATCGTAGCTAAGACGGAACCGTCTTTGATTCCCTTATTGTTATTTTTCTTCGATTTGTATTTAGGAGAAGCCAACCCTATTATCATAAGAATCAATCCTAAGAGGAAGAATAAAAAGAAGGAGAAAAACCCAACAAACACCCCCAATCCGTTCTTGAAATTATCCAGGACAAACATAGTCACCAGTAAATTAGGAAACCCAAGACCTGCTCCAGCACTGACTAAAAAGAAATGTAAAAAATGACTGAAAGTTACCATCCCTCGCTCATACACATTTGTTTTAAGTGGAACTACCGCGACGTCTTCGTACGCTTCATTTGAATTATCATTTAGCAATTTACAGTCCATATAAGACCCACTGCCGGTATCGCCTGATACGGCGTTTCCGTTGAGTCTGTTTTCTTCACGTCGTCGTTCGCGTCGTTTTCGTTTATCGCGTCGTATTTCCCTTACTGATCGTGGTTTAAATCCTTCCCTTTCTTCTTCCTTGTTGAATAATTCGAATGGTTTAAATACTACATTCGATGTCTTCGTTTGTACTATTTGGACAGCGGGTTTGGCTACTTTAATAGTCGAACTTTCATGGAATGAATCTGGTTCGATGATTTCTTTATATGCTGCTTTTGCTGAAATACTTTGCGCGGGAGCTTCGCTTGCGGAGAACAACGTGTGATTAGTAACAATGACGAAATTGCCCGTTTTCGTCTGATATAAAACGGTGGGCTTGAATTGTGAAAATACCGATCCGAAATCGGGGGATTGTATCATAAAGGTTCCACCAGCTCGGTTGAATTCTAAACCAATACAGATAAACATTTTCTTCGTGAGTTGTTCGATCCCCTGGCATTCAATGACCATATCAAATAAATGTTTATTCGTCGTCATCTCGTGAAGTTTTTTCGTGATGTGGATTTTCGTGGCAGAGTATTTTTCTTCTAAAAAAAGAATATTGGAGATGGTGGTGGATTGAGCGACATGAAACAACGTCGGACTAAAAGGGGTTAGTTTTTCGTCATTGAAATGATATAAAACTTCTAAATATTCTTTATTTCCGCTATTGACTATTTCGACGGCCATACTATTCTTATACTAATATGGAATATAAGAAAACATGCCACTTTCATATATGGTTGCTTGGAATGTATCCTGGAAACCTTCTACATACACATCGTCTCCCGTAGTGACTTCTTCGCATCCATATTCACTGCTACCAGTTTTCCCCTTCACTTTCACGGGTAATTTTGCCTGTAAATTAATTCCTCCTCCCCCAGAAACAGTATAGTACTGCCATTTATTCCGCGAAGTGATTGTTCTCCTTCCCATGAGTGGTAGAATCTCATTGTTGTTTCCGTAACGTTTGGTCAGAATTCCTACTTGGGTATATTGCACATTGTATTGCTGAGTGGGAACATTGATGCCAATGCTGTTCATGGGTATATTCATAATGACTGGATTATTCATGAGCCCACCTGCATCGCATTTTATTGGAGGAACATATGCATTACTCAGTGGGTCGCCGCCAGCATTACCGCCGCCGCATCGGCTCAAGTCGTTGCGTATATCATTTTGTTTTTGGGCGAATATCAGAGGAGGGGTCGAGAGATGTTTATTCTTATCGGAACTTCCTACATTCGATAACCTATATCCCAAAAACAAAATGATTCCGATTAAAAAAAAGATAAACAACGTGGTGGCGTGGTAGTCGTTTTTTTTCCCTGCCATATATACTTTCCGTTTATTTTTTTAGTACGTTATACCAAAATGTATAAGCGAAAGCCGCGCCAAAAAAACATATGATTAAAAAATGGAAAAAGTGGAAAAAGTGGAACGATTTTTTCTTTCTTATTTTTTGCTTTTTACGCATCATTTTTTTCAATCTCTCGAAGAACCCCTTTCCTTTCATTTCCTTGTCTTTGCAACGATAACATTGGTTTTGGGTACTATTCGGCCAACTGATTAAATTATCTAATGTTGCTTGAAGCGGTATCCACTCTTTTGATAGGCCGACCATGGACATCAAAAGAAGTATCGGTAAATACATCAACGTATATTTAAGAATATCGAGGAGGTAGAAGATAAAACATTTGGGAATATTCATCACCAATTTAATGGCACACTTCATCGTTTTAATTATATTTTTTATCGCGTTCATGACGGGTTCGATGATTTTTTTCATTTGTTTTGTCAATTTTGAAAGTTGTTTTTTTAGCTTATTGGGCATTGCCTTAATTGGTTTTAAGATTAGCTTACTAACCTTTTTGGGAACTTTTTCCGTCATTATTTTTTCGAGTTTTTTAATCATTTGTATAGTATTATATTATTTTTGGTTCATTTTTTACATTATCTTATCATATCGTGCTCTTCAATTGCGGAATTTATCATTCTATTTCTCAGCATACACCGTTTTCTTTTTTCTTTACATTTTTCGTATTTTTTTTTCCATTTCGCCTCTTTGCATCCTCCTCCTCCGCCACCACCTCCTCCGATACCACCTCCTCCGATACCACCTCCTCCGATAACACGACGAAGTTTAAAACCTTCGTACGAAGGTCGAGGAAGAAATAGATACGCGGTGTGACAAATAACCATGGGGATCAGCAGAAAAATATGTTCTTTATTGCTAAATTTAAGCAAAGCCAACGACAAAACAATAAATAAAACAATCACGTAATGCGCATCCAATATTATATAATACAATATCTGGATCAACAGAGCCAACGATAGTATTGTCCAATTCATAATTATATTAGATGTTTATATATATTTTTACGCGGAGGTGCTATGTCCGCGGATATTTTCCACTAACATACGATAATTTTTTTTTGAGGCGGTCAGGTTCATTTTATCCGAATTGAGAGAATTGTTTTGTGCATTAAGCCCTTCAATAGTACTGTCCAGTACCCTAATTTTTGCATCCAATATTTCTTTTTCTCCCGTCAGCCTAGTGTTGGTATCAGTAAGCTCAACGACAACTCCACTCAAATCTAGTATTGTTTGATATTGAGTGCCTATCTTTGTTAAGAGTGGTCCGTTCTGAAAGAAACAGGTAGGATTACATCGGTCCGGATCATTTTCAAATCCTTCTTTACTCCCAAAAAAAAACGGAAGACAACATACCAGCACAAAAGATCCGGCAACACACAACACAATATTTTTAGTGAATAAAGATATTAGCCATAAAAATCCAAATCCGAAACCAACCAAAGCAGAAGAATTCGTCTGAGAGAATAAAATACACAAGAAAACGAAATAGAGCAATACACAGAGATATACGACCGACTTCTTTTCGGTTACTTGCAAAATATTCATATATTATATTATATTTGAATATTTAACTGGGGCCTGTAGAAATTAATCTTCCTCTTCTTCGTCGTCCCCAACAAACTCTTCCTTATCATCATCATCATCATCATCATCTGCAAACGCTTCCACATTGTCTCCATCCTCCTCTTCATCCTTCTGCGCCTTCTTTTTATCTGAAAATCCGTCGCGGCCTTTTCCGATCTGGAAAATATTGGCGACCACCATGGCAATGACCATGATTACGGTCATGTTTTTGCTAAAGAAAGACGTCAATAAGCCAGTCGCGATGAAAATCCCCACCGACATTAAATCTTGACGAAACACAAAATGAAACAAATTACCTACGGCCAACACAAAGACGAAATACAATACGAATTTGTTCTGTAATACTTCAGTCGATATTTTGGATAAATCTTTCGATCTGCTCATAAGCGTTTTTGCAGATACCATCTATACTTTACCTAAATATTTAATATTATTCGGAAAAAGTGTCATTTACATTCCAATGTTATGTATTTATTAAGGACGATTTCCGTCCATGAAGGCGTTAGCTTTTCCATGAATTCTGTGATATAAACCGTCCCCTCGACACAGACCAATGATCCAATCGCCGAAAATCCGCCTTTGTGTAACAGCAGATGCTTTGCTTTAGACATCATAGACAAATGTACATCAGGTTCCGCGAGAATGACGGAAACGTTCGATGTCTTTTCTAAAACATAATTCATGGTATGTACGAATCTCGCGATTTTCACCGTATTGGAGGCAAACCTTTCATCTAAATGCAACCCACTGAAAATATACACGAAACGGTAGTCTTTGGCTAAATCGACTACCAGGTCCAAGAACGAAGTCTCGGTTTCTTTATCCCCGCATCGGATATGTACGCATAGAACCGTTTCGTCATTCACTACACGAATTAGTTCTGGTAATAATACGGGCGAATGGGCAATATATTTCTTCACCGCTCCAATCACTCTATACACATTTGGAACAGGTTCATCGGCAGGTCTCGCTTCAATGTAATAATGGACAATCGATTGCGGATAGGAATGACCGACCACATATAATCTTTCTAGTTCTTCGACGGAATTGTGCGGATTCGCTTTCCAAAATCCGCTGATAGAAGGGAGATTCAATAAGTCGCCAATGTTATATCCCGCCCCAGTCACGTCGTTCAGAATCGATTTGCCGTATATTTGAATATCGGTTTCCTCTATTTTTTTATGAAATATCTTGATCATGGCAATCAATCAATATGGTTAACTGAAAGACATTCTGATTAATCATTTTTTTCGTTAAAATAATTATAGAGCAAATTATCTGGATTATGATTGTGCACCTCTCCACAAACCAGTTTCACATTTTCATACATCTGGCGTATAACATCGTTGGGTGTCGCAGTGCCAATCTTTAAAAACCCATGTTTTCGTAGATACTGTTTCACTTCGGGCATGGGGGTTTCTTTCAATGCCAATTTTTTAAGGTTCGCTTCGTTGCGCAAGGTTTTATTGGACACTAATACAGATACAAGAGGATTGATTTTCGATTTGCCAATCCGATACGTCCGTCGTACTGTTCGTTTCTGATGTTTCGGTTTCTTCTTGTTATGTTGCTGCGACGTTTGTTTTATTTTTTTGGCACTTGCGTATTGTTCTCTTTCGCTCATCTCTTTGATTTTTTCGTTGAGCGTTGTCTCGTAATTTTTCTGGAAAGGAGATAACGGAGTGTCTATAACTGTCTGTTTTATGGTCGGCGGTTTTGAGCTTTTTTCAGTCGTGTTTCGCCATACCCGGTATGTCGGTTTTAATCCTTGTTTTAAATTTCCCCACGGTGGAGGAGGTACCTGATTGTTGCTGTATGGGAGATAAGAAGGGATATCGATTTTTGGAATGTAACTTTTCAATGTATGGTTTTGATTATTATGGTCTGGTGTCGGTGGCCTCTTTACTTCTTTTTCTTTTTCTGCTTCTTTTGGTAGTTTGTTGAAAAACTGGATAGATTCTTCGAAATCACTTTTCGGTGGAATCTGCATGTCTTCCGGGGTCTGGTTCGTAGTAGTAGAAGTTTCATTTTTCAAACGAGTCTCTTGATTCTTCCGTATCATATTGAGTAGATTACGTTTTAACGTCGACACCTTCGTTTTCTTTTCTTTTTTCACGGGGTTTATTTTTATTTTCGCGGCCTTTTCTCTCTTTTTCTTTGTCCCATTGTGCATTATATTTAAAGACGATGGGTCGAGAATGATCATTTTTTCGCTCATTTTTGTTTATTTATTATATATATAGCCCAAACGAAATTTTATCTTTCTTTACATGCATATGTTCTTCGAATAATTGAAGACCTACTGTCAAATCCTCTAAAGTGATCATTTTCTTTTCCTCTTCCGTTTTCCCGTATATTCTTTGAGAGTGGGCGATCTTGCAAAACAGAAACAACTGTTCCATTCCCCTCCCGTTATCTTTGAACTTTTCCTTTTTCAATTGGAAAAAAGATTCCGTAATCTCGTGTTCGTGGAAATGCCAGCCGCGGGAAGTAACGATATGACACCAAATTCGGAATAGTTCTTTTATGCTATACGCCTCAATGTTGAACCGCCAGATAAATCTGGAATTCAAGCCTTTGTTTATTTTGAAAAACGATTCGTTTAAATCGGATTCGTATCCGGCAATAATGACCATGAAATTATTCTTATTGTCACTTAACGACTCACACAACGTATCGACACATTCTTTGGCGAACATGTCATCTTCTTGTAGGCTATATGCCTCGTCAATGAACAATACACCCCCCATACATTCATCAATGACTTTACGCGTTTTGATGGCCGTTTGTCCTAAATATCCGGCGATGAGATCGGTGCGCGTGACTTTTTTAAAGACATTATTCCCTTTTAATATGCCGATTTTCGAATAAATAGTCCCGATTAGTTTCGCCAGTTCTGTTTTCCCGGTCCCGGGGGGTCCAGTTAATACGGTGTGTTTATAATCACCATACGACGAATCATCCGCGAATCCTTGGATAAAATAAAGAAGTTGTTTCACGAGGTCGTTTTTCAAGGATTCTAACCCGATCATTGCATACAACTGATTCAATTCTGGTTTTATTTTATGTAATGCCTGTAAATCAATATTATACTTTTTACTGGAATCATACTCGACCGTGTCGATTATCGTCAAAATATCTTTCAAGGACCGTATGGAAACTTGGATGGTGATCTTTTCCTTTTCTTTCTCTTTCTCTTTCTCTTTCTCTTCCTTTTCCTTTTCTTTGTCTTCTGTTTCTTTTTCTAGATCGGCGATTTTCACTTCGTGTTCTTGTTGCCATCGAATATATACAGAAGAATCACTGTTATAAGGGCACGACGAATCTTCATACTGCGAAAAGGAAGCGAGATAATTTTGTCGCATCATACTGTATAACTCGAACCGACACGAATAACTTAGATATTTTGCAGATTGACGCTTGTCTAAATCTGATAGGAATGACGAATAAGCAGGAATGGAAGATCTAGGCGATTGTGTATTCTTCATGGATTGTATCTATTCTATTATTAAACGTAGCTATTCTTTTATTAACATTTTCCACTAATTGCCAAAATATCCTTTTATTATACATGAGACACATCCCGAAAAAATATACCCGAAAAACGTGTAAGAAACTCGTCTTTAATGCGTCAGAGTACGAAAGCAATGATGGTATGCTTACTACTGTCTGGGGACCACCGCTTTGGCATTATCTGCATACCATGAGTTTCAACTATCCGGTCAAGCCTACTGCAAAAGACAAGAAAAATTACCGAGATTTCGTGTTGAACTTGGTGAATGTTCTTCCCTGTGGCAAATGTAGGAAAAATTTGGAAGGAAACTTTCGCAAATTACCGCTATTGAAAGAGTATATGAAGACGAGAGGGACCTTTTCCAAATATATATTTGATCTTCACGAATTAGTGAATAAAATGCTGAAAAAACAATCCGGACTTACGTTTGAAATGGTGAGAGACCGTTACGAACATTTTCGATCCAGATGCACGAAAACGAAGAAAAAGAAAAAGAAAAAGAAAACGGAGAATGGATGTACCGAACCACTCACAGGTGAGAAATCAAAATGTGTTTTGCATATAGTTCCACGAAGTAAAGAGTGCGAAACGTTTCAAATAGATAAGCAATGCGAAATGGTGAAAATCGTGCATTGAACACTTTAGGAGTGGCACATCATCCATTCGGATTTTTAAATAATATATATTAAAGTTATAACATATATGACACAAGAAGAGACATCAGATACAAAAACAATTCCGTTTTGGGGAAATAACCCAAACGTGTTGTTTTCGCCTGAATACATCTTAGAATTATTTCCGGTATCCAGTATGACGTATGTTCAAAAAATGAACGCGGTGACTCGATTAGTCCTTATACTTGTGGTGGTATTTTATTTCATTTTGCGAACGTGGCGAGTGATTATCATCGGAGCGTTGACTTTAGCGTCGATTTGGATATTGGAATATACCCAAACGAAGAAAAAGACCGTGACTTTCTCAGACGAACAGGAAGGGTTTAAATCCAATGCAGCGGAAGACTATGTGAAAAAACATTTGTTGCCGACGAATATATTCGGAGAGGCAACCGAAAATAATCCTTTGCAGAACGTGATGATTACGGATTATGACGCGCCTTCTACTAAAAAACCCGCTTCCGCCGCCTATTTGCCGGACTCTCAGAAAAAAATCATGGACCAGACGAAGAAAATGATCGACGATATAAATCCAGAACAACCGAAAATAAGCGAAAAATTGTTTCGGAGTTTAGAGGATAATTTGGCGTTCGAACAGTCCATGCGGCCATTTTACAGTAATCCTATTACCACGATTCCCAATGACCAAGGGGCATTTTCGGACTTTTGTTATGGCAGCATGGTTTCATGCAAAGAAGGGAATCCTTTTGCATGTGCGCGTAATCTCTCCAGATACACGAATTAAGGATTTGTCTCACTATTTTGATTATTTAGGACATAAATTTGGCGTACAAAAAATAAAAAATGGTATAAGATATATAGCATGTTTTCAGAAGATTATCCATTTAATCAATCCGCGCGAATGGGCAATGATTTGACCGACAAAACGCAACGAACTGTACAAAATAGCGCGTATCTGGATAATGTTCTCGCCCACTTTTCTTCCGATAAAATGTCTTCTTCTCATGTCGATTTCGCCACACAATATCCTGGAGTGATGGTTTCTGGAACAAACGGTGGTACCGGATTAGGAGCATTGGGCGTGGATACGGAATCTTCCTTGTTATGGAGAACGGCTTCTCAGCGACCTTTAGAAAAACTACAATTGTTTCCCCGGTCATTTTTGACGGTCCCTTATTTAGGGAGAGGATCGTGCGATACTAATTTAGAATCTCAGTTGATTCAAGGGGAGAACGTTCGTGGGAAAAAGAGTATATCGACCGTGATGGAACAGAATTTTCTGCCATTGGATAAATATCCGTTGGATTCGGATAAACGTGCACGGGCAAGTGAAGCCAAATATTCCGTGGAAGAATTAGCATTAGACGGATGGGTGAGAGGGGGGAAGGCGACGAGGGATTTCGAAGAACAAACCTTTAGCAAAAATTCGAAACCGACCGTTTTTGGATTTTAATTGGATGCGTTAAGAATAATTTCTGGGGACAATATATATCATGAATAATTCAGCAGTAGGAAGTCTCGTCCGTGGAGGAAACGAAAATAAGGGCCCAGTTGTGGGTGGGTCAGAAGCGGCATCTGCTGGTTCTAGTCCATTCGCTGGACTTTTCGGTACAGGAGGAAGGCGAAGACGAAAGAAATCGAAAAAAGGTAAAAAGTCATGTGGCGGCAAGAAACGCGGACGAAAATCACGGAAATCGCGCAAAAAGTAAAGGGCACTAAAAAAATAATCACTTATTCATAAAAAGTAATTATTCACTTGCAAAACGATATGAAACACTCTGTTTATTATTTAGGAGTAAAAAAACATGGATTTCTTGGAATATTTCAAGAGCCTACCTTCGGTCATTGTATATGCGAGCAATCGAGAATACCGTGCTCATATTCGTAAAACGTTCCGTTTCGATCCAACCGAAACCTATTCGTACGAAGGAAAATGGGTAAATTTCGACGATCTGGACGAAGAGTCGAAAGATGAGCTTATGTTTGACTCGAATTCCATGTCGAAATCTATGGATATATTGTTGAAAGCGACAGAAAACGATCATTTCTTCCAAGATTTGTATCGCCACGCGGCGGGAAGAATGTTTTCCGAATCGCTGGAGATAGGTCAAGCCGTCGTTTGTTCATACGATACTTTCCATTTGTATTATTCGTGTGTATGGTATTATCTGCATGGAGGAACTTCTTCTTTATCGGCGATTGAGGAATATAAAAAACTCAAGGCGTACTTTGAAATGGTATAAAAAAATAACTGCAGTATATATAATTATATATGTCATCTACGCGCAATAAAAACACCGCGGGAAATTATGCCATGGAAAAATGGTCCGACTCGAAAAAACACGAAGAAATCATGTATATTCATGCATCTCAAGGACAACCGATCACGACCCAATATCCTGGCAATGGTCTTCTTACCGGAAGAATGGCAGGTCGCGATTTAGCGGGAAATTCCTGCGACATCGAATCGGCTCTTTTCGGAATCGGGTCGACGAATTTAGAAAATCCCTTGCCGAAAGTCACTCCACAGATCAATTATCTCACCAGTCTGAATATCATGAACAAAATACCCATGATCACACCGACGCCATATGAAAACGAACCGAATCAACGACCTATGTACCTCAACTGATTAATTGGATTTATTGTATTTATAAAGCAAATAAATACAATGCGAATAAATACGATAACTTGCACTTCGTCAGCATATCCGCAATGAATACTACTCTCGAGAAGAAAGAAACATATACAGCTCCGTGGGAAGAATCTAAATGGTTGTTCGCGTCTTCGTTTTTGTTTTTATTTCCGGCGATACTTGCAGGTTATCATCAGCTGTATTCGTATTGTTTTATTTTGATCATCACATCATTTGTATCTGCAAATTACTGGAGAAAAGCGACATATTCGTGGAGAAGAAATATGGATTTGGTCGTGTCTAAAATGGCATTTGTAGTGTTTGTATCGAAAGGATATTTAACCGTCGTTTATTATCCATATCTGATCACGGGATATTCGGGTTTAATCCTTGTATGTTATGTATTCACTCAATCAAAAAAATTATGGGAAAAAAAAGACAAGCGTTGGGTCTTATATCATTTTCTTTTTCATGTTCTCCTTACATATGAACAGATGATCATTATTGACAGCATTCGATGCATCGATTAGTGATAGTTTCTTCTTGTATATTCCCGCGTCCGATTTCTATTCCCTTTAAAACTACTATTTTGTCTCACTTTACTTTTTTTTCCGGTAAAATCGGAAGCGAATATTTTCAATATATCTTCCTCTTCCTTTGGTATTGATGGAGAATGGAGCGAAAATATCTTCTGAATCATGGCTTGATTATCCGATGTCGGTTTTTCAGGCAATTCCGGGCAGATTTCAAATTCAATGTTCATGTAGTCACTGTGAATTTCATAGGAGTCGCCTTTGATTTCTATCGGGACCCGGATATTTGCATAGACCAATTTCTTTTCCGACATTTTATTACAATAAATCCTTTGTGTCTATTTAATCTTTTTTTGATCAAGACAATTTAAGTTCGGTAGGGAGAAACTCTTTTCGAATACTTCGGCAAGCATTCACCGACAATTCTTCCCTTTTTTTACGGGTTTTACAGTCCAACAGAGGACGTTTTTTGGCCGTGTTTAAGCGCGAAGTCATGTCATTTTCTATTGCATCGAAATGCTGGACAATATAATCGAGGACTTTATTCAAGATAGCCCACTTGAAAAAATGGAGCTGTCCAATTGTCGTTTCGATTCGTTGGTTGTCGCTATACGGAATCAATATCCTTTCTTGCCGGCAATACGGATCGAACATTTGTTTCGAATAGCTGTCTTCGGTCGATTTGTAATTCGTCCATACAAAGAACCGTTTCGATTCGCCTTCTTTCGCACACGGTACATCGTATACCGTGAAGTTTTGTTTTGCATAATTCGTGACAAACCAATTCACCATGCGAATAGACAGTTTTTTTTTATTGATGACGATAAATTCTCGGTTGATGATCTGTTTCAATGTATTCAAATGCGTTTGATCTTTATAGAATTCTAAAAGATGGGACAAAAGCCATTTATGTTGTGTGTGCATTTACCTTTCGTTCTCTTTATATCTTTAAATCCTTCCGTTTCATATATAAAAAATATGCGAGGAAAATATTTATTATAAAAAGAGAGAATATACATGTCACAGTGGACTGAAATGATCGAGAAAAACTTGATTGCTATGCAACAAAACGCGAAAAAACTCGCCGAAAACTATTTAGAGAGATACAATTCGTTCAAAAATGTCACCACCTATTTGAACGTTCCTTTACTGCTCCTGAGCGCTCTGAACGCATATGTTATTTATGACGCCGATTCGTATAGCCGCGGGGTACAGCTCGGAAGCAGTGCGACTTCTTTGGGAATTGCGATTATTTTAAGCGGTGAATTTTTGTACATGTTTCGCAATAAGGTCGAGAATCATTTTCTGAAATATAAACATTACGAGTCGCTGGAACAATCGATACGTCAAACTTTGTCCGTTGACCGCTTGCATCGGATTATGGAAGCGGATGGGTATTTCGAAGAAACGTTTCGCCAGTATAAAACGTTGATTGCCGACGATATGTTTATCATGCAGTATCTCGGGAATTTGGGCATCCCGGAAGAAATAACCACGGAGGATATCCCTGATATCTTACACGATCACTGGAATATCTTATTTAGACCGACATTCAGACGGATTAAGCAGAAAAACCAAAAAGTAATGGAAGCGTTGAAATCTACTGGGCAAATGTTCGACTTGGAATGTCCAGATATACTGGAAAAGGAAGATGGTAAAAAAGAAGAAATGAAAAAAACATTCTTTTCATGGTTGTCTGCTATTCGAGGGGTTAAAGGAAAGGATGACGATACATTGGTTCCTGCTACTTCATCCTCTGATATTCCTATTCCTGTTTCTATTCCTGCATCCTCTACGGAAACTACGCCAGTTGTTACTACTCCACACGTCGAATCGTCGTTTAAAGAAGATGACGCTTCAACGGTAGAGATGTCGAACGTTTATCCGGAAAGCACTCAGAAGGTAGTGTATGAACCGATTAAACGGCCGGTTGCTGCCTTCGCGATGAGTTTCAGTCAGAAAATATAAATACAATAAATGGTTACTTGCATTTCAGTTTCTCCGGGAGTGTTCTGTAAAAATATCCATTGTATTGAATATCTTTCTCCATCGCTTTCGATAACGTCTTGTCGCTCATTTTTAATTGTTTCAAACAGTCATACTTACAAATGAATTCTTTTTGAAGTTTGTTTTCCAAATCGTACTGTCCGAGTCCGTTCTTGTATAGCAATGGCGGGCCATTTATTTCTTCCTCAAACACTCGTTGAAGTTCGGCATCACAGTCCTCATATATCTTATAGTAATATCCATTCGATAATGTGAAATTCTTTACTGGATTATCCAAGGCGGAATTCGATTCATAGCCGTTGCATCGCGCTGCGGTTTTTCTATCAAGGAAAACATTCACAATAGCCGTTTGTTCCTTGTTTATTTGGGCGATATATCCCAAGTTTTGTTCTCTGGTAGGTTTGGTAGGGGATATGTTTCCAACAACATTCGGATCGATTTCTCGGTCTACTAATACCCATCTGAATCCGCAATAGGCGGTATTTTCGACGACTGCTTTATTGAGACTCGGTCTTTTGATACGATTATCTTCGTTCATTAGTTCCGTCACCGTTTCATATACTTTTATCAGGGCAAGTGTTTCCGGGTTTATTTTCTGTAATCTCGGTCCGACTGTTCTTAATGGATCTTGGAACCCAGTGACTACTCTTGGCGGTGCTACGGGTGTCGGCGGCTGATTATTTGTCATTGCTGTCGTGCATATTCTTTCAAGATTGTCTAATTTCGCGTTTGTTTGTTGAAACATCTGTTTCACCGTTTGAATTAAGTCGTAGATTAAGACATTGTCGTTATTCCCCGATTTCATCTCAAATAACATTTGCAATCTATCAATTTCGAGCTGCAATTTCCCAGTGTCGTTATTGTTGAAATATTTGATATTATTTTCTATAATATTGATTAAGGTCTGATAAGTAAGATTTTTACCAATGAGTATGAGTTCTAACTCCTTTTCATGACCTTCCAACGTTTTACATTTATTCGGTTTTACATAATCATGTTCTTTGATGAATGTTTCGAAATCTCTGCTTCTTTCGACTGCGAAACAATCCAACAATACGCACTCTTCGTATTTACTTTTATGTTCTTTATATCTGTCTGCAATGCCTCTTCTGCTCTCCCCGATTTTGATAACATATTGTTTATTTTCCCATGATTTGACTTTGATGATATAAAAAATGGCACCGATTGTACCGTATTCTCTCAATAGTATCTTTTCTTTTTCGAGGACTCTTTGTTGTTCCAATTTAAGTTCGTATTCTTTTTTTTGTTTGTCTTCCAGCTGTAGAAACTGCTGCTTTAGCTCGTCACTTTCTTCTATTATTATTTCTTGTAACACATTTTCTAATTTGATGAAATATTCGTGGATTTCATCTGCCTTTTTCGTTCCTGCTTTCATACAAAACCTTTTGAAGGTATCCACGTTTAACATAAAAATTTCTTTATTATGACCGCCTTTAACTCCCGTTTGGTGTACCGAAAGAGCTTTTGTGTAGTCGATGTCTATCTTGAACTGTTTTTCCAGCAACATTTTTGCATTGACTTTTTGACCGAACCCTAACCATTTCCAAATACTATCGAGATCGATACGGAAATCTGTTTTATAGTCATAATTTAAATAGCAATAAAAGCTTGTTAGGAACAGTTGTTGTTCATACACAGAAAACTTTTGTTGAACTTTCGCAATTAGTTTCGACTGCGAGTTTCCGTTAAACCTGGTAATTGGATTGTTTTCGATGAGGGTTACGATATCTAAGCTCATCTTATAATGTAATAAGAGTGTCCTATTTATATTACTTTTAGCTTTAATAATATAAATCAACGAATGCTTTTTATATTCCCGTGGATTCAGGAGCAATCGACAATCGTAATAGATGGTTTATTTTAAATCCGTCATATTGGTTGTTCGTTTGAGTTGGTCATTGCTTTTGGTGCACCAAAAGGTATTTAATGATTTATTTGTATTTGTGGTCATTGCTTTTGGTGCACCAAAAGCAGTTTTCGCTTTATTCATTGTAATTATAAAAGCGAAAACTAAAAAATATTTACCAGAATCGCACTTAATTGGAGTATGCGATACCAGCCATACCACTCATCACACGTAGAACGTTGTATGAAAGGGCATAAACACGGACTTTGGCGGTAGATGTTCCGGCAACGGTTCCGGATGACAAAACCAGCTGCAGAACAGCGTTGTCAATTCGTGAAAAGTTGCACGACCCTGAGGGTTGGTGCTCTTCAGGCCTTAGAGCAAATGAGTAAAGATTGATACCGGTATCAGGTGCGCGAGTGTGATGCTGGAAAGGCTGGAGAACATCGAAGTAGGAACCTTCGCGTTCCGAAAAGCGATCCTGGCCGTTGAGCTGGAGCTTTGCAGTGACGACAGGGTTCTCACCCCAGCAGTGCATGTCGAGCGCAGTCTCACCAAGAACGAAAGTACCGGCATCAGAGACACCAGAGTTGTCGTTGTTATTTGCGGTGGAGACACCTGCCCAACCAGTAGGAGATTCGGTCATATCCATGGCATAGGGAGTTTCGAACATACCAGAAGTGTTGATGAACTCATTGATACCGGAGGTAGCCTGGGGAGCACCGAAAGCATAGAGAGCATTCGGCAGCGCATCAATAGCATCAGTATAGTTGAAAGGCTGAGCACCGAGAGTCTTGAAGAGGACACTGTTGTATTCGAGAGACGAGCAGTAATCCACGTTCGCATCGGGCTGGACAACCCAGATGATTTCCTTGCAAGGATGATTGAAATTGAGCTTGATCTTATTGGATGACGATCCGACCGACTCATCGCCGGTAAACTGCAATTGTTCGATGAGGTATTCGTGGGGGTTCTGGGCCATCTTGCGACGTTCATCGGTGTCGAGGAAAATGTAGTCAATGTAGAGAGAGGCGGCCACAAGAGACTGCTGGTACGCATTTGTGACGGATTTCGTGGTGGTAGCGGAGTCGAGGGAATTCACTGCCCAGAGACATTCACCAATAGGACGAATATCAAGATTGATCTTGACCTCGTGGTACTGAAGAGCAATAAGAGGAAGAGCAAGTCCGGGGTTCTTGGTGAACCAGAACTGCAGAGGAATGTAAAGAGTGGTTTCAGGGAGGGCATTGCGGGGAGCACACACCTGGGCAGGGCCGCCGGAGGCGGCACAAGGACCAGCCACATTTGCGAAGGAGGGATCGGTAATGTAGGTCAGCTGAGTGGTGTGACCAATCATCTTCCAGTAACCCTTCTGCTGTTCCGAGCTCATGGTGAGCTGATTCCAGATATGCATCCAGTCACCATACTGGCGATCAATGCGCTGACCACCGATTTCGACTTCCACCTGTGCGATCATCTGTTCGCCGATGTAGTCTAACCAACGAGCATACACACCGCCTGAGGTGCCCTTGAGATCCTGGTTGATTTCAGGGAGAGTGACCTGTAGGTATGTACGGTAAGCAAGATCACCGTTACGTGAGAGAACGGCACTTACACGGCGTCCGAAATCGGCCTGTCCCTGGAAAGTCTGTTCAATACTTTCCATAGCGAAGTTTGTGTGACGACGATACGAAACCTTCCAGTATGTAATCTCAGGAGTTCCGGTCAGAAAAAGATCTTGAGCGCCATAAGCTACGATTTGCATGAGTGCACCAGCCATTTCTGATTAATATAATATGCCTAAATATTTTAATTTCGGAGGAAATTCAACAAATCACTACATGTGTAACATAAACAATTCATTTCGTACATTATTCATTTTTAAAAAAGTATCATAATATGTAGATGATTTTTCGATTTTCGATGGTTCTAAAACCTATTTTTATGATCACGCCTTTCGTTTTTTTCTATAATGATTAATGAAAAGAAATGAATTTAAAAGAGTGCCTGGAAAGTATTCATGGAAGTAAAAAATACCAATAAAAAAACAGACCAGAATCAAACCCTTGATGAAAAACACAACGATATGATGCAAATGTATTACGTGATTGAAAACGATACCATCCCGAAACTCCACAAAGAAATCGAAAAGTTATCGGAAACCGCCAAGAAGAAAAAGGAAAAGAAAACCGAAGCCTATTTCGAATTGCTCGACCAAATTAAAAGTAAAAAGGCCGAGGTGAAGAAACTCGAAACGGCGAAAAATAAATATTTACTGCAGAATTCGCGGTTCATTTTCCACTACTACGAAGAGAAACAGAAAATTTCGAGCGGGGAGAATAAAAAAGATACCAACACGATCAGTACGTTTTTTCGAATCAAGGGAAAAAATGTAGATAGCTGTAATATACATAGCGAGAAATATAAAAACAGTAAAAAGATGTATCAACAGTATTGGAAAAATGTGGGGATTGGTGAAACCCTTCAGCTCCAGGAATACGTGCTGGATTCCGAGACGTGTTTGTTTTGCAATCAGGGAGAATTGATTCCCTTGGAAGAAGAAGGGGTGTTGATTTGTAATAACGTGAAATGTGGGAAATTCGTCATTCATATTATAGACAACAATAAACCGCTCAACAAGGAAATGCCGAATGAAGTGTCTTATACTGCGTATATTCGACTGAATCATTTCAAGGAAATCTTGTCTCAGTTCCAAGCGAAAGAAACGACGAAAATACCGGAAGAAGTATTAGACGCGGTAAAACAACGTATTAAAAAAGAACGGAAAAATATCCATGAGCTCAATTATATCGAAATGCGGAATATTCTGAGTACGCTGGGATATAATAAATACTTCGAACATATCCAGTATATTAATTCCATCTTGGGGATAAAACCGCCGATTATGAACGAAGAACTCATCGAGACTCTTTGCGTATTATTTATCGAAATCCAGCAACCTTGGGCGATTTTCTGTCCCATTACTCGTACCAATTTCTTCAATTATACTTATATATTATGCCAATTATGCGTGCTACTCGATCAACGTCAATATTTACCGTATATCCCCATGATGAAAGACCGTATTAAACAGTTGGAACAGGATATGATTTGGAAACGAGTGTGTGATTATTTGGATTGGGAATATTTCCCTACGGTTTAGAAGAGACAAGTGTTGTGAATGGTTTCCGCAACGAGAACAAAAAGCTCCCTCATTTCAAATGAGGTAGCTTTCTCGTGTTAATAAATTGTAGTTGTCTAACGGACCCCTCGTTTGAAAAGAGGGGTCGGTTTTAATATACTTGGATGAAATAATTTCAGGTGACCCCTCATTTGAAATGAGGGGTCGGTTTTACAGGCCGAGTCGCTTTTCCAAAATCTTTTCTCACCTCGTCGTTTTCAAGAAAACCAATGTTTACCTTTGAAATATTTTGGAATTGAAAAAGCTACCTCGTTTGAAACTATACAGCTTTTGGTACATCACCTTTTGGACGCCGGCTGACTCTATACGATTGAGATTCGTTTTTCGCCACCACTTTTTATAAGACCGGCGTCTTTCCATAATTCCGTCATTTTTTCCATTCTGACCGAATTTATTTGTACGGGGTTTTCATCGGTGTATTCCCATAATATTCTCAGCAAACGGAGAAATAAATCATTGAAGACATCGTCGTTTAATAATACGTGTAATTCGCGTGCTTCGTTCGCTACTTCTATATACGTTTGTTCTATTCCATCTTCGCTTCCCCATTCGAGAAAGATATACTCGTACATGTTCGTGTATTGGCGGAAATGTAGTAGCTGCATGAATCGTCTCTCAATCAACTCTTGATTACCACATATATCCAAGATATTTTGCCCGGATTTCAATGTCTCTAACATCGCCTTTCCTTCGTTCGCTTCGGTAAATATCTTACGGCGTTTATCCATTTTTGATTATATAAAACAGAATAGATATAGTTCAAAAATTGAAGTTGAGAGAAATATACGGATATAAGTATTTTATTATATTATAAGAATGGACGATAACCTGTTTGATAAAATAGACGCCTCGAATATATACTCGGACGTGGAGCCCGACGATATTCACGGGAAAGTGTTGGTCGGGAGTTATATACGATTAGAATCGAGACTCGCATATGCGTCAGGATTGGACGGAAGAACCTTTTTACAGAACTCTTCGGAAACCGTTCATCAGTATTTGCTGGAAAATTGTATCTTTAAAGTTAGACGAAGAACGTTTACGTGTATGAGAATACTAAAAGTAATCGTAATGAGAACGGGGGAGTACGAGGTGATCGATAAAACGTATTGGATCCGATTGATTCAACGATGTTGGAGGTCTCGGCTCGCAATACATAAGGCCAATATAAATAAGTTAGATAAAAAGTATTTATATTATAGAGAATTGCATGGAAACTATCCGGGACTCAAAGGGAAAAAATTGACGGGGATACTGGCGGGGGCATGAGAAGACTTGCGTTACAAGCACTGGATGCATATGTTTGATATAAAAGAACTAAATGCAAGAAGAAATGATTCAGTTCGTAAAATGGCTCGACCGTTGAAATGACCGCAATCAATATTCCGCTGATAACGAGGTGAGTGGCGGCATTATGATCGTTATTATGAAAAAATACGATAATTATTGCTTGGAAATGCATCAAATATTCGATAACGGTTTTTGCTCCATTCAAACGCATAACAGGATTTCCATAAACAGCAATCAAATGCACCAGGGCCAAACATGCACCTTGGTAAATTGCCGTCCTGGCATTTTCTATTTGCAGCAAATTGACAAACACGACTAAAAACGTTCGCAATTGGATACTTAGAACATACAATCTGTTCAACTCGCCACTCACGTCGTCGTCGTCGTCGTCGTCGTCGTCGTCTTTTTGATCTTTCCGTTTTTCAAACATGGCATTGTGGTAACGATAACTGTTCGCCGCCAGAACGAATTGGCCGAAAATGTCGACCCAAAATATCGGATTCGCGGTACCGTAGTACGTGACCACGGAAATGATAGGACTAAGAAAATAGGTATATTGCAGTAATCGTTCATTATTTTTTAATGTATGTCTCGATTGGAAAGCGGAGCGTATATTCTTATACAGTATTTTTAGGATCACACAGCCCCAATACAGGTTAATGCCTAGAAACGCGGTCACGGCCGTATTCATAAAATAAAACGTTTGGGTGCATAGTATGGATTTCATTGCTTCAAAATGGGCCATGTCGAGAAATAAATGTTTTATAAGGAGATAAATCCGAATATAAAAAAACAGGGATATAAAACAGACGCGATTTAATGCGATCCATTTCGCATTCCAGTTGAAATGCTTATCGGTTATATAATTATTTATCACGAGGAAAATGCTACTTAATTCTGAGGAAATAATGACGGCAGTTTGGAAATGTACTGCATCCAAATGATTGGAGAGTTGGTTGAGCGATACACAACCCATACTTATGGTAATAATATGGTGAATAAATAGATCTGCTTTACTGGTTAGGAATATATCGAAGCAACAATGCACCGTGACAATTTTCTGAAGGTAGATAATGACTTCATGTGCCGAATATATCGAGTAATATAATAGTCCTGCTCCACAAACGACCGCTGTTGCAAATGCATGCATATTCTGAATATTCTGAATCAGCGGACTATTTTCGAGCTTCGTCCCACATATAAAATCTACGCACTTCAAAAAGAACATTGCATACCGTATCTCGTGATGCTTTGTTTAATAGGTTTTTTATTATAGTTTTCACAGAACTTCCTCTCTGAGAAAAATATGTTTTATATTTTAAGAATGGCGGATGACATTATTGAAAAAAAGGGGTGTACATTCATCAGTATTTGCTCGATTTAATCTTATTATAAGATGTTCTACGCTTTTTATGACGGTTACGTGTTGTACGTTTCTTATGACGGAGAGGTGTTGTACGCTTCTTATTTGATATTTGCTTTTTATAACGACGGTTCGTTGGTCTATTTTTATTCATTTTTACCTTTGGTCAACAAAAATATAATACCTTTTAGACCAAAAAATAATAGTAATAAAAAGCATTATCTAATGGTCTAAAAATGAGTTCAATTGTTATATATTTTATCACCCTTCTATAAAATATAAAAATCCTAACCTTGAACCCCCCGCCAACTAACCTAACCTGGGGAAACGAACAAGATTCGCGCCGATACCGAAACCGGCACCTCCGCGCGCGCTGGCAGCCATCGTAGGGACAAATACATCCAACACTGCGAACGTTGCGGCAGCGGATAAGGCAATGATGACAATCTCCTCGACGTTTAATTTCTGTTTGGGAATGGCAAAGGCGGCGATAGCGACCATAATACCTTCCACTAAATATTTAATGGCACGTTTCAGAAATTCATTAAACTGGGCGTTCATGACAATATACATTAATAAATATAAAAAAATATTTCCAAGAAAGAACTTAAATCAAAAAATCCTGTTATCCTATAATTCCCTAAAGATGAGCGCCAAAACGTTTGAGAAGAAGATCACCCCCTCTGGCAAATTAAACAGTAGATATGTCGACCTATTAACAGAGGACCCAGTGATCCCGAGTCAAAAATTCGGCTGCTACTCTTTCGTTTCCCCTGAAAAAGTCATTCGGAAACGCGAAATCTTCATGTTCGAAAAATTCGTGAAACAATGGCAGTATTCTAAAGGCCTGTCTATCTATTCGGATTTCACACAATACCTCTCGTTCAAATATAACCTAAATGCCGAGTCAGTCATGAATGATTTGGTGGAATTCTGCAAAGAGGAAGAAAATGTCCTAAAGAGAGAGGACGTCGAGGGGGATTTCAAATCGTTCATGGATAAAAACGAAGACAGATTGGGAGAAGAGTTCAATCGAGACAATAAATTCCAGACTTCTGTCCGTGGTTTTATGAATCGCGGGAATTTCGGAACAGCTGAAGAAGCGGAAAAGTATGCGAAAGAAATCAGAGATCGTGATCCGAATCATGACATTTTTGTCGGTCGAAATTTCGTCTGGACCCCGTTCGATCCGGACGCGTACAAGACGGGAAGAGTCGAATTCTTGGAAGAAGAATTGAATCAGTTGCACCATGAAAAACTGAAGAATGAAAAACAAGCGAAGGAAGAATTCGACAAACGGTTGTACGAGGCGAAACGAAAAGCCATTCAAGATAATATTGAAAAGGCGAAGAAGAGCGGGAATAAACTCACTCAAACGATCGACGAAGAAGGAAATCTATCGGGGGTCAAAGAAACCGTCGATTTTGAAAGTCGAGATGTCGCGAAAAAATAAGGTATGAAAAATTATACAAAAGGTATGCTGATGTCGGATGAGGAGGATGCTGCTTCTATTTGAGCCGCTTCTCTTTCCGCTGCTACATCTCTTTCGTTCGCTCTAATTTCTGCTAATTCTGTTCTTTTTTCCGCTCTTATATCAGTGGCTTCTTGTCTTTTTTCTGCATCTATGTCCGCTTGTACGTCAGGACCACTACCACCATCATCGACGCCACCATCATCGCCACCACCATCATCATCGCCGCCACCACCACCACCACCACCACCACCTCCGCCTCCATTCTCTTTTGCTTTACCCTTCCGCTTCTGCATACCATAACCTTCTTTACTGCTGAAGCTGCTGAATATGTTCGCAATACATATGGAGATAAGTATGATAACGGTATTATTATTTAAAAACAAAGACGATATAAGTCCAGTTGCAATAAAAAGAAGAAGAGACAAAAACTCTCCCATGTAACAAAACTGCATAACATTCGCTATTGCTAAAAACGACATCAAATAGAAAAAATATTTATGTTGCAATATCTTTGTTTTTATTTTCCTTCCCATCTACTATATATACTTTACTGTATTAAATAAAATATATATCTTCATTTTCCTACCACCACTTCCACCATTTGGTCCGTGGTGGTGGAGGCACCTCAAACATTTCTACCATCTCAAACTTCGTTTTTTCCTGTTGTTCCAATTTCTCTAATATGGCGGCATTTTTTCTCTGTTCGTTTTTCTTTTTCTTCGACTCGGCTGCTTCCGCACGTAGTTGTAAGGCCCGAAGTTGTTTCTTCTGTTTATTTGAATAGTCCCATACACCATTCTCTGCGTTCCACGTATTTTTTCCCAGCATATATTAGTCACTCACACATAATATTTATCAATTCCGTCTAAATCAAACAATGTCTTATGTCCGGTTCCCGTATGTCCGGTTTCCTTATGTCCGGTTTCCTTATGTCCGGTTTCCTTATGTCCGGTTCCCGTCTTTACGACTTCGAATTGCGCGAAAAGTGGATTGTCCAGTTGATTTTCCGGCGTGTGTTTATGAACAATTCGGGATATCATTTTGTACAGTTTGAAATTCGGATACCGCTCGTCTCCATTTTTCTTGTACAAGACATTCTTGCCATAATCGTCCGTACACCATTCCAACACCAGTTTTTGCACGGCCGACATTTTCTGTACATTCGGCTCTTCTTCAAACACGAAATCATACATGGAACAGCCTAATCTACATAGATCGAAACTCTTGTTCGGTTCCAGGCGTGGTTTATCGCTATTGAAATAAGGTTCGAAATTATACTGACCATGTGCATCTCCACTCGGCGCGAAACTGTCGCTGCACATGATTTTATCCTGGAATTTATATATCGCCCGACCGAAATCAATGATCTTATATATTTTCCCGTAAGTAGGGACTTTGTACGTCTTGCCGTTAAATTTATAGTAGAGGAATTTCGTCTTGGTCTCTTTGTACAAAATATTATTGGTATGGAGATCATTATGTGTAAAGGAAAACAGTTTCTGGTACACGAGCAAGGTAAAAATCACTTGAAATAGTGCGCTGATGATTTCATTATCATTTATGGCTTCGTCTTCTAACAATGAATCAAAGGTCCCGTCGCATTTTTCCAATGCAATCATTTGTATAGGGAAATTGTACAAATATGCATAAATCTCGTCTTCGTCCTCGTCTTCGTCCTCGTCTTCGTCCTCGTCTTCGTCTTCGTCTTCGTCATCGTCCTCGTCCTCGTCCTCGTCATCGTCTTCGTCATCGTCATCGTCATCGTCCTCGATTATTTTTGGTTTCGTTTTTTTTCTACGGTGAAATCTTTCATCGTGATCTTCTTCTTCATCTTCTTCATCTTCTTCGTCCGTATTACAAACGACACTATTTTCTTCAGAATCCACTCCATCGTCGTCGTCGTCGTCGTCGTCTTTTTTACTCTGGAAAATCACTTCTGTACTGAAATCGTCAGATACTACTACGTCGTCTTCTGCATGTATTTCGACCACGTCATCGATTGCAATATGCTCATCGGATATCTGTATAATCGGTCTGTTAGACTGCGTATTTTTCACGGGAAATCCATCTTTATTACTATTACCATTACTATTACCATGGTCGTCGTATTCTTGGATATCGAAATATTTTCCATTATTCGTTTTGAAAAACTCGGAATCCGCTAAATAATCCAAATCTTCCGAGACATCGAACCGGAATTTTTTCTGTACCGCCACGTTCGACCCGTAGAAGTCGATCCCATTGACAAAAGTATGGTGGTTCAACACCTGGCTGGACAGATAGTTGAAGAAATTATCTACATAAGAAGAATTGTTCCGATTTGATAGTTTATTATTATGATTATTCGTGATTTCGTCTCCAGGCGAAGGTAACTTGCTGTTGGCGACATGATTCTTTGCATATTTCCCAATAAGATAATGGACAGGGTCGAGTAAAGGTGCATACTTGATGAATATGTCGGCAGGTTTTTTCTTTCCATTTACGGTGGAAACCACGTTGGACTTGTCGAAGACTTGATAGGAATGATTTAATGCCATAGATTGGATAGAAGCATCGTCTAGATCATCGAAGAAAGTGGAATAGAGGGGATTATAATGTTGAATACAGGAAATATCCATGGGATTGTAATCGTCTTCTTTGAAATCCATCTCCGACAGGAATTGCGGAGAAGCTTTGACATATCCTAAAGTAAATACCATTATGGAATGATTGTACAAAGGATTTTGTATGTATAAACGAGTTCGCCAAAATACTTTAATTTTTTTCTGTCGGGATACAATATTATGACGTTGCAACTAAAGAAATTTGATATGCGTACAATCACCTTTCGTCCGAATGAGAGCAAAGGTCCAGTCATTGTTCTGATCGGTCGGCGTGATACGGGGAAAACCTTCTTAGTGAAAGATCTCCTCTATTTTCACCAAGATATTCCCATCGGAACGGTGATTTCCGGAACGGAAGCCGGAAATGGGTTTTACTCCGCCCTTGTCCCGAAACTGTTTATTCACGACGAATATAGTTCTGCCCTTATTGAAAATGTACTAAGACGCCAGAAGACGGTATTGAAACAAATGAAAAAGGAGATTGAAGAATATAAACGGACCACGATTGATCCGCGAACGTTTGTGATATTAGATGACTGTTTATATGACAATTCATGGTCGAGAGATAAACTGATGCGGTTGTTATTCATGAATGGTCGTCATTGGAAAGTGATGTTGATCATTACCATGCAATACCCTTTAGGAATTCCACCCACATTACGAACGAACATAGATTATGTGTTTATCTTGAGAGAACCCTATCTAACCAATCGAAAACGTATTTGGGAGAATTACGCGAGTATGTTTCCCACATTGGAATCATTTAGTAGTGTCATGGATCAAACCACCGAAAACTTTGAGTGTTTAGTGATTAACAACAACGCGAAATCGAATAAATTGGAAGATCAGATATTTTGGTACAAGGCGGAAACCCGGCCGGACTTCAAATTAGGGTCGAAAGAGTTTTGGGAAATCTCCAGGCAAATGGAATCCGATGACGAGGACGAGCATTATGACCCGAATAAAAACAGGAAACCAAAACCTGGCGGGCAAATCACTGTACGGAAAAATAAATGGTGAACATATAGTATATACCCAAAAAATATATTATGGCAGAAGATAATCCGGAAACCCTTAAAAGCGCGCAAGATTATCTCATGTTCATTTTGAATGAGTCGCATTTGTACTTGCTGTTTGCTTTTGTAATTCTTTATTCGTTTGTCTCTTTGGGATACACGTCTTATGCGAAACATCATCATCATGCTAAAATGCCCGTGTCTTTGCCGCGTCTGTTTGACTATATTCTTCTTCTCGTGGTGATTGCTTTTGTTGCATACTACTACATCACGGCAGATGAATACACGAAAACCCATTTGCTCGACGAATTTATGAAATGGAGCTATAAATTCTATGAAGAACCGGCGATGATGTTTTCCACGATGATTTTTATATGTGTCTTTATATTGATCACGTTTGCATTGAATATCCCGACCCATGGAGAAAACACGCCATTCAGCGTGACCATCATATCTCATAAAGGATGGTATTTACTGTATTCTCAAGTGATCGTCTTGATCTTGAAATATGGATTAGGACTGGATTTGATACGTTACTTGAAAGATCCGAAAAATTATCATAGTGGTAGCCCACCGCCAGACGATGAAGAAACCGTAAAAGATCCAGAAAAAGAATCAGGAAAAGAAAAAGGTTCTGGAAAAGACGAAGTGTTTCATATAAATAATAATTTGTACACGTACGGCGATGCAAAACATATTTGTGCGTCCCTTGATTCGAGATTGGCTTCGTACGAAGAAATAGAAGCGGCATATAAAAAAGGAGGAGAATGGTGTGGTTACGGATGGAGCGAGGATCAACTGGCGCTTTTCCCCACACAGCACGAGACATGGTCGAGACTACAGAAGGATCCAACGACGAAAAATATGTGTGGTCGGCCAGGAATTAATGGAGGATTTATTCAAAACCCCGCGACGAAATATGGAGTGAATTGTTTCGGAATAAAACCGGATGAAAAAATGAAAGCAGTAGGGATTGCACCGAACAGTAAAGAATATTTGGTGCAATTCGAGAAAGATGGGGTGGCCAATGTGAATGCCTGGAAAAATAAACGACAATCTCTATCGGTTCTACCGTTTAATCCATTGCAATGGTCTTCTTCTTCTTCTTCTTCGACTTCTTAGTCGTCGTCTTCGACTTCTTAGAAGCATGGCAAAAAACGGCACTGTTTCTTTATCTTTTTCGTGGTTTCCTTTAAATCAATCATTTGAGTGCATAAGGAAAGAATGGTGTAGATGGAACCGATAAGCAATTCTTTCTCTTCGGCCGTCATTTCATTTCCAAGTTTATACTGTATAAACACCTCCACTAATAATTTAAATACTTGTTCGACTTCTTCTGCGGTCACTGTCACTCGCATGGTATCATAAATGATATACATTTCCTTCAACAATTCGATGATTTCCTTTACATCCATCACATTGATCTGTTTGTCGGCGACAATTTTTCCGAACAACCTTTCCATGTTTTCCAAATGAGTGATTGTTTCCTCGTGACGTTTCATAAGAGGAAGTAAAGAGACCAGTTTTTTAACTTTCGGGGCAATTTCTTTTTTGGTGCCATTCCTATCTGCACGTAAAAAATCCACTATTATTTCAGACAAGGTCATTTCGTTTTTCAGAACTGCGACTTCTTCTTTTGGCGGAGGCGGAGGAGGACTACTAGACATGATGCTTGTAATATACTATCTCTATATATAATATTTAATATCATATATATACATTGCGTGTGTGTGTGTGTGTTTAAAATCCGGGCACTCCGGTGAATACTTGTGTGTTTTCCGGTTTCAATACATTCGTATTCGTTACGACGGCGACAAAATCATCAATTTTATTTTTATTGTATATAAACACGAACGAGCAAACAAAAGCGGCCACGGAAACCATCAGCACGTCTCTCACTATTTCTCTTAAAGGTTTCATTTTCTGTTCTAAAAACCGCATCTCCAAATACTTTATAATAGAGTAAAGCACACTTATCGCCACAGCCAAAATGAAAGCTTTTTCCATCTATACGTAGTTACAGAATAAATAAGATCCTTTCTAAACGTATATTCTTACATATCAGTGATGTCGCCTAAAGAAACATAATCGGACGAAGAAGAAGAAGATGGTTTGTCCAAATCAAACACATCGTTCAGGTCGATATCGTCATCCATGTGGATTTTCAGTTTTCCGTTTTTAGCCTGATAGTCTTCTTCGTTCTCTTCTTCTTCTTTCCTTTTTTCGTTTCTGTCGGCGCTTAATTTTTCAAGCCGGTCTATTGTTTTCGGTGCAGTAATAGATGAGCCATCGGACACACCATCTACATCATTGAATGTCAATCGTGTAACGACTTTTTCATTATTTAAATTATCCACGGATAGGACAGGCGGTAATTCTTCCGGTACTATCTCTTCTTCTTCTTTTACCTCCTCTTTCTTTTCTTCCGCCTTCTTATCTTTCTTTTCGTCTTCTTCGTTGTCTTCTTCTATCACTGGTTCAATCGTGACTACTTCTTCGTCTTCTAACGATTCATCCAAATACGCACGAATGATTGCTTCGGTGGGAATACTCTCTCGAATAGAATTCAAAATACATTCCTGGATAATGATTTCCAATTCACGACGATTCTTTTGCACCAATAAGCCACTGATATCTTTCTCAAATAAATAGATATTGCTATAGACTTTCCGTGCGACGTGGATATAGACACGGTGTATGAATAAATCCAATTTCGGGATGGAAATATCGATCTTTTTTTGTTTATTGCCGACGCGAATACAAGTGAGGACTTTCAACTGTATGATATGAACACACGTGATTAAATCCTCTAAATAATTACAGCCACTTTTCTCAATAATTCTTTTCCGCTCTTGTTCAACGATGATATTATTCCATTTCGGGATCTGCGCGAGCATATTTTGAAACGTCATGAGATATTTGGAGAATTCGCCGCTCTCCTTGCACATTAACCAGGCTTCGTCAAAAATAGATCGAATTCCTTCCGAAACTAAAGGAGTCAGGATAGAAACCAATCTCCCACACCATTCATTTTTGGATTCATGTAAACTCGAAAGAACGAAATCGTCCATTTATTCTACCTTTGATTTAAGCCTTTAAGTGTTTTTCTTCTTTCTGTTTATAAAAAAGAGATTTTGCTTAAATCGACCTGGGCTTCGTTCACCATAATCGATAAAACGAACAACATCAATAATTTCTCGCACCTATACTCGACCCTCACTTTGGAAAAACACATCCCGATATTCGCTTTTTCCAAATTCGTCCATTCATCGCGGGTCTGCACCCAGTCTATAATATCGCTGCAACAAAATGCGTTTTCATATAATTCATTGACAACATGTACCATTTTGGAATGGGATTTTTGCGTGGTGGTTGCACATCTATTCGAAAATACCTCGAGGAAAGGGGTGATTAGGCGCACACGTTCATTGTTCCTGCCACTACTACTCTCGCAATTATCCAGAGTCGGAACATATATTTCGCAAAACCGAGAGATGATCGGGTCGAGTAATTTATTTTTATTTTCGACGACGATGAAAAACCGGGTGTTTTTACTGAATTGTTCAATACATCTCCTTAGTGCAGATTGTGCATCTATAGTCAGATGATCGGCGTTTAACAGTACCACCGATTTAAAAGGTATTCCGGGTTGGGCATTGGTTTTCGCAAAGAATTTGATTTCGTCTCGTGTGAATTTAATCCCTTTGCCATGCGCACAGTTCACAAACATGACATTCTCCGCGAAATATTTCTCGTCGCCGTATATCATGTTTAGAAATTGAATCATTATTTTCTCTTTCTCGCAATGCGGAGAGCCGTAAAAGATGGTATGTGGGACTCGTTGTAATCGGCAGAATGATCGCAATTTGCTGTATATATTTTCATACGTCATTGTGTGAAAGTATAATTCGGTTTATATATTATTTGATTTGAATTTAGTTTTAATGCTATTTATTGATATTGGTGTTGCTGGTGGTGGATTTGGATTTGGTTCTGTTGTTGGTGTTGGTGGTGGTGGATTTGGATTTGGTTCTGTTGTTGGTGTTGGTGGCGGGGATGGCGGGAAAATAACATCTACGCTGTGTTTCCCCAGTTTTTGCCCATTTAACATATATTTGCCTCGATACAGTGCTTTGAATCCAGGAAAGTTTTTCCCTGTTGCGGAGTTTATTATATTATTACTCCCGTCGATATAGAGTGTATCAGTTCTTCGTGGTTGTTCTTCAAAAGATTCTTTCGACGATAAGGAATTATAGTTCACATAGCATAAAAGGATGAATAAAAACACGACTACTACGGCAATCACGATATACCCTGAATATTTTCGAATCCCGTTCATTTTCATTTTCATTTTCATTCTCTTATCTTATATTGTAGAACGATATAAAAAACACCTAAAGCTCCTTGACGAATTTCACTTGTTTCGTGAACCGATATTTCTCGTAAAACATTGTTCGTCTCTTGATATTGCAAGAAAGACAAGCGATTTCCACGTTATCTTTATTATGTCCTCTCTCGTTATAAATACGTTCTAACGTCCATTGCTTGGGATCTCTCGCCACGTCGTATAATATTTTAACCGATTCTTTGCAGTAAAAACATTTCTCGTTGCATTCTCGCAGCAATTGTAACACATGATCCAAATCCACAAATGTTTCACTGTCAAAGATGTTTTTCAGCGTATCTTGGTGACGATACCCTTCGATTTTCCGACGGAGTTCTCTCAACATGATCGTTTTTTTCTTGTTTATTTGTTTTTTTTCTTCTTCTTGTTCTTGATCTTCTGCTTCTCCTAATCCATCTGCTGCTTCTCCTTCTGCTGATTCTGCTTTGTCATCGGCCAAGAATACCAGCTGACCCGTAAATTGAATATCGTCGCTGGTTATATGATTCACCCATTGGAGTTGGTGGGTAATGATGCGTTTTTTTGGCGGGATCAGTTCTTTTGGCGGGATCCGTTCTTTTTTTCCCTTTTTTTTATTGCGTTTATTAATGGAAGGCATCTGTATCGTTTTGCATTCTCCCACGTCGTTTATATCATCCATATAGTATACAAAAGAAACAACAACACTTATGAAAAGATAATGAATATATCATTTGGATAATATATATAATAAAGACAATCCATGTCTTCTACAGCGACAGCGACAGCGACAGAAAATGAAGTTAATATCGATACTCTATTAGACCAAGAAAATACCCACAATAAAACAGAGTCGTGGAATAAATTGAACAAGACGCTAAAGATCCAAAAACTCCACCATTTCTCTGAAAAATACGGAAAGGAACATAAATATTCCGTCAAGGAAATCAAACAGCTGAAACATTTCTTCTCCGACGCCCTCGAGAAAAAGAAACTGCAGAAAGCGAAAGAAGTCGTGTATGACAAGAACACTCACGAAATCACGGAAATTCCCGGTTTATACTACCATGTGATTAGCAAAGCATTTACTATTCGTGCCGATGTAAAACGCCAATCGACCTTGAAATCGCTCACTCCGAAACGTTCTATTGAAAAATTGAATGTAGAAGAAGTCAAAGAAGATTCAAAAGCAATATAAACTTATTCGCCTCATATATACTATATCAACCCGATGAAGAAGTTAACCGAAGACGAAATCAATGAAATAACCGAAGTGTGGTATGAATTGGCCGAAGAGTATGTAGAGTGCGATTCCTCTTTCTTCTCCAGTCCTCATTGTATGGATATTTTTACCACGCATATGTACGAATACATTGTCGTGATTGCCATCGAAGAAGGATGGGTTTTAGAGGACGAGGACGATCACGAGGAAGAGCTTTTCGAATGGGTGACGTCGTTTTGCAAGACGTTTTTAGAAGAATATGGTATTCCCTCACGTCAGTCGGGAGAATATTCTACCTGTGTCTTTACGAAACCTGAAATCGAGAGAGCCTTGAACCGTATTGGCGAATTCCCCGTCCAGGTACAAAGAAGTCAGGAATGGTACGCTCTACGCTATGACCGGTTTAGTGCGAGTAATTTATGGAAACTATTCGGGTCACCTTCTCAACTGAATAGTTTGATCTATGAAAAATGTAGAGGAGTTAATGATAATACACAACAAACGAATGACGTTCTTATGCCCAATGCGCGAAATTGGGGGATTAAATACGAACCCGTCACTGTACTCATCTATGAAGATATGTTCAAAACCAAAGTGAATACGAATTACGGATGTCTTCCTCATCCAACTTTACCTATTGGCGCATCGCCCGATGGAATTGTGACGGATCCGTCTTCCGACCGATATGGACGATTGGTGGAAATTAAAAACATATTTAACCGTGATATCGACGGGATTCCGTCAGAAGAGTACTGGATTCAAATGCAAACACAATTGGAGGTATGTCAATTGGAAATGTGTGATTTCGTGGAGACACGTTTCAAAGAATACCCGACGTTCGAAGGGTATTTAAAAGACGACACGGTCAAGTACAAGGGAATCATTTTGTTTTTCCTGGCGAAAAATACCGAATTCCATAAATCGAAATACGTGTATATGCCCTTGTCGATTACCGATATAGAAGAATGGATTGAGAAAACGAGCGAGGAGTGGAGAGACAGTCATGTTTTATACGAAAAAAATTACTGGTATCTTGATGAAATATCGTGTGTGGAGGTGGAGCGGAATGCGGTTTGGTTCCACGGAGCTATCCCTCTTATAAATCAACAGTGGGGAGTTGTATTGAAAGAAAGGAAAGAAGGATATATACATCGTGCGCCGAAATCGAGGACTACGAACAATAAAAACACTAATAAACCTGACCTCATAGAATATTCAAGTCATATACCACCTGTAGTCAAACTGATTAAATTAGATTGGTAAATAAAAAACTTATTTTATTTTATAGGAGGGGTAGTAGTTACAGGTACTGGACCTTGAGGAACACTGACACCAGTTGCCGGTTGGACAGGTATTTCTAATTTAATAAATTGGTTGTTCCCCACAGGAATAGTATAAAAAGTTACTCCAGCGGACCCAGGCGTTTCATTTGCAGTGGGAGTGACCACATTGGGTGTTAGTGCGGATGTCGTAGTAGTAGGCGTGGTAGCAGGCGCCGTAACAAAATTTTCAACAGTATATCTCTGAAATATTTGAAACGCTAAGGTGATCAAGAAGATTCCTCCCAACAAGAGAACGACTCTTAAATTCAACGGCTTCATAATGAAATAATATATATTTGCTAAATATATTATTTTACCGCTCTTCCCGTATATTGTCCATATTTATAAACAATGGACGTACATGAACATTCCCTTCCAACTGGTTATACAGAACATAACTGAACGTCGATCCTCCCCTGAACGATTTTTTCCCGGGTGACGATGATGAATGATGGAAATTACCAATCAAATAATTCGTACAATATTTTCCCAACAATAGATCGACTACGCCGTTCATTTCCCTCCCGAACTCCTCGATATTCGGTCGAACATATACGTTATACCCTTCCTTTTTCATCGTCTCAATGATATCATTGTGTTCCACGAGAGACGTCAGTACGATATTCACATCATCTTCTTTGGATGCATGTGTTCGAACCAGATTTAAAAAGGTCATTTCGTAAGCGAATCGGTATTGTTCTACGGTCATATGATTCAGTTTTGCCCAATGGATCATTGCGTCCATCTCGTTTCTCACATGGAAAACATTGATTTTTTCCTTTTCTTCCCTCCTGTTGTTCCGAATCGCTTCCATGAACGCATTTGCCTCTATAGAGAATCGTTTATGGTAATGCAGTAAGTTTAAAAACGCATCAAAGAACGGTTTCATTTCTTTTGCGTCGTCTCTACTGATTCGCGTCAACCATGGAGACGTGATATCCAACACATGTCTGCAGGATTTATGTTCGTAGTACTGCTGTAAATGATTGATTTCAATCGGTTCGTTGAAAATCAATTTACGTTCATGAAACGTTTTCATGAAAGGAATGCCATTCAAAGAATAATAGACATATATTTGTTTTCGCATCTGAGGACACGGATCGCTTCCCAATACGTCGTTCATTCCGGTCCATTGTGGGATATATAACCGGTTCTCGACATAAAACCGTTCTCTCACCGTTTGCGTCATATCGACTACATGAACATCTTTCAATCCGTATTCTACTTTGTCGAGCGTCATTTTCACATCTTTCTTGTAAATCAAACGAATATTGTACGGTTTCAGTTCCTCGTTCGTTTTCTCTATATCCAACACCTCGTTTGCGGAAATCGGTTCTAATGTATGAATATCTTTTATGAAATCGTCTAAAATGACCACTTTATGACCGCTTTGCACCGCTGCAATCACCAGCGAATTCACAATATTAAATAATTGGTTGCATAGACCGGTATATGGGAACCCGACTTTACAGAAAAAAATCCCGTGTTCAAATCCGGACTGCACGCATTCCCGATAATTTTCCGGAGGATATGCTTGTTCGTACATATGTTCGATCGTATGGACATTGAAAAAAAGAGGATTGTTCTGTAAAAGCCAGAATTCGGGATGGTATTTATCTTTCAGATAGTGGATCGGCAAATGCTTTATATATTCCGCCGTCGCCCACCAAAAATTCCCCGAATAATGCTGCCCATTCCCATGTTCGAGAGGTCGATAATTAACACCTACTGTATCATATACTTTCAAAATCGGCAGACATTTCTCGTATTGATCCACCAAACAATACATCATGAATTGATTCCACGCTTTCACGCCGTTATAGAAAACATGGTCCGATCCATAAGAAATGCCTTTTGTGTGCATATACAGAATTTTATAATCGGGATGGAGTTTTGCAAAGACGGAAAGAAGTCGAATCGTCACGTTCTCGAATTCCATTGTATTTTCCGTATAATATATTACTTTGGCCGGTGCATAAATCGTTTCGAATTTCGCAGTATCTATCGGCTGACCCGTATTTACAATACAAACATGATCCATTCTGGCTAATAACCCCGACGATTTCATACGATCCAGGAGTTCAATGAGAAATGTATCTTTCCATAAATCCAACGTCGTGCTGTGTACGAAACACGCAAGTTTGTCTCGGGATATATCTATTTGCATTTTGTATAAAGTCTCATTTGTTTTTTATGTTTATTTGCATGGAATTTATTTATAACTATAAATAAGTATTATTGTAATAGTATCCATGGAACTTATTATTTCTATTCTTCTGATTAAAATGAATACAGAACGTATATAAATAAAAAGTCCGTTATTATTATATATCCCAACAATCGAAAATGGCTTCGTCTGCTCCGCTTGCGGAAGATTCCGAGATGTACGTCACAAAAAGAAACAATCATCGCGAAATCATGTCTTTTGATAAAATCTTGAAGAGAATCAAAAAAGTCGGCCAAGAAGTCAATATCAAAATAAACTATTCCGCATTGGCGATTAAAGTCATTGACCAATTGTACGATGGAATATCCACCACAAAAATCGACGAACTCACTGCCGAACAATGTGCGTCCATGTCATCCGTACATCCAGATTATAATACTCTTGCGGGTCGAATTACTATTTCCAATCATCATAAAAACACAAAGAATTCCTTTAGCCAGGTGATGAAGGAGTTATATCAATACAAAGATCAACATGGTCAAGTGTATCCTTTAGTCTCTCCGAAATTCTATAAAACCATCATCTATTACGGAAAAGAAAAACTCGACGCGCTATGTGATTATCATCGCGACTATCTAATCGATTTTTTCGGATTCAAAACACTGGAAAAGTCATATCTGATGAAGATCAATAAACGTATTGTCGAGAGACCGCAACATATGTGGTTACGTGTCGCGATCGGAATCCATGATCGCGATTGGGAAAGAGTGGAAGAAACCTATCAATACATGTCTCAAAAATACTTTACACATGCTACTCCGACGTTATTCAATGCGGGGACTCCTACCCCACAACTCAGTTCTTGTTATTTGATGGCGATGGAAGAGGATAGTATAGATGGTATTTTCAATACATTGAAAGATTGTGCATTGATTTCGAAATGGGCGGGTGGCATTGGACTCCATATCCATAATGTCCGTGCGGCGGGAAGTCAAATTCGCGGGACAAATGGAACATCGAACGGGATTCTTCCCATGTTAAAAGTATTCAACAATACGGCCAAATATGTCGATCAAGGGGGAGGAAAACGAAATGGATCTATTGCCATTTATCTCGAACCTTGGCATGCGGATATTGAAATGTTTTTGCAAATGCGTAAAAATCACGGCGACGAAGAATTGAAAGCCCGAGATTTGTTTTATGCGTTGTGGGTACCGGATTTATTCATGAAGAGAGTAAAGTCCGGTGAGAAATGGACTCTTTTTTGTCCAGCGGAATGTCCTGGTCTTTCCGATTGTATCGGTGTCGAATTCGAGACATTATATGAAAAGTATGAATCAGAAGGAAAAGGTCGGCAAACGTTAGGCGCACGTGATTTATGGTTTCAAATATTAGATTCGCAAATGGAAACGGGCACTCCTTATTTATTGTACAAAGATACGTGCAACGAGAAATCGAACCAGAAAAACGTAGGAGTCATAAAGTCATCGAATCTATGTGTTTGTCCGGAAACGCAAATTCTCACGAAAGACGGGTATTTCCCCATCGTTTCTTTGTATCCAGGAAATTATCCTCCAAATACTCCAGAATATGACCAGGCGAGGAAAGTAGAAGTCTGGAATGGACAAGAATTCAGCGAAGTAGAGATATTCAAAACTGGCACGGATGTTTCGTTTATCGAAGTATCAACTTCGGATGGATCTTCTTTGGTTTGTACGCCTGGACATCGATTTTATATTCGAGACGGGTCGGGGAAATGTGTGCTGAAAGAAGCGCAAGATTTGTTACCGGGGGATTTATTGGAGACGTCGAAATTCCCGGTGATTGATGGCAAAGAACAGTTCCTCTACCCTATAAAGTCTCCGCAAATGGAAGGATGTGAAGCGGGGAAAAACAATTTGAAAATAAAACCTGACAATATTGCGCAAAAAATATATGTTCCGATGAATCATTCTTTGAAAGAAAAACTGCAATGGTTTGCCGGATTCATTGAACCTTTTGTCGCAATTGCTATAGATGAACACGACGATTGTGTGATGGCGTACAGTGTATCGCGGATCTTCTTGGAAGATGTGAAATTCCTGTTACAAACGTGTGGAATAAATACAATCTTATATGATTTGAAAGAACCTGATTCGGGAAAAGTGGCCGTCGCTGAACTATTGATTACAATGGAACAATTGCGATGGTTGCAAGAAGCACACGGCGAGTTTTTCAAATTCAGTACGTTCGATTTTATAAATCATTTGCCGTTGTCCGAAGAAGAACTGAATTCGTTGAGAATGAATCCGAATGTCCGTGTGGTCAAAGTGGTTCCATCCTCGAGAATAGACGATTCGTTTTGTTTTACCGAACCGAAAGCGCATGCAGGTATTTTCAATGGCATACGTACTTCGCAATGTACCGAAATCCTCGAGTATTCCGATAAAGACGAAACTGCCGTGTGTAATTTAGCCAGTATTTCGTTGGCGTCTTTCGTAAAAGACGTGCATACGTTCGATTACGAAGAACTCCATAAAGTCACTCGGATCGTCACGCGTAATCTGAATAAAGTGATTGATATTAATTTCTATCCCACTCCGAAAACAGAAAAAAGTAATCTACGCCATAGACCCATTGGATTGGGAGTACAGGGATTAGCCGATGTTTTTTTCTTAATGAATCTTTCGTTTTCGAGTACAGAATCCAAAGCCATCAATAAACGGATATTCGAAACGATCTATCATGCGGCATTGACTGAATCCTGTCATTTGTCGAAAGAGTTTGGGCCATACGAGACGTTTAAAGGATCACCCGCTTCGTTTGGTATTTTACAATTCGATATGTGGGAAAACGCACATCCGGGAAACAGTCGATATGATTGGGATGTATTGAAAGAAGATATCAAAGCAAATGGACTGCGTAATTCATTGCTGGTGGCGCCCATGCCCACTGCATCTACTTCGCAAATATTAGGAAATAATGAATGTATTGAACCGATTACCAGCAATATATATAGTCGGCGTACTTTGGCGGGAGAATTCATTATGGTGAATAAACATCTGATGAAGGAAATGTTGGAAAAGGATCGATGGAATGAAACGTTCAAAAATAACATGGTGGCGAATAATGGCAGTGTTCAATCGTTTGATTATTTAGAACCGGAAATTCGCGAAAAATACCGGACCGTTTGGGAAATTCCAATGAAAGATCTGATTGATATGGCGGCGGACAGAGGCGCATTCATCTGCCAGAGTCAGAGTTTGAATTTATGGCTGGAAGATCCGAATTACAATACCATGACGTCTATGCATTTTTATAGCTGGAACAAAGGATTGAAAACCGGTATATATTATTTGCGCAGACGTCCTCGGCATCATGCCCAGCAATTCACCATCGAACCGGAGAAAAAAGCAGTACCGAAAGAACCGCAGGATCATGTATGTGAAATGTGTTCTGCGTGATAACAGGTTGTTGTTTTTTTGTCCGGTTAATATTTTGTCCGGTTAATATTTTGTCCGGTTAATATTTTGTCAGAATAATATAAATGTTTCGATCTTCGGCTAGAGCCAGTGCGTCGTCATTTGCTACGAGAACAAGTAGCACCACGATGTTTACTAAAAATGTAGCAGGTGGATCAGCTCCGACTGGAGTATTAGATGCAGACTTGCGCGTTATATATGTGGAACTGGCGGGATTGTCAAAACTGTATGCAGCGGGAGATTTCATTACATTAAAAGAACGATTGACAAATCAAAAATTCTCATCATTGTCAATCTCTTTAGGGAGACTTCGCAGTGCCAATACGGAATATGAAATGATAAGAACTTCTACATTATCTGTTCTTCAAGGACTACAACGAGCGTCTGTCCAGAATGTCGAACTGGATGATGTAAAACAGAGTTACAGTGTAGTGAAAGAACGTGCGGGTATTTTAGATGACATGGACAGATTGACCGTGTTTTTAAATGACTTGAATACGAAAGCGAATACCAGTGTGTTGGGAGACTATTCCGTGACTGCATCCGTATCTGCTGTTATTGATCCGCAGTATTTACTGTATATTGAAGAGTATGGTTTTCCACCGGACGGAGTGTTTGATCCTGCAAAATTAGCCAGTATTAATATACGAGCCAGTATGATTTAAGAAAAATTATTTTGTAAATAGTAGTATATATTAACCATAAGACATCATGTTTGACAAAATAAATCCAACGACTGTAAATACTGTAACAAAAGTATTATGCGTGGACTCATTATTTCGTCCTAATTTATACACCACCGAGCCGTCGAACTTTATATATAAATTGTCGGAACCGATCAATAATGTCGTTTCCATCAGACTTTCTTCCATCGAACTTCCGAATAATTGGTATTTGTTTGCAAAGTATGACCACTCGAATATCTTCACGATTACGTGTTACAATGTTCCGGACATGTTAGATGATACTATTATTAGTGAAGAACCGATCAAACATGTCATTGAAATCCCCGAAGGGAACTACTTAGCAGATAAATTTCAACTTGCGCTAAGCAACTATTTTGCCAACACCTTCGGTGGGTTGCAATATATAGGAATTTCTGTAAACGAATTCAATGCGAAAACTGAATTTTTTGCGGGTATAAACATAGGAGATGAGAATAACCCAGCTCAATATCCTTTTAGTCCATATACGAATACAGACATCAGCCCTGACAAACAATTTTATTTCACAATCGATTTCACTATTCCGGGTTTGCCATTATACCCACTGACTAAAACAATTGGTTGGACGTTAGGGTTTCGCAAATATTTCTACACCATCAAAAGAGACGAAAACATCTCGGAACGTATCATTGACACACAATTTCAAACATATGTAGCCTACTTAGAAAGCGAATCGTCTTACGGGTCTTCTTTTTTCCAATATCTCTTTTTAGAACTCGACGATTTTCAAAAAAACGTTGCTTCCAATGCGATTGTTTCGTATAATGGCGAATACAATTTGAGTAATAATATTTTTGCGAAAATTGTCATTACCAGCGGGCAATATACAAGCATCACAGATAACGGAAGCGATTTAATGTTTAAAAAAAGAAACTATTTCGGACCGGTGCGACTGGAGAAACTTCATTTTAGAATACTTACCCGATTCGGTGACGTGATCGACTTGAATGGGAATAATTTCTCTTTAACTTTAGAAATCGAAACTTTGTATTCATAATCATTCCCTGGATTATTTTTAAAATATTTAGGGATTATATACAACAGAATGGTTAATTTTGTTCTGAACGCGTTCAATCGTGAAGTGACCCTGGTTACTGCGGCCCAAATCCCCGCCTATACTCCTACCATCACCACCGACGCGACCATCACGCTTACTACCTCGGTCAGTGCGGCATTACTTCAGAGTGTTTTCTTTTTTCGCGCAGATACAGATATTACGGTGGATGCTTCGTTCGTTTACTACTATGTGAATAAAACACCCTGGTCGAATCTCAGTACAGTCATTAACCCCAGCAACGGAACCGTCACCTCGAATTTCTATGTGGCCAATGACAATGTCAGTAAGGATTTTATTCGTGATTTGGCGAGACAGTTATTTGGTACATATTTAGGGGCGGATATGTTCACTAATGAAGACGCAGTGGTATCCGATATTAATGCGAAATGTGCTGCAGTGGCAACAGAAATTGACACCTTGATTGGTAGCATTGATATTACCACGGGAAGTTTAGCTGGAATGTCTACTGACGGAGCCGGTAAAAAATACTTCAAGGACGATCTCTCCACGAGCAATATTTCTCGTGAAATGTTTAATATTCTCATGACCGCTGCACCTGGAAGATTCGTTGATATCAGCGGCAACTACAATTACAACTCGGTTCAGGACGGATATTATAAGATGCCTATTATTACGGGGGATACTATATCGTTTAAATTGACGATTAATCCTGCGGCAGATCAACGCACCAAGGTACCTACTGGAACGAGTGTGATTAACCAAAGAACCTATACCGTCGTGCTTAATGTGTCTTAGATTCGCGTGTCTTCGTCGCGTGGTGCCCTCATTTATAAAAAATATATATAATCTCTGGCTTATATATCTTGTAATGGACGAAATTTTAAAAGCGTATGCTTTGAAAAAACAGACCCTGGAAAAATACATTA